>Ga0116171_10005100_pt1 | contig 11608 bp, 7 predicted proteins | sample AD_JPNHW2_MetaG_FD_89798 | JGI IMG/M metagenome (GOLD analysis project Ga0116171, IMG submission 89798) | Active sludge microbial communities of municipal wastewater-treating anaerobic digesters from Japan - AD_JPNHW2_MetaG | ecosystem: Engineered > Bioreactor > Anaerobic > Digestate | place...
AGAGCATGTGACAGAGTTGAATTTGACTGTGCAGCAATAAGCTTGGAGTCGACAGAAGTGATAGAACCTGTCAGATCTTTTTTTCTTGTGGTACCAAAAGCTACTACCACAACATCATTTAAAACCGAGACATCAGGAGTTAATGAAATATCAACTGATGCTCTGCCTGAAGCAACCACTTTCTGACTTTTGTATCCAATAAAAGAAAAAAGAATTGAGGCATCTTCGTTTGGTATATTTATCGTATATACACCATTAACATCAGACATGGTTCCAATGGTGGTTCCCTCGACCTGAATATTAACTCCGGGAAGAGGATTTCCATTTTCGTCCTTTACAGTACCTGTTATCTTACGCTGCTGCAAAGTTGCAGGGCTTTCATCCTTGTTAATTAAAAGGATTTGCCTGTCTTTAACAGAATAACTGATTCCTGTATTTGAGAGTAAATCATCAAGGACATCGGTAATTGTTTCGCTTTTTGCATGAATGTCTACCTTTTGGGCAACATCTATCATCTTTGAGCTGTACAGAAAGAAAAACTCGCTTTGCTCCTCAATGTTACTAAGCACTGCCTGAATGGGAACATCCTTCATGTCAAGGCTAACCCTTGCATACTGAGAATAGGTCACATTTCCCAATGCATTTAAAAAGGTAACAAAAAAAAGAATATTGGTTAGTTTCATAATCCTGAAAATTTTTGTCGAACATCCCTTAATATAGGTCGTCCGTAAAAAAATAGAGATTTTTTTCATAAATTTGAATGATTTAGACATTTAAAAACTAAATCGCATTATACCTGCTTTTTGTTGGTTTATAATGCTTTTTTAAATTACGCAGGGAGGCCGGGCAGGGCTTCCTTGCTTTTTTAAGAGATACGTGCAATTTCTTGTTTCATAGGCAATTTCTTTAGGTTTAGGTTAAGGTTTTATTTAGATTTTCGTTTTCTTATAATAATCTTTGGTTTAATATATTTTTTATCATTAACAGAAGTCTGGTTATTGATTTGATAATTAATTGGACTAACAGTCTGCAGCATCTGCATAACATCTTCAATTGACTCATCAATGAATGTAGCAGTGTATTTCAGATCAAGAAGATCACTGTTCCTTATTTCAAAAGTAACATTATATCGCCTGGCAATTCTTCTCAATGTCTCTTCAAAAGGAGTATCAATAAGACGTAACTTATTCTCTTTCCACGATGTATATGTCTCAGTGGTCACATCACGTACAATAGCTTTTCCCGTTTTTGAAAAATAGACGACCTGCTGACCCGATTTAACATCAATAACCCCCTGATCTTTGATTGCAACCTTTATCTTACCCTCTTCCAATGTTGTTTCAATACGGTTTTCATTAGGATAACATAAAACATTGAATCTTGTTCCTGTTGCTGTAACAGTCATATTTTCCAGCTGAACCACGAATGGTTTCTCAGGATTTGTCCTGACGTTGAAAAAGGCTTCCCCGGAAAGATTAACTATACGTTTTTCAGTATTGTAATCTGAATTATATTTTAAAGCGCTCCCTGAATTCATATAAACCTGCGTGGAGTCAGATAAATATATTTGTGCTTTCTCTCCTTCAGAAGTAGTTACAATTGTCGATGCAGTCAGTTTTTGTTTATCGAATTGTTTCTCCGACAGCCATAGAGTAAGCCCACTTATTGCCATCAGGCAGGCAACCGATGCAGCTACTGCCAATGCAACGAATTTGTTTCTGCTAATTACAAATACCCGGTTACGTTTATCTTTCCTGGTATGAAGTTTTGCAGAAAGGCTATTCCATCCTTCATCTGTCTTGAAATATTTTAATTTGGTCCTGATATCAGTACCCTTCCAAAATTCGTTTTCACGGTCGAACAAACGTCGGCATTCAGCATCATTTTCCAGCAATAATTTTAAGGTATCAATCTCACTTTCAGTGATTTCACCAGATAAAAATTTTATTACCAGCTCCTTAAAATCTATTTCTTCCTGCATATAATTATTTAAATTAATGATAATACACCTTCAGAAGAGTATACCCTTATTCAAATCTTTAAAAAATAAATAAAATTTCCTTAAGTAGACTCCGGAAAGAATAATTCATCTGAATTAAGTTTCACCTGATTCTACTTTGAGAGATTTAAAAACCAACCTGTTTTGCCTTAAATCCATAAAGGAAACCTGTTTATTTTTAAGCTTTTCACCCTTTAGAGGTGGGTAAAAAAAGCTGAAAAACAAGAATATTCCTAATCTGTCAAAGTAGAATTAATCCCTGTCAATATATAAAAAAAGTGCCAAACTTTGTTTAGCACTTTCCCCAACTAACCTAAATACATAAAAATATAAACCGAAACTAACCTATGATTAAATAACAACAATAGTAATACAAACAAATTGCTGCTTACCCTTATTGAAAATTAAAAAAAATGTAATTATGAGAAACTAACTGTAGTGAATCAGACCTTTTATAACTGTTTTACAGATGCATGGAGACAAATACAATAACGATTATATCTATGTAGTCTTTCAGTTCAACCCGTAAAATATTGAGTGCTTTTGACATCTGTGCCTCAACTGTCTTTACGGAAATATTCAATACCCCTGCAATTTCGTTATATTTCAGACCGTCAATCCTGCTTAATTCGAACACCCGTTTACATTTCGGAGGTATTGTGCTGATAGCGGCATTTATGGTATTGTCAAGTTCCTGGACAAGTAAAGGTTCATAATTGGAAAATTCACTATGTTCAATATAAACCTCTTTTAAGATTTCCAGGTACCGAGATTCTACTTTGCTTTTGCGAAGCTTATTCAGGCAGAGATTCTGTGTAATTTTAAACAGATATGACTTCAGAGAGTCTTCCGGATCAATATCGTCCCGTCCCTCCCATATCTTCAAAAAAACTTCCTGAACAATCTCCCTTGCTTCCTCAGGATCATTAAGAAATTTATTTGCAAATGAGCATAATCGTACATAATACTTCCTAAAGAGCAACTCAAACGCCTGTTCATCACCTTGTTTAACCCTTAAAGCAAGCTGATCCATCATCCCTACCAGTTTAATTTTTTTTTATAAATGTAAACTAATTTCACATCCTTTAAAAACAGCCCTTCTAAAATACTGTTGTTAAAATTAATTAAATATTTGTAATCTTTGAATAAAAAATATTTCAGACCATGAAAATCAGATCACTCCTATCGATTCAAATCATTATTTTACTTTTACTTACAGGATGTTTAACCCATAAACAGGAAATATCCATCAACGATCTCAGATGTGAAAATCTTTCCGATCCACTCGGAATAAGCACAACCTTACCCCGGTTAAGCTGGAAAATCAAATCCGGAAGAAACGGAACATCACAGAAAGCTTATCAGATTCTAGCAGCCAGTGATGCTGGTTTGCTGGATGAAAAAAATGCCGATTTATGGAATTCTGGGAAAGTTGTATCATCTGAGACCATATTGGTTCCCTATAAAGGAAAAGAACTGACATCCAGGTCGATATGCTACTGGAAAGTCAGGTTATGGGACGAAAGCGATATTGTTACAGAATGGAGTAGTGTTTCGTTTTTCAGTATCGGGTTGCTAAACAAACCCGACTGGAAAGCAGCCTATATAGGATTACCTGATAATCAGGGCGATTCTGTATGTCCCCAGCTTAGAAAAACTTTTAATATAGCTGATACAGGAGAAAAGACATTCCTGCAAGTAAACTCTCTGGGGTATCATGAGGTTTATCTTAACGGGAAGAAAGTAGGAGATAAAGTACTGACACCAGCTGTTGTACAGTTTAACAAAAGGTCGCAGGTATTAACTTACGATATTTCTCCTCTAATTAAGAAAGGTAAGAATGATCTTGTCATCTGGATAGGCAAAGGCTGGTACAGCAAAGGACTCCCAGGAGTTGTCGACGGCGGACCATTTGTCAGGGCTCAGATTGATCAGCTTAACGGATCGGGCTGGAATACAATCGTTTCAACTGACTCATCATGGACCGGGAGGAACAGTGGGTATTACAATACAGGTTCATGGAGACCCAACCGGTTCGGCGGAGAACGTGTTGTTGGTTCTCTTATGCTGCCCGATATGTCAGGAGTGTCACTTGATAAAGCATCCTGGATGCCGGTCTCAGTTGCAGATATTCCTGAACATGAGGTAACCCCACAGATGACTGAATCAAATGCCATTAAGGATACCATCAAACCTGAAAATATAAAATCTATTAGCAAAGATGTGTGGTTGATAGATATGGGGACCACACTGACCGGATGGTTTGACATCTGTTTCCATTCATTAAATCCCGGACAGGATATTAAAATGGACTATTCTGACCATCTGGATAAAGATGGTAATTTTGCAGATCAGCTTCAGACAGATCATTATATTGCATCCGGAGAAAAAAATGAGTCGTTCAGGAACAAGTTCAACTATCATGGTTTCAGATATATAAAAATATCAAATCTTGTTTCAGAACCAAAAAGAGAGGATATTAATGCTTTCCTGATACACACTGATTATAACCTGGCTTCCTCCTCCGAGTGTTCGGACGCTGATCTTAATAATATCCATAACATGCTCTTTTATACTCTAAGGTGTCTCAGTCTTGGAGGTTATCTTGTTGATTGTACAACACTTGAACGTCTTGGCTATGGAGGTGACGGGAATGCATCAACCGAAACAGCACAAACCATGTTTGACCTGGATCCTCTGTATAACAACTGGTTGCAGGCATGGGCTGACTGTATCCGAGAAGACGGAGGGATGCCTCACACTGCTCCAAATCCATACCCTGCGGGAGGTGGCCCTTACTGGTGCGGATTCATCATTACAGCTTCATGGAAAACATTCATTAACTATGGAGACACAAGGGTTCTCGAAAAATATTATCCGGTTATGCAACAATGGCTTGGATATGTAGATAAATATTCTCCCTCAGGATTACTCCAGCCATGGCCCGACACAGATTACAGAGGGTGGTTTTTGGGCGACTGGGCAAGTCCTGCAGGCACTGATCATACCGCAAAAGCTTCAATAGATCTGGTTAATAACTGCTTTATTACAATCTGCTATGAGACCATGCAAAAGATAGCCAGTGTTCTTGGAAAAACATCCGACATTAAAATGTATTCTCAAAAAAAGGAGCATATGAAACAACTGATTAACAGCAAATTGTTTAACAGTGCTACAGATATATATGGGAGCGGAACCCAGATAGATCTTACTTATCCGCTGCTTGCAGGGATTGTTCCTGATTCGTTAATACCGGCAGTAAAAAAGAATCTATATAATGAAATAGAAAATAACCATTCGGGACATATTGCATGTGGATTGGTAGGTATACCTGTATTTACAGAATGGGTTACCAAAAATCATGAAGCAGATCTTATGTATTCCATACTGAAAAAGAGAGATTACCCCGGTTACCTGTACATGCTTGACAATGGTGCTACAACTACATGGGAACATTGGAATGGTGAAAGAAGCAGGATACATAACTGCTATAATGGTATAGGTTCATGGTTTTACCAGGCACTTGGAGGAATCAGGACCGATGAAGTGATTCCAGGATACAGACATTTTATAATAGATCCGCAGGTTCCGCAAGGGATTACCTGGTCAAATGCCAGTAAAGAAACTCCATACGGGACTGTATCAGTGAAATGGAAATCAGATAATGGTGTCTTCAGTATGAATGTAAAAATCCCAGTCGGATGCACTGCAAAAGTCACTATTCCTGATAATGTACAGACTTATAAACTCAATGGTAACAGTTTTAAGAAAGAAAAGCCGTACAAAGAGATTGAAAGCGGAGAATACAGTTTCATCTTTTAGTGGCGAAAGCCGTCATAACAGATGAAAATCTGTTGATATCAGATGATTATAAAAATGTTTAAATATTGTTTTTAAAAAATGCTTTCGGGTGGTAAGAAAAATATACTTTTACCTCAGAAACATATTAAACGTAACATATTATGAATGATTCAATTAAAGTGGTATTAAAACAGAAAAACATTTCTGCTTTTGTAGATTTCTGTCTTGAAGAAAAAATAGAGTTTAATGTTCGTCCCCAGGCTTATCCTGATAACGATTGGGAGTTCAATATGATGGTCAAAGATATAAAAACAGCTGTATTGACAGGTATGTTTTTACGTGAGAACCGCATCGATATTGCTGACGGGGAAATGCAGCAGAAATCAAAAAAATCTTCATCAAGCCGTAAATCCAGGGATGAAAAGGAAGATGAAGAAGAAGACAAAAGCCAGGTCGCAGCATCATCTGAAGAACCGGCATCTGATATAGTGCAGGAAGAATCTGATGCAAAAGGTTTGTTTTAAAACACTAAGAACCGGAGTAACATTTACATTCCGGTTTTTTTATTTTTAAATTGATCTGAAGCATTAAAATGGAATATTCTGCAGATTTACCATACAAATTCACCATGCAGTATCATCCTGAATATATTGATGTCATACCACATTCTGGCATAGAAATAGGTCAGAATTAACAGGCCGGCCATAAACATCAGCAACAATCCCAGATATTTTCCAGCCAAAGAGTGTCCGGCTCTTACGAACTTGCGCGAGATATGGTCAAGCCATTTCTGGAGTCTGATGAAAAGAGGATAAAAAATTATTGTTATGATTCCCATTGAAATGAGTGTAAACCTTACAGGTTTTAATTCCCATTTATAGCTTATCAGTTTATCTGTGATAACTGTCGTCAACAGGTTAGCAGATAATATTGTAAGCGTTGTTACTGCAAATTTAAAAAGTCCCCGATACATAATCGAAGCGATCACTTTTTGTTTTAGTAATAATTTCCGGTCTCCAGTCTTCGGTTTCCGGTTTCCGGTTTCCGGTTTCCGGTCTCCCCTCCTATTCCTTTACCTTTCCGGTCAGTGCGTCGCGAATCAATTTCCTCAGTTCAAGTTGTTTATTTTCAACAGCATGTCGTGAGGTAGGACGGTAGAATTCTGCATATCTGCATCTGGCTAGTGCATATTTCATATCATCCGGGGTACCTTTTATATCAATCCCCAATTTTATTGGTAACGGACAATCAACCACCGAAATATGGTAATCAAATGTCATATCGAAATTATGCCGGCCTGCTATCACAGCCTTATACTTATCCATTACTATCAGGAATGGGTATACATCAATTTCATTACGGAAGATTGTGAATTCGGCTGATAAGGAATCAACTTTATTAACAGCTTTCTTACTAAACCTAAGAGTTTTCGCAATTTCACTGAAAGTTTCACCATCCATCAGTACCAGATCATTACCTTTGATTGATGCAGCACCTCTTAATGTAGATTTCTTTAGGTTATATAAAGAATCAAGATACGTTTCAACGGCAATATGAAATTCTCCTTTTCCTCCAAATGATCTCAGCATTGGCATAAGGGAATCTATATCCGGTATCATTGTCAGCAATTCCCCTATTTCAACATCAAGCAAATGATAATCTATACCCAGGAAAAGGTGATTCTTTCGTGGTGTCCGGTACATGGCAGTGAGTTGCATTCTTGCAGCAGGAGTCTCAAGAGAGAGTCCGTCAAGCAACAGTATCCCATCATCAACCCTTACAATTCCTTTAATATTACTGGCTGTATCAATTCCAAACGAAGCCTTTTTGATGTTAGCGTTAAGAGATATATCCATACCTTTTGGTACCATATAAGGCCCTGTGTATGTTGAATCAGCAGAGGAGTCGTCAGGTTTTTCTGTTGCAGTGGAATCCACATTTCCTAAACCGCTTGTCAGACTCATCAATTGCGAAACGTCAGTATTGTTCGAAACAAAATTGAAATTTCCCCTGAGTAACGAGTCTCCCCTGAAATATGAGAGCACATTTCTTAAGTTTCCGGATAACTGAAAATCTGATTTGTCGATTTTAATTTTACCTTCTTTAATTTCTAATTCTTCCGGTTCAAAATTCATTTTAATGGATGGGATCTCTAAAGGATGAGAAAGTGCCGACATTGAGACAAGGCCCTGTTCCAGGTCAACAAAACCTTTTACCACCCATTGAAGGAAGATGTCTTTCTGAGTATTATCATTCAGGATATCAGTATCGATATTTATCTTTTTAATTTCAGCCATATCCTTTCCCATGACAGCATCGAGTCTGTTGCTGTTATAAAGAAGCCTGATCTTTGGCTGATCAGGTGCTCCCGGTCGTGGTGACATCATTATTTTCCCCTTCGGTTGTGCAACAGCCAGGCTTAATGTATCCATTGATGCTGCCAGGGAATCAATATTAAATGAACATATAAAATCAGGAATCCTTGTAGTGTCCCTTGCATCAGATGTTTCTACTGAGATGTTTGCATTTTGAAGTAATGCATGATAGCTTTCAATCTTACCTGCTTCCAGATTACCAGATTGAATTCTTGCAAAAGCGAACCTTGTATTTCCGGTTGATGATTTATAGTTTGGTAAAGCAAAATCAATTTTTGACCTGTCGGTCTTAAGTGATATGCTGTCATATTTAAAATCGCAATCAGAAAGGGTTACCGAACCAGATAATCTCATCTTTTCAACCTGCATTTTTTCTACCTGCGTCAATGAGAAGACCGATTTGATACTGCCCGATGCTTTTCCTTTCAGGGTAACCTTCATGCTATCGGGAATCATTTGATTAAACTCTTCAAGAGTTAAATCGGCATCTGTTGTGAGATCGCAAAATATATTCGTAAAAAGCTGGTTAACCATACCTTTGGTTCCAAAAGTTGATTGTGGTGTTTTTGCACTAAAGTGATTTACAAGCACGTATGAAACGGAGTCTGTTTTAAGGTCAGAGCAGAAATTAATATCACCTTCAATATCATGAAGAGGAAGCGGGAATCCCGAGTATTTCATTGTTCCGTCTTCCATCATCAGATGAATTTTCATCAATGGCATTACTGAGTCATTGTAGATGCCTGTAATGGTTCCATCTGATGACAATAGTCCGTCTACATCAATCCCCTCAAGATATGAATTATAGGAAGGCGGAACTAATGCCAGGATATTCTTTATCGGCCACGATTTAAAATGATAGTTTAAATCGGCATTTATGTTTTTATTGATTGTATCGTTTTCAACTGTTCCGTCAAGACATATTTCCATTTCGTTTATTGAGAGCGATGCTTCTTTCAGTCTGACGAATTGTTTTGAAGCTATCACATCGACCGGGATATTGAATTTTAACGAAGCATTCTTAAGATAATTTTCTCCTCCATAATTAAGAGATATCACCGAATTAATTACTTTAAGGTTTCCGCTTATGCTATCGAGGTTTGTTGATCCACTGATTTTTGCTGTCAGATCAGTAATTGCCGCATCTGTCTTCATTGCGAGATCAACATACCGGACGTTTACATTATTCAGTTCAACATTTCTGATTTCAGCAGAATTGAACATTGCTGCAGAGTCTTCAACCGGCTCAGGTGAGGTTGTATCTGCAACTGTAATATCATAATTTGTATGTCCAAGGCTGTCGGTAAATACATTGATTGTCCCATTAGTTAATATCAGATCGGTAATTATCAGGTCTTTGTTTTTCCTCCAGGCTTCCACATCAACAACACCAACCAGTTGCTCAATATTTACAAGTGTATCAGATGATGCGCCTGCGATCGGGTTAATCAGTCCGAAACGGTTAATCTTGATTCCGAAGTGCGGGAAGGTGCTGAAAAACGTCAGCTCAACATCTCCTATTTCTGATTGACATTTGATGTATTTATCAGCCTGTTTTCTGACAACAGGGGTTAATTTTTCAGGGGTAAAGACAAGCCATATAGCAATACAGATTGCAGCAATAAAGATTACCAGGAATGATGCAATAGTAATGAGAAAGACTTTAATGAATTTTTTCATGGCATGTCTTTTAGGGTTATGACTTAATAAATATTGTCTGATTTTTACTGCTATTGTGTCACTTTTGTGAATGAATAGCTCACATCAAAATCATCATGATATTTTAATGTAGTAGAGGTCAGTTCTGTCACAGTGTAAATCTTGGGAACAGTACCTCCTGTTTCCAGAACATGAAGGTGAGTCAGTTCTGATTTTACCAGGGTCCATGTAAAAGCCTGGGCTTCAGCCTCTGTTACGTCATCTGCGGTATCCCAGGTAGTGCCCGAACCATTGCTCAGATATTTATAATATAGAGTGCCTGATTTCCATTTACCTGTCAATAATGTACTGTCAAACGATTCTTCTTCCGGTTCGCATGAAACCGCAAGGAACGAAAGCACTAAACAAAAAGTAAAATAGAATAATGTTCTTTTCATACCTATATAATTTATTTTTAAAAGTTACAGCCAGGGGTGGTAGAGCCACACATGGTTTAGAATGAAAATATATTCATTCGCATTTTCGTTTTAGATCAATCCTGTAGGTATCACTGATACAGTTTTTATAACGTTATAAAATTGCAAAATATTTCTGTCAAATACTAAGAATATGGAGATGTAAAATTATCATCTTTTCAACAAAAGTACCGGACAAGGCCAACCACCTCAGAAAACATCTCCTTTCTTGATTTTATTCCTAAATGAGAATGATTCCTATTTAAGTATAATTATTATTTAACTTTTATATCCAGTTAAATATATTTACTATTTGAATATTATTCTTATATGAATATATTTCTTATTTGATTTTTATTTCTATTTAATAAGATTTACTATTTGAATATTGCTCCTATTTAAATAAAACTCTTAATTGATTTTAAATCTTTTTTAGATCTCTCTCCTTTTCGAATATCATTCCTGTTAAATTATTTTTCTTATTTGACTTTTACCTCTATTTGAATATGTTTATTATTTGGATATTGCTACTATTTGGATATTACTCTTAATTAAATCTGAATCTTCTTTGAATCTGCCTCCTTTTTGAATATTATTCTTGTTCTATTTTGCAGTTTTTCTCAGTTGATTTTCATAATTTTACATAGTAGCTTAAATAATAATTATTTAAGAGCTTTTTTAATTTGCTAAACCATTACTGACATGGCAAACAAAACAATTATTAAAATCCTTATCCAGAATGGTTTGAAAGTGACTCCACAAAGAACAGCTATCCTGGAAACAGTTTTAACCCTTGACTATCACCCTACAGCTGAAAATATTATTGAAACTCTTCGTATCACCCAACCCCATCTTTCCATGGGTACCGTATATAAAACACTCGAAACCCTTTCTTCAAAAGGTATTATAACAAAAATTTACACAGAATCAGATATTGTCAGATATGATAACTCATCCAGCAATCACCATCATCTGTATAGTTCAGAGAATGGACGTATCGATGATTACTACGACGACAATCTGTTCGAATTGATTAAAAACTACTTTGAAAATAAAAGTATACCAGGATTCTTTGTAAAGGATGTTAAACTTCAGATCATTGGTCAATTCACTGACAATAATCAGCCAAATATATAATACGTAATTCTAAACCAGAACACTATGGCACAAAAAGGAAGAGAAATCGTAAAAATGAATGTTGATGAACTGATCAATATTCTGAACAAAGCCTTGTCTGACGAATGGCTTGCATACTATCAATATTGGGTAGGCGCTAAAGTTGTAAAAGGGCCCATGAAAGATGCTGTGATCTCAGAGCT
>Ga0116171_10005101_pt1 | contig 11608 bp, 10 predicted proteins | sample AD_JPNHW2_MetaG_FD_89798 | JGI IMG/M metagenome (GOLD analysis project Ga0116171, IMG submission 89798) | Active sludge microbial communities of municipal wastewater-treating anaerobic digesters from Japan - AD_JPNHW2_MetaG | ecosystem: Engineered > Bioreactor > Anaerobic > Digestate | place...
ATAATTCCGGTTTTCAACAGACCGGTTCAAATAAAAAAAGCAGTGGATTCGGTACTGTGTCAGTCTTACAAAAACTTTGAGTGCATTATCATAAATGACGGCTCTACTGATGAAACATTAGATGTTTTGAAGGAGTACGGCAAAAAAATAAAAATCATTACAACTGAAAATCACGGAGTAAGTGCGGCTAGAAATACTGGTGTAAAAAATGCATCGGGAAAATACCTTGCATTCCTTGATAGCGACGATGAATGGAAACCCAAAAAGCTTGAAAAGCAGCTCTTCCATTTAATTCAAGGAAATTATAGAGTTGCACAAACTGAAGAGATCTGGATAAGAAATGGAAAATTCCTGAACAAGACAAAAAAGCACATTAAACCTGTCGACGATATTTTTATCCCGAGCCTTGATATCTGCATGGTGTCGCCTTCAACTGTTATCATGGAAAAAACACTGTTTGAAGATTACAGCGGTTTTGATGAGACACTTGCTGTCTGTGAGGATTACGACCTGTGGCTCCGCATGTCATTTAAAGAGAGATTCGGACTTCTGAATGAAAACCTCGTTATAAAATACGGCGGCCACACAGACCAGCTTTCAAACACTCCGGCACTTGACAAGTACCGCATCATGTCATTGATCAAAATACTCTCAACTCACCGTGATCTCTCTGATTTTCACCATAGCGAAATTATAAAAATGTTGAACAGAAAACTCGAAATATATCTTGCAGGAGCAAAAAAACGGGGCAACACCGAAGGTGTTGATTGGGCGGAAAAGCTGTTACAATTCCATTGAGCATACTGCCTGTCTTATAACAGTTATCGTAAATGACCTATTTATGGACTTTTGTATATTTTGAAATTTCAGGAATATATTTTACTTATGATTAATCGGAAATTGTAACAGAAGACGAAGGTCCATTCCATATAATATTCCATCTTGACATTATATCTCGACCGATAAGAAGTCCGAAATTCTGAGCATTACCAGATCCTTTAAGAGCCAATTGAAGATTAAAAGGTAATTGGCATGAACCAATTTGTAAATTTTGAAATGGTGTCAGATTCGTATTGGGAAAACTTATATCGACTGCAAAAGTAGGTGTGTTTTGCGCACCTGCGGCTGTATGACTTATCGCCTGTCCTGTGGGATTTAATCCCAAGTGTTTAGCAAGAGAAAGATCAATTGAAGTAATACTTGCTCCAGTATCAAAATGAGCCAGTACCACGATAGAGGTTAGTGGTAAAGGATTCGGCGGCTGTCTAAACGCAGATGCTGTTGAAATTTCTACCGGCAGATTAAGACCACGAAACATGAGAGGTTGTGGCGTTATTGACAGACTAACCTGTGTCCCTTGCGGAACTTGTGGTGGCATTTTAATGCCAATGTTAAACTGATTGATTATAGCCATATCTTAATTTCCTCGAATAATAACATCACTGTCAGATAGGGCCTGAAATAAAAAGTTTACAGTCTCTTCATCTGAGACCGCCTGCTGGATTACAAATTCACTCTGCGGGTAGTGAGAAAGAGCTTCTTTTAATGCTGCCTCAAAAGTATCAAAAGCTCCTTTCACTGATTCAGAATGAATAATTAAAAATTTCCCCTTGGTTAAAGTATTTTTAGCCAGTTCCGGCAGTTCTCGCCTAAAATAATTCAAATTTTTTTCCTGCTCTTTCGACCAGTAGCTACTAGACATGGACATCTCCTTTACTAAATTTTAGTAAATTTAACTATAATTGTGATCTTATGCTCGTCAAGAGAAATTTTAACAATACAATAATTAATCCATTCTTGAAAAACGGCCGTTGCTGTCATCATATTCCGTAATTTAGAGGTTAACAGCCTGCTTAATCAGACGAAAAGACACAAAAAACCTGTCGATGATATTTAAACGGCGCAAAGAAAAGAAACAACACCGAAGGTGTTGATTGGGCGGAAAAGCTGTTACAATCTCATAGAGCATCTTAAAAAAACAGACCCTTGCAATGATTACTTTAATGTTTTGCGAATTTATTCAGGAAGTTTGTCGATTTCTCCGTTCATGATATAGGGTAAAAACTGTTGTATTTTGTCAAAAGGCCAGTTCCACCACTCTATCTGTTTTAATTTACTGATGGTTTCTTCATCAAAGCGTTTTCTGATTTCTTTTGCCGGTACGCCTCCGACAATCGCATATGGAGGAATATCTTTTGTTACAACGGCTCTTGTTCCTATAATTGCGCCGTCACCGATATGAACACCGGATAAAACAACTGCTTCATATCCTATCCACACATCATTACCGATTACAATATCACCTTTGTTGTCCCATGCGGTGGCAACATTTTTCTTATCCAGATTCCATTCTTCAAAAAATATCGGAAACGGGTAAGTTGAAAGTGAGTTCAGCGTATGATTGGCACTGGTGAAAATGAACTTTGCGCCGCAGGCTATGGAGCAGAATTTTCCGATAATCAGCCTGTCTTTATTAATAGGATAGTGGTAAAGCACATTATTTTTTTCAAATTGCACCGGATCGGAAACAAAGTCATTGTATATAGTATAATCGCCGACAATTATATTCTGATTCGTGATGATATTCTTTAAATACACTGTCCCGGAATCATTGGTTCTCGGGTATATTTTTTTATTTTCAGCCATTAAAATACTCCTGAAAGAACTGATTATCCAATTTTATAAGCAAAAGCCTGACTGTTTTCAATTTAAAAAAAGAAAAAACTGCAATTATCAATGTTTTCTTGATTCTTTCCCTCATTCTAAACAATTTATTTTTTTAGTATAAAAAGCTCCTGTTTTTTTATCAATCTTATTTATCTTTGTATTGACTAAACAAACTGAATTCATTAGAGTTCTCTGTTTTAGCTTTTTGCGGGGCAAAATGGTTACAAAGATAATTAAAAACAGTTACTGGCTTGTTCCGGATGCTATTCTTGCAGGTCCTTTTCCGGGAAGTGACGAGGAATTTTCTTACAAATTAAGGTTGAGAGCCATATACGATGCAGGAATAAGAGCATTCATCAATCTTCAGCAGGTTGGAGAAATGGCTTCAAGTTCAAGAAACTATGATGAAGATTACTCTGAAATTTTCAGACATTTTCTGGTTCAGAACAATGAAAAAGAGATATCAGGCGGTTTTCTGAAAAGATTCTCTATTCCTGACAGAGGAACTCCCTCAATTGAGCTTATGACAGAAATACTTAATGAAATAGACTTATTGCGATCAAAGAACATTCCTTTATATATTCACTGCTGGGGTGGAATCGGCAGAACCGGAACAGTTGCGGGATGTTATCTGATGCGTCACGGGATCACAGATAGAAGAGCTGTGCTTGATGAAATATTCATGTTGAGAAAAGCTTATATCGATCAGGCATATTTAAGCTTCAGATCTCCTGAAACGGAAGCGCAGGAACAATTCATCCTTGAATGGAAAAAAGGTCAGTAAGCTGTCAGTTTTTCACACAGACAACATCATCCAATTTAATATGATCATTTGTCGTGGTCGTATTTCTGACTGAGAAAATCAATTCGAAAGCTGCTCTATCTGAGGCAAGTGTAAAATTATATGTGATCTCCTGCCAATTCGCTGAAGCAATAGTCGTGTAATTTGTATATGTATAATCACCTGTGCCATTTGAATAGAAAGCGTTTCTTACATCTCCGCTGCCGCTTGCCCAGTATTTACAAGTGTAACTCCCGGCTGTCAGAGCAATTGCGGCAGACGTAAACCGCTTATGGCTGGTTGTGGTATTCTGAAGTTTTAAAGCAAATGATCCTGTACGAACATTTGTGGATTCTTTAACAATGTTTGATGCCGCGAAGTCTGTTTTGGAACCTTTCCAGCTGTCTGGATATGCAGCATCTGTCCACAATTCGAAACTGCCATTTTGCAGAAGTGAACTCATTGCCTGACATAAATGAGTTGTCAGATTGCATTCAGGTGTTGTGCCACTGCAATCAAGGTCGGTATCACATCTGCCGTCTTTTGCGCCGCATGCACTGAGTTCAGGCTTGCATTCCATCCATTCATCACTGCATGTTATGCCGGCGCAGGGATCACCGTCTTCGCAAAGATGATTCGTTATATTGCAGACTTTATCTGTACCAGGACAATCAACTTTTTCAGCACAGAAACCTTCTTTAGCATCGCAATTTCCAGTGTCAGAATTACACTGTGACCAGGATGTGTCACAGGTTACACCAATACACATATCAATATACATATCTGCTGCACTTCTGGGCTGAATTTTTGAATTACTGAAATTAAATGCAAGAACTCCTTTGATATAAGAATACTGCTGACCTACAGACGGATTCACATAACTGAAAAGATAATCGTCAATTCTAAGACCTCCTGTAACAATAAATTCATTATAGGAATCTGCCGCAGTTGTAACTGTTACCGTGTTTACCTGAACCAGAACTGAATTATAGTCATCAGCAAGAGTTCCTCCGGTTTTTATGTCATCAGGGACAACAACCACAGCGGCTGGAACACCTTTACCGGCAGTTATCATATCAATTGCAGTAGTATAATTGATCTGAGTCTGACCGTAATAGTCGTCAACTTTTCCAGTTACGGCAACTTTGTCTCCCAGAGCGGGAATTGTCAACAAGCTTGTCGTTGGAAGAAAAACAAAAATACCGCTGAATTTTTCTTTCAAAACACCATCATGATCATCAGGATCGACCTGAATATAAAAAGATTTCCCTTTGAGTGCGGTTACAATACCTTCAACTCTGACAGGTAATCCTATCGGTCTTCCGTCTTTCATTATGTCATAAATTGTAAGATCTTCAGTCGGACAATCGGCTCCAAGCAGATTTGTCGCATTAGGACAGAGATCACAGGCATCACCGACCCAGTCACCATCGCTGTCAAGCTGATCTGCATTTGCAACATACGGACAATTGTCTTCAACATTTCTGATCCCGTCACCATCCTTATCGTCAAAATCAGGCACAGTACAAAGATCTGAGTTTTTAACTAATGGACATGGATCACAGACATCACCTATTCCGTCTCCATCCTCATCACCCTGAACTCCGCCGTCAACCGGTCTTATCGGGTTGAAAATGTAAGGACAGTTATCTTCGACATCCTCTATTCCGTCACCGTCACTATCAGCAGCAGTAATTTCACCAGTATAAGGATTCGTTTCATCAACAGGTCTTGTTCTTGAAGGAATACATGTCGGTTCATTATCAGGAGTTCCACAGAAGAACAACCCGTAAGATGCTGAATTTGCTGTGGTAAGTTCTGCAAGAGTCTTGCCTGTTTCACTTTTCACACAAACAGATTTCTGAACTGTGCAGACATCAAGAGTATCGCAATCCTCTGTTCCTGTCATAGAATCTAAAATGGTTTTGTCACCGTAAAGCGGTTCGCCCCCTCTTAAAACAAGAGAAACATCCTTTTCAGAACTTTCAATTACAGCTCTGTAAAAATTCGACGCACCGGCTCCGTCAAAAACAGTAATATCTGCGACCAGACCGGCCTTTAACGAACCGGTTACATCTGCAATTCTAAGTGCGACTGCATTATTTTCAGTCGCCATAGCCCAGATCTCTCTGTCGGAAAAGTAAGAATTCAGGTAATTTTTGTTATATGAATCAACACATTTGAACTCTCTGAGAATATTTATAGAACCTGACGGAACCCAGTCTGTACCGAGTCCTATCAAAACTCCCTGATTGTTATACATCGTTACCTGAGCTGTGTGACCGTAAAGAGAAATATTCGTTCTTGCTGACCAGATAACAGAAGTTGAGCTGACCGCAAGTTTTTCACCGTCAACCGCATTAAGACCTATTGAGTGAACAAATGCCGAATTCGCTTTAGTAAGATCAACTCCGCCTGCCGCACCGGAAAGACAAAGAAATTCGTTCCTTGCCGCAGTTGTTATACCTTCTGAAACATGGGGAAGATAGCAGTCATTCTTTAAAACACTGACACTATCGCTATTTGCAGAATAACTGCATCCTGAATCAAGAAGCTTTCCACTCCCGTCATCAAGCGGAAAAGTCTGATAAAAAACATTTATTCCGCCGAGTCCTTCTGTATTTACAAAATTCTGATCGATATTTCTTAAAAAACCGTTGGCACCGCCGCTTCCGGCAATCGAAGTTGTTCCGGCCATCACATTTCTAAGTTCGCCCCATGCTTTCTGATCTGCATTAGCTCCGCCTGAACCGTTCAAATCGGTGTGTCCGTTAAGCGGAATTCTCCAGTCATGGCGGTGATCAAATCTTTCGTCATTCCAGACTTCAGGCGGTCTATGCGTCCAGCCAAGGTGGTCATGAGCATTGATAAGAGCAGGGGAAACAACACCCTGAGGACAGGTAATAACTGTCGCACCGGCGGCTTCTGTTTCATTTTCACAGTTACAACCGGTACATAGTATCATTCCTGTGTCAGAAACAAGAACCTGTCCACCGATATAAGTCCCGTCGCTGCCCAGAACATTTCCTTTTATAAGCTTAAAAGCGTTTCCTGCATCAACTGCGCAGACACCACTTCCAAGAGGAGTCAGTGTTTCACAGGTAATTTCAGGTACTGCTTCATCAGAATCATTGTCAGTGGTTTCATCCGGAATAATGATATCGTCGCTGTCATCAGCATTGTCAATATCGACTAAGTCGTCGACATCTGTACTATCTTCGTCAGCATCAACCGTAATTGAATCATCATCCGTCAGATCATCAAAATCTTCAAGATCAGAAATTTCATTGATGTCAGAATCACCGGAAACGACATCAGAATCACTTTCAGGATCGTGATTTTTTGAAGTTGTGTTACAAGACAAAATAAAAAAGAACGCAAAGAAAAAAACGATAAAATTTTTCATGACTGCTCCATTTATAAAAAACCTTGAATATTATATTGAAATGATTATTAAAAACAACCGGAATTATCAAACCATCGGTTCTGAACCGCTTTTGTCCTTCTTTGCAGATTCAAAACTGAACAGTCTGCCACCGTATCCCATTTTTATTAAGAAAATAAGCATGGCAAATATTATCAGAAGCGCCACAGCCACTATATACCTATTATAAACATAAGAAGAGAAAAGCGCCCCTTCCCCCGGTCTCGGAATAGTCGTGAATTCGAAAGGTATCCCGTACTTCTGGGCAAGAGCATTTACTTTTGTCATGTGAATTACCGGCACACCTTCCCTTGCAAAACGGCTCATAACCGAATCTATTGCAAGCTCTTCCATTCCCGGGTCTTTATTCAATCCGGGTTTGAAAAGCTCTTTACCTATTCTTGTACCTACAGAAACGGTTCCTCCGCCGACATTGACAAACGCTTTTATCGGAGCATCCCCGCTCTTTTCGTTATATATCGCCATTCTTTTATTGAGATTTGCCTGTTCATCTTTTTCAAATATGAGCTCAACACTGTTATTTGCGATGATCGCCCTTAACATTTCGCGACCTTCTTTGCTCATTCCTGTAGCCCTGTCCTGACTTCCTCCGAACGATGCTGCAACACTCCTGTTTGAAATTATTTTATTTTCGTTGAGTATCCTTTCCATATCCAGCCACGAAAACTCAGGAATGTTCGCCCCCCATGTGCTTGCAGATGCGCTTGAAATTGCCACAACTTTCAGATTCATTACCTGTGCGGCACACAAAACTGCCGTATTTAATGACGGAAATGAACCGGAAAACCCTGTGGCTATTGTGTCGCCGTTTTTCACACCTGCTCTTTCTAAAAGATCCACCATTACCGCCGCCCAGTTAGGGTTAACTGTCGCAAGCTTGGCCTCTCTGACACCTGCATTGCTTGTTATCGGAGATATCAGCATTCCAATCATTCCGGATTCAAGAGGATCGACCTCGGGATCGATGGGAAATACTTTCTGATCCAGACGGTATTTCTTTAATGTTTTCAAAGCAGTATCCATCAACTGGGCGGCTTTGATCTTTTCCTGATAATACGGTTTTTTGATCTTTATTTTAAATATTTCCACCGATGATATGCATAAAACGGCAACTATCGCTATCACGACATGAATGTGCCAGCTTGTTTTTGTCGGCTTCCAGTATAGTTTTTTCATGATAAAAATTCTCCGCCGGTTATCAATATAAGCAGCAGCCTTACAATAACACTTGAAGTAACGAGAGTACAGTAGGTTTCGATAAGCCCCTGTTTTTCTATCCAGATCGCAATAAGACCAGGGATAAGATATCCGATCAGAGAAAGATCAAAAACGAGCGAAACAGTTTCAACATAACCGATACTTCTGAAAAAAGCGCCGTATAAAAACCCGACAAGCAGGGTTATCACAGTCCGTCTTCTTCCATAGATTATCATTATTGTGCTCATCATTTTCACTGTCATCCATGTCATCCATGCAACAGCAAGTGTCATCATCACTGTCACAGGTCTATCAAGAAAAAGTGCGACATACCCAGGAACGATCATTCCTCCGGCAGCAACACCAAGCAGTTCGGAGAAAAGAAGACTTATGATGAGCCCCAGACCTATCGATAATGTCATCAACTGTTCCATATGTTCAAATCTCCCTACTTATATGTCCGGTTGGCAAAATATTTAACCAGCTCCAGTCCTGCTCCTTTGATATTGCAAACCCCCATGACCAGCGTTTCTCCGTTAGAAAGTTCAATTATCTTCTCAAATATCTTCGAAGCATCCTCATCTTCTACATTTATTATTTTTGAAGCCTGCACTCCTGAATGAACTGCCGCTTTGACAAAAACATAAGTTCCTGTTCCGACAACAAGATAGATGTCCGCCCTTTTCCAGCCCGAGACAGAATTTCCTATCTGGTCAGATCTCTCCGGTCTGTCAGCGCGGCAGTTTATTATCATTATGGATTTTGATATCTGTGGATTCCGCTCAAAAGCCATATTCCATATCATTTCGGTGGATTCAGGATCATTTGCCGCAAATCCATTTACAAACATAATCTTTCTGCCGAACCATTCTATCCGGTATTCGCTCATCGCACCGGCATCAGGAAAAACTTTATGCATCCCTTTTATTGCAATTTCAGGAGTTACTCCCGCTTTTTCACATACTGCAAGAGCTAAGGCGACATTTTCCTTGTGTTCAATGTATGTAAAACCTTCCATATATTCATCAGGGATTTTCTTTGATATCTCATTACCGACTATCACAACCGATGTTCCTCTGTCGGTTCCGGCATAGTTGAATAGCTCGACATAATCCTCTTCACAGGTGAAAAGTGTTCCTTTTACAGGCGTAGTTCCAAGCAGAGCCTTTGCAACATCCACTTCATAAGGTCCCATTACATCAAGATGATCCGCTCTTGCGTTGGTTATCACACCGATTGTCGACTTAACAAACTTTGTTTCACACAGACTTTGATATGAAGGCTGTAACGCCATACATTCAATTACAAGTGCCTCAGCACCGTTATGTGAAGCAAAATCTACGACTCTCAACTGTTCGATAATATTGGGAGATGAAGGTCTGTAAACTGCAAACTCGTCACCTTCAGGAGTAATCACCCGTGGAACGGTTCCAGTAGTTTTGGCAAAAACTTTTATCCCGCCCGCACTAAGCCCTGCCGCAATAAGCCTTGTGACAGATGATTTGCCTCTCGTTCCGTTCACATGAATCCTTATTGGTATCTTATTCAGATTATGCAGATGCCTTCTGTATTCAAAAGCTCCTAATCCAGTTACGACCAGAAGAACAGCAAACAGCATTGAAATTGAAACCAAACTTTATCTCCTGTAGATAAAAATCGGTCGAATAATACTCTGATTAAGGAAATTGGAAAGATTTTAAAGGGAGATAAATTTTAATTAACTTTAAAAGTTATATCGCCTTTTTCAAAGAATCTGACTATCTGACTTATTGCGGCTTCTGCGGCATTGTCATTTGCTTCGTTTGTCTGGGCACCCATCTTTTTCGGAGTGAAGAAAACTCTTCCTGCAAACTTTTCATTAAGTTCTGCCGCATTATCCGGAGCGATATCTGATGCATATTTGAAATCAGGTCTTGATTCAAGCATAAACTTCAACCCTTCTTCACACACTACTTCCTTTCTTGCGGTGTTGAGGAGTGTCGCACCTTTTGGCATAAGTCCCATAAGGTTTTTGTTTATCGATTTCTTTGTCTTGTCATTTGCCGGAATATGGAGTGAAACATAATGACAGGTCTTATAAAGATCTTCAACCGTTTCAACTACTTTAACGCCATCAGCTTCTATAACATCCTTTTTAACGAAAGGATCAAACGCATAAACTGTCATTCCGAAACCTTTCGCAATCCGTGCGACATTCTTTCCTACATTGCCGTAAGCGTGAATGCCGATCTTTTTGCCGAGAAGCTCTCCGCCGGTTTTCGGTGTAAAAAGACCTCTTGCCATATAAACAGCCATTCCCATTGCAAGTTCTGCAACTGCATTACTGTTGACACCGGGAGTGTTCATTACAACAACGCCCTTTTTTGATGCCGCAATGCAATCAACATTGTCATATCCTGCGCCGCCTCTGACAACGATCTTCAATTCAGGTGCCGCATCAATTATCTCTTTTGTTATAAGATCGCTTCTGACAATTACCGCATGAACATCTTTCACAGCATCTTTAAGCTGGCCAGCAGAAGTATAAGATTCAAGTTTAACAAGCTGATATCCGGCTTTGTCACAGATTTCCTGAATTTTTGAAACAGCTTTAGCAGCAAATGGTTTGTCGGTTGCAAGAAGAACTCTTTTCATATCATCCTCCAAAATCAAAGTAAAAAAAAACACTGACATTTGGAATGTAATATTATAAAAAGTTGTTGTCAACAAATATTGGAGATGAAAAAACTTCGGCTTGTCAGATAAATTAAAAAATAAAAGCTGTTTAATTAAATTAATGATCTGAACAAGCCGGAGAATCTAAATATTTCAGAAATCTAGTCTAGGTGTTAAAGAATCAGTATTTTTTACCGTAACTGCCGCCACCTGTTCTTGGAGCTCTTTCTTCACGAGGACGAGCTTCATTAACTGTGATTGCTCTTCCCTGAAGTTCTGTGCCATTAAGAGCCTTAATAGCTGCTTCCGCTTCGTCCTTGTTCGGCATTTCAACAAAGCCGAAACCCTTTGAACGACCGGTTTCACGATCTGTTACGAATCTTGCTGATTCAACTGTTCCAAATGCTTCAAAAGCCGCCCTGAGTTCTTCTTCGCTTAATCTGTAAGCGAGGTTTCCAACATAAATGTTCATTCTTTCTCTCTCTCAAAAAACTTACCATGGTTAAATAATTACATGGATGACTGTCCATGGCGTGACCAGAAATCCATTTTTCTATAGCTGCCAATTCAAACTTGAATGAGCAACAGGCTTTGTATATAACGCAACTTTCCAGTAATGTCAAGCAATTATTGAATAAAAATCATTCAACGGTCGGATCTTCCACTTTTCCGATGAATAAAATCGTTCCTGAACGGTCGTCGCGGATCACAAAAACGAAAGGTCTTGTCCCGTAGAATCCTTCTTCCATTGCGGTATTTGATATTTCAACAGATGTTACTGCGGCTGCCTCAGTTCCTTCTTCATTCACTTCAATAAATGTTTTATGTTTTATATCAGATATGGCAAGTCCTTCACCCTGATC
>Ga0116171_10005102_pt1 | contig 11607 bp, 20 predicted proteins | sample AD_JPNHW2_MetaG_FD_89798 | JGI IMG/M metagenome (GOLD analysis project Ga0116171, IMG submission 89798) | Active sludge microbial communities of municipal wastewater-treating anaerobic digesters from Japan - AD_JPNHW2_MetaG | ecosystem: Engineered > Bioreactor > Anaerobic > Digestate | place...
AAGTAGAGATCTTTTCTCTATATTCTGGATCTTTCCACTTTTCTTTAGTTTTTAACTTATTCTTTTCTCCTATCTTTCTTTTTGTTTCTTCTTTCATAATTTTATAAATTACTAAATAAAACCGATGATTTCAACCCACTTACCAGCTACGGCATATTATTTGTGGAGCCTATGGGCATCGAACCCATCTGCTCTTCCTCGGTGCAAGCGAGGTGACCACTCCTAGCAGTCCCAGACCCCATATTCTCTAATTGTTTCACAACAATTAGAGTTTATCACTTTTTATCAAGAAGTGTAACTCATATTTCCCAAAATGTCAAAGATCTCTTCTTTTGAGCAGGTGACCAGAATCGAACTGGCATCTACTCTTTGTGCGATAGGTGAGATTCAAACTCACAACCTACTGATTGGAAGTCAGTCGCTCTAATCAATTAGGAGCTACTATCGCTTTTATTATATTATTAATTTCTTCTTCATATTCTTTCTTTATTAATGGTACTGCTTTAAATCTCACAAGACTAACTTCTTTTTTAAAATCTCTTCACGTTCTTCTTCTCTTTTTAAGTCTGTGTGCCACTGTTCTCCATCTACTTCAATACCTAGATTCAGATGAGGAATATAAAAGTCAATAAAATATTTATTCACTTTATGTTGTTGAATAAAATCTATATTTCTTTTCAAGTTATGAAGTTCAAGATATTCTCTTAACATTTGTTCAGGATAACTTTCTTTAATTCCTGCACATAATCTATTAGGGTGTTTTCCGGGTTGGCTTTATAATATTCTTTCTTTATATCTGAAAATTCTTTTCTTTTTTCTTCACTCCATCTCTTACCTTTATTCCAAGGAATAAGTCCCTTCTCTTTTAAAGATTTACTTATTTTTACTTTTTGTTCTTCAGTCTTTCTAGTACCTGACTTCCCTTTTCTTAAAAGAGCTTTTTCTTTAACCTTTTCACTATTCTTAGCTGAATTAGACTTTTTTAACTTATCTTCTTCATTCCAAATTCTACTATTAGCACAACTCCTTGAACAATATAAACCTTGTTTATCATGTTCAATCCCACACTTAAGACAAATCTTCATTTCCTATACTTTATTATAAATATAAGAATCGAACTCAAAACCTGAGTTAAATTAATAATATTTCAAAGAACTTATAAAAGTGTAGCACAAGTTAACTAGCCTTTGTGCTACACCTGCATTATTTATTAGTCTTTCCTAATTGTCATACCCGTTTTTTATTAAAGAAGGACGTGATAGCAACCTCTTATTGTCTTTCATTGATTTAAGACTAATGTTTTTATTATGTCTTTCAATTTATTAACATCACCGTAAATTAATTTTATTTCTTTACTCACTTGTTCTAATTTATTCTTATCTCTTTGCATACAATAAGGATTTTTAGGATCTAAATATATATTATAATCGACTAAAAAGAAGTCAGGATAATATAAATGTTTCTTATTACTATCATCAAACCATCTAATTGGTTCTGGTCTTATCCAATTTATATTTAAATTATCTAAAAATTCTGCTATAATAAATTCCCAACTTGATTCAAGTAAAACTTCTCCTTGAATCTTATTATTATATAATATGTTTTTTCTCTTACCATTTTGATATTTTCTACTTTTAAAAATTAACTTTGTTCTACATTCACTAGAACAAGTTTTTCTTTTATCAAAACATTTAACAATAAATTTAGAAGAACAAATTTCACAAACTCTTTCACTTAAAGAAAGATCATATTTTTGTCCAAACTTGTTTCCAAAAAACTTAGTTGGTATTAATATTCCCTTTTCATATTTTTCTTTTAATGTCTTACTTGTTACTTCTCTACTTTCTTTATTTCTTGGAACCCTTAACTTATTATTATATTTAGCAGCACAAGATTTACTACAAAACTTTTTATTCTTATCTTTATAATCTAAAATACTATTACAAAATAAGCATTTAGTTGGATCTAAAGAATACTGAAAGTGTCTTTCTTCTTCTTTTACTTTTAATTGTTTTCTTGCAACTTCTAGACCTAACTTTGCGTTTTGTTTGTGTTGTTCAGTTTCAAAATAATTCATCACTTTTATTTTAAATATAATAAAATAGAATAAATAATATTCGAACTTGTGAATTAATTTACAATATGTCAAAGAACTTTGTCGTGATGGTGAGATTCGAACTCACATGCTCCTACGTCCAAAGTAGGCTAGATAAACCAGGTTCCTATACATCACGTTAATTATAGTGGGAAAAACCTGACTTCCCTACTACCCTATATTTATTTTTTAAAGAACTAAACTATATAAAAATAAAAAACTCGAATCTATTTGATTTTAGATCCGAGTTTCAACTTTATATTTTATTATACACTTAAGCTTTAACTCGGATACTTTCCTCTCATCTCACCACACGCTGGATACAATCCTTCTTGTAACGGAAGCGTTGTAAGTGATGTGCGATATGTTAAACTTAACTGTCTCATTTTATTTAATTATTATTTATTTTAAATATGTCTTATTTTTAATTTATACCTAAAATTAATAAAAAATATTATAACTACTATGACTTTTTTAAATTATTTTTAAAATATTTTATAACTTATTGATTATTACTTACTTTTCTTTTTGTAAGTTCATCTCTTATTTTTGCTGCTATCTCGTAGTCCTCTCTTTGAGAAGCTTCAATAAGTAAAGATTCGAGTTCTTCTAAAGGAAGTTTTTCAAGATCTACATTACAAACTACAGTTGGTTTATTTTCTTCAATAGAAGTTTCCTTTTCTATATTTTTAGCATCTTGTTCATATAAAGCTGTCATATATTTATTTACTCTATTTTCTTTATTTCTTAGTTCATAAGATAAGTTTCTAAAATTGCTGAAATTAATATACCATCTTTGTTTATTATAAAAAGATACTAAAACTTCTCTTTTACTCCAGCCTAATAATATTGCTATAGGCTGATTATTAGGATGAGATTCACAACAAGAAAACATAATTTCAGTACTTAAATCTTGTAAAAGAATAGAGTCACCAATTTTCCATTTTTTTAGTTGTTTTCTATATGAAAAATTCTTGTATAGCTTAGTTAATATATACATTTGTTCTTTTTCTTAAATATAATAAATTTTTAATAGAATCTATATTTATATTAAAAATTAATACAATGAATCTACTACAAATAGCTGTAAACCTACCAGTATCTAGTAATTTTGATATTCTTCAAGCACTCTGGAATCTTTCTCCTATTTTAGCACTTTTAGCAGCTATATGTGTATTTTTAGTTTGGAGAAATGAAAAATTAAATTCTCATCTCTTTGATCCAGAAAAGGGAATTTTAGCTATTAAAGATAAACAAATAGCAGATTTAACTAAAACTAAAGAAGATCAACTTAAAGAACTTAATGACTATATTAGAGAAAATGATAAAGAAAACTTGGAAGTTCTTTCATCTTTAAATAATACAATGGATAAACTTATACAATCTATCTTAACTGGGAATGATAATCTTAAAGAAAAAATAGTAGTAGAGGCAACTGGAATTAAAGCTCATATAGATGTTAAGATTGCTGAAATAAAATCTAAATCTTAATAAAATGCCTAAAAAAGAAGAACTAATTAGTATTCGTAATAAAATCAAAAATAAAGCTTTTTTACTTGATGAGTTTCTCAGAGTTAATCCTAAGAAAGTAGAAAATAAATTATTCTTAAAGAAAATACTAAAAACTGTTTAGTTACTTATTTTTATAATCTGCCATTCAAAATATGTTTATTCATTAAAAGAGTGTTATAAAATTTTATAACACTCTTTTATTTTTAAAATTTTTTAGAGAAGATATTTTTCCTAAAATATAACCTGTTTGTACTAGAGCAACATCTTTAGTTAAAACTATATTAGAACCAGTATAATATTTGTTAATATTTTGGATTATCTTTTCAAAGACTTTAGAGGTATGATTAAAATCTGTAATACTTCTTCTGAAGGAATATCAATAGATATTGAGTCTCCAATTGTTTTTGATTTATGCTTAAAAACATGAACTTTAGGTGTTTTTATATCTTCAGAAGTTTTGTCTTCAATCTTTTCCTCTATAGATGGGTTAATAGCTTTAGCCATTAACCTAATAGTTGAGTTTTTTTCTTCTCCTTTTAATACACTTTCAATATAATCATGTTTAAAACCAGTTCTTTTTGATATTTCATTTATTATATCTTCTGATAAGTCTTCAGGCTTAGTAGATAAAGAAGTTATCATATCTTTGATTTTTTTATTCTTTCTACGTCCTATCATTATTTGATAAATATAACTATCTGTAAAACCAGTTTTCTTTACTATTACTTCTCTTTGTTTCTTTGTTAAAAGAATAGTTGAAACTGATGTTTCTTTAATTTCTGGGAACTCTTTTTCTTTAACTATATTTTTTGTAGAATTTAATGTATTAGAAAGTCTACTTTCTAATAGAAGTAATTCTAATGCAGCTTTTTCTATTTGAAGATTATTCCCTACCTTACCAGTTAATACATTTCTAATATGAGAAAATGAATATGAATAATTTGTATGTTTCATTATTTTTCTAATAAACTCAGATGTTGGTTTAACAACTGTTACTTTTGGATCTTTTTTCATAATAATAATTTAGATTTATAATATTTTAATTTAGATCTTAAAACTAATAAAAGTATAAATAACTACCAAATAATATTTAAGATTTTTTATATTCTTTAATTGCTTTATTGAGTCTCTTTAAGTCACCTTTTGTTAAAACTATTTCAAACTCCGTTAATATTTTTGATATTAACTCAGTGTCTACTAAATCTAATAACTCTCCCATCTGTTTATCATTCATTCCTACTATTAAAGATATCCCAACAGTTTCTTCTTTATTTTCTAAAATTTCTGCTCCTAAAATATTACTATCTTCTTTTAATAAAAAGTTTAATTCTGGTCTTAAAACTTTACAATCTTCTTTTAATAAAGAATCTAATTCTAATTGTTCTTTCATCATATCTACTAAATTATTCTTATAAAATATCTAAGTTAGTTCTTCAAAATCATAATCTTCTACTTTTTCTAAAACATCATAGCCATATTCAAATAAAAATTCAGCTACTACTTTTCCTTCACTATTTTGTTTTGGTGTAGAAAAATGTTTATCAGTATAAGGTATAAGCATCCAAGCAGCTACTTCTTGTTCATAACATAGCATAAAATATTTTATACTTACTATATTTTGTAGGGCATTATAATCTTCTATAAAAACTTTATCTTTTTCTGCAAAATCATAATCTTTGTGTGGCTTTTTCTTTGTCATAATTTCTATGTTTTTAATTTATCAAATTCTTTTCTAAAATAATGATTGTTATTTTTATCTAATATTTTAAAGCCTTCATGTAATATTCTTACTTCTTCTGAATAAGCAGATATATTAATATCAAACCATTCTCCTTTAATATTATCTATCTTATATCTTCTATGTAAAGCTGATTCTATTTTAAAAGCATAAGGAGTTTTAAATTTTTCAATTAATACTATCTTATAAGGATTCCCTGTTTGTAATTCTTTAATACGTTTTTCTACATTGTGAGATATTCCTATTTTATATAGAATTTTGTTTTCTTCAAATTTAGCAGATAATAAGTAAATAAATCTAATCATAAACTAAATTTAATAATTTTTATTCTATTATTAGGATCTTTCTAATTTCTTTTTTTCTAAAATTTAGTACTATTTGGTATATCCCCGATTTAACTTCTAATTGTATTTCTACTTTTCCACTACTTTTAAAAAAATCATTATATACAATTATTCCAGAAAGATTAAAAATAGTTACTGAATACTCTTTTAAAGAAGTCTCTATAGTAATTGTTCCATCAGAAGGATTAGGGTAAACTACTATATCTTCATTCATATAATAGTCTATCGATCTTATATCACTATAAGTACTCTTCCCATCAAAATCTGTTTGTTCTAATCTATAATAATTTATCCCAAGATAAGGAGTTTTATCTATATATGTATAATCATGAGCTAATGTAGTTGTACCTTGTCCATTTATATATTTAATTGTTTCAAATTCTTCTTCATTATAAGATCTTAATATTGAAAAGAAATCATTGTTTGTCTCAGATTTAGTACTCCATCTTAATTCAACTCCTTCATTTATTTTTTTAAGAGAAAAATCATTTAATTCTATTGATAAGGGAGAACTTAATCTATACTTATAAGCATCTAAACAAACTGATAAACCTTGACTAACTAATGTTATTTGATCTATATCTGCTACTGAAAAATCTTTTTCAGGCTTTCCTATACCTAAATCTGTATTAGGCTTGGTTAATGGATATGAATTTGTTTCTGTAGAATAATAAATTTTACCTCCTGAAGTTACGGTTCCTAATATTCCCTTTCCTATTTCTTGTCTTATAGGATTTCCACAATAATATAGTTTCCCAGCAGAACTAACATTTAAACTATTATTGCCATCATCAAAAGTACCTATTGCTAAATTAGCTATAAACATGAAATTATTATCTGTTATAGTATATGATCCTCCCGATGTACTTATAGATTGTATATAACTAATTCCATTATTAGTTATTATTCCTCCACCACCATTTAATATTAATATTCCATCTCCATTATTATCAGTATCTAAAGTGTTTAAGACTCCTTTATTTCCTATGATAATATTACCAAATGACTGTGTTAAATTTCCATCTGTTAAATTTATACTACCATCTAATAATAATGTGTTATATCCAGTCATAACTATGCTAGAACTTATTATATTAAATTGACTTCCTTCACTTAATAAAATATCCGAAGAATAATTCAAATTATTGAAACTAACTGTCTTATTAGTATATCCAGTGTTATCTACTATTACTGTCCCTCTATTAGCAAAAGAAGTCTGTTGATTAATATTAAAATTTCCACCTACTAATTTTATTAATCCAGTATTAACTTCTATTGCTGATTGATTAAAATTAATATCTCCTCCCGTTATATATATATTCCCACTATTGATTAATACTGTATTCTGATTATCCGAGAAACTGCCTTTAACTATTAAAGTACCTCTATTATCTATTTTATCCCCTGTTCCAGATAATTCTACTAATGATCCATCTACTTCTAATATTCCTCCCTTATCTATTTCTAATAACATAAAACTATTCCATTCTATACCTATATTGAAATTACCCGAATAAATAACTTTCGTCTTAACTATAATACTATCTTTTATTCCTGGTATTCCTACTGGACTCCAATTAGTAGATATTGACCAAGAACCATCTTTAATAGATGTATATACTTCTGCTTTTAATCTAGCTACTACTATAACTATAATTAATAATACTATTATTCTCTTCATTATATCTATTATATTGTATGTTATATACCTAAATATATTATTCTCACTTTTGAATGAAATTTTTAAAACAATTTTTTTTTTGAAATCCTAAACATAATGATTTTGAAATTATTCTATAAAATATAAAGTTTAACTTTTCAATCAAAAAATTACTCTATGATTTGAGAGGGATATTCACCATATTTAAAAAAAATCCCTTAACTAAATCCATGTTTTACATATCTATAACTCTCTCAGAGACTAGTTTTTATAAGTATACATATACATATTTCTATGAGTATATCTTTGAAGTTATATACTCATCATACACTGTTAATGTAATAATAAATTATAAGGTAACTTACAAATATTTATTAAATTATTTAAGTATTTTGTTGTACTGATTATCAATATGTTATAGAATATTATTAAAAATACAAACTATATTGATTATTAATAAGTTAATAGTATAAAGTTTTCAAATGTCCCTAGTAGAAGTTCTTTAAAAAAGAGAATTTAGAAGAGGCAATAAATTATAAGTAAAATAGTTTGAAGTTATAAGAATTTTTATTAACTTTGGATATAACAATTAAAAAGATTAAGGGAACATCTTTTATATGATATCATGTTTAATGTTATAGTGAATTTAAATAGTGTCGTACACTATGAAAGTACCTTTTAAAATTGAGTCTGTTATTTTTGGAGGATGAATTGCTGTTATTTTTCCTATTAATTGCATGATTTATTTAATTAAAATTTCTACTGTAAATATAATGATTACTTTCTAATTACCATCAAAAATTATGGTTTTTTTTCTTTTTAGTAAACCAAACTTTATTTTTCTTGTCCCACATTTCAACAGAACCATCTTCCAATGTTCGCTCTGTTATAAAATGATCGGTATTGCAACAAGAATGAATCTGCCAAGAAGTTGTATTTTCTTGACCGCATTCTTTACAAAAATAAAAATACTTATTCGATGCAGTATCTAAAATTGCAGACACTTCTACTGTTTCATGTTCGACCGGTTCGGGATAATAATTTTCGTCCGAATGATCGTGTAGTCCAAATCTATTGTAAGTCATAATTAAAATGGTATTAATATTTCTTCACCTATTTTTACGAACTCAAAAGTTTTAACAGCTAATTTTCTGAGTCTAGCCAAAGGAACGGGTTTTCTATTGATTAACAAACAAATCGAACCGCCAATTAGTTTTTTGTCGAGTTTTCGCATCGGTTTTGTTCTTTTGTTGCTAAGATGTTGCAATTGGTAAAACGAATTGTCGCTACAGAAAACCAAATATTCATAATCCTTAAATCTGTAAATGATGTTTAACTTTATTTCCTTGATAATCATATACTTTAAATTTATATATTAAACATTAATGTCACATATAAATATGTTAGCACCAATTTAATCGAGGCGCAATCGTTCCATTATTTGTTTTGATAATTCTTGGGCAATATCTCGTTTCAGATTTTTAGAACCGAAATATTTATCATCATTAATTACTCGCTCAACTACTCTGTTTACATCAAATTTTCTAAACTCATTATTTACAAGTTTTTCAGCTTGTTTTTGAACAGCATCTTCAATCCATTGGCGAATATCATCTTTGGTTATTCCCAATTCATTGTGCATGTAATTTTTAAACATTATCCATTTATCCATATTTTTGTATTTTAATTGATTGCTAAATAAAAACTGGTGCTAACACCGTATATAAAACATGGCTTGATAGGTTCGTATAAACTTGAAACATTAGAGCAAAGCCACATTTCATATACGAACCGTTATAAACAATACTAAGAAATATCACATATGATAATCGTAGCTTCATTTGCTAACTCATTTTTCTCCATTAAAGTTAAATCGTCAAATATTTCAATTCTTTTTAAAATTTCGATAACTCTAATAAATTGGCTATGTTTCATTATCGTAAAATCACCACTAGCTAAAGTTAAAGGTTCATTCATTTTGAAACTCCATGTATTTTTTTGTAAATCTCCTTTTTGAGAAACTCCATGTTGTGCTTTCATTTTTTTATATAATTTAAGTTAAAATAAGTAAAGTTTATAACAAGCAGTCAAGCAAAACTGCTTTGATAATTAATTGTAATTGATACGTTGCTTCGTATCGCAGTATTTGCTTACTGCTGTTCGTTAGTAGCCATTAAAAAGAACCGCCTTCGATAATTAAGTGGTTTAATTTTTTGACCATTAATAAATGATTATCCATTGCCATTTCTTCACTTATACCACTATCATCCATTTCAACAATAGAACCACGTTGTTTTGTTTTATCATCCCAATCCCAAACCATTGTTTCAAAGTACCAACAATCTTCTATCATTGCAGATGATTCCCTGTAAATTGTACTTATGAAGTATTTACCTTTCAAATAGGTACACATTAATTGATATTGTTTCTTTTCCATTTCGATTAAAAAATTAACGGCTACTAACACATGCTATAAAAAATAGCGGTTTCGTGCGTTCATCGTGGTTTATACTATTAATTTACTTTTACCTCATTTGATAAGTTGTACTATTTAATCCGCTACTGGTCATATACCCAACGTTATGCACAAGTTTGAAAAGTGCAACCGATACAGCTTTTCTTTTTATTATAATGCTCATAATTCTCACATTCGAGATATGTTTTCCAACATTGAACACGATTATCTTCTTGCTCTTGCATTTGTTCTTTTGCGTGTTTTTCATTTTCATCATACCTTTGATTAACTGAATCTATCCAGTGTTCATCACTTCCAATGTATTGTTTTGCCATTTGATTTATGATTTTAAAATTAGTAAATAAAAACCTGTGCATAACCCGGTAGAATTTTAACAGCATCTTGATAGCTTTTTATATCTGTAAATACTCGTTTTTTTGCAACATCTTCACCGAATGTCGCAGTTAAAATTGATTGAAACCAGTTAGGGGTTTCTGGATACAGCTTTTTAGCTGTATTTATGTCTAATTGTAAATTCATGATATTTATTTTTATTTGATTAATTTATTTAACACTATAAAGATATATAAAATCTAAGTAACTTACAAATTTAATTTATAAAATATTAAGCTCTTTGATATTATTAAATTTGAAAGTTCTTTGTAAATATCATTATCTGTCATAACTTCTGAATTTATGCAGCTTAGAAATAAATTCTTTAGATCTTAAGTTCCTTCCAATACTGTGTTTAATCTTGACAGTAACTCTGCTTTAGCTAAATCTTTTCTATTATCAGACTTAGACTGACTTGTAAAAAATGATACTGGAGAATTATTTAAAGTCTTAAAATAATTATTACTTCTAATAGACATAGAAAAAAACACTAAATAGTTTACCTTCAACTTGAAGGGAGATTCTCTTCAAAATTTAATTTTGGTTGTGAAGTTATTCTCATAATTGATTTATTTAACACTATAAAGATATGTGAAATATAGATAACTTACAATATCAAATTCTTTGTTATCTAAATACGTGAGATATGATTATTCTCATAATATACCACTCTAGAATAAACAACTTATAGTTTTATCAAAGTCTAAAACTATTTGTAGAAATTAGTGTTAATTTGCCAATCCCCTAGAATGAAAATCATCTTGAATCAAAAATTCAGTAGTATAAATATCTCCATTACTTATCTGCACTTGAATTTTATTGCAGTATCTAAGCCTAATAAGCTGTATTATTTTGCCACCACCTTTACCATACCTGTCTTTCCACTTTGGAATAGAATCTCCTAATCAAAATCTATATAATTTTTTTGTTCTTGTCATAATTATACTTTTAGTAATTAATTTAACACTATAAAATATTAATTATTTAAACAACTTCCTAATAATTTGATTATAATCTATAAGTAAAACCTTTATTGTATATCAATAAGTTACATATTTTATGCAAAAATATAAACTGTATTGATTATTAATAAGTTATCTCTTAAAAGTTTTTAAACTACTACTCGTAAAAACTCTTTAAATTAATGAACTGAGAGTAACTTATAAATTATAATCATTTTTAGTAATTAGCTTAAAAATATTAGGAAGTTGTTTAATAATTTATTAACTTTATACTAATAAATTATTAAGAAAGAAATCTAAACTCAAGGGAAATCTATGGAATGAGACTGAGGTTATCCCCTCTTACTCCTATTTAATATAAAGAAACTATTTAATATAAAGAAACTATTTAATATAAAGAAACTATTTAATATAAAGAAACTATTTAATATAAAGAAACTATTTAATA
>Ga0116171_10005104_pt1 | contig 11604 bp, 9 predicted proteins | sample AD_JPNHW2_MetaG_FD_89798 | JGI IMG/M metagenome (GOLD analysis project Ga0116171, IMG submission 89798) | Active sludge microbial communities of municipal wastewater-treating anaerobic digesters from Japan - AD_JPNHW2_MetaG | ecosystem: Engineered > Bioreactor > Anaerobic > Digestate | place...
AAAGCAACAACTGAAACCCAGAAGAAAGAGGTCGATGAAACTGAAATAAAGAAATCACTTACCGCTGAAGATAAAACGATAGATAAAATGGCAGATATACCCGCGAAGAAAACTTCTTCTAATAAAAGTATAAAAACCGTAAAGAAAGAATCCTCAAAGAAAACGGCAGCAAAAAGTACTGATAAAAAAGCAGTAAAAAGCGGCACCGCAGAGAAATCACCTGTTAAAAACGTATCTCAAAAGAAAGAGACCGATAAGAAAAAAAATGGAATTGCCGATACCAAGACTAAAACAGATAATAAGAAAACTTCACCGGATAAGAAATCCGCTGAAGCCGGGAAAACAATAAAATCTGAAAATGAAAAGAAAGAAGCAGATAAAACTAAAATTGAAATAACTGATTCCAGGAATAAAACAGTAAAAGATAAAACTCCAGCTGATAAAAAAAACGCTGAAGATAAGAAAGCAGTAAAACCGGAAACCGGTAAGAATGCGGCTGAAAAGATAACTGTAAAGCCTGCAGCAGAGAAAAAGAAAGAACCGGTAAAGGACGTAAAAAAAGAGATTAAAAAGGAAGATGCAAAACAGGCGGTTGTTAATAAACCTGTTGAAGATGTAAAAGTAAATAAAATGAAGGGGATCGTAAGAATAGAAAATGATAAAGCCGGAAGAGTTCTGGTTTACGCATCTTTAAAGGATTCTATGGAGTTCCAGACGATAGATCTTAAGGGTGAGTATGCTGTAACAAAGATAGATTTTCGTACAAGAGATGATGAGTACTATGCAGGAACTGTACCGGACAGATCGGCTATCACGGAAATTACTTTTCTTAATAACGGGAAGAAAGTGCCGGTACAGGGGATCGATGCAATGAAAAAATCCTATATCGAAAGGTATAGTAAAAATTTATCTGATTCATTATCCGGCGAAACATTTATTATGTATGAGAACAACGATGTTGCACTCAGGATGACATTCAGGAAAGACGGGAAGATGGAATTCTTTGACCGCTTTAAGTGCAGTAAGAGAGGAGATGCTGACTGCACATATCTTTCAATGCCCGATCAATGGCGTGTTGCGGACGGCAGACTTCAGATGAGATACCATACTATATGGAGGGTGTGGAAGTATGAACTCGACTCTCAGAATGATATGCTCAACGATAGTGAACAGCCTGTACCTCCGCGCTGGATGAAAATTTATTTTAAGTCTGATAACGGGTTTACAGATAAGTACCTTGAACTTTACAGGAGCGGAAAAGGTATCTGGGCTGAATAAATGTAAACCTGCCATAATTAAAGTAGTTCACTGCCAATATTTAATCTAAGCCCCCTAAATCCCCCGGTGGGGGACTTGATGATTAAAACCGTAAAAAGTTTAAATTACTAATCATAATTTTATAACTGTATTTTTGAAGTCCTCCTCCGGGGGATTTAGGGGGCTTTAAGTGTGGAAAAAAATTTCTGCATGTAGAAAACCTCTACTATATTCCTTATATTTAATAATTAAATATGCCATCTAGGCACCCGTGAGGTGATTATTATGTATAAAGTTGTACTGCTTCGGCATGGTGAGAGTTTGTGGAATATGGAGAACAGGTTTACCGGCTGGACAGATGTTGATCTCTCGGACAAAGGGAGAGAGGAGGCCAGGCGGGGAGGATCTGTTCTTAAAAAAGAGGGTTATGTCTTTGATGCTGCTTTTACATCGGTACTGAAAAGAGCGATTAAAACTTTATGGATTGTCCTGGAAGAACTGGATCAGATGTGGATACCGGTTCATAACTCATGGCGTCTTAATGAACGTCATTATGGGGATCTTCAGGGGTTAAATAAATCTGAAACTGCTGATAAATTCGGTGAGGAGCAGGTTCTTATCTGGAGAAGAAGTTACGATATAGCTCCTCCTGCTCTTGATGAGAAAGACCCGCGCAATCCGGCGAGGGATCCGCGATATAAAAACCTCGATTATAAGGATATACCGCTTACTGAATGCTTAAAGGATACAGTGGAAAGATTTCTGCCGTACTGGCTTGATACTATTACTCCGGCAATAAAAGCGGGGAAGCGTGTAATTGTAGCGGCACACGGGAACAGTCTTCGTGCCCTGATAAAATATCTCGATAATATTTCAGAGACTGATATTGTGAATTTAAACATCCCTACAGGGATACCGCTTGTGTATGAGCTTGATAATGATATGAAACCGATAAAACACTATTATCTTGGTGATACTGATGAGATCGCAAAAGCAATGGAGGAAGTTGCAAATCAGGGGAAAGCAAAAAAGTAAGATCCGGATAATATTATTCTGAAGTTCCTCTATCATATTTATCAGTTATTAATTATAAATGATTGATAACTGATAGATCCCGCTAAAAGTCTACTCCTGCCGGGGAAACTGTTTTTTAAACTGCAGACACTGTAAAACATCAATATTAGATCCATGTTCATAAAAAAGCTGTTTTTTACACCTGTATTTTACTATCAAAACCATTTTTTTGTTGATTAATTTAACTAAGAGTTAAATTTTTTAAACATACAAAGAGGAGGAACCGGAAATGGGCTACAAGTTCAGAAACAGATTAAATACAGTTAATCTGACAGAGAAATTCAAGGCGGAGAAGCCACGGCTTGAAAAAGAATTTCAGGAAGTATTGGACAGACAGAAACACCATGCATTATGCGTTATTGATCTTGCGGAAAAGTTTAAAGACAGAGCTGTTCTGCATGATAAAGTTTATGGGGAATGGGAGGAGATTTCATGGAATCAGCTGGTTGAAAAGATGCATGCAGTTGCAGCCGGTCTTCTTGAATCCGGCCTGAAGGAGGAGGATAAAGTCGGAATTTTCTCCGGGAACAGATCTGAGTGGCATATAGCAGACCTGGGCTCACAACTTATCAGGGTAATTAATGTACCTGTTTATCCTACAAATTCGACTAAAGAAACAGAATTTATTGTAAATCATTCAGGTCTTAAAATTCTGTTTGTATCAACCCAGCTGCAGTATGACAGGTCTTTTCCGCTTTTAAAAAAATGTCCTTCGCTTGAAAAGATTATCGTATTTCACCGCGGAACAAAAATCGATAAAAACTCACATGTTATCATGTGGGACGATTTCCTTGAAACAGGAAGAAAGGCTATTCAAAAAGATAAAATTAAAAAGAAGATTGAAGATATAAAAAAACGATGTCATTATGATGATGTTTTAACAATAGTTTACACATCCGGTACTACCGGTGAGCCGAAAGGGGTTGTTCTTACGCATAAAAATTTTATGCATAACGGCTGGTCTATCGGTAAATACACACAGGGGCCATTCAGTCCTGATGATTCGACCTTCTCATGGCTGCCGCTGAGTCATGCGCTCGAACGTTCATGGGATTACGGGTTGCTTACATCAGGCTCGCATATATGGTACTGCGATGATCACACAAAGGTCATGGAGTATATACAGGAGGCGAACACAACCCACATGTTCAACGCGGCGCGGCTTTTTGAAAAGGTCTATGCGACTCTTTTTACAAAGATCAAGGATGCCTCCCCGTTAAAGCAGAAACTGTTTTTCTGGTCTATCGGTATAGCGAAGAAGGCGGGGGATGTTGTTCTTGAAGGCGGGACTCCATCGGCCGGATTAAGACTTAAACGGACAATAGCGGATAAGCTTGTTCTTCATAAAGTACGTGACCTTTTCGGTAAAAACATGCATCATGTCGGCAGCGGCGGTTCATCTCTTAATCCGGAAATAGAAAAGTTTTTCTTTTATTGCGGAATGCTGGTCACACAGGGATACGGTCTTACAGAGACTTCTCCCGGAATCATATTCAACGGCCACGAAATATTCAGGCTCGGCACTGTAGGAGCTGTTGTCCCTCTTTCTGAAATGAGGATCGATAAGGAAACAGGAGAATTGCAGTTCCGGGGGCCGAACGTGTTCAGGGAATACTATAAAAATCCCAAGGCTACAAAAGAAGCCTTCACAAAAGACGGCTGGTTTAAATCCGGAGACGTTGGTGTAATGGATAAAGATGGATTTGTAGCCATTACCGACAGGCTTAAAGACCTGATAATTACTGCAGGCGGCAAAAACGTCGCACCGCAGAAAATCGAAGTGCTCATGTGCGAGGACCACTATATAGAGAATGTGGCAATTGCCGGTGAAGGTAAGAAATTTATTACGGCCATTATAGCGCCGGATTTTATTAATCTCGCAGAGTGGGCTTCCAGAAACGGAATAAAATATTCTTCGAACGAGGAGCTGATTGCAAAACCTGAAGTTATCGCTTTTTATCAGGGTATTATCGATAAAAGGCAGGAAGAGCTTGGTCAGGTCGAGCAGATCAAGAAGTTTACCCTTATCCCCAGGATTTTTACGCAGGAAGCGGGAGAGGTAACTCCTACAATGAAGATTAAAAGAAAAGTTGTACTTAATAATTATAAAGACCTTGTGGAAAGAATGTACGCAGAGTAATTCATTCAGAATATTTTAAGCTGTATCCCATACCGGTTGTATCAACAGCCGGCATGGGAATATTTTTCTGAATTTATCTTTGAAGCCGGATATTTAAGTTTCTATTATTATATCCGGATAGATTTTATTATCAGTCTTTTCTGAATTTATTTCTGATCCCGGTCCATATCCACGGAAGATAAGCTCCGGCAATAATCATAAGAAGACCAAAACCGGTCCATTTTGTAAAAAGAACATCAGCCTGGAATCTGGTAAGTCCCACATTCAGAATGCTGATATACCAGCCCATAACCATAAGAAGCATGCCGATTGAATGAGGTACAATTGCATCAATAATTTTCTGCATCATTTCTAACTCCCTTCCATATTATTCAAAAGATATTTTAAGAACCTTTAACAGACAAGTGCCGGTTGATGAATAAAAATTCCTGTTTCTATTATTAATAGTAACAATAAATCTGAAGGAAAGTCAAGCTCTTTTATCCGCACTCTTCAGGTACAGATCGTAAAGCTTATTCTTAAATATCTTGACAAAAGATAATTAATACATAATGTAATTATTTAAATTAAGGGCCCGCGAAAATTCTGAAAGTGATATCACTCTGATACCTTTTTAAAAGCTGAGCGTCCTAAAATAAAACAGGTAATCAATGAAAAAGTTCCCCGATAATTTTTATTTTGGAGCATCCACTTCATCTCACCAGGTAGAGGGAAGCTGCCATAATGACTGGAGCGAATGGGAAAAGAGGAATGCTAAAAGGCTAGCGAAGGAGTCCCGGAAATTCAGCTATCTTGATTCATGGACCCGGATTATGCATGAGGCGGCTTCACCTGAAAATTATATCTCCGGAATCGCGGCGGATCACTACACCCGTTATCACGAGGATTTTGATATAGCACAGAAAATCGGAATAAATGCGTACCGCTTTTCCATAGAATGGTCCCGCATAGAACCGATGAGAGGGGTCTGGGATCCTGATGAGCTGAATCATTATACCAAAATGATAGCAGCGCTCCGTGAAAGAAATATCGAACCTTTTGTTACGCTGTGGCACTGGACTCTCCCTTTATGGCTTTCGGAGGCCGGGGGAGTATCAAATCCTGAATTTCCTGAACTCTTCGGTAAATATGCGGCAAAGCTGGCTGAGGAGTTTTCCGGGCAGGTGAAATTTTTTATTACAATTAACGAGCCCGAAATATATTCCCTGAACAGTTATCTCCGCGGAATATGGCCTCCTCAGAAAAAAGGGATCCTTTCATATCTTACCTGTATGGGATCGCTTGTGGAATCTCATAATAATGCATATGACGAAATTAAAAGACGCATTCCCGATTCAATGATCGGCGCTGCATGCAACATGTCGTATTTTGAATCAGGGAAAGGATTTATTAATAAAATAATTACCGCTCTTTCTGTAAAACTATGGAACCGGTATTTCACTAATCGTGTAAAATCAAGGATCGATTATGTGGGAGTGAATTACTACTTCCATAACCGTATAAATTACGGTTTCAGCAAAAATGAGAACAGGTCGGTATCAGATCTCGGCTGGGAGCTCTATCCCCATGGATTAGAGTATCTGCTTGAAAGTCTTGCCGTGTATAATCTCCCGGTTTATATCACGGAGAACGGTCTGGCTGATGCCTCTGACGAAAAGCGCGCATGGTTTATCGAGGTGTCCCTCCGCAGTGTCATGCGTGCGATGGAAAACGGTGTTGATGTAAGAGGTTATTTCCACTGGTCGCTGATTGATAATTTTGAATGGGATAAGGGCTTCTGGCCGCGCTTCGGATTAATATCAATTGACCGCAAAGATCTATCCCGGAGAATAAGAATTGAAAGCTGCGACAGGTACAGAGAAATAATAGAAAAAGGTATATAATCATGACAGGTGTTTCGGTTGCATTTATTGCGCAGATTTTCTTCGGCATATCATTAATTGTAGATAAAGTTTTTTTCGGCGAGCATGGCGAGATCAAGGTTGTACCGTATGTTTTCTGGATAACTGTAATGGGCAGTTTCGGAATGGTTTTCTTTTTATTCGGCTTTCAGATGCCCGATATGAAAGCTATCGGACTTGTTTTTCTTGCCGCTCTCTCTTTTATCCTTATGCTTGTGTGCTACTACCAGGTTTTGTCAAGAGGTGAGGCGTCTGAAGCGGTTCCTGTTGTCGGAGGGTTCGCTCCTCTTGCTACTTTTCTTATAGGTGAGTTTTTTGTATTAAGTTCACTTAATTCATCTGAAGCAATCGGTTTCGGCCTTCTTCTTATGGGAGGATTTACTCTCTTCTTTTCAGAAAGGGCTCATCTGAAGGAACTCCTCCCCTGGACAATTATGGCTTCACTCTTTACGGGAAGTACAAATATACTGGAGAAACTTGTTTTTGATCATACGGCAAACTTTTCTACAGCCTATGCCCTGATGAAAACTGCCACTCTCATTCTGGGGCTATGCATGCTCGCTATTCCCGTACTTCGCAGAGGCATATTTTCCACATCAAAAGATACTACTCACCGCAATCTTGCGCTTTATTTAACAAGCAGAATACTCGCAGGTTCAGGATCAATTCTTCTTTTCTATGCAATCAAACTTGAGGAGCACCCTGCGATTATAGAATCGATTAACGGGTTCAGGTATGTTCTCGTTTTTTTCCTTGCCTATATTATTACAAAGTTCCGTCCCGATCTGATGAAAGAATCCACAAAGATATGGAAACTTATTCTAAAAGCCGCCGCTACTGTATTTATAGTCGGCGGACTGGCGATTTTAGGTGTTCAAAGCTATTACGAGGCGATACCGCTTCCGAGGTCCACTGACGTCACATGGGGCGTGACATTCTCCGACATGATGGCAGATGATCTTGGAATCGACAGGGAGGAAACTCTCCGCGCAATACTGAGAGAACTTAAACCCCAGGGAGTAAGGCTTGTCGCATACTGGGACAAGATCGAAGTAAAAAAAGGGGTGTACGATTTCAGCAGCCTAGACATGCAGATGGATGTTGCCGCACAGTATAAAACCCCTGTAATACTGGCAGTGGGTCAGCGTGTACCCAGGTGGCCCGAGTGTCATATACCTAAATGGGCAACTCCTAAAAAAGATCTTCTCCCGTTTATGAAACGCGTGGTAAAACGATACCGGGGATACCGTAATATTCTATACTGGCAGGTGGAGAATGAACCGTTTCTCCACTTCGGAGCATGTAAAAAAGCTGATAAAACTATTATAATATCTGAAATAAATACTGTCAGAAATCTTGATCCGGGAAGGAAGATACTTCTAACTGACGGCGGTGAATTCGGCGACTGGTACAGGGCTGCAAAACGGGGAAATATATTCGGTACAACACTTTACCGTAAAGTATATAACCGTTTCTTCGGTGAGATGACTTATCCCATTACTCCTGAAATATATCCTCTTAAACGCGATATTGTAAAATTTCTCACCGGCAAACCTGACCAGAACTTTATCATAATAGAACTCGGGACCGAACCATGGGGAGATAAGCAGATTTATGAAATGACAATGGCGGAGCAGCTTGAGAATTTCTCAATGAAAGATTTCAGAAGCAATGTTGACTATGCGCTTGAATGCCGTTACGATACATATTACCTGTGGGGTGCCGAGTGGTGGTATTATCTCAAAACAAAACATGGAATTGACGGATACTGGCATTATGCCAAGGATCTGTTTAAGAGGGAGAAGCCCGGCAGTTAAGGCACGGCTGTTTCAATGTGGTCTGCATTTTAAAACATTTATGATTCGACCCGGCGGTAATGAATCATAACATCGCAGGCTTTAAATAGTATGCAGGTAACTGGTTGTATACAACGCGATTAAATATTGCAGGTGTTGTTATGTGCATCTGCGGAATTTTTTATATTTGTGTATCAGTAACATATTGTTTCTCTATATGGGAATCACTTTTCAAATATCTCTAACATATCGCCTTCTATTTTAAAACAGGATTTCGGTGAAATTTTTCCAATATGTTTCTATTAATACAAATCTATTATGCGGTTTAGATTATCAGTGTCCGAACATCGGTCCTGACGGGCCCATATGGCATGAATAACATCCGAATCCGCGTTTTGTTATGATGCTGAAAGATTTTTGACCGAGAGCCTCCGACATTAAGGGGACCAGCTTGTCGAGTTTAAGCCTGGTCGTATCGGGGTATTTTTCGAACTCCGGCTTCAAAGTCCAGTCGCCGCTAAGTACCGGGAGATGTCTGCCCGGCATATGGAAGTTCCCGGTTGTTATCTCATTATCATGACAAAGAGTACAGCCCGGATTGCTGTATTTTTCAGGCTTCCAGTTTCTGAAGAGTTCACCCGCCCGCGGCAATACAACGGTTTTCATGTGCATCTTGCGCTGATCTGTACTCATCATATCCCATGTCAGCTGTTTCCCATCCTGGCCGACAGGTCCTATGGGCTTCGGATAGCAGCTGAAAAGTATCAGAGCACACATGATTGCCGTGAATATTGACAATGTTCTGTTGTTTTGTTTAGATCTCATATTTAACCGCCATGTATTTCGGTACTGGTTATTCTTATTATCTATAATTATTACGGGCATGCCTGAATTATTTTTTCTGCCCAGAATGTATCAAAAATATTGGCTGCACCGCCATGTTCAACAATTTTATTGTCAATGACACGATCGATGTTTACACCTGTAAACATTAGTTTTCTGCCTGATGGCTTAATCCCCAGCCATTCTCCAAGATGTGTCGCCTCGGTAATTATCTCTGAAATGACAAAATCTTTATCGGCATGCTGGCGTATAATACGGATTTTAAGATCGGGATAAGTTTTTCTTACATCAACTACATGCTGGATCATTCCTTCCAGGCCGATTTGTATTGTTGTTTCTCCGGTTCTTGCTGTACAGTCAGCAGATACATATTTATCTATCTGATCTATAAGATTATTCGAAACAATGTTTTCATAAAAATTTCTGATCATGGTTTTATTGTCCATGCATTACCCCCTCGAATAAGTCAGGAAACATCTACTACTGAACGGCGTTTACCATAATCCATTTACGGGAGAAAGCGCATTGATTTCAACTATTTTCTAGATAATAGTTCAATGCGGTATTCGGGAATAGCGGCTAATTCTTATTCTGCATATTGATAAATTGAGGTTATACCTCGTAATCAACTACAATCCTTTCCTTTCGCGCTCCGGTAATAAAAGGCATAAGCGCCTTATGATCCGGATGATTCTGGTAATTATCTAAATCCTCTTTTGTAGAAAATGCGGAATACAGTACTACATCCCCACTGTGCTCTGATTTTGCAAAATCAATGCCTACTTCAAGTTTCAGCATTCCTTTGATTTTACCGTTTAAAGATTCCAGTTTGTCTTTTATCAGAAGTGCGTTTTCTTCTTTTGAATTATCATGTGCCTTATCTTTTAATTTCCAGATTACTATATGTTTAACCATAACAATACTCCTTTTTAATCAATGTATTTCAGCCATAAGCTCTGCTCTTACAAATAGTTTCCCGGTATTTATCCGGGATAAAACTATGATCTATCTTAATACATAAAAATAATACGCTGCAGCAAGTATCACAATAGCTATAATCAGAATCGGGATTACTGGAGATTTTTTCCCGTAATCAGTCTTTTTCATCCTCCATGGAGATTCCGTAACATTAGTCGGAGCATCTCTGTTTGCTACAGGTTTTTTGCAGTTCGGGCACTCCGCAGTAAATTCATTTACCAGGGTACCGCAGTTTACACATTTTACTTTTACAGACGACATGAAAAGCCTCCTGAATATGTTTTAAAACTTTGATTCTATATATTCAGATATAACTAATTGGAATGGAAATTCAAGTAAATGTGAATTAATTCGGAGGGGGAGTATCTGATTATAGAAAATGTCGTTTAATAATTTTCAAAGAAGTCTTCATCAATTTATTTCATTTTATAGAAGTTACGTATTGTATGCCGACAGTATTAGCCTTTGTCAGGTATCGTTTTTTTGAATGTTTAGCTATAGATGTTTTTAATAACAGTAAACTTTTATTCATCTCTTCTTTTGTGATAGTTAATGCCGGAAATAATCGAATAATGTTTCCATGTGTGACATTAATAAGCAATCCATTATCGAGACAATCTTTTTGAATATTTGAAGTTACTCTGTCATTTGCAAGTTCTAATGCAATCAGCAAACCTTTTCCCCGTATATCTGAGATTAATTCAGGAAATTCCTTTTGTATTTTATACAAATATTCAAATGTCATTCGGCTGATTCCGTTAACATTCTCTTCAATGTTATTACTGATTAAATATTTTATCACTGCGTATGACACGGCACAGCCTAATGGATTTCCGCAGTAAGTGCCGCCATGGTCACCAATTTCAATTTTCTGCGCAATTTTTTCAGAGACAGCAAAAGCACCGAAAGGAAATCCCCCTGCAAGACCTTTTGCCATTGTCATAAAATCTGCTTTTATATCAGATGGCGATGAACAAAAAAATGTACCCGTACGTAAAAATCCTGTCTGTACTTCATCCAGTATCAGGAAAACATCATTTTCACTGCATATCTGAGATAAATTTGTTAAATAATCTTCTGATGGAACAATTATACCCCCTTCACCCTGAATTGGTTCAACAATTACTGCTGCGACATCATTCTTAATAATTTTTTTTACTTCTTCAATATCATTGTAAGGGACAAATAGGTAGTTAGGCATTAATGGTGAATACTTATCACGGTGGGATGATTGTCCGGTCGCTGAGGCTGTGCTTATCGTTCTTCCGTGAAAGCTATTAATCGTTGATATTACATTTTTTTTCCCCGATACTTTTCTGGCCAGTTTGATAACTGCATCATTAGCTTCTGCACCGCTGTTTGTAAAAAAGACCTTGTTTAAATTATGCGGCAACACTGTACTTAATAGTTGGAGCAATTTCGCTCTTGATGGTGAATATGTTTTCCCGGATTCAGGATTCTGAATTATTTTTTTACTTTGTTCAATCAGAGAATCTGTTATAACAGGATTGGCATGACCTATACATGTGACACCCCATCCGGATGTCAGATCAATATACTGTTTTTCATTTTCATCAAATACATAAATTCCATCACCACGCTCAATTGATATTTG
>Ga0116171_10005106_pt1 | contig 11602 bp, 12 predicted proteins | sample AD_JPNHW2_MetaG_FD_89798 | JGI IMG/M metagenome (GOLD analysis project Ga0116171, IMG submission 89798) | Active sludge microbial communities of municipal wastewater-treating anaerobic digesters from Japan - AD_JPNHW2_MetaG | ecosystem: Engineered > Bioreactor > Anaerobic > Digestate | place...
ATAACTATAAGCTTCCTCCAGATCAAGATAATCACTTGCAGATAAAAAACGATCATGGTGAACAACCATTTTAGGATTATAAGCAATCTTATATCCAGATATTAATGCACGTAAAATAAATTCAGCATCCTCACCATAAGGTACCAAGCAACCAGGGCCTAACCACCATTTATAAGAACCAATATTTTTAAAAACTTCATTTTTAATAGCCGCGTTATTATCAAAACCAACATCTAGCCAATGTTTTCCAAGTTTGCTAGTAATAGAAAAAACATTTGGCTTTTTCTTAAAAGTACTTGGACAAAACTTGTTTTTATGCAATTCTGGCCGATAAGCTTTGGTTTGACCATAAACTAAAGCTATTTCAGGATCGTTTAATGTTTTAATAGCCTCATCAATCCAATTTTTTTGCATGATGCAATCATCATCAGTCAGGGCAATAGCAAAAGAAGATATTTCTTTTAAACCACTATTAATGGCTTTGCTTCTGCCTTTAGTTGCCAAGGGTAAATGTATCACTTTTGGTTCTTTATTGTCGAAATTATTAGCTGATTCTTGAGTGGCTAAAATTATTTGCTGCAAAGAAGGTTGATTAACTACTTGCTGCCAAATTCTTGAATAAAGTTGATGAGGACGATTGGTACAAACTAAAAGAGAAATTTTTTTTAACATAAATTCAATAAGTTAAGGATTTCTCTCGACAAATGTTTTTTTGGAATATCTCTGATATCTTGATAACTTGGTAAAACTTTTTGAATTAATTTTTTGTTACAAAAAATGAATTTAGTTTCTGCGTTAGTCATTTTAAAAATCGCATCCTCAATTGGTTGTCTCCTTCTAAGAGTTAATAAAAACTTTGATTTATCAATAAAAACTAATACAGTGTCCACATGATTCATTTTGGTAATTAAGATTGCAAGAGCAGGTTTTTCTAAAAAAAGCCAAAGCTTTTTGTCAAAAAAGTTCTGCCAATAGAGGTTATTTCTAACTTGATCATAAAATTCTTTTAAATCAACCAAATAACGTTGAATTCTTGTTGACTGAACCAACCTTTTTTCAACACCACTACAAAAAGTTTTATTTTGAACAGCACAGTGACAACTAAGATTTTCTTCCAACTTCGTACAGTCAGAAGTTCCATACCGAATTAGTGGAAAATCGACTTTCCAAAGCGGCGTAATCACAATCTCTCCCTCTTTGGCTGGTTTTTTTGTTTTTGGATCAATAATTTCAATTCTTTGGTACTGATCAACAAAATGATAAAAATTGCGATGCTCTCGACAAGAAAAGGCAAAAGAAGCTAATTCAGTGGCACCAATTGTGTCAATTAGTTCTGCGCCTAAAGTTGATTTGGTTTCTTGATTTAATTTTTCTACATCAGGAATTTTCACACCAGTGGTAATAATCAATCGCAAAGAAGTCTTCAAATGCCTCACTCTTACATATTCCATTAATCGATAAACAACTGGTGGAATGTTAAAAATCACAGTGACTTTATAACGAATGATGTCGTTAAAAATTTTGTTTTCATCGCCTTCAAGTGGAATATAGGATGCACCAAGAGATAAAAAAGCTTGACTCATGATGATAACTTCACTTTGAGAAAATTCTATCATTGCACAAAGATCTGTCTTCTTGACGCCGATTAATTGAAATTTTCTTTTTTCACAAAAGATATAATTTTGATAATCACGGTTAGATAAAGGAAAAATTACTTTATCACCTTTAGCTCCAGCCATAGTATTTGAAATGTAATTATTTTTCCAAGAACTACTAATAAGATTTTCACTTAAATCAAGATATTGTTCCCTACGAATAATCGGAAAGTCTTGAATACTTTCAAATTGATTAAATCTTTTCAAACTGAAACCAAAAATTTTTTGATAAAAATTTTTATAATTTGGATTTTTTTTTACTGAATTGATAATTGTATTTAAATTATTTGACGGCATTGAAGATTCTCTCAATTTCTTTTAAATCAACCTGCTGAAAACTGTCTGTTTTAGCATTCTTTGGATCAGGATGAGCCTCAATCATTAAACCATCTAATCCTGCTGCTTTCACCGCCATAGACATAGGAAAAATTAAATCTGTCCGACCAGCAGCATGGCTGACATCCACAATCACTTTGTAATTAGATTGTATCTTTGCTAAATAAGCAGTTTGTAAGTCAAGGATATTTCTCGTATCTGGAGAATAACCTCTGATTCCTCTTTCACAAAGAATAATGTTTGGATTGTACTTAGCAATGTAGCCAGCTCCTCCTAACCATTCTCCTAAAGAAGAAGACATTGATCTTTTTAAAATCACTGGAGCTTGATTTTTGGCAGTTGCTTGGCCAATTTCTTCAAGTAAAGCGTAGTTTTGAGCGTTGCGGGAGCCAATCCATAAATAGTCAATTCCTGAGGCAATGGCTAAAGCGAGCGTTCTAGAATCTCTCACTTCTGTAGCAGTTAAAATACCAGTTTGCTTTTTTGCTTGTGCTAACCATTTCAAACCAATATCGCCAACTCCTTGCCAATCATTTGGGTTAGTTCTTGGTTTCCATAAACCAGCTCGTAAAATTGGTACACCAATTTTGCGCAAAGCTTTAGCAGTTGTCATAATTTGAGCCAAACTTTCAGCCGCACAAGGACCGGCAATCATCAACCATTGAGCTGTGTTTTTGATACTTTTCATCTGAACTTTCGGTTTAGAGTATACTATAATTCGACCCTGGTATCCACATGAAAAGAAATAATTATTTATGAAAAATAGCAATGTTTATTACATTAATGCTACTGTCCAAAAAAAAAGTAAAATTATTTTAACTCATCGATTTTGGTTGCAATTAAGTAATTTTATTAAAACAAATAATTTTCAACGTGTAGTTTATGTTTCTGATGATTTAGTAGTAGAAAAGCTTAATTTATTAAAAAAAATATCAGTTGATGATTTATGTGTTATCAATCATGGTGAGCAACAAAAAAATATCGAGCAATTTAGTAATATTTTAACTTTTTTCTATAAAGAAAATATCGACAAGAAATCGTTAGTAGTAGTGATCGGAGGCGGAATGGTATCTGACATAACTGGTTTTGCCAGTTCAGTATATTATCGTGGAGTGCCGTTGGCTTATGTGCCAACTACTCTTTTGTCCCAAGTAGATGCGGCCATTGGTGGAAAAAACACTATTAATTTTCTTGATACTAAAAACATTGTCGGTAACTTTTATTTACCTAACTTAATTATTATTGACCCTACTCTAATTAAATCGCTACCAAAGAGAGAAATCGCTTCTGGAATGGCGGAAATTATTAAATACGCTGTCGGCTTTGATAAAAAACTTTTACTTTTACTAGAAAAAATGAACGATAAACATAGTGAATCAAATAGACAAGAAGAATTATTTGAGCTAATTAAAAGATCAGTAGCAATCAAAACCAAATTGGTCGAACAAGATTTATATGAAACTGGCAAAAAAAGAAAATTGCTCAATTTAGGACATACCCTTGGTCAAGCTCTCGAATCTCAAGACAACTTTAGTCTTTCTCACGGAGAAGCTGTTTCAATTGGCCTTTTATTTAGTCTATTTATCTCAAAAAGTTTTGGTAATATTTCGCAGGCAGAATTTGAACGATGCTTGGCTATTTTTAAAAAATATAATTTGCCACCAAAAATACAATTTTCTATTTCTTACACCATGCAAAGGTTACACTATGATAAAAAAAGTTATTATGGTGGAATTAATTTTATTTTATTAAAAAAACTTGGACAATCTTATATTTGTCAAATGAATTTTAATGACATACAATCCCAGTTAGAGTCATTTCAAAAATTTTATTATTCATTGGAAGGATAAAAATGTCTTATACAATTGCTCTTGTTAATGGCCCAAATCTAAATCTTCAAGGCAAAAGAAAAATCGATATTTATGGAAGCACAACTTTAAAAGATATTGAAGAATCATTAGTGAAACAATTAAAAGCAAATAAAAATGGAGGACAAATTATTAGTTTTCAATCTAATCATGAAGGGGCAATCATCGATTTTTTACAGCAAAATAAGGAAAAAATTGATGGAATTATTTTAAATCCAGGACCATTTACTTTTTATGGTTACGCCATGAGAGATGCACTTGTCGATACAGGAAAACCTTTTATTTCTGTCCATCTGTCAAACATTTATGCACGCACAGAAGCATTTCGACACACAGATATTTTTGCTGATGTTGCCTTAGGCGGAATTTTTGGGTTCAAAGAATATAGCTACAATTTGGCTTTAGACGCTTTAACTAAGCATTTAGACAATCTACAAAAACTATCTAAATAGTTGTTAAATAACGTAATTTTCCGCTTTTATAACCAACTCTTTGAGTTTCGTCTTTAATAATTAAATTAAGCTCAATAGGTTGCTGATGAATCTTTTCTAATTTTTCTTTAATGTTTTGATTCAAAATATTAATTTTATTCTGAGATATTTTTTTTGCACGTTTAACATATAAAGTTAAAGTTAATATTAAATGGTCGTTCTTCAGCTGTTCAGTAAATTGAAATTCACGATGAATAAGTTGATAAATATTTTCCTGATCAATCACTGTGTTGATGTCTTCAGTACTAAAAACTGTGTGTAGTTTTTTACCAAAAATAGCTACGTAGAGACGTTCTTTTTGATCAATAGCATCTGTTCTGCAATGATGTTTTTGCAAAATATTTTTCATTTGTTGATTGGTAATAAACATTGCTTCATCATGTAAATTAAAACGTACCAATGGCACAACTTGATCGGCTGTAATAACCATTTCGCCATTAATCACCTCCATGTATTTAGACAGTGTGTTAGCTTCAACTAAAGTTGGCAAATTATAGTTTTGGAATAAATCGAACTGAAGTTCACTGTTTTTTAAACATTGGGTTAAAACAAAATTGGCTTCTTTCGTTTCAAAACCCATCATGCCAACTTCCGTTGAACCATACCAAGCAACCACATCACCAGGATTCCCACTGATGGTCTCTATAGCAACTCTCCTCCAAGAAGCGCTAATGCTTTGACTAGTCAAAGCAATTTTTAAATTCCATTTTTTAATAGGCAATTTTCTTTCTATCGCCAAATCTAGAAAATCTGAAACCAAAGGTGGATAACCTAGACATACGATTTGATCATATTGTTTATAAAGTTTTTGCAATAAAAAAATAGTCATTTCTGAATCACCATTGGGACTAATCACACTTACATTAGCCACTTTATTTGCCCCCCAAGAGGCCTTGAGATGCATCATTCCCGCCTGAGTAGTCCCCAAACCGAGAGAAATAAGAATTAAAGTTTTTTGACGAGAAATTTGGAAATGTTCTTCTAAAAAAGCCGTCTGTGGAAGAGCAAGTAATTCGTCAGTATCATAATCTCTCGGCCAAATAGTTGGTTCTCCTGTAGAACCAGAACTTGTACAAATCATGTAGTAATCAGCAAGATTGTGCCCACGATAAAGACGTTGCTCTAATGGATAAGCTTTAATGTAATTTTCTTTATCTGTTAGCGGTAGAAGTTTAAAATTAATTTTTTTTGTATCTATTTTATTGGCACGTAAAAAATCAGCGTAGGCTGGGCAATTGTTGACAACATGGCGAGCGATGGATGAGGCGTTTGAAAGATTTTCTGGCATCGTACAATGTTTCTAATATATTTTAATATTTATTTTATTAAAATTTGGTATTACTTTGAGAAGATTTCTATTGATTTAAAGGTCTTGTGAAATTGATAGTGAGAGTCTAAAGACATTTTCGCCACCATTTTTTTGCTTATTTGTTTCATTTGACCGCGATCCATTAAATAGAATTCATCAGCAAAAGCATAAAGTGTCTGTGGATTGTGTGAACAAATAATAGTTGCCATTTTAAAATTATATTGTAAGTTAACTAACATGTCTAAGATTTTTTGTTGAAAATTTAAATCCCCAGAAACAAGTACCTCATCCAATATCAATAAATCTGCTTTATACGCAAGAGAGATAGCACACGCTAATCTAAACTTCATACCTTGAGAATAAGTATAAAATGGGTAATTAATGTAATTGCCAATGTCTGCAAAAGCAATAATTTCGTCAACTTTGTTATCTACTTCTGACTTTAACATTCCCAAACTCATAGCATTAATATATATATTTTCCCTTCCAGTTAATTCTGGGTGAAAACCATGTCCTAAATCTAAAATTGCTGAAATTTTACCATTAATTGAGACATTGCCACTAGTGGGCCTGGATATGCCTGCCATAATTTTTAATAGAGTTGTTTTACCAGACCCATTGGGACCAACTATTCCAATTCTCTGCCCAGCTTTAATTTGAAAATTTATATTTCTTAAAGCCCAAGTTGTAGTATCTACTTTTTTCCCATCGTAAATTTTAAATATAAAAAGTCCTCTAGAAGAAAAGCGTTTGAGATCATATCTTTTACTAACATTTTCTAATTTGGCGATGATAGTGTCTTTTTTCATTAAAATATTCAAGATTGAAGAAATTATACGTCATTTGCTAAAGTATAAAACAATACATTTACCATAGAATATTATTGATTATTTTTGTTAAAAATAGTAGAGTGTGCTAATAAAGCAAAATGAGAAATTAATAAGCTGGTCAATTAAAACCATAATAGATATAGTTCTCAGCAGCGACCATAGAAGAGTTGGTAATTAAATGTTTGGTATCAAAACAATACTCATAAACTATTATTATCGTAAAAAAGCTAACAAGTTAAGTAATGATCGGCAAATTACTAGGTTAATGCAGCATTTTTCAGTTGATGAGACCATTCACGAAGCCAATATTTCTAGAGCTGATCTTGGTTATGGGTGGTTGCATTACGGCATCATCCGCCAAAAAAAACCAAAAACACTACTTTGTATTGGTTCTCGCCATGGTTTTATTCCCGCTATAATGGCCCAAGCTTGCAAAGATAACGGTACTGGGATAGTCGACTTTGTTGATGCCGGTTATGGTAAAAGCGATACAAATAATTGGTCTGGCCAAGCTTATTGGCGAAACAAAGAAGGTTCTAATTGTTTTAAAAACTTCTCTTTAGATAAACATATTCATATGTTCGTTCAAACAACAGCAGAATTTAAAAAAAGTCATCAACATAAAAAATACGACTACATTTACATTGATGGTGATCATTCATATAAAGGAGCTAAATTTGATTTTGATAGTTTTTGGCCAAATTTGAATCAAACTGGTTACATGTTACTTCACGATATTAGTATAGACAGTACACCTTCTGAGGGCGAATATGGAGTTAAAAGATTGTTCGATGAAGTTGCAAAAACCACTCCACATATTAAAATTAATCATCCAAATTCTGGTTTAGGAATATTACAAAAAGAATAATATGTTTGGTGTTAAAACAAAGATATTCAACAGATTCAAAAACTATTTTGAAGTTACTGAATTCAGTAAAAAAAATATTTCAAAATTTGACAATAAAGTTTTTACACTAATAGCTAAAAAAAGACTTAACGAAGAATCTAAACTTATAAATTTACAAAATCCACTTGTAAGGAAAGTTAATCCCTTTGCTACAAATATCATTAAAGCAACGGCAAATTACATGCCAAATAATTTAGGCAATTGGTCTATTAAAGAACCTAATACCTTAACGTCTCAAGTTGAACAAAATTTAATAAAAATTCTCAAACAATATTATCATTGTAATGATACAGTAATTGGTCATTGTGGGTCAGGCACAACTGAAGGAAATATATATGCAACATGGATTGGTAGAAATTATTTATTAAAAAAGTTGTCTCTAAAATCCACTGATCATATTGTCCTCATAAAAAGTTGTTTGGCTCATTATTCAATTGATAAGGCAGCAGATTTAACCGGAATAAACTTAGTTAAAATCAGTATTAATAGACATCAGTTTAATTTAGACCAAAAAGAATTAACAAAAAAAATCAACAATTTATACAAAAAAGGAATTAAAGGTTTTTTAATTCCTTTAACTTTGGGTTACACTTTAACTGGTACTGACGATGATTACCAAAATATCTGTAGTTTGGTAGAAAGATTCAAAAAAAGTCACACAGATTGTGAATTCTTCCTGTGGATAGATGCCGCCGCTACTGGAATTTATAAAATTTTTACAGAAAAAAATTTTGAGCCATTGACTAATGAAAATATCCAATTAATTAGCACAGATTTCCACAAATTTTTAGCCGTTCCATATCCAGCTAATGTTCTATTATATAGAAAGTCATTATTAAACTATATTAAAAAATATATTCCTTATATAGATCAAATGGATACCACTTTATTAGGTTCTAGACCAGGAATTAATGTTCTCAGCGCTTGGATTAGTTTGTTAAATTTAAACGAAAAAAAAATGAGAAAATCTATTCGAGATGCTACTGATAGAAAAGAGACATTTTTAACACAAATTTCTAAAGAACATTTAGATATAGAAATAATAAATAATGTAAACAGTTTGCAAGCATGCCTTATAAGTAATAATCATTTTAGTCAAGAAACATTGGCAAATAAATATAAACTACAATTTATTAATTACAATCTTTTAATTAAAGCTAAATCAGAAAAATTAAATTTGTACAAATTATATTTTTTACCAAATTTCAACTGATCTTATTTGTAAAATAAATAGAATACTTATAAAAAAACAATGCAAAAGAAAAAACTAGAAATTCCAAAATTTTCCAAAAGTAAACTGAATGCCATCTTTAAAACAAGAAAGTTAGAAGATTTGGATGGTTTAAAATTCGTTGATGATCACTTAAGAAAAAAAAGAGGATATGTATTTAAACTTCCTAAAAAAAATGAGCCGGTAATTTTACTTTTTTCTGGAGGCTTAGATTCCACTACTACATGTGCATTACTGATGGATAAATTTAAATTGAACGTCTATCCAGTATTTTTTAAGACTGATTTTCCCAGAAACAAGTATGAATTTGACGCTGCTACAAAATTTGCAAAAATATTTACTAAAAAATACGGGAATCTTTTTCATCCAATAAAAGTTATTAACTATGCTCCTCTTTATCCACCTATCAAACCAACAGAACCAGTATGGAACCTTAAGTATGACCAGCTCAGCAATGGTATCAGATGCATTTATGCAATGAAGTATGCCTATCAATTAGAGCAATTTGATAATGTTAAAATTAGAACTATTTTTACTAGTCATATCAGTACAGACGGAACCGCCATTACAGATCAAACTTTAGCAGCTTTAAGAAAAATCATGTTTTATATCTGTCTTGGAACAAATGATTATTCATGGCAAGTTAGTGCTCTTGGATTAGAAAAAGAATTGGGATATTATTACGGTAAGGATTTCCAAATTGCCTGGGCAGAACAACATAATATTCCACTAGAATTAACAAGAACCAGTTGCTATAGAAATGGTAAATATCATTGTGGTGAATGCGCGTATTGCCAAACAAGGAAAGAAGCTTTTAAACAAGCTGGCGTAATTGACAGAACAATATACACTAATAAATCTAGTGTTATAAATGATCTGATTATCAGAATAAAACAAAGAGTGGAGTATCATTTACACCATTGAATTAAACGCTAAGTTAAAGTTTTAACAAATTGAAATTTTTCCTAAAACAAAAAAGTGTTCTTTTTTTAATAATCCTAAGGTTTGCTTTTATTCTACCGATATAGGATTGTTGTGAAACTATACACACAATCGCACAATGATCACTAAGTCCGTCAACAATTGAAACTTGACTAACTTTGTACTTTGAAGAACTAAACACCCCGTCGACTACAAATTCAATATGATCCTTAGACCTATGATATTGATTGTCTATGGTTGTAGTAATTTGAGATGGAATATTATCTTCATACCTGCTAGATAAATCTGAATATATTTCCTTTCCTCTGGGAGTATTAAAATCGCCAATTAACACACAGTCATGAAACTGACTCAAGCTATCATAAAGACGTACAAGGGCTTGAGTTTGCTCAGTTGATATTGAACCTGCAAATGACCAAACAAAATGAGTAGTGACAATCGTGAACGATTGTTTTTGATTTGAAACTTGAATCCAAGCAACTGCCCTATTAACTATGTTTGGATCAACTCCAAAATAAAAAATTGGCAAATTATCGGAATTACCGCAGTAATACTTATAACCACTATTATCAATAGACAATTTTGTTAATACTAATAACCCCCATTCATCGTTGAATGAACAATTATTACTTAGTTTATAATTAACTAATCCCATTGGTACAAAAAAACCAGTCATTTTAAGTGACTTTTTTATAGACTTAACGTTATTTTTAAAAACTTCTTGTAGACAAATAACATCCGGATCTTCCATCTTTAAAAAAGGTAAAACTTTCTCCTTAAGATGTTTGTTCCCTTCTATATTAAGAGAGATTAATTTAATAGACATAAGTATATTTACTAATTAGATCCAATCAGCAAAATCCTTGTTTTCTTTTTTAAAAAATAGAACAGCAAACATAAACAACAATAATGTGACTAGGATATGAAATAAAACGAATTTTTCTGAAATCATTGATGTTGAAAGAAGAACAGACTGAAAACCTTCGATAATTGGTGTTATTGGATTAAAAGACAATATTGTTGTCAAATTACTTGGCAACAAATTTAATGAATATGTTATTGGTGTAGCATAAAACCATAAAGGAACTATTGCATTAACTATAAAATTTAAATCACGAAATCTAACATTTACAGCAGAAAACAGCAACGCTAGTCCGCTAGTAAACACTAAAATCCAAATCAAATATGGAATTAACCTCAAAAAACCAAAAACATATTGCGCTAGATGCCATACTGAAGGGTCAGCAATTAGTTGACTAATTACTAAAAATATTAGTAATAAAAATAAAGACATTAAAAAATGAAACATGTTAGATAACACTCTCGATAAAACTATAACTTCTCTATTTAAATTAGATTTTTTAACTAAGTCTCTTTCTTCAACTATCGAAGGTGTTGATTGTAAAATCGAATGAGAAAAAAAATTCCAAGGTAGCAATCCTGTAAATAAAAACAAAAAATAATTATCAATCTCAACTGGAATAAAAAATCCAAAAATAATGCCCATTACCAACATTTGCGATAGAGGATTAATAAAAATCCATAAAAATCCTAAAGTTGTATTTTTATATTTAGACTTAATTTCCTTCTTGGTCATTATTAACAAATAATCAAACCATTGAATTTGTGCAGTATTTAATTTATACATACAAAGTCCTCATAAAAAATTACCTCGCTATATATTGAATTATTAATTTCTTTAGTAGCAATGATATCATTTAATTCATTCTGCGTTATTGAGTCAAAATATATTTCAGTATAAATCATTTATCTTTAAATACCCTCTTGTAAAACTCTTTCAAAATAGGTTATTCTTAAATAGTTAGCATTTTGTCTGATGCTGTTGTTTTGATAATGAACAATCCTAAGGATTTTTTACCAGCGAAGTATAGGAAAAATCAAACAAGTTTTGCTGGAGGTGGTTTGAAAAATTCTGTCAAACAAGACGGCGGTCAAGGCAACGATCAAGACAAAAATAACGAGCAAGACAGTAAAAAATCAGCGAATATAGAAGAAGCAAATACAGAAGAAAC
>Ga0116171_10005108_pt1 | contig 11601 bp, 8 predicted proteins | sample AD_JPNHW2_MetaG_FD_89798 | JGI IMG/M metagenome (GOLD analysis project Ga0116171, IMG submission 89798) | Active sludge microbial communities of municipal wastewater-treating anaerobic digesters from Japan - AD_JPNHW2_MetaG | ecosystem: Engineered > Bioreactor > Anaerobic > Digestate | place...
ACTGTTCTCTATACCGGAGTAACCAATGATCTTGAAAGAAGATGTTTTGAACATAAGCAGAAGAAAATCAAAGGATTTACTCAGAGATATAATGTTGAAAGACTTGTTTATTATGAAAGTTTTGATTTTATTCATGATGCAATAGACAGGGAAAAACAAATTAAAGGATATTCCCGGTCAAAGAAAAACGGACTTGTAGATACCTTTAATAAAGATTGGAAAGATTTGTATCGGGACGGCAAGGTTGATACCCCGGGAAAGTAATCCGGAGATATCTCATCACGTTTATACTGGTTAATCACCGAAACAAAATTATTAAGTTGTTTTGTCAGGATATCTCCCGAAGCCTGCGCCCCTTTTTTTTCATACCGTCTGATCTGCGAGTAATGAACAGTAATGCACATTAATCTCTTTAGCCAGGTCGCTCTTGGAGAGCCCTTTCTCTATACGTGCTTTTTGAACAATGATCACCTCGTTTTTTTACAGCAGTGAGGATGAGTTTCCTCGCTTCACTTCGTTGCGCATCGGGATGACATGGAAGTTGTTCGGGAAGATGAGGAGGGAAGCAACGGCGATTCGCTCATATCTTCCAAAAAAACGAAATACCAGTTTCGAATCGCCGTTGCTTCCCTCCACCTAGCCTGAGAAACCATCTGTCATCCCGAGCCCAGAATCCCGAAAACTCGGGATTCTGGGCTCGGGATCTCCATGGTTTAAATGTAGTTGTTCATCCGGGGGGTAAGGGGTTTATTTTTCTTAGGGCAGGCTGCCCGGGTTGTTCAATTATTTTACAAGGAGATATCGACTCCTATAGCAACAACATATCCTTTATCCTGAATATTTACAGGAACATTAGCTGATAAAGACCTGATTTCAGAATCTTTCCAGAATGTGCGGCCTAGTCCGAGATCAATCTGGAATTTCTCTGACATCTTATATGAAGCCCCAAGACCGAAGTTAAGGTTGTTGTATTTCACAACTTCAAACAGACCCATTTTTGTGTAATAAAGCTCTTTGTCATCATACATGAAAGAGGTGTATTTACAACCGGCGTTAAGCTGGAGTGCATCTGTGGCATCGAATGAAAAGCCAAGCCCTGCTGTGTAACAGTTACCGGCAGCATCTGATGCATCATATTTCTTACCATCCCTTGGACTTGTAATAGTCCCCCATTCGGCATTTTTCTGGAAGAAATAATTGAAATCAGCAGCGGCAGTAAGCTTATCAGTCACTTTATATGAAGCTCCTGTGCAAAGGGCAGCAGGCAGATCACGTCTGTTCTTTACTCCGTCAGCTGTAAGAGTATAAGAACCGGAGTTGTCAGATGCTTCAAAATCAAGCTTTACTTTGGTATCATAATGTATGCTGAGGTTCAGTTTATCGTCAGGTTGATAGAATATACCTATAACACCTCCGAAACCTGTGGAATTTTCCTTGTAATCCACATTGATTGCAGTTTCCGGAGCTCCAAGCATCGAAGAACCGAGAGTTACTCCGGCTTCAGTTTTATTGCTTCCTTTTATGTATTTGCCTCCTGCTGCCACGGATAGTTTATCGCTCAGGGAATATGAGAAAATAAGAGGCACTGTGATATAATATGAGGAGGCTTTAAGATACTGAGAGGAGAGAGCAGTGTAGCCTGCACCGGTAGTTGAATTAATATATGTCATCAGTGAATAGCCAAGTAAATTGGTGTTTATTGATCCGTCAGGGTAATTTGCAGTTGCTCCTCCTCCGGAAATATATGTACCGCTTGAAATGGCCCAGTTGTTCTTTTTATACGAAACATAAAGCATTGGAAGGAAAGGATCAGTACCATCCTGTCCGTAAGTCTTCTCTCCTGCTCCAAGATTAAAAGTATGTTCAGGTTTTCTGAACATTGTCTGATTGCTAAGATTGATGTGTAAACCATCGGAAAGACGAACAACACCAGCCGGATTATAATTGACAATATCTGCAGCATCGGTTGCGGCGTTCCGGGTATTTGACATTACCCATTTGGCACTCATATTTGAGAGGTTATCCATCTGGGCATTAATTACTCCTGTCGTAAAAAGACAGATTGAAGTAAGTAATATCAGGTTTTTTTTCATGTTTTAAATTGTATTTTATTACGATAACAATATTAATAGTTGAGTTTGAAAACTAAAATAACTAAAATAATTCCGATAAAAAGATGGTGCTAAATATGTAAAAACATCAGTATAAACACCTAGTTATCAGTCGGCATCACTAAAACGGTATCATTTTACGTTCTCTTTTATTGAATGTCGCCATCTCGTTAAAACCTGTATATCTGAGAAGTTCATAAACCTCATCGAAATACTGGCCTACCCTGAAAGTCAGATGGGCATCTGAATTTACACATACAGGCACTTTCTCTTTCTGAAAAATACTCAGGAACCTGCGGTCGGGATAAAAATCAGCAAGGGGCCTGTTCCTTCCGTTTGTATTTACCTCAAAGACTACATCATGCTTTTTCATTGTCCGGGCAAGCTTCCTGTAAAACGGCTCCGGATCGAAAGATGGTCTGTGTCCATATATCCTTATCAGGTCGCAATGACCAATGATATCAAAAAGATCCGATGCAGCAGCTTTTATAACTGTATCAAAGTAAGATTCGAATAAAATGTCGATGTCTTTTCCTTCATAAAACTCAGGACCATTATCCACAGTCTGTTCACCAAGATAATGGACCGATCCTATTACATAATCAAGATGCAGAGGTTTGAGAAAAGCTTCTATCTCAGTTTCTTTTCCCGGGAAATAATCAACCTCCAGCCCCGTCTTTATTTTTATATTTTCAATACCATCTCCGATTGACCCGATGTGATCAATATATTCTGATATATTTTCAGGATTCATGCACCATTCCTTATTGTACTTAAAGAGGTTGAGATGATCGGAAATGCCTATTTCACTAAAACCCGCTTCAACAGCAGGAGCAATGTAATCCTTCGGTGCCGACCTTCCGTCACTGAAGTTTGAATGAATATGGTAATCGGTTTTGTATATCATGATAAATAAAAAGATATAAATAGTTCTTTTAGCTTTCAAAATAGACCTAAATTTGGCAATAAAACAAATAGGAAATTAATTATCTGATTTTTATCAGATAATAAAATAAAGAAAATGACTATCGGTAATCATGAATACGATTTTACAAATCGCTTGAAAATCAATTTATTTACCCCAACCCCAAGGGGAGTAAATTGATTTTCTTCGCTCCCCATGGGGCCGGGGTAAACGAAGAAAATCAATGGGTTTTTATATGTGATTCCCGACACTCATATTAGAGAAAATTAATAGTTTAACGGAAATATTCGGAAACTCAAAATTGCATAAAATGAGAATGGAAAAACAGACCGTCAGGGATATTCCCCGCAGAAAATTTCTTGAGATGAGCATGAAAGGAGGGTTGCTGATTGCTGCAACACCAGCCCTTATGTCTCAGCTGATATCATGTCGTGAAGGGATTAAAGCCTCTTCTGGAATGGATATGGATAAGGAAACATTATCGAAGATCATATCAAAAGCTCTCGAAAAGGGAGGAGATTTTGCTGATGTATACCTCGAGAACAGAATCTCGCGACAGATAGTTATGGAAGAATCCATATTCAAAAGCGGACTGTATGGGATCAGCCAGGGGGCAGGGGTGAGAGTAATATCAGGAAATAAAACAGGATATGCCTACACCGACGAAATAACTGAAGAAAAACTTATGAGAGCCGCTGAGGTGGCATCGTATGTTGCGCATAATGATATCAGGATAAAACCTGTAGATATTTCAGAGACCAGCTATCCCTCATTTGTCACTGTAAAAGAGCCGCTTGGCGAGATTGCCGATGAAAAGAGGATAGAGATAATCAAAAGAGCCGATCAGGCTGCAAAAGATTATGACCCGAGAATCAAAATGGCTATGGTCGATTATTATGACGAAGTGAGAGGAAGAGTTATCGCCACCAGCGAAGGGACTTATGTAAGAGACGAACTGCCTCTTCTCTTTTTCATAGTTCAGACAATGAGCGATGACGGAAAAGCCAGACATATGTCCCGTGAGAGAATAAGCTACCATTCCGGGTTCGAGATGTTCGGAAAGGTAACTCCCGAAACAGTTGCCCGCAATGCTGCAAGAGAAGCAATTGCCATGCTTGCTGCCGAAGATGCTCCGGCCGGTATCATGGATGTGGTAATGCAGAACGGATGGGGAGGAGTACTGGTTCATGAAGCTGTCGGACATCCTCTGGAAGCCGATAATATTGCCAAAGAGATAGGAGCTTTCACAGGAAAAACAGGAAAGAAAGTTGCCAGCGATTGTTTTACAATGGTTGATGACGGCACTATACCGGATTTCCGGGGAACAATCAATCATGATGATGAAGGGACTCCCTCAAAACGGAATGTGCTGATAGAAAATGGTATACTGAAGGGATTCATGACAGATATCCTCAGTGCAAAACAACTCTCAATAGCACGGACAGGCAACGGCAGAAGAGAATCATTCAGATACATTCCCATACCGAGGATGACCAACACTTTTATAGATGCAGGAAAAGACAAACCTGAGGATATCCTTTCATCAACAAAGAAAGGTATTTATGTTCAAAGCCTGAGCGGAGGAAGTGTCAACCCTGTAACAGGTGTCTTTAACTTCACCTGCCGTGAAGCATATCTTATAGAAAACGGTAAAAAAACCAAACCTATCAAGGGGGCGACTCTTATAGGTTCATGTATGGATGTTATCTCCAATATTGATGCAGTGGGAAACGATCTTGATTTTGGTGTCGGCATCTGCGGAAAAGGACAGGAGGCTGAAGTGTCGGCCGGACAACCAACTGTAAGAATAAGGGGGATTAACGTAGGAGGAAGTAAAGCTTAAATTAACCATTCAAAGAAATTAAAGATGAACTATATAGAATTAGCAGAAAAGCTCGTAAAAAAGAGTATTAACCTTGGGGCTGATGCTGCAGAGGTTTTTCTTGAAACAAACAGGAATCTGTCGGTCGGGGTACTTAAGTCAGAAATAGAAACCATTGAGGAATCTTCATCCCATGGAGCAGGATTAAGGGTTTTTGTCGATAACAAAATGGGTTTCAGCCATTGCAACGATTTAAGTGAAAAATCACTTGAGGATACTATATCGAGGGCAATTGCTTTTGCGAAGCTCTCATCAGCTGATGAAAACAATGTTCTTACAGATGATAAAGGTGTCAGCAATGTTGAGGATCTGTTCGATCAGAGTATTTCAACTGTTCCTATGGAAAAGAAGATCAGCATGGCGCTAGAACTTGAGAAGCTGTCGATGAAAGATCCAAGGATAACAAAAAGTTCAGGTTCGGGTTACGGAGAGAATGAATCAGAGGTTTTTATAGCAAACTCAAATGGTATTTTGAAGAGTTACAAATCGTCAGGTTGTTACCTTGGAGCAAGTGTTGTCGCCGAGAAAGGTGACCAGAAAAACACAGGAAGTGAATATTGTTCAAGGGTCTGTTTCAAAGACCTTGTTTCTCTTGAGGAAATAGCAAAGATTGCATCTGAACGCGCCTGGGAGCTTCTCGACCCGAGAATGATCAATACCCAGAAAGCTGCAATTCTTTTTGACCCTGATATAGCCAGCTCCCTTTTGGGAGGGATTATTAGTGCTGTCAATGGAGAACGTGTTTTGCAGGGAGCCAGTTTCCTGAAAGATTATCTTGAAAAACAATTTGCATCACCGCTTCTTACAATCATTGATGATGGTATTAAAAAGAAAAGTCTGGGAAGCGCTCCGTTCGACGGAGAAGGGGTACCAACAATGAAAAATATACTTGTTCAGAATGGGATCCTTAAAAGTTTTATTTACAATACAAAGGCAGCAAAACGGGCTGGCGTCAAAAGCACAGGGAATGCATCGCGCGGAGGATTCAACAGCCTTCCGGGTATAGGGACACATAATATCTACCTTGAATCAGGAAAGAATACAAGGAATGAAATAATAGCTACCACCAGGAAAGGCCTTCTCCTTAAGGAGGTTACCGGCTATGGAATTAATGCTGTAAATGGAAACTTCAGCGGGGGAGCAAGCGGTTTCTGGATCGAAAACGGAGAGATTGCTTTCCCTGTCAAGGGTGTCACTATTGCAGGTAAGGCTATCGATATCCTGAACGGGATAGATATGATGGGCAACGATATTGATTTGAGCAGGACATTTGCCGCACCGACATTCAGGGTGGCAGAAATGCAGATAGGAGGGAAATAACGAAATGAAAATTGAAAAAAACAAAATCACTCTCAGGAAGGCGACAACCGGCGATGTCGAGGCTTTGATTGACTACAGGATCATTTTCCTGAAAGAGGCCTATGGAGACCCGTCCGCAGATCTGGAATCTGTTCTGCGTGAGAGTTTAAAGGACTATTTCGCCAGGTCGTTAAAAGACGATTCATTCATTTTCTGGATGGCTGAATATGAAAGTGCTCCTGTCGGATTCAGCGGAATGGTTATGCGTGAACAGCCGGGTAACTTTGAAATCCCTAAAGGCAAGACAGGATATATCCTGAATATTTTTACTCTTAAGGAATTCCGGGGAAACGGTATTGCCCCGATGCTGGTAAATAAATTGATAGAAGAAGGACGGCTCCGGAAACTGTCCAAGATAGAACTTCATGCAACACGTGAAGGGGAACAGGTTTACAGGAAAATAGGATTCGTTGAACCGCACGATAAAGCGCTTGAAATTATACTGGAATAATATTCAGGCTTGTTAGTTCTGTCTGTGTGCAGGATGTATGCATAAGAAGGTTTCGACCGCCTGGAGGTAAAAATTATTTCTTAGGAGTGATCTCTGTTATGTCAAAAATTTTATTCCTGTCCCATTCAAGCCAGTATTTTAAAGCGTTGCGCCTGATAAGCTTCCAATAGCCGTCATCCATCAATCCGAATTGTAATATCCCTTCGTTGATATCAGCATCAACTTGTTTAAAGTATTCATTTTTAAGACTGATCATTACAGAGCGGCCTTTGAAGGTAAAAACAGCTGACGGGCGTGTTATGCTGTCGGTGGCCAGTTGGATGGTTCCCATTCCTAACGTTGCTCCGGTACTTACCTGTATGCCATCATTCATGCAGCTGTAAGGCGGACGTGTACCTGCATATGAGATTACTCTAAGCTCATCAGGACCTACACCGAATATTTCGCGTGCCCTGATACCCATTTTTGCACCAACAATTGAAAAGACACCCAGATGCCCGTGAAACTCATCAGTCATGACATTGGCTTTCCATTCATCTGATCCGTAACGGGCAATTGCAGAATCCATAATCGGCCGGATATCGTAGTTAAACATCTCCCTGTCAGCGGGAAACCTGTTAAATACCACATTATGTTCTGCAACATAAGTACCCCTTATCATATCACAAAAAGCTTCCCTTACTTCCTGGTCATCATAGTCTTTGACATATCTTACATTTAGTTTATCTGTCATAATATTAACGCCGAACAGTTCAGGGTTGGTCAGATAGAGGGCAACAAGTTCATCACATAACCTGAAATGGTTTTGTCTTAGTTTTTCTAATACTGCCGGCTGATTATGAACATTGTGCAGGACTGTTGCCATCCGGCTCTTCGATTGTCTGCATACCTCGTACATTGATGAATCGAACAGCACATTTTCTTTTCCCAGGTTTGAAATAACATCAATCCTGACCCTGGAATTAAAGACTATGTCAGTGCTTGCCTTATCACAATCATAATTAAATCCTTCCAAAGGCTTTACAGATTCATTATACCAGATGATACGCTCAACTTTCGACAAAAGGGTTGCATCTTTCTTTATCAGTTTTGCAATATTGGTCAGCGGACCAAGGCAGACAAGTATTATCTTTTCATTTGTATTGTTTAGTTTTTCTGCAAGGCAATCAACTGCATTTAACCCTGCTGTAAATCTGACTGTTTGACTGCCCCATATTATCTTCTTGTTGAACTGGCGCCATGGCGGGTTAACCCCTTTATTAACATCCCCGCAGGCAACGGTTATGCTATCACAATTAAATTCATGCAACAGGGTGCAGACTTTTTCAGCTCCATCTACAGGAGTTAATGAACCATCAGATAACAATATTGCTTTAACCTTTATCTCAGGGCGGTTAAGCATTATGCTTAAAGCTCTCATATCGTCAATGGCCCCGTCAGAGTCAATAATGACAGATTGTCTTAGATGAACAGGTAATGGCTGTGACCGGATTGCTGTTGAAAAAAACAGAATAAGCAGGAAGACTATTACTTTTTTCATTGAATAACCATTTGTTGACAATATACGTTGTAATTAAATAATAACTATCCGGTAAAAATAATCCGGGTTTATTTAAATCCCTTATTTATTGCGTCCCTGCAGACTTACATTTTCATGTGGTTACCTGATCTTTCTATCAATATTTAATCCCGGGATTAAAATAATCCCGGAATTGTCCCGGCGGGACAATATATTGGTAGAAAGTCATTTACATTTCTTATATAAGTCCCTTAGGGACGCAATATAATTATTCCGGACAATAGTGTAATTAAATGCTAAATATAATGCTTATAATGCATTATTAAAGATGCAGATTTATACCACCAAAGACAATTATTCCTGGCATAGGATAAGCGTAATTTATGTAATACTTTTTATCGGTCAGATTCTCACCTTTTACAAACAGATCAACATACTTGTTTATCAGGTATGAGATCCTGGAGTTAAGCAGCGTATAGTTGACTTTTTCTTCTTTTGGTGTTATCTGGGTATAAAGATTATGAATGTGCTGCATTGATAGATTAATTGCCAGCTTATTCCATTTATACGTTCCGCTTATGAACATTTGTTGCTCAGGAGAAGCTATGATGTGTTCTTTCATTGAAATGTAGCTGTAATTGGCATTAAGCGTAAGCTTATCAATAGGTCTGTAAGAACATGCAAATTCAATACCTGTATTGGTGAATTCCCCAGTATTTTGATATTTTGTGCCATTTGTACCTGTAACGGTTTTTATCAGGTTGTCCCCGTTAGCTCTGAACAGAGTCAGTTCGAGAGAGAGTTTATTGTCAGACAGCTTTTGCAGAACGCCGATTTCATAATTCATCATCCTTTCAGGTTTTAATTCATCATTTGCAGGCGACCACATGTATAGTTCCCGTATAGTCGGACTGCGGAATCCTTTTGCAACGGAGGCTTTAATCGTAGTGGTTGATGCAAGATTATAGGCAAGTCCTGCTGTTGGTACCGGCTCATAACCAAAAACACTGTTGTGTTCGAGCCTGAAACCTGTATTTAATACCAGTTTTGTAAATAGCTCCTGTTGAATATATACGTAGCCGGCCATCTCCTTTACGGTGGTATCGCTGAACACCATTCCCCTGCCATTCATAGCCATTATATTTTCGGCAATTCCTCCGTATTGTTTATAGTCAATACCTGCAGTAACTGTATTCCCTTTGAAAGGATTAAAAGCCTGGTAAAGCACAATGCCATAATTTTTATCTCTGGAATGGAACCCATCAGTTATATTATGTTCTCCGAAATTGTAGAAGAAGCGAAGAGAACCATTTGTTTTGTCATATTTATTATCCAAAGCTATCGCTCCCATTCCCCTGGTGATATCTATTGTATAACCTGCTTTTGAATATTCCGGTCCGGGATCGGTTGCATCGAACTCAGCAAGACTAAAATCTGCATTTATATTCAGGTGACTGTTCAGATCATACCCGGTCCTGAGGTAACCATTATTGATTTTAAAATCTGAAGAGTCGCGATGCCCGTCTGTCTGATCATGATTAAATGATGCAAAAACATTGAATCTGTCCTTCCGGAACCCTCCGTTTACCATATATTTTTGTGTATTGTACGAACCGTACATAACACGCGCATTGGCTTTAAAACCATCTTCTTTTTGCTCCTTTGTAATGATATTGATCACTCCGCCCATAGCGTTTGTCCCATACAGAGTAGAGGCAGGGCCGCGAATTACTTCTACTTTTTCAACATCAGACGCTTCATATGCATCAGGTAAGGGATGTCCCATTATGCCCATAAACTGAGGATTACCGTTAAGCAAAATCAAAACCTGTGTATTTGGACTTCCGCCAATACCGCGAAGACTGATCTGACCTGACGAACCGGTAGATACACCAAAGCCTGTTATTCCTCTTTCGGTTACGAATAACCCCGGGACCTGTTCTGTCAGAACAGGTAATAAAGCTGATTCGGAACTATTTTCAATTTTTTCTTTTGAGACAACCGACACAGTTAAGGGAACATTATTCCGGTTAACAGATGTCTTTGACCCGGTTATGATTACCTCATCAATGCTGATAGTATCTGAAATACTTTTCTTCTGCTGCGCAAATCCTGGTATTGTAATTATTGCATTAAAAATAACTGAAAGGAAGAGTTCTTTTTTCATTGGGATTAGTTTAGTGATACATTATTCAAAATACGTGTTACTTGTTTCTAAAAAATAAAACCCTTAAGGGTTAAAAAAAGATGATACGAAAACAACAATACGTGTTACCGATTGTGTAAAAAAATTATTCTACCCGGCTCATAACGAGCTTGCCATGAATCATGCCTTTGATCCCGATTAATTTATCAGATAATTCGGTCAGCCTTTTTGCTTTACCTTTCACCGCAACTATCTCAAGGCAATTATCATGATTTAAATGAAAATGAAGTGATGAAAGTATTACATCAAAATACTCATGTTGAATATTGTTCGATTTGGCTGTAATATCTTCCTTATGATGGTCGTATAGCAACACAACTGCCCCGGCCACAATCTGATTGCATTGCCATTTTTTTTCTACCAGATTTTTTTCTACCAAATGGCGGATTGCCTGTGAACGGTTAGGCAGATTATTGTCGATAACAAAAGCATCGAGAGCTTTAAGAAGATCTTCATCCAAACTGACTCCAAAGCGGGCTAACGACATGGTAGCATAATTTTCTTAATTCGTGCCACAAAATTATATAATAAGCGATCAACGTCAAAACCAAACAGTCTTTTTTATTAATTTATTAAGATTTTGTATTCGGGCCTCGTCGTCCGGGCAACTCTATCAGGGAGTGCAAAGCCTGTCCGTTTACCCTTACCAGCAAAAACCAAACATAACCAAAATAACTGCTTTGAATTCCGGATACAGCTTTTCACACTTTAGGGCCGGGGTAAAAAAAGCTGAAAAACAATAATATTCATAATCTGCAAAAGCAGAAACAAGTTCTGTATCTTTTTGCCTGTCAGAAGTATTGCTAAGGCCGAAAAACGAACTAATCCGTGAAATCAGATAAAATTATTTTAATAAAATTTATTATTACTTAAACAAAAGTTCTGATTTAATAAATAAAGTTGATTAACTTTAAACTGGAAATGTGGTAGTTAGTCCAATGATATTGTGAGGTGGTATAGTGCAGTTGAGGTTGTCCGTTATTGTGACTGACGGGGCTTTGGCGTATCAAAATTCAATGTTATATGAAGTGTATAATTGATGGTTTAAATGGAATTGATAGAAAAGAATATAAGTATACCCGGAAGTGTGTTTACAATACCAGCTTTTCCACAGTAAGAACTCTTTTGGTGTACATATAAACAAGTTA
>Ga0116171_10005109_pt1 | contig 11598 bp, 4 predicted proteins | sample AD_JPNHW2_MetaG_FD_89798 | JGI IMG/M metagenome (GOLD analysis project Ga0116171, IMG submission 89798) | Active sludge microbial communities of municipal wastewater-treating anaerobic digesters from Japan - AD_JPNHW2_MetaG | ecosystem: Engineered > Bioreactor > Anaerobic > Digestate | place...
GCCGAAAAGGTAACGGCATGCTGCTCGGCGATACCCACATCAAACGTCCGTTCCGGAAACTTTGCCAACATCATATTCATAGAACAACCCGTGAGCATAGCCGGGGTAACGCCAACAATTTTCGGGTTTTTTCCGGCAAGTTCCACAAGGGTTTTTCCAAAAACAACCTGATACCGTATCCTTTTATTACCGCAACGTTTTTCCATATGGATGCCCGTATCCGGGTCAAACATTCCGGGGGCATGAAAGCGGGTCTGATCCTTTTCTGCCCATGTAAATCCTTTACCTTTCACAGTGATGCAATGCAATATTTTTGGGCCTCTGATATCCTTGATATGGTTAAAAAGTTTTACCAACCGCACCACGTCATGTCCGTCCACAGGGCCAAAATAGCGGAACCCAAGGGATTCGAACAGGTTGCTCTGCCTGACAATAGCCGACTTTATTGCGCCGAGAAACTTATTAATCAGTTTGCGAAGGGTTTTCCCGGTGATTATATTCCATATATTAAGTTTCAGTTTATTGTAAATACGCGAAGTGGTAATGTTGGTCAGATATTCTTTTAAGGCTCCCACATTTTTGTCGATGGCGATACCGTTATCATTCAGCACCACCAACAGATTTGATTTTGCCACACCGGTATGGTTCAATGCCTCAAAAGCCATGCCTCCGGTCATCGACCCGTCGCCTATCAGTGCAATATGGTGCCGGTCGGTTTCGCCCTTCATCACCGAGGCCACAGCCATTCCCAGGGCTGCTGAGATGGACGTGGAAGAATGACCAACCCCAAAGGCATCAAATTCGCTTTCGGACATGCGCGGATAGCCGCTTATTCCCTTATAGGTGCGGTTGGTATGAAAAAGGTCTTTGCGTCCGGTAAGTATTTTATGAGTATAAGCCTGATGCCCTACATCAAAAACGAGCTTGTCGTAAGGGGTATTAAACACATAGTGCAGGGCGACGGTAAGTTCAATAGTGCCCAGATTGGCGCCAAGATGCCCAGGATTCAATGATGTGGAATCAATAATAAACTGCCTCAAATCTTCACACAAGGCCGGCAACTCTTCAACCTTGAGTTTTCTGAGATCTTCAACGGAATTTATTCGCGATAGTATTTCACCTTGTTTTATAGTCATCTAAAAACTAACTCACTTTTTATTTAATTCTTGTACAAAAATATTAAATTTTTTATGGATACGGATTACTTCTACTTTCTATCATTTCCGTATGTGCTGATTTTGAGATTATTAGCTTATTTGCCAAATATTAAAGTTGTAAATCAGCCTTAAAATTGTTTTTTTTGCATAAAAAATGAACTATGAAAGAACAATATCCCTCCTATAAAATTAAAGACCTGTTGAAACTGACGGAATACGGAAAAATTGTCAACATCAAAGGCTGGGTAAGATCCAAAAGAGGAAACAAGCAACTGGCTTTTATCGCCATGAATGACGGTTCGGTGATTCACAACATACAGGTGGTTGCCGAACTTGAAAAGTTTGACGAGGAAACCATGAAACTCATCAGTACCGGTGCTTGTCTTTCGGTGAACGGAAGTTTAGTAGAATCTCCGGGGCAGGGTCAGCAGGTGGAAATTCAGGCCCTATCCATTGAGGTTTATGGCACCGCTGATGCTACGATATATCCTTTGCAGAAAAAAGGGCACACGCTGGAATTTTTACGGGAGATAGCGCATCTGCGACCCCGCACCAATACGTTCAGTGCCGTATTTCGTATCCGTCACGCCATGTCGTTTGCTATTCACAAATTTTTTAATGACCGCGGTTTTTTCTACCTGCACACCCCTCTCATCACGGGTTCTGATGCTGAAGGCGCAGGAGCATTGTTTCAGGTTACCACGCTGGATATAGAAAAACCACCCCGTAAAGAAGACGGCAGCATTGATTATTCGCTTGACTTTTTTGGCAAAAGAACCAGCCTCACCGTTTCGGGACAACTCGAAGGGGAACTGGGGGCCATGGCGCTGGGATTAATATATACCTTCGGTCCTACATTCAGGGCCGAAAACTCAAACACCCCGAGGCATCTCGCAGAATTCTGGATGATAGAACCGGAAATGGCCTTTTATGATATAACCGACAACATGGATCTGGCGGAAGACATGCTGAAATACCTGATCGCGTATGCACTGGAACATTGTATCGATGACCTGGAATTTCTCCAGAAAATGTACGACAACGAACTTCTTTCGCGCCTGAATTTTATTATGGCAAACCCGTTTGAACGCCTTTCCTATACTGAAGCAGTAGAAATATTGATGGCATCAGGGAAAAAATTCGAATACCCTGTCAGTTGGGGTACCGACCTGCAATCCGAACACGAAAGATACCTGGTGGAAAATCATTTTCATCGCCCGGTAATACTTACCGACTATCCAAAAGAAATCAAGGCATTTTATATGAAACAAAATCCCGATGGCAAAACAGTTCGTGCTATGGATGTGCTTTTTCCGAAGATTGGCGAAATCATAGGCGGCTCGCAGCGTGAAGAAAATTACGACCTCCTGCTGAACCGCATCCGCGAATTGGGGATTTCCGAAAAAGAAATGGAATGGTACCTCGACACAAGAAAATTTGGTGCCGCCCCACACAGTGGATTCGGTCTGGGGTTTGAACGACTGATACTGTTTATCACCGGCATGTCGAATATCAGAGACGTCATACCCTTCCCGCGCACTCCCCAAAATGCAGAATTTTAAAAACCCTGGACATTATTTTTACAGATCTGTTGTTTTTAATATTTTTTGAATAAACCAATAAAAAATTTTATATTCGTAACAAAATAAAAAAGCATTTCTTATGCTCAACCAGAAACTACAGCAGAAACTGCAACAAAAACTGTCGCCACAACAGATACAGTTAATGAAATTGTTACAGTTGCCCACCATAGCTTTTGAGCAACGTATCAAAGAAGAACTGGAAGAAAACCCTGTGCTGGAAGATGCCAACGAGTCGGACATGAAAGACGAACCTCAGGAGCAGGAAGAATCCCTCCCGGAAACGGATGAAGTTGAAAACGACAGCACCGAAGAACTGGAAAAAGAAATAGAAGAAGTAGAAAAAGATCCGGAAGAAGTTTCTTTTGAAGATTTTCTGGAAGAAGACGATACTCCAGCCTATAAGCTGAGCAATTACGAATACAATCCCGACGAAGATGAGCGCAAGGAAATACCTTTTTCTGTAGGGCAAACATTTCATGAGTCACTCATCACTCAGCTCGGAATGCGGAGTCTTGACGAACGCCAAAAACAAATCGCCACTTTCATTATCGGCAACCTCGATGATTCGGGATATTTGCAAAGAGACCTTGCCGCTATGACAGATGATATTGCCTTTACTCTCAACATAAACACTTCCGAAAAAGAACTGGAAGAACTACTGAAGATCATCCAGGAATTTGAGCCCTATGGCGTAGGTGCCCGAAACCTCCAGGAATGTCTGTTGTTGCAACTTAACAAAAAAGAAGATATAACCCCTGCAGTAACACTTGCACAAACCATACTCTCAAAGTTTTTTACCGAATTCACCAAAAAACACTACGACAAAATAGAAAAACGCCTCGACATTAGCAGCGAACAGCTCAAACTGGCCATGACTGAGATTCTGCAGCTCAATCCCAAGCCCGGAAACTCGATGATTGACAATGCCAAACCCAGTCAATATATTACTACCGACTTTATTATTACCAACAACGACGGCGAACTGGAACTCACCCTGAATGCAAAAAATACGCCCGAACTCCGGATCAACAAGGCATACCTCGACATGATCGACACCATGACGGCGAACAAAAAACACAGAACCGGCCAGGATAAAGAACTTGCCGTTTTTGTAAAACAAAAACTCGACTCGGCCCGCTGGTTCATCGACATGATTAAACAACGGCACGACACGCTGTACAAAACTATGAAAGCCATCATGGATTTTCAAAGAGAATATTTTCTTGATGGCGACGAAACCAGCCTGAAACCAATGATTTTGAAAGATATTGCAGAAAAGGTAAACCTCGATATTTCGACCATTTCGCGCGTAGTAAACAGCAAATATGTGCAGACACATTTCGGCACCTTTCTGCTGAAAAGTTTCTTTTCAGAATCACTGCAGACCGAATCCGGCGAAGAAGTTTCCACCAGGGAAGTCAAAAAAATCCTTACCGACTGCATCGAGTCCGAAAGCAAGAAAAAACCCCTTACCGACGAGCAACTCACCAAAATACTCAAAGATAAAGGTTACAACATCGCCCGCCGAACGGTAGCCAAATACCGCGAACAACTCGACATACCCGTGGCCCGGCTCAGAAAAGAGCTGTAGTATTTTATGAAAAACATTTTCCCAAAAGTTATTTCAGCGATTTTCCAGCCCTTGCTCATGCCGGCGTATGCCTATCTTCTCATCTTTAACATCAACAGCTATCTATCGTTCGCCCTGAACCCATCAGTAAAAATTCTTTTATTTTTGATGGTATTTTTCTCAACTGTAATCATACCCGTCCTGGTTTTTACCATTTTCAAAAAGAACAATATCATCAGCAGTTTTCACATGGAAACCAATGAAGAAAGGAACTATCCTTATCTTGTAACTGCCCTGATATATTTTGGCATGTACCTTTTATTTTCAAAAACCGTCCTGCATCCGCTATACAGTGTTTTTTTTATGGCTGCCACGGTTTTGTCGCTGATACTACTCTTTGTTAATCTTCGTTACAAAATCAGCGCCCACATGGCAGGTACCGGCGGTGTTACCGGCCTGCTTACGGGTATCGCTTTTCGTCTGAACCTGGACCTTACCCTGACGATAATTATTTCTATTGCCTGTGCAGGCCTGGTGGGTTATGCACGCTTAAAACAAAACGCCCACAAGCCTTCCGAGGTCTATCTCGGGTTCCTTGCAGGCGTATCAGTTTTTATTTTGTTTGCCTTATTGCTGTAAAAATCAGTACGGCGAAATGGTCAAACCAACGGAAATGGGATACATATCAGGTCCTTTGTCTTTTTTAAACAAATGCGATAAAGAATAATAGGCGTAGGCCTGTATCCATTTCCAGCCCGTGCGCACCGTAACACCATAACGAACACTGTTGACGTTGGGAATCCGGTATTCCTTGACTTTCATTGTAGGTGTCGGATAATCTTCATAAAAATTATCACCATGGTACTTGGTATGATTACTCATCATAATCCCGAATTTACCTCCCAGGTAAAATTTAAAGGCATTATTTTTCAGGCGAAAACGAAACTCCAGGGGAATATCGGCATATACCATTGTAAACTTGTTATTCTTGTAATGAATATCCTGTGAACCATCGGTTGATTTAGCCGGTATTTTTGTAAAAACCGTAGCCCCGCCGTATACCTTATTACCTGTTGAATCATACGTATAATTGATAGGATAGGCATCGCTGTAAAGATTATGACAACTCACGCCCAAACCAACAGCAAAACTGAAATTGCTGGTACCAAAAGGAAATTCTTTCATGATACTCACATTTGCCCCGCGGTTGATCTGCTTTGGACTAATAGAATCTTTGGCGGCACCCTTCATAATCCACATATCGGTAAAGACATCGACAACCAGCCTGTCGGCTTGGGTAAGCTTCCCATAGGTTGTTTTTTTCTGATCTTCCTTATCCTGCGCACTCAAACTATAAGACAAAGCCAAGCATAGTGCAACAAACATTATTTTTTTCATGAATCAAATTTTTTTGATGACAAAGATAGTATAAATCAAATATCGTACCTCAAATTTATTACTCCCATTACCTCCTGTGGGAATAATTCTTCACTGACATAAAAGGATTTTATTTCATTCTGTCAACTTCTAATAACGCTGTTTTTTTAATTATCATATACCTAAAAAATATTTTTTACAACTGAAAATTGTAACAAAGTTTTAATAACACCAAGATAGAATTTAAAAATGAGATTGTTTTTTATTTAAAATAATAATTTAATTATTGATTATCAGATTTTTTATAATTCTTTTGTTAACTTTGGCTTGACAATAACCTTTAACTTTATTTTTTTGTCGATTAAGATTAGTATTTTTCAACATTGACTCATATCTATTAATCAAGAATAAACCGATACACAAGCCAGTCAGGTTCCTTTTTACATTTTTACTTTTAAGTTGTTTTTCATACATCGGAGAATCTCAAACCAACGATAATTGGATCGTACAATGGAACTATCCAAAATTTATTGAAAACAAAGGCCAGTTTGATGGCCGCGATAATATTCCAAACTCACAGATTTCATATGCTGTGTACCATACCACGATGCAGGTATTTTTCACCGACCAGGGACTTACCTACCGCCACGACACAAAAATCAAAAACAAAAACCGTAAAAAGGCGATACCACCCAGCCAAAAAGATTGGTGATAAGTGATTTTGTATACATGACATGGGAAGGAGCAAATCCCAACCCGCAAATCATACCCGAAGACCTGAGCCCTGATTATCACATTTACTCCATGTTGAGCCGGGTCAGTAAAAACTATCACGATATCAGGAACATCAAAAGATATAAGAAGTTTATCCGTTCACCGGAAAATTTCAAATATCTTCCTATAAAAACTCCGTTACACTTTGATTATTTATTTTGCCACCAATGCTCCGAAAATATTTTATTTAGCACAATAATGTAACGAATTATCGATGTTTGTCGCTAAAACACATATGTTCATACTGTTAAATTAAGGTTAACGTCTTCAAAAAACTTAATCAAAATGTTATATTTGTAAAATTCAATATGCTTTTTATAAATTTCACAAGTATGAAAAAAGTATACCTTATAATTTTGTTTCTGGTATTAACTGTAACAGTAAAATCCCAGACCTTTTACGGAAGTTCAGCCCATGCTGTCATTGCAGGAACAGAGCAGATTCTAAAAGACACGCAACTTGAAATTCCGACTTTGATAAAATTTAGAAAAGGATCGGAAATAGAATACAAAGACTTGCAAGGATGGCTCAAAAACCATTTTAAGATCAGCGAAGACTTACAACTGGAACTAATACGTGCCGAAAAAGACAATCTGGGTTTTACACATTACCGCTATCAGCAAACCTATAAGGGATACCCTCTGCATGCGAATATTTTTATTGTTCATGTAAAAAACAACAGGATAGTCAGTATGAATGGGCAGCTATTCAGCAACCTGAATGTACCGGTGCAAACCACCCTGTCAGAAACTCAGGCCTTGGAAAAAGCCATTGCCTATATGGGCGCTGCTACCTATAAATGGCAGTTAACTGGCGAGGAACGCATATTGAAAGAAATAATGAACGATGAAAAAGCCACTTATTATCCACAGGGAATGTTAGTGATGATACCGGCAGACCAAAATTATAAAGGGCTGAACTACCGGCTTGCTTACAAATTCGATATCTATGCGCATCAACCTATAAGCCGTCAGTGGATTTTTGTTGATGCCGCCACAGGACAGGTAATCTTTACATTACAACGAATTCATACCGAAAATAACGACATCCAGTCGAATGCAACCGGTTCTGCAGAGACCAAATACAGCTATACGAGAACTATTAACACCGATTACACCGGGTCAACGTATCGGCTGAGAGAAACTACCCGGGGCCTGGGCATTGAAACCTACGATTTGAATACCGGAACCAATTACAGTTCGGCTGTTGATTTCACGGATGCTGACAACAACTGGACCGGCACCAATACCAATCAGGATGAAGTGGCCCGCGACGCCCACTGGGGAACCGAAATGACATACGACTATTATTACAATAAATTTGGTAGAAATAGCATAGACAACGCAGGGTTAAAACTTGTCAGCTATGTCCACTATGATGTAGATTATGTCAATGCCTTCTGGGACGGCACCAGGATGACCTACGGCGATGGTGATGCCACCTATTCACCGTTGACAACGCTCGACATCTGCGGCCACGAAATAACACACGGCCTCACAGAACATACGGCCAACCTTGATTATTCTTATGAATCGGGAGCCCTCAACGAAGGATTCAGTGATATTTTCGGAACCGGCATTGAATTTTATGCCAAACCCCCTTCGCAAGTGGGCAACTGGACTATTGGAGAACAAATCGGCGAAGCCTTCCGAAGTATGTCAAACCCCAATTTGTACGACCAGCCGGATACTTACCAGGGAACAGATTGGTATACAGGCACCGGAGATAATGGCGGGGTGCATTACAACTCAGGGGTGCTGAATTTCTGGTTTTACCTGCTGAGTCAGGGCGGCAGTGGCACCAATGACAACGGTAATGCATATAATGTTTCAGGAATTACCATTGCCAAAGCCGAGCAGATTGCTTACAGGGCACTGACAGTTTATCTTACCAACACATCGCAATATGCCGATGCCCGCACCTATACCCTGCAAGCCTGTACCGACCTTTACGGGGGTTGTTCACAGGAAATGATCTCAACTACCAATGCCTGGTATGCAGTGGGTGTAGGGGCTGCCTATACGGCCACAAGCGTGGAAGCCGAGTTTACAGCCTGCCCTACCGCACAATGTTCAGCGGCACCTTTTACCGTTCAGTTTACCAACCTCAGCACCAGTGGCAACACCTATAAGTGGTATTTTGGCGATGGCAGCACTAGCACTGTGGCAGCACCTTCGCATACCTATACCAGCAACGGCGCCTATAATGTCAAATTAGTTACCTATGGCGGTACCTGCGGTGCCGATTCCATCACCAAAACAAGTTTTATCACCGTAGGGCCTTCCTACCCCTGCGAAGTATCATTGCCAACCAGCGGCAGCGGCACCACCCAAACAAGCTGCTCCGGAAGATTATACGACAGCGGGCTATGCAGCGATTACGGCAACCTCACCGATGGAACCATCACCATTGCGCCCACCAATGCATCATCAGTAACGCTGACCTTTACATCTTTCAATTTTGAGGCAAACTATGACTACCTATATATTTACGACGGCCCTACCACCGCTTCGGCACAGGTAACGGGCAGCCCTTTCACCGGGACTACGATTCCCGACCCGATAACCTCCTCCGGAGGTGCGATCACCCTGAGGCAATACAGCGACAATTATGTGGTCGGCTCCGGTTTCTCACTGGAATGGACCTGTACTAGCAGCGTAGTTCCACCGGATGCTAATTTTACTGCCAATGTAACCTCAAGTTGTTCGGGAACTATTAATTTTACTGACCAGTCAACAAATACTCCTACCTCGTGGCAGTGGAATTTTGGTGACGGCCAGACCTCAACACAGCAAAATCCTTCACACACCTATTTCTCCGACGGAACCTTTACCGTGAAACTCAGTACCAGCAATCCGTATGGTACGGATTCACTGATAAGGACTGATTACATTACCATCGATTTACCGGCAGGCCCTGTTGCCACAGGGGCTACGATATGCCCGGGAACAACAGCACAACTGAACGCCAGCGGAAGCGGCACTTTCGACTGGTACGATACGCCCACAGGCCTCACCAGCCTCCATACAGGAAACAACTTCACAACACCACTGCTCAACACAACGACAAATTATTATGTGCAAACCACTACGGGAGGTACTGCATATACCGGCCTGACAAATATTATTCTTGCCAACACTTCCAACATAAGTAACGAACATGGCCTGATTTTTACGGCCCTGCAACCGTTTGTTTTAAAATCGGTAAAAGTCCGGTCGGTAGCTACCGCCGCGGCCTCCAAAACCGTTACACTGAAAAATTCTTCAGGAGCAACTCTCAGCACGGTTACAGTAAACAACGTCCCCACGGGCGAAAGCCGCATCACTCTAAACATTAATGTTCCTGTTGGCACGAATCTAAAGCTAACAGCACCAGCCAACAGCTACCTGATGAGGGACAATACAGTGCCCACGGGTACTTACCCCATCACACTTCCAGGTGTAGTCAGCATTACCACAACCACAGCCAGTGCTTCCCCGGAACTTTATTATTATTATTTTTATGATTGGGAAGTGGAATTGCCAAGCTGCAAAAGCCTCCGCACCGAGGTAAGCGCCACAGTAACGCCGGCACCGGTTGCACAGTTTACTTTTTCACAAAACGCAGTAACTGTTATCTTCACAAATACTTCGGCCAACAGCAGCACCTACACCTGGGACTTTGGCGATGGCGCCTCCAGCACGGCCACCAGCCCGACACATACTTATGCTGCCAGCGGTACCTATAACGTAAGGCTGATAGCCACCAACAGTTGCTCGAGCGATACCAGCTATCAGTCGGTTACCGTGACCCTGGCCGGTGTTAAATATACTATCAGCGGCAAAACCCGCTACCTGGGCAGAGCCTTTGCCGGCAACCCCGCCCCCGCGATGCCCACCTATAATAACCCATGCTACAACATCGGAAAAGTAATAGTAGTATTGAAAAATGCTTCGACGGGAACTGAAATGGCCAGAGACACCAGCGACAGCCATGGTAATTATCTGATAAATAACGTTTCCGGTGGAAATTATATACTCTCATACGACAAATTTACCGCCGACACTATGCAGTGGGGTAATGATATTAACGCCATTGACATTGCCATGTTATTATACCTGGTTGGCCATGACACAATCACGGACCCCTCCAGAAGCTTTTCGTTAAAACATAAGAAAGCCGGCAATGTAGATAACAACACCTCCATAAACTCTCTGGATATTGCCAGATTGAAATTCAAGGTAGGTTTGCCCACCCTGAGCACAGGGAACTTCCCGAGAGGAAACTGGGTTGCCCTGGATACCTCTGTTGTTGTGGCCTCTGCCAACCTGAACATCAATTTAAAAACAATATGCTATGGCGATTACAACGCCTCTAGCACCGGATACAAAGACTCTGTGGTCTCCTGGGCTACAGCAAAGAGCTTGCCTGCTGACATTATAAGGGTTTCGGATGAAATGATAACGACATCAAACGATGAGTATTTTGAAGTTCCCCTGCATATAAATACAAAAATTGAGGGTTTTTCTGCTCTGGGTCTGGAATTGACTTACCCATCCATGGATTTCAAGCTGATAAGCGCATCCATGCACTTGTCGGAGAACAAAGACACGCCTGTAAAAATCAATCCGTCGCTTGAAGAAATTCTTTCAAGCCATGACGATTTATTAGTTACAGATGTTGATGGCATTATCAGGGTGGTGTATGCAAGCAGTAAATTTCTTGATGTAAATGCTAATGACAAGCTGATCACGCTGGGATTTCGGTCACTGAAGAGCCATGGCCCCGGCGTACTACCTATTTATCTGAATGGTACGGGTGTAATCGGAAACCAGTACGGGCAGGAATTTGAGGATGCTTATCTTATCATGCCCAAGCTTTTTGTCCAGGGAACCAGCACTGATGCAGGCATTGAGTTTACGGGCTATCCCAACCCTTTCAGCGGATCCGCCATTTTAACATACAGCCTTCCGGAAAGCGGGATGGTGAAAATTAGTGTATATAATATGATAGGGGAACAGGTTTCTGAATTGGCAAATGAATCTATGGATGCCGGGAAGCATACCGTAAACTTCTCTCAGGAAAACCTCCCGCAGGGTATATATTCGTTCAGGCTGGAGTTTACCGGTACCGATAAATCACAAAATCTGGTTTTGAA
>Ga0116171_10005111_pt1 | contig 11595 bp, 9 predicted proteins | sample AD_JPNHW2_MetaG_FD_89798 | JGI IMG/M metagenome (GOLD analysis project Ga0116171, IMG submission 89798) | Active sludge microbial communities of municipal wastewater-treating anaerobic digesters from Japan - AD_JPNHW2_MetaG | ecosystem: Engineered > Bioreactor > Anaerobic > Digestate | place...
ACTACAACCAGATGGAAGCCTTCCACACCCACGCTCCCCGTTTCTACGTGGATGCGTTCAAACGCCTTAATGACCACCTGGCTTACGACCAGGCTATGTTGGCTTATACCGGCCTGGTGCACCAGGCTCATGCCGACGGTTTCGAGGTGGAGGCCTACCACATCCCCCAAATTACTGACGACCGCAAAGCCGGCTCAAACGTGCTCCAACGCCTGGTTGGGTTGGTGGACGTGCCCGTTGACCGCGAAGTGCTGATGCTCTATTCCAGCTTTTCACCTTCAAAAGGTCACGCGCTCCTCGCCGAGTATGCCAGCGAAACTGATTCTGTCGGTATCGGCAACACTGGCGGCGGCGTCCAAATCGAGGGCTGGGATGAAGAGCCTTACCTGACCTGGGAGGATTTTTCCACTGACCTGCGCCTGGCCTGGCAGACCGGCAAACCTGTGCACATCTTCAGCCTGGAGGGTTGCGTCCGCCAGGGCTTCCTCGACCGGTTAATCACCTTTGACTGGAACCAGGCGGTGCCAACCCAGCCGGATACCAACCCGGTCAAGCTGATGCGCAAGGGATTGCAGACCCTGCTTTGGGCAGTTCAGCGTCCCTGGGTTATCCTGGCAGGGCTTTCCGCCCTGGTGGGTGGCCTGCTTTTTAGAAAAGGCAGTAACAAGAATAACTAACTCCCCCTTCGGAGCAAAAAAACTAATCCACACGCCGTCCCTCAGGCCGTCGCCTGCGTGGCAGGCGCGTCCGTGTTTTCGCGCGCGGGCCACGCCGCCACCAGCGCGTTCCATTCCGATATGCTGAGCGTCTCGGCTCGTCGCTGCGGGGCGACCTTTGCCTTCTCCAACAAACGCTCGGTTTCTTCCGTTTTGATTCCCATCCCTCCCGAGAGCGAATTGCGCAAATTTTTCCGCTTCTGGGAGAAGCCCGCCCGCGCGAGCGAGAAGAATAAATCCAGGTCTTGCGGCCGGACCAGCGGCGTGTCATACAGGTCAATGGTCAAAACCGCAGAATCCACGTCCGGTGCCGGGAAAAAGCACCCGGCTGGGATGCGCGCGGCCATCTCTGGTTTGCCGAAAATGTGCACCGAGAGTGCCAGCAGGCTCATCTTCCCGTCCTGGGCCACAATCCGCTCCGCTACTTCCTTCTGGATGGTCAATGTGATACGCGTCGGTTTTTGCTCGGCTGCCAACAGGTGCCGGATTAAGGCCGACGTGATGTAATAGGGGATGTTGGCCACCACCTGGTACCCCACGTGTGGCATAATTTCACCCGGGTTCAACGCCAGCATGTCCCCTTCAATAATCCTGACGTTGTCTTTTCCCGCAAGCGCTTCCCGCAAAGGCGCGATGAGGCCGCGGTCCACCTCCACCGCGCACACCGACGCGGCGCGTTGGGCCAGCAGGTACGTCAGGCTCCCCACCCCCGCCCCGATTTCCAGCACATGGTCGCCTTCTGCCAATTTCGCGGCCTCCATCACCTTGTGCAGCCCGGAAGGCTCTGTGAGGAAGTTTTGCCCGAGCGATTTGCGCGGTTTGATGTTGTGTTTCTTGAGCAAAGCCTGGGTGTTCAGATATTGATAGGTCATGGTAGCACCAATGGGATGTAAGCGGGAACCGGTGTTAAAAAGTATAACGTGGTCCAATCATGCCAGCCAACGTAGTTGGCATCATCGTACCCCAGGTCAATCCAATATCGGTCCGGCATGCCCCCTCCGGAATCCGCCACGATAGCCCGCCCATATCCGGGCACAAACACTGGCTGAAACGCCATCACGCCATACCAGGCGCTCGATACCGCGATAATCCCCTTCGTCAGGGCTAAACCCGAGCGTGTCTGGTCCCCGTAACTGAATTCTGCCGGATGGTACGAAGTCGCGTAGACCGTGATTTTCCGCCAGTACTCAATCGTCTTCCCGTCCACCACTTCGGTCCGGATGACCACCTTGCTGCCGCGCCCAAGTACGCCGTCCACCGGGTCGCTGGCTTTCCAGGGTCCCTCGGTCAGGCTGCTTACTTCCACACCATCTTCCAGCCTTGCCCGCGTACGTGTGACCACGTACCCCAGTTGCCCGGGCACCAGCACCGAAACGGTGTCCAACTCTGCGTTAGGGTCTTCCTGGTAGCTGTTGGTATAGGCGGTTTCCTCCTTGGCCAGCATGATTTCTTCAACCACGCGTACCAGAGTCACCTGACCATCCTCCGGGATGGGCTGGTCCTCGGCCGGCAAGGTGTAGTCAAGGTTCTGTGGTGGCAATCCGCCATCCCGCAACGCGCCAGCCACGCTCTCCGCGGCGCTTTCAAAGCTGATGGTCGTCTCCCCGGTGCGCAGGGTGACGGTCCGCGCTTGCCTGAGCGCGAACGCACTACCCTCGGTCAACCACGTATCTGCGGGTGCCGAAAGCACATCACGTGGCTGCAAGGTGATGCCCTTTTCCTCCAGCGCCTCCGCCAGGGTCCGTGCCTGTGTGAATAACACCCGTTCCTGTCCGTTCACGTTCAGGCTGATCCGCCGCGCGGGCACAAATTGCAGCACCACTGCCTCGCCCTTCCCCAGCGGAAGCGTGGGGTCGATTTCGGCGCCATTGATGAGCACCATGTCTTCCGGGAAAAGCGTGATGCCCTTCATCGCCAACAGGTTGGCCGGGATGACCTCGGTGCTATTGAACGTGATCGTCTCATCCGGCGTAAAAATTGTCACTGGGCGAGAGCGGTCAAGCCGGATGCTCTGTGGGAGGAACACGCCGAAACGCTCAGCGGAGGGCCAAACGTTATCCTCCGCCGCCAGTTCATACCCCACTTGCCGGACAAGCCCCCGCGGCGTAAAGGCGATGGTGCGTATTTCGATAGGCTTGTCATCCACAACGAGGGTGTAGCTCCTCAGCAGCGAAAAATAAACCATGCTCGCCCCGCCGAGCACCATCGCGGCAGCCAGGCTTATTAATAGCCATTTAGAGTTCTTAATAGGCTTCTTTTTCATGCGGGCTTAAATGTATCATACCCAGGCCGGCCACGAAAATCGGACGAAATGGACCCTGTCTCTTTTCCAGGCATCTGTCTTCCTCGAACGGTTTTAATCCGTTTGCTTTGTGGCCAGGTGTTTCAATACCCCCAACAAGGTCAGTTTCCACTCCGCGCTTTCCGGGTTTACCTTCACCCAGTAAGCGTTTTTTCCTGCCCGCGCCAACGAACCAATATCCCTAAGCCCCCTGTCGGTCACTCCCTTGGGCAACGCGGGGTACGTGAGCACAATCTGGTTGCCCACCAACCCGATGGACTCCAATCCGACCGCTTCCCCCAATAGCTTCACCTTCATCTGGTACAGCAAATCGCGCACGCTTTGAGGCAGCTCGCCAAACCGGTCTTCAAATTCGATTTCCGTGCGTAAAATTTCCTCGTCACTGCGCAGCGAGGATATCCTCCGGTACAGGGTCAGGCGCAGTTCCGCGTCCGGGATATAGCTGGTGGGTATCTCGCTCGAAAGCGGCAGTTCCACGTTCACCGCCAGGCTCGGTCCTTCCAGCCAGGGTGTTGTTTCCCCTAATTCGGGTTTCAGACCGGCATCCTCCCGTAGCCCCCTGACTGCCTGGTTCAACAAGCGCGTGTAAAGCTGGAAGCCCACCGCCGCGATGTACCCGGACTGCCGAGTGCCCAACAGGTCCCCGGCTCCACGCATTTCCAGGTCGCGCATGGCGATGGCATACCCCGCCCCCAGTTGGGAGTTGTCCGCCAGCACCTCCAGCCTTTCCTCACCCTCAGGTGTGGGCATCCTGCGCTTATCCCTGAACAGGTACGCGAAAGCCCTTTGCGCCCCGCGTCCCACCCGGCCACGCAGCTGGTAAAGCTGCGCCAACCCAAAGGTATCCGCCCGGTCCACGATGAGCGTATTAGCATTTGGAATGTCCAGCCCGGATTCGATAATCGAGGTGCACAAAAGCACGTCAAATTGCTGCGTCGTAAACGCGTGCATCACGTCTTCCAGTTGCTCTTCTGGCAATTGCCCGTGGGCGATGCCGATGCGGGCTTCCGGCACCAGAGTCTGCAGGTGGTTGTACATCGCGCCGATGCTCTGCACCCGGTTATGCACAAAAAAAACCTGCCCGCCCCGTTCCAGCTCCCGGACGATGGCTTCCCGGACCAGTTTCGGCTCGTACGGTCCCACGTGCGTGATGATGGGCAGGCGTTCCTCCGGTGGGGAGGTGATGTTGGAAATGTCCCTCACGCCGCTGAGCGCCATGTAAAGCGTTCGCGGGATGGGCGTCGCGGTCAGCGTCAGCACATCCACTTCCGAACGCAGCTTCTTAAGGTGTTCCTTGTGCGAAACACCAAAGCGTTGTTCCTCGTCGATGATAACCAGCCCCAGGTCCTTGAAAACTACGTCCTGGGAGATGAGCCGATGTGTGCCAATCAGGATGTCCACGTCTTTGCGTGCCAGGCGTTTGATGATTTCTGTCTGTTCCTTCTGGCTTCGGAAGCGCGAAAGCATTTCCACCTGCACCGGGAAAACCGATAGCCTTTCCCGAAAAGTGTCAAAATGCTGTTGGGCTAAAACGGTCGTCGGCACCAACACCGCCACCTGCTTGCCATCCGAAACCGCCTTGAAGGCCGCCCGCAGCGCGATTTCCGTCTTGCCATAGCCCACATCGCCACACAGCAACCGGTCCATCGGCCGGTCAGATTCCATGTCCGCCTTCACCTGCTGGATGGCTTTCAGCTGGTCCGTGGTCTCAATGTAGGGAAACGAGGCTTCCAGTTCATGCTGCCAATCGCTGTCACCCGAAAACGCGAAACCCTTGGCCGTCTGCCGTTTGGCGTAAAGCTCCAGCAGGTCCGCCGCCACTTCCACCACGGCGTGTTTCACCTTGGATTTGGTCAGCGTCCATTCCGCGCCGCCCAGTCGGCTGGGGGAGGGCGCTGAGCTGTCCGGCCCAATATAGCGCGAGATGCGGTCCGCCTGGTGAATCGGAACATACAACAGGTCATTGTCCTTATACTGGATGGTCAGGTATTCCCGCTGCACGTTGTCCAACACCGGATGATGCAGCCCAATGAACTGCCCGATGCCGTGGTCCACGTGCACCACCCAGTCCCCTGACTTCAGGTCGCCAAATACGGCCTCCGGCGCTTCGGTCGTGATGAACGGCCGCCTGCGGGGTTGCGGCCGGCTCCAGCCAAACACCTCGCTGTCCGTCAACAGGTGCTGGTCTTTGCCTCCGCTGCCATGCAACACCCAACCTCCGGAGAGCGACCCCTCGATGAAGTGTTCCTCTTCCGGGCCGCCCCCATCGGCTCCGAGCTGGGATTCCTCCCAAAGCTGCCGCAACCGGGCTGCCTGCCGTGAAACCACCACCCAGGGTTGGCCTTCCTTTTGCAGCGTTTCAATGTGAAATTGGAATTCCTTCAGCCGCCCCGCGAAGCGAGGACCCGGGTCAAATACGGCCGCCAGGGCTGACCCCTCTTCGACGTTGGTGTGGCCCAGTTCCAACACCTGCCGGTCGTTGAAACTGTCTTCAATCTCAGACCATGTGACGTATGGCACGGGCGCGTCAGCGTCAAGATAGCCATCTGCGATGGCGTTCTCGCGGCGCTGCAGCGCTTCCTCTTCAAAATTGTTGACCGCCGCGGAAATGAATTCCTCGCCGTCCAGCAAAATGAGCGCGGTTTCGGGAAGGTAATCCATCAAACTGGAGGGGTACCGGTACAGCGTCGGGAGGTCGAATTCATTCAAATCGATGGGCGATATGCCGGCTTTTTCCGCAATGGCCGGTACCGCTTCTGCCGCCGGCACCACCAGCGTTTTCTCCAGTTTGCCCTCTGTGCGCTGGGTGGCGGGGTCGAATTCACGCAGCGTATCCACTTCGTCGCCAAAGAACTCAAAGCGCACAGGCAATTTTTCTGACGGCGACCAGACATCCAAAATTCCGCCCCTGCGTGAGAACTGGCCGGGTTGCACCACGATATTGCTATACTCGTACCCCAGCCCCACCCAGGCTTTGGTCATTTCCACAAGGTCCCTGCGTTCGTTCACGGTCACCCGTTGGGTAAGCCGTAAAAATTCCCTGCGTGGCAACGTGCGCGTCATGATAGCCCGCACCGGCGTCACAATTACAGGCGATATCGCCGGCCGGTTCACTCCCGGCAGCAGGTACTTGCTCAATTCCGCAAATACCATCAATCGGTCCCGCCGGGTGGATTCGGACCAGGGCAGCTTTTCGTAGAATAACGGGTTAGGTTCGGGAAAGTAGAGGTTATTATGCTCAGGTAGCCAGAAATTGAGCTCGTCAAACAGCCCCAGCGCCCGGTCTGCCCGGTTGGTCACCAGGATGATGGGTGCCTGCAAATCCAAATGCAGCGCAGCAAGCAGTGCCAGCCTGGCTGCGCGTGGCAGCCCCAGGCCTTTGCGGGCCTGTTTCGCGTGTTGCCCCTGTTCAAGCCCACTTAGCAGCGCCTGGTAGGCTGGCAGCCCGGCAATATGCTTGAGGATGGGATGCTTAACCGACTTCGCCATTGTACTTGTTCATGGCGGCTTCAATGCCGGCCCTGATGAAGGTCTCCGCCGCGTCAGCAGCCTGGTCCAACACCATCTTCTTCAGTTCAACTTCCTGGGCCTGGAAGGGCTGCAAAACATAATCCACGGGGTCCATCTGGCCCGGTGGCCGACCGATGCCCAGCCGCATGCGTGGGAATTCCTGTGTGCCAAGCCTGTTAATAATGGAAGCCATCCCGCGTTGTCCGGATGAACCGCCTTGTGGGCGCAACCGCACGCTTCCCAGCGGCAGGTCCAGGTCATCATGCATCACCAGCAGGTTGCCCAGCGGCACCTTGAAATACCGGGTCAGCGGCCCCACCGAGTTCCCTGAGTCGTTCATGAAGGTGAGCGGTTTGGCCAGCACCACCAATTTTCCGTCCAGCCTGGTTTCAGCAATCATGGCCTTGAACTTCATACGCTTGAGGGTCACGTTCAGCCGGCCTGCCAGGTGTTCAATGGTCATGAATCCGAAATTATGGCGGGTATGCTTGTATTCCAGCCCCGGGTTTCCCAACCCTACGATTAAATAATTATCTTCGTTCAGTTCCATTTTTATATCCACCATCCTGCGCTATGCAATCTTTAATTTTAACACGAAACCCGCCCAATTCTCCAATCCCTGGCAGCCTATATTTCACCCATACAACGAAACAGGCTGCCCAACCGGGCAGCCTGTTAATTGAGGGATGTGAGTTTACATCAAGAACGGAACAACCATGCTGGAGTTCCGCACCCAATCCAACGCCCCGGAGAAGATTACCAACAGGGGGCACGCGATGCAGATACACAACACGAGCAGCACGATTAACACGATGGCCCAGGTCGGGAACTTGCCTTTCTTGGCCGGCTCACTGGCTTTAACGCCCGCGGGCGGCAGTCCGGTGCCCACCGGTTTGGCTTCCACGATGACGGGCTCTGCGGGTTTGGCCACAGGTTCAGCTTCTGGCGAGTAAATTTCGCTCGTCCACCGGTTTGCGTCCTCGCTCGCGGCGGGGGCAGGCGTGCCCCAACGGTCAGCTTCAACAGGTTCGGGTTCCTTCGCGGGTTCCGCGGGAACTTCCTTGCTCCAGCTTTCAGCCGAGGCCTGCATGAATTCGTCTTTTACTTCTACTACTTTTTCGGTTGTCGGTTCAACCACTTTGTTGACCGCTTGCCATCCGCCTTCCACGACCCCGGCGGCTTTTTCCTTCACGGCTTCAGCTTCCTGCGCGACTTCACTCACCTGCTCTTTGCCTTCTTCCACAAGGCCAGCGGCTTCCTCCTGGATTCCTTGGGTCTGTTCAGCGGCGTCATCCATCGCTTTCCAGGCATTATCAGCAGCTTGATTGAGGCTGTCATTGGCTTCTTCAGCAGCATGCTCTAAATTATCGTCCATGGATACCTTCCTTTTTTGGCGTGGTGGCTTGATAACTGAAGTTATTATACAATATAGTCACCCTATGGTAGCTACTGGACAAGGTTGTAAAGGTCTTATGCCTGCCTGTCGAGTGGCCTCAACTTGTTTTATCTGTTATTGGAGGAATGCATGAAAAAATTTTTAATGGAGTACAAGGATTTTATTTCGAAAGGTAATATGCTCGATCTCGCCATTGGTGTAGTTATTGGCGGAGCCTTCGGCGCGATTGTTAACTCGCTGGTCAAAGATTTAATTATGCCCGCCGTCGGTTTGCTGTTGGGCAAGGTTGATTTCGCGAACCTTTACATCCAGCTGAACCGCTCTGCGGTGCCCCTGGCACCCCGCACACCCCTTGCTGCCGCGTTGGAGCAGGGTGCGGTTGTCCTGGCTTATGGAAGTTTTCTCAACGCCATCATCACCTTCCTGATTATCGCCCTGGCCATCTTCACGCTGATTAAAGCCATTCGCAGGCCCAAGGCCGAAGCAGCCCCGGCTGAACCCACCGAAAAGACTTGCCCCTTCTGCCAGACCGCCATCCCGGTCAAAGCCACCCGCTGCCCTCATTGCACCTCGCAGCTTGAGTAATTTTGTCTTCTTTTTCATCCAGGAGCTGGCTTATGCTGGCTCCTGTTCTTTTATCGTCCCCACCGTGTTAAAATCATCTCCATGCATAGCCAGGTACACCTCGCCGATAACCTTACCGTCCTCAACGCCCTCCAAAGCGCTTCCATCGACCTGGTTTACATCGACCCACCTTTCAATACCGGCAAAATTCAGGCGCGCCGCGAACTCAAAACCACGCGCGACTCCTCCGGTGACCGTGTTGGTTTCGGCAGCCACACGTATAAAACAGAAGTCCTTGGCACGCGTGACTACCGGGACCAATTTGACGACTACCTCGCTTTCCTCGAGCCGCGCCTGCGCGAAGCCCATCGTATGCTCAAGCCAACCGGTTCCCTGTATTTCCACATCGACTACCGTGAAGCCCACTACTGCAAGCTGCTCCTGGACGAAATCTTTGGCCGCGAGAACTTCCTGAATGAAATTATCTGGGCATACGACTTCGGCGGGCGCGCCCGGGACCGCTGGCCGGCCAAGCATGATACGATTTTCTTCTACGCCAGGCAGGCCGGCTCTCACATCTTCAATCGCGACGCGATTGACCGTATCCCCTACATGGCCCCCGGCCTGGTAGGGCGTGAAAAGGCCGAGCGCGGTAAACTGCCCACCGATACCTGGTGGCACACCATCGTGGGCACCAACAGCCGCGAAAAAACCGGTTACCCTACCCAAAAACCTGTGGCCATCCTGGAGCGTATTCTCAAAGCCTCCACCAATCCGGGCGATTGGGTGCTGGATTTCTTCGCGGGCAGCGGCACCACCGGCCAGGCCTGCCTCAATCTCGAGAGAAACTTCATCCTGGTGGATAACAACCCCCAGGCCTTCCAGGTGATGAAAAAGCGCTTTGCCAACAACCCCGCCATCGATTGGTTTGAGGAACAACAGCCATGACCGAATTACCTAACCTTCCTATCCTGGATTTTGATCCCACTGTGCCGGCCATCATCGAACCTTCCGTCGTCATTCCCAGGGCCGATGTCCCGCATCACTTAGTCTTGTGCTTCTTCCAGGAAGTGATAGACGCCCTGGTCGCCACGCACGACGCGAAAATTGTCCACACGCTACGTTCCGAAGTGCGTGAATTCCCGATGTACGAAATTTCCTTCAAGGGTCAGCGTCTGGCCTTCATGCACCCCGGTGTGGGCGCGCCGCTCTCAGCCGGCCTGATGGAAGAAGCCATCGCCATGGGCTGCGGCGCCATCCTGGCCTGCGGCGGTTGCGGTGTGCTGGACCGTAACCTGGCTGTTGGGCACCTCTTGCTGCCTATCGCCGCGGTTCGCGACGAAGGCACGTCATACCACTACCTCCCTCCCGCCCCGGAGGTCCAGGCCAACCCAGTCGCCCTGTCTGCCATCGAAAACGTGCTTGAAAAAATGGCGGTACCCTATTTGAAAACCAAAACCTGGACCACCGATGCTTTCTACCGCGAAACCCCCGCCCGTGTCGCCCGCTACAAGGCCGCCGGCTGCCTGACCGTGGAAATGGAAGCCGCCGCCCTTATGGCCGTGGCCCAATTCCGGGGTGTCACATTTGGCCAAATCCTCTACGGCGGCGATACGGTGATTGAGGGGGCCTGGGACAGGCGTGAGTGGCACACCCGTACCGAAATCCGTGAAAACCTCTTCTGGCTGGCTGCTGAGGCCTGTCTCAATCTTCCTGATAGGAGCGTAAATGCCTGATTTCAAAGACCTGGTTCTTCCCAAGCTGGCAATGCCGGACCCTCGCCTCATGGATGGGAAAAATGACATCCTCCTGCCCAGCTACAACGGCTTTGGCCTAACCAACCTGCCTTCAACCATCAGCATGTGGCTGGGCGGTCCCCGCCTGGAGTCGCCTGCCCTGGACCCGGTCATCCTGTCCTACTTTAAACCCCGCTACAAACGCGTCATCCTGCTCCTGGTGGACGCGCTTGGCTACAACTACCTCGCCCGCCTCATGGCCGCCGGCAAGGCGAATTTCTGGCGCGATAACCTGCCCAAAGGCCTGCTTTTTCCCATCACCAGTGTCTCACCCAGCACCACCGCCTCCGCCCTCACTACCATCTGGACCGGAGCAGCGCCATCCTCGCATGGCATCATCGGTTACGAGATGTGGGTCCCTGAATTGAGCATGGTCATCAATACCATCCTGCATACGCCCACCACCTTCGTCGGGGATGCCGGCGGCTTAACCCGCGCGGGCTTCGTCCCCAACGCCTTCATGGGTCTTGAAACCTTCGGCCGGCGCCTGCTCACCAAGGGCATACGCTCCCACGCCTTCCTGCCGTCCAGCATCGGCAACTCGGGTCTCTCCCAAATGCACCTGGATGGCAGCCAGCTGCACACCTACACGGCGGAGAGTGACCTGTGGGCCAACATGCGCGATATACTCAACGAACGCCCGGATGTTCCCAGGTTCGTGTACGGCTATTGGTCGCATGTGGACTCGCTGATGCACCGCTATGGCACCAACGATGAACGGGTGGAGGAGCAGTTCGCGCTTTTTACCCATGGGCTCCAAAAAATACTCCTCGAAGGCATGGCGGATTGGGCCCGCGAGGATACGCTTCTGCTGCTCACCGCTGACCATGGCTCCATCCCCACCCCTGCCGACGAAAACTACAATCTGCGCGCGCACCCGGGTCTCACCCGCCTGCTCGTCATGCAGCCCACCTGCGAAAACCGCCTCCCATTCCTGTACATCAAGCCGGGGGCCGAAAACGCGGTGCGCGATTACTTTGCCAACACCTGGCCAGGCAAATTCACGCTCATCACCCGCGACGAAGCACTGGCCTTGCACTTGTTCGGCACGCGGGACCCGCACCCGGATTTGCTGAACCGCATTGGCGACCTCGTCGTCATCAACCATGACGATGCCTACCTCTGGTGGGCCCACAAAACCAACATGCTCATGGGCCGGCATGGTGGCTTCCATCCGGATGAGATGCTCGTCCCCTTGTATTCAGTTTCTTTGGGTTAGCTGGGTTGGGTGGTTTGCGCTTGGGCGGGCGCGTTTTTTCCCCGGCCTGGTAAATCGAAGGTCACTTCCCGGTAGCCATACGCGTTGATGAC
>Ga0116171_10005116_pt1 | contig 11589 bp, 7 predicted proteins | sample AD_JPNHW2_MetaG_FD_89798 | JGI IMG/M metagenome (GOLD analysis project Ga0116171, IMG submission 89798) | Active sludge microbial communities of municipal wastewater-treating anaerobic digesters from Japan - AD_JPNHW2_MetaG | ecosystem: Engineered > Bioreactor > Anaerobic > Digestate | place...
CCGGCGTCGAAGGCATGGCGGGGGCGCTCGACCGTGTCAAGACGGCCTGGCAGGCCCGCCTGGCCGGCCATCGCATCGAGACAGCGGCTCACCACCTGGATGCCCTCGTCAACGACTGGGCGCGCTACCAGGCGATCTCCGCCCGCCTGTGGGGCCGCTGCGGGTACTACCAGCAGAGCGGCGCCTACGGGTTCCGCGACCAGCTCCAGGACTCCCAGGTCTGGCTGCAGGTCGAGCCCGAGCGCTGCCGCGAGCAGATCCGCCTGCACGCCGCCCACCAGTTCGCCAACGGCTCGGTCTACCACTGGTGGCACCCGCTCGCGGAGATGGGTCACGTCACCCGCATGACCGACGACCTGTTGTGGCTGGGGTTCGTGACGGCCAACTACATCAAGGAAACGGGCGAGTCCTCGATCCTCGACGACGCCGCGCCGTTCCTGGACGACGCGGCCCCGACAACTATTCGTGAGCACGTGCTACGTGCGTTCAGGCATGCCCTGGCGCGGTTCAGCCCCCGCGGTCTACCCCTCATCGGCGCCGGCGACTGGAACGACGGGCTCTCGGCGGCCGGTCTCGAGGAGAAGGGCGAGTCGGTGTGGCTGGCGCACTTCCTGGCCGGGCTGCTCGACGACTGGGCCGTGATCCTCGACCGCGACGGCGACCGCGTCACGGCAGCGGACTTCCGGCAGCGCCGAGGCGCCCTCATCGCGGCCATCAACGCGCACGCCTGGGACGGGAGCTGGTACATCCGCGGCACCCGCGACGACGGCACGCCGTTCGGGAGTGTCGCCAACTCGGCCGGCCGGATCTACCTCAATGCCCAGACCTGGGCGGTGCTCAACGACGTGGCGCCGCCCGACCGCGCGGCCGCCTGCATGACCGCCGTCAAGCGCCACCTCGTCACCGACGCCGGCGCGCTACTCCTGACCCCCGCCTACGAGACGCCGGTCTCGGAGCTCGGCTACATCACCCGCTATGCACCGGGGCTGCGGGAGAACGGCGGCGTCTACACCCATGCCGCCACCTGGGCGATTGCCGCCGCCGCCAAGGTCGGGGACGCCGAGCTGGTGGGTCGGCTCCTGGACGCCGTCGACCCCGCCACCAAGGACCCCGAGCGCTACTGGGCCGAGCCCTATGTGCTTCCGGGCAACGTCGACGGCCCCGAGTCGCCGCACCACGGACGCGCCGGCTGGACGTGGTACACCGGCTCCGCGGCGTGGCTGCACCGGGTCGTCACCCACTGGGTCTTGGGCGTCCGCCCGGACTGGGACGATCTGCGCCTCGACCCCTGCCTGCCACCCGGGTGGAACGGTGCCAGCATGACCCGACCCTGGCGAGGCGCCACCTACGAGATCGAGATCGTGCGCGACGCTGCCTCGTCGGCCCAGCCAGAGGTCACCCTCGACGGCGTGCAACTGGCCGGAAACCACCTGCCCGTCCCAACGGAGCCGGGTGCCCACCGGGTGACCGTGCGCTGCCGCTAGAATTGCCAGATGCCGATGTCCTTGCCCGATCGCATGCACGCCATGGTTCTCCACCAGCCCGGGCGGCCCTTGCAGCTCGAGGACCGGCCGCTGCCGCTCCCCGGGCCTGGCGAAATCCTGCTCGAGGTCCACGCCTGCGGCGTGTGCCGCACCGACCTGCACCTGGTGGATGGCGAGCTGCCCGATCCCAGGCTCCCCGTCATCCCCGGCCACGAGATTGTCGGCACGGTGGCGGCACTCGGGTCCGGTGTGACCGGGCTGGCGGTCGGAAACCGGGTCGGCGTGCCCTGGCTCGGCTTGACCTGCGGTACCTGCCCATCCTGCCGCAAGGGTCGAGAGAACCTCTGCGACCGCCCGCTGTTCACCGGCTACACCCGCGACGGCGGCTACGCCCAGTTCGCCGTCGCCGACCTCCGCTACGTCTTCCCGATTCCGGAGGGATACGACGACATCGCGGCGGCGCCGCTGCTGTGCGCCGGTCTCATCGGCTACCGCGCCTACCGCATGACCGGCGAGGGTGCCGAGCGACTCGGCCTGTATGGCTTTGGGGCCGCCGCCCACATCGTCGCCCAGATCGCCGTCGCCGAGGGCCGGGAGGTCTTCGCCTTCACCAGACCCGGCGACCTGGCCGCTCAGGAGCTCGCCCAGCGCCTGGGCGCCGCCTGGGCCGGAGGTGCCGACGAGCCGCCACCCGTTCCCCTCGAGGCCGCCATCATCTTCGCTCCGGTGGGTGCCCTCGTCCCGGTCGCCCTGCGCGCCGTGACCAAGGGCGGTACAGTCGTCTGCGGCGGCATCCACATGAGCGACATCCCGGCGTTCCCCTACCGCATCCTGTGGGAGGAGCGGGTGCTGCGCTCGGTCACCAACCTCACCCGGGCGGACGGTCTCGACCTGCTGGCCACCGCCGCCCGCCACTGCCTTCACATCGAGACGACCGTGTATCCCCTCGCCGAGGCCAACCAGGCGCTCGACGACCTGCGCGGCGGCCGCCTCACCGGCGCCGCCGTCCTCCGCGTCGACCACTCGTAGCCGTCACTCCCCGGCGTCTGCCTCGAGGTCCATGCGCAGCTTGACCGGGTGGCGGCCGGCGTACTCGATGACCGTGCCGTCGTCGTCGAGCCAGTAGTGGGCGCCGAGTCGCAGGAGGATGTTGCGCACCGCCCAGGCCGAGCCGAGTGCCACGCCGAGCGCCACCACGCCCTGCCAGAGGACGGTCCGGGCGGCCGCATCCAGCTTCCCGATCGAGCCGGCATCCATCCGCCCCGGGACGTGCATCTCGGGCGCCCCGCCCAGGAACGTCACCGCAAAGTGCTGCCCGACCGCCGGCTCGGCGCCCGCCAGCGCCACGTCGAAGCGCCGCTCGCGGATGGAGCCGAACCCCCGCTGCAGGATCCCGGTGACGACCCGGCCACCGCCCGCCTCGAAGGCGTAGGCCCATTCGAACGGACGGCCTCGCCCGTCGGCGCGCACGCTCTTGACCTCCGCCTCGGCTCCACGTCCCTCCCGGGCCAACTGCTCGTAGACCGGGTGCTCGGCCCGCACCGCCCCAAGCACCAGGCCGGTGACCACCAGACGGGCGCACGCCCCCAGCAGGAAGAACGCCAGCAGCGGCCAGACCAGGATCGGCCACCCGTGCCGCACGAATGGCCAGCTCGTCAGCGCCACGTGCCGCGCGCTCTCGACGGTCACACCGTGCCCGGCCAGCATGGTGCGCAGGGTCGCCTCGTCGGCCGCCTCAAATCGCCGCCGCTGGAAGGGCTCCCCCGCCGCGTCCACACCACCCACCCGGAAGATCGGCACCGTCCCCTACTTCCCCTTGGCCCTGGCCTTCTTGGCGAAGTAGTTGGGCACGATATGCTCCTCGCGGCGTGGCGGCCGCACGTAGTGCTCGTCCGGGGCGGCGCGAGGCGACAGCTTGATCGGCCCCGGGATGACGTTCTTGTAGGGGATCAGCCCGAGCAGGTGGCGAATGCCGTTGAGACGCGCCAGGCGCTTGTCATCGGACTCGAGCTGGTACCAGGGCGCCTCCTCGATGTCGGTGTACTGCAGCATCATGTCCTTGGCCTTGGAGTACTCGACCCAGCGCTCCCGCGACTTGAGGTCCATGGGAGAGAGCTTCCACCGCCGCGTCGGGTCCTTCGAGCGGCTCTGGAAGCGGACCTCTTGCTCGGCGTCGGAGACCGAGAGCCAGTACTTGACCAGGATGATCCCCGAGCGCACGAGCATGCGCTCGAACTCGGGGCACGAGTGCAGGAACTCCCAGTACTCCCGGTCGCTGCAGAACCCCATGACCCGTTCGACCCCGGCGCGGTTGTACCAGGAACGGTCGAAGATGACGACCTCGCCCGCGGACGGCAGATGCCGCACGTAGCGCTGGAAGTACCACTGCGTGGCCTCGACGTCCGACGGCGTACCCAGGGCCACCAGGCGCAGGCCGCGGGGGTTCAGGGACTCGGTGATGCGCTTGATGAGGCCGCCCTTGCCGGCCGCGTCGCGGCCCTCGAAGACGATGACCACGCGCAACCCCTGCTCCTTGACCCAGTACTGCCACTTGACGAGCTCGAACTGCAGCTTCCGGAGCTCCTTCTCGAAGAACCGCCGGTTGACGCGCGATCCCTTCTCCTCGAGGGGGAAGTCCCCGGCCTCGGCCAGACGCTCCTCGTGGCTGGCCCTGGCCTCCTGGCTCGTCGTGCCGACCTGCTTGCTCTTCCTGGCCATGCCAACCTCCCTGGCCCCCACCCCGCCCGGTGGGTGCCTCTGCTGTTGAAGCTGGATCAACGATACCACCCACCCCCACACCCAACCAGTGAATCGGCAGAGCAGCGCATCAGCTCATCAGCAAGACCAATGCACCGCTTTCCGCCTGATTGGCTGATCCGCTGATCCGCTGATTGGCTGATTCGCTGATCCGCTGATTCGCTGATTGGCTGATTGGCTGATCAAGGGGCGAGGACAAGCACCGGGTCCTGGCTCGAGCCGTCGACCACCGAGAGGTAGGCGAGCAAAGGGCCGTCCGGGAGCACGTCGATCGCCCCGACCGGGTCGGGTAGGGGCGCGCCCGGGAAGAGCGCGGTCAGGCCGAGCTGCACCAGGCTGCGCGGTGGCACGCGGAAGCCCGAGCGGGTGCCGAGCACGGCGCCGTCGGCGTCACGCAGGCGCAGCGTCACGGTCACGCCGCGGCTGCCGGAGACCAGACCGACATTGCTGCGATAGCCACCGGTCTGTCGCACCCCGGCGATGGTGCGCGGCGTGGCGGCGAGCGCCTGGGGGCGCACCGGGGGGCCGCCATGGCCGTAGGTGCCACCCCCGCTGCGATTGGTGTAGGAGCGGGAGCTCACGACCAGGGGACTCGTCGAGCTCACGAGCAGCGCCCCCTTGCCGTTGGTCACGCCGAAGAGCGCGCCCGCCACGTCGCCCACCACCAGGGTGGTGTAGGGCTGCAGCATCACCGGAGCCGAGACGAGCCCACCCTCCGAGTTGTCGAGACCCTGAGGGAGGTACTCCAGGTTCACCGTGCTCGCGGTGGAGCCCGGGTTGAACACGCCCACGTCGGTGCGCCAGGTCGTGCCCTGAAGCCCCGGGTTGTGGGCCACCACCGGCACCAGCCACTCCTGGGCCGGTACGTCGCCGACAAGGAACACCGAGTCCCGCGATGCCTGGTCCACCAGCGAGGCGTAGGGTACGCCAGCATGGTCGAGGGCGAAGCCGACGGTCATGGGCACGCCCGGCTGGGCCTTCCCCCCAAAGAGGGTGTCCACCGACCACTGTTGCTGGTCGCGGGGGCTGATCCCCTTCGTCACGCTCCCCACCTGTCCGGCCGTCCCCCGGTAGAGCCGGATGTCGGCCCAGACCCCCACGGTGTCGGCCGTCACACCGACGTTGGTCCGGTAGAAGCTGTCGGAGTACACCCCGGGGACGTAGTAGGTGCCGGCTGCTGGCGCCACCACGCCCGACACGCCCTGCCCCAGGTTGCCGCTCGCCTCGACGGCGTAGGTTCGCGCCGACACGGCCGGTGCCGGGCCTTCCTGGGGCGGCACGACACGCAGCCCTCCCCGGGTGTCGCCGGCCCCGAACAGCGTCGCGACGAGGTCCGGCAGCAGGCGGCTCTCCCGCGGCCGCAACGTCACGTCGCGGGTCAGGGAGGACAGGGATCCCGAGGCCGTGAACACGAGCTGCAGCCCGAGTGCCGCGTCGGAAGGGTTCGCCAGGGCGACGTCGGACCGCCAGGGCGTGCCACCCACCCCCGCCACGTGGGCGACCACCGCGACGGTGCGCGGCTCCGCCGCCTCGCGCACCGTCAGGGCCCGGCTGGCCCGGGAGGTGCCGCCGGAGTTGGTCGCTGCCAGCTCGACGGTGAACGACCCGGCCCTGGCATAGGCGTGGGTCGGGTGCTGCAGGTTCGAGGACCCGCCGTCCCCGAAGCTCCAGAGCCAGCTCGTCGCCCCCGTCGAGGCGTCGGTGAGCTGCACGTTCTGGCCGACCAGCGGCTCAGCCGGCGTGAGGGTGAACGCCGCCACCGGCGGCCGTACGGTGGGTGTGCGCGTCGGGGTCGGAGTCGGGGTGGGCGTCGCGACGCCCGCAGGGTAAGCGTACTGGGCGCAGGAGCGGTCGAGGTTGCTCATGGGATGACAACACAGCCCGTACATGAGCGCTGTGGGATTCGAGTAGTGGCCAAAGCCCAGCCCATGACCCAACTCATGGGCCAGCATGATCTGGTAGTTCGTCGAGGTGTAGCAGGAGTCAGTGAGGCCGTTGTTGACGACCACGGCCCACCGCACGATCGTCCACCAAGTGCTTCCGCCAAACGTGTGGGTCCCGACAGCGTATGGTCCCCCGATCGCGAGCACCCCCGAGCAGCCGACCAGATCCCCGATATCACTACACGGATCGTTGAAGACCACGATATTCGTGTCGTGGGGCCAGCCGTTCCCACCAGTGCAGGTCAACTCGTAGGCTAGCTTGCCGCCATAGGCCAGGTTCAGGCTCGTACCCGGGACCTCGTCCCAGTCGGCGATCGCGCCCTGTACCTCCGCGAAACCGCCACCGGATCTGGAAAGGTCGCCTGTCGTTTCGGCCTTGATCGTCACCGCGCCGGGCGGGTGGGAGGTGTTGTAGGGCCACCGCCCAAGATCCGGAGAGAAGATGGACACACACCCCGAAGGCGGCCCGAGCGTGGTCGCCGGCGCCTCCTGGGGAAGCGCCAAGACCATTCTGGAACTCCAGCTCGCCTTCCCCGCCAGCACCGCTCGGAGATGCGCGAGCAGCTCCGCCTCGCGGTAGGGAGCCGGTGGCTCCGGCACGACGCCGTCCGGTCGGGCGATCGCCTCGAGGCCGCCATGCTCCGCCACCGGCACGAGCAACCCGCGACCTTCCAGGCCGCTCACCCGCTCCAGCAGCCCGTAGCTGAGCATGGTCGGGATCCACCCGGCGCCGGACCTGGCGGACAGGAATAGCAGGTAGACCCCGCCCGGCTCGAACCGCGGAGAGCCGGCAACCACCCAGGCCTCGTCCCCCATCTCGCCGCCCGGCGCTTCCACCTGGAATCGGCTCGACAGCGGTCCCGGCGCCGCCAGGACGTCAAGCGGTTCGAACTGGGTGGTAGTGAAAACGAGAGGTCCCCGCCGGCTCGCCTGGCTGCTGCCGGCGCGCGCCAGCACCACCGCGTCGGCGCGCCGCGCCAGCTCGCCCAAGTGCCGCGGCGGTACGATCGACGCACCGCTGACGCTCGTGGCGGCAGCCACCGCCACGGCCATCGTCAGCCCCAGAGCCCACCTTTGCTGGACCACAGCCTCCCCCCCGGGACAATGTAGACCAGGCGTCCCTTCCTGGGTAGTAACCGACGTCACGCGAGCTATGTCAGCCAAGCTCTGCAAAGTGGGGTCATGGGCTCCAGTCGTCGGACGGGCTCGGGGAACGGCGGGACGGGACCATCCCGCCGGGCAAGATGAAGGAGCTGGAAGTCGTGCCGCCGGAGCTCGGCCTCGCCAACCGCATCATGAAGCGGTTGTAACGACCAAATGTGGCCATTCGGCCCTTTCTCTTCCTCACTCTCGCGAACGTATGTCGTCAGGCTGGAGGCGGGAGATGTCCCAGGTCAGCCCGAGAGCCTCAGCGCCGGCCAACTGCCTTCCCCGTCGCTTGACGGGCGAGGGGTTGCCTGGCAAGGTGAACCAGGATTCAGGCTTGGAGGAACGACATGCGTTCAGGTGTGAGACTCGTGGTTGCTTTCATCGTGCTGCTGGCCGTGGCGCTCCCGGCCCAGGCCCTGAAGATCGGCGGCACCACGGTGGTCGTGCCGGTGGTCATGCACGGCTCCGGCAAGGGGACGTCCCAGTGGCGCACCGACGTCTGGGTCACCAACCCCAGCAACGTCGCCAAGAACCTCACCCTCACGTACTACCCGCAGAGCGGAGCCCCTGTCACCCGTGCTCTGGCGATCGGCATCTACACCACCATCGAGCTGCGTGACATCGTGCTCACCCGCTTTGGGTCCAACAACAGCAAGGGCATCCTGGTGATGACCACGACAACGAGCTCACACTTCGAGGCGCGGGCGCGGATTTACAACGTCGGCAACCCCGCCGGGGAGTTCGGTCAGTTCCTCCCGGGTCTCGGCGACGGTGAGCTCGGCACCCAGAACCTGCTTCCGGGCGTCACAGGGGTGGACGGCAACCGCGCCAACGTCGGCATCGCGAACTATCACGACGTGCCGGCCCAGGTCTACGTCGACGTCAAGACGGGCACAAACGAGACGCTCAAGAGCTTCGTCCTCGACCTGCAGCCCCACCAGCTCCTGCAGGTCAACGACATCTTCACCGCCTGGGGGGTCCCGCCGCAGGGCAATGTGGTCGTGCAGGTCACGTCGACGAGCTATGACACGCGCGTGTATGCCTACGCGTCGATCGTGCGTAACGACAGCGGAGACGCCATCACGATCCTGCCGTCGAGCCCCAACTCCTGAGGCTCACACCGCCTCCCAGCGGCGGGCGAGGAGGCGGGCGGCGGCCATGAAGACCACCGCGACCGCGCACAGCACCAGCACCTGGGGCCACAGGTCGAGCAGCGGGGCGTTGCGCCAGAACACCTTGAGGTAGCCGTCGAGCGCCCAGCCGTTGAAGGTCAGCAGGCCCGCCTTCTGCATTCCCTCGCTCATCAGGAAACGCGGGAACATGCTGCCGCCCACCGCCGACATGATGAGGATGATGATTGTGGAAAGCCCACCGAGCTGCTGGCGGCTGCGACACAGGGTCGCCAGCACGAGGCCGAACCCCGCTGCCGCGGCGGCGGTGACCACGGTCATGATCGCGAAGCCGCCCAGGTGGCTCCAGAGGTCGAGGCCGAAAACCAGGGCGCCCCACAGGAACATCACCGTCACCTGGCCAAAGCCGAGCAGCGTCAGGTACAGCCACTTGGCGAGCAGCAGCCGGCCCATGCCGAGACGTGAGGTCAGGAGGCGCTCCAGCGTCCCGGCCTCGGCCTCCTCGAGCAATGCCCCGCCCGCTCCCGAGGTCATGAAGAGCAGGAACATGACGCCGATCCCCGCGGCGTAGAAGGCGATAATGCCGGTGCGCGGCGCCTTCTCCCGGATGACGTCCACCACCTTGGTGCGCACCAGGCCGCCCGCCATGGCGCCCGAACCGGCCTTGCCGTCCTTACCCGGACCCTTCTGAGCGCTCTCGGCGAGCCCCTTCTCCCACCCATCGACCGCGGCTCTCTGCTGCGGCGTGAGGGCGCCCGCGTAGCGCTCGAACACGTCGATGCTGCCACGCGCGAACAGATCCGGCATCGCCGTCATGCCGACCTTCTGCAGCAAGCCCAGGACCATCTGGGGGGCAATCGGGTTCGAGGGATCGGCCAGCAGCTCGATCTCGGGGCCGCCCGGCGCGAACCCTGGGAAGCTCTTGCCGAACTCCTTCGGCACCACCACCGCGACGTCGAGCTGCCCGCCCTGCACCAGCGTCCGCGCCCGCTCCCGGTCGAGGGGCAGCTCGCCGGCCTTGGTCTTGACGACCCGGCTGACCGTCAGACCCGTCTCCCTTTCGAGCGCGCCCAGCAGCCGCGCCGACACCTCGGAGCGGTCCTCGTCGACCACCCCGACGGTGACGCGCACCTCGGCCCCGCCTCCTCCTCGCCCGCCGAACACCGCCGCGAAGATCGAGAAGAACGCAATGGGGAGCAGGAAGGTCATGGCCTGCACGACGCGGTCGCGGCGCAGGTGCAGCAGGCTCACCCGGATGATGGTGGCGATCATTCGCGAAGCTCCCTTCCGGTCAGCGACAGGAACACCGCCCCCAGCCCAGGCCGGTGCAGCGCCAGGTCCTCGACCTCGTGCCCGGCCGCTCGCACGCGGGCGAGGAGCGCCGGAAGGTCCTCCACCGGATCGTCGAGCAGCGCCCGCCCGGCCCGTCCACCGGCCTCCATCTCGAGGCCCGCCACCGCGGTGTCGGGCACCCGGTCGAGCGTCAGGGTGACCGCCCGCCGGCCGCCGAACAGCCGCTCCACCAGCTCGCCGAGGGTGCCCTCGCCGACCACCTTGCCGTGGTCGACGATGACCACCCGGTCGCAGCGCGACTCGGCCTCGTCGAGCTGGTGGGTGGTGAGCAGCAGCGACGCACCCTCATGCCGCAGCACGGCCAGCATCTCGTAGATGCGCTCGCGGCTCTGGGGATCCACGCCCACGGTCGGCTCGTCGAGCAGCACGACGCGCGGGCGGTGGACCACGCCGCAGGCGATGTTGAGCCGGCGCTTCATGCCGCCCGAGAAGGTCTTGACGAGGTCGCCGGCGCGGCCTTCCAGGCCGGTCCACCCGAGCGCCCAACCGACCGCCTCGCGCCGCGCCGGCCCGGCCAGCCCCTGCAGGCGGCCGAAGACCTCCAGGTTTTCGCGGGCCGTCAGCATGGGGTAGAGCGCCACCTCCTGGGGCACCACCCCGAGGGCGTCCCGTGCCCCCGGATCGTCGGCCGGGCGGCCACCGATCTCGATGGAGCCGCCGTCCAGCCGCACCCGCCCGGCGATCGCCCGCACGAGCGTCGTCTTGCCTGCGCCGTTCGGGCCCAGCAGCGCGAGCAGCTCGCCCGCACCGAGCTCGACCGAGACCCCGGCCAGGGCGACGGTGTCCCCGAACGACTTCTGCGCCAAAGTGACAAGGAGTGGTTTCATTGGGCTCAGGATACGAGCGGCCGAACGGATGGTTGCACCACCCACCCAACGCCGCAACCGTTGCGGGCTAGAACGGCCAGTGAGTGGCCAGGATCGTCGTGAAGCTCCCGCTGGCCGGCTCGTAGCGGACGAGCGCCCCGTCCGGGCTCCGGAAGAGACGGGCGCAGGCGCTGCCTGGCTCGGCCGGCTGCCGTCCCGGCGACCACCACCCGCTGGCCCGGACCGCCACGTACCCCTTTGCCAGCTTCTGAACGGTGCCCCGGTCGGTGTCGACGAGCATCCCCTGAGCGTCCTCGTGGTTGGGCCAGGAAAAGTCCTCGCCGCGGCTGACGGTGACCGCCAGCACGCCGGGCGAGACCTCGCTCCCGAGCCCCGCAAGGTAGCCGTCCCCGAGGTCGATTGTCCTGAGTAAGCTGCCCTCGCGGTCGAAGACGTGGATCCTGGCTGCTTGGCCGGTTGCCGTACGGCTCTCGCCGACGAGGATGCGACCGTCGTGGAGAAACGCCACACGGGCCGGGGGCCGTTCGGGCCCGGACAGCAGGCTCGCCCTGGGGGCGCCCGTCCGGGCGTCGTGCAGGACCAGCTCGAAACCGCCGCCCGCGGAGTGTACGGCGAGGAACAGCTCCCCCCGTGGATCACCGGGCATGACCCAGTAACCACGATAGGAGGCCCCGGTCAGCTTGCCGGTCTGGGCGAGCTTCCCGGAGGGGATGTCCAGTCTCCAAAGGGTCACATCCACAGGCGCGGACCGGTGGCGGTCGTCTCCGTCCCACGCGCTCAGCGAGATCTCCTCCTCGCCGGAGAACCGCAGACCAACGCGGCCAGGCCCGACATCCATGCGCACGGCACGGACCAACCCACCATCCGGCAGCGAGTAGACGCTGAGGGTCTTTTCCGCCGCCACGGCCAGCCGTCGGCCGCTCGGGGAAAGCCCTACGGTCTGCAC
>Ga0116171_10005117_pt1 | contig 11588 bp, 4 predicted proteins | sample AD_JPNHW2_MetaG_FD_89798 | JGI IMG/M metagenome (GOLD analysis project Ga0116171, IMG submission 89798) | Active sludge microbial communities of municipal wastewater-treating anaerobic digesters from Japan - AD_JPNHW2_MetaG | ecosystem: Engineered > Bioreactor > Anaerobic > Digestate | place...
ATTTTGACGATATCTCGACCGATCACGCCTCTGACAGCATGAAGCTGTCGCTTAAACTTCTTGAATATGCTTTTAAAACCTATGAATTCAAAGGGGCGCTGGCCGGCTCAGCCCTCGAAAGAAATAATATTTTCTATGGCTGCCTGCTGGTCGGTCGCCATGCCCATGACGCCGAACTTTCCTCAGAAGATTCTTTTAGACTCGATATCCTGTCTGACCAGATTTCCATCTGCCTGCATAATTACCGCCTGCACAAAGAACTTGGGTTTCATGCCGAAGAACTGGCACGCCGCCAGGCCCAGATTCAACGCGAACTCGAAATGGCCCGCATCGTTCAAGACGGCGCCATGCCCCGCCAGAAGATCAGGGTTCCGGGTCTTGAAGTCGCCTCGTATCTTAAGCCGGCCAGGTTTATCGGTGGCGATTTTCTCAGATACATTGAAGGCGATAACCCTGATATTCTCGGTATTCTGATTGGCGATGTCTGCGGTAAAGGCGTGCCGGCCGCTCTCGTCATGGCTGTGGTCGTCTGTCTGTTCAACGAGAGAACTGCTCTAGAAATCGAACCAGGCGCATTGATGGGCAGAGTCAACATTGCCCTTAAAGAGTTTCTGGGGGCCGGGTCACGCTTTAATTCAACAGCTCTCTGGGGAGTTTTTAACCTTGAAACCATGAAGTTCAACTATTGCAGCGCCGGGCATGACTTTCCACTGCATTACTCGTCATCTTCGGCGACCCTGACTGAGTTGCCATCAACCGGAACCCTTCTTGGCATCTTTAACGAAAGCATCTACGGCAATAGCGAAATTGATGTTGCCGATGGCGACAAAATACTCTTCTATTCAGATGGCCTGGTTGACTTCTTTGAGGCCTGGGCCAACTGTGAAGACGGCTACCTCTACCTCAAAGATTTTTTTATAGCCCGGGCCGCCAAACTACCTGAAGAAATCGTTAAAGAAATTGCCCAAATGGTCGAAAACTCCCCCGCTGCCGTTAAAGACGATATTACCGTGGCAGTGTTCGATATCGACCGAAAAAGAAGGGCCTGATCATAACCAGAAGCAGGTTGTTGCTTTTGTTGCTGCTGCTGACTGCTGGGGTGCTGATTTCAGCCACTGCCGATGCAGCCAGACTGCCTGTAGACGGCACTTTTCGTCTGCGTGCCCGCAAGGCTGAACTCGACAGGCAACTACAAACAAGACTGGCCGGTGATGCCGCTTACCGCAGCCAGTTGCGTGCATCTGCCTTGTCACAGCAACTGGTGCCAGGTGTCTCTCAGGTCGGCTTCCAGGTTTACAATTTTTCGGCCGGTGGTTATGAATACCGCCCAGGGCGCTTTGTTGCCCGGGGAACCCATTGCAACCTCTTTGTCGAACGCGGCAGCGAAAGTGCTTATGGCAAAGATTCAGCCGAAATCTTCGCACGCATTGTTCGCGGTTTCGACGAAAAAGTTTTTCCGTCAGTCGGGCGCTGGTTCGGCCAGCCTGTGATTCCCAAAATTTTCAATCTTCCCGATGACCGAATCTACATCTTTCTTGTCGATATTCGCGATTCATTCGACGAAGGTTATGTCGCCGGCTACTTTGATCATCGCGATCTTGAGGGCCTGTTTGGTAACCAGAAACCCGTTTTTTTCATGGATATCATGCAGGGAGACCCCGGAAACACTGACGACAAATCTAATACTTTTTACCGAACCCTTGCTCACGAGTTTCAGCACATGGTTAACTTCTCGATTCAGCATGACAACGGCAGTCTTGACCAGGACCGTTGGCTTGATGAAGGCTTTTCGATGTTTTCTGAGTATGTTTTTTCTGGAGAAATCGGTGACAACCCGGCAAGGTTGCCGCCATCACCTCATTTTGAGAGGTTTCTCGAGAACCCCTCAGTTAATTTGCTCAGCAACGCCCGCGCCAGCTGGTTTCAGGAAGAATCACTCTTCAGACAATACGGCGCTTCATTTATGTTTGTTGCCTACCTGGTCGAAAAATACGGCGGGTCATCGGCATCTATGCAGCAGCAGTTCACCCGTGAACTTATCCGAACCGTTCCCAAAGGTATCGATGGTCTTGAAACATTAATTTCACACGCCGGTACAAGCTTCGCTGAGGTATTCGTCAACTTCTGCCTCGCATTGGCCATCGATGACCCCTCGCTCAATAATGGCCTGTGGGGATTCGCCAACAAAACCGCCGCGTTTGGCAAAAGTGCCGCGCTGCTCCCGGTCAGATTCGGTCGTTCCTATGCCGCAACCGGCACAGGCTCATTCATTGGTGGCCACAATTCTGTGTCAGCCAACAGTCTTAATCTTGAAGAAATCAACGGCAAAGGCCAGGTGAACCTGGGTCTTACCTGTGAGAGGGGCATGACTCCATGGTTTGCCAGTATAGATGCTGATGGAAAATGTGAAGCCGCAGCTGTGAAGCTTGACCCTGATGGTCGGGCCGGCATTTCTCTCGATTTCTCAGGGCTGCGGCGGTTTTTTCTGTTGCCGGTGGCTTTGAGCAGCGAACTCGATGCTGCCAAAACTTTTGCCTATTCTTTTAACTCCGGAACCGGCAGTTATGTGCTTTACCCGGTTCCCAACCCAGCTTTTGCCGAGCAGGTCATGATTTTTCTTCGTTCAGAATTTCAGCCATTGACCAGCCCGCCGCTGTTGCACATAAATTTTAACAACCTGATCGAACAAATCGCATTTTCGGCGACTGATGAAACAGCCACCACCTTTGTCGCACATTACCAGTTGCCCGGAAACGGCCGTGGCCAGGCGGTGTGCATGATCGGTGACCATCAGGTTTCTTTCAGCTTCTCGGTGGCCCGTCTGCGGCCAAACCAGCTTGCAGGCCTCGAACTGGGTGACTCTCTGCTGATGTCATCATCTGCCGGGCCAGATGAAACAATGATGATGTTTGCGGTTGCTGATGGCATGCAGCACCAACTGCCCGCCGGGGCCATTGCCGGGCCATACGATGTAATTGCCGGGTCGGGTTCACGGGCAAGCCTCTGTCTGCCTGCCGGGCAGGCTCTCTCTTCGTCAGCGGGCCTGTGCCGGGTCGATGCTGCAGGATTGCCGGTTTCATGGCAACGACCCATCAGAGACGGTAACCGGCAGGTTGCCGAAATCGAAGGTTCGGGGCGGTATTTCCTTTTCTCTGACGACCGCGGCCCCGTGTTCACAACCTTTGCGCTGGTCAGATCACCGACCGGTGTGGCCGAACTGCGCATCGATGCTGTTGACGATCTTTCGGGAGTCGCCACCGGGTTGTTGCAGGTCTCGGTCGATGGCGAAATTTTGCCAACCGGCGCTGCTGAGGGCATGCCGCTGCGAGTTTCCTTGCGCGGCATCAGTGATGGCTACCGCAAAATCGAAGCCCGCCTCGCCGACCAGGCCGGCAATCATACTGCTATTTCCATGCTGGCTCAGATCATTCAGCCAGTGGCGCTCAAGCAGGCTATCGTATTCCCGAATCCGTGCCGTAATCAGGCCCATATCAACCTGCTGTTCTCGGGTAAACCGGCTTTCGGTGAAGCAAACGTCAGCATTTTTTCGACGGCGGGGCATCGTGTAACTACTTTGCCGCTTCTTGAAAACGCCGACGGTCTCTCAGCCACCTGGGACCTCCGCGATCACGATGGCAGGCCGGTCAGCAACGGGCTGTACCTGTATCGGGCTAAAGCAGCTGCCGGTGGCGTCTTATTCAGACCCACCGGCAGAATTGCAGTGCTGAGATAGAACTGGCGCTTACCTGGCCGCTGCCTTCAGACCCTTTTCGTATTGGTTGCGGGCTGAGGTAAATTCTTTGAGGCGGGCCTTCGCCAGTTGCTGATCGCCGCTGGTGACTGCCTGCACATAAGCCTTGTAAGCGGCTTCATAAGAGTCTTTGGCCTTTTTAAGGCCTGCATTCATTTTGCCGTATGGTATTTTTTCGGTGGCGGCCGGCAGACGCAGCCCGCTCAAGACCGGGTCTGCTGATTTGTCAGACAGATTGGCCCTGGCGACCGAAGAATTCGCCTGATAAGCCTGAAAAGCAGCTTTGTTTTCAGTTGCCTGCTGATTCTTGCGGTAACCCAGCAGTTTGGCAATGCCCGTGAATACCTTTTCGCCAACTATGCCGCCGACGATGCTTCCCAGCATTGTGCCCACGACCGGTATGGGAATCATGGAACCCAGCATGGCCCCAAGGGTCGAACCAAGTGCCTGCCCGGCGATGGCTACCGGATCAAGGGCTTTCAGGGCCTGTTTAAAGCCCATGCCAGAACCGAGATTGCCCCCCAATGAACCGCCGACCAGTGAAGTCATGGTTGGCAGCAGGGCACCGGCGATGGTTCCGACGATCGGTATCGGGCAGAAAGTCTGAATCAGAGGCACAAAAACCTGGCCGGCTGCGGCTCCAAGCGATGAACCGACTACGTTACCCACGAACTGCAGCGAAGCGACTGACTGAAAAGCTGATTTCATGCTCACTTTTTCGCCATTCATCAGCTGACTGGCGAGATTGATGGCTATAGAGGTTCCGGCGGTCATGGCCAGGCTTTTGACGCTGAATGATTGCTTAATCGAAGCGGCCGCGTTTTTAACACCAGTGCCAAGAGCTTTCTGGCCTTTAATAATGTTTTCGCTGAGTTTGATCGAACGGTACTGCGCCTGGGTCTCATCTGAATATGCCCTTGAACCATCAATCGCGCCGTCAACCCGACCATCAACCACTGCCTGCTTGTATAGCCCTTCGCTCCATTCTTCGTAACTGCTGCGTCTGGCATCATACTCGGCTTTGAGCTGAACTTTGGCTGCCGGGTCGGTGGCGTTCTGCCAGGCCTGCTGGGCATCATGCAGTTCTTTGTATTTTGCAGTGGCGTTGCTGTCGACCGTAGCGTATTTAGTGTTGTCGAGAAACTGCTTGATCATCTGACTGCGGTCTTCAGGGTATTTTTGAATGTAGGCATCAACAAATTCGCGGTAAGTCTGCGGTTTGCTGTTTTCGAATACCTGGCAGATTTTTGAATACGGAGCCTGAATTCGGCCGCCGTTCATCACATCGTAGAACAGAGAGGCGTTGACGCCTTCGGTCGAAAGCATATCGGCACCTGACTTCAGAAGGCCATCATTGACGCCGTCGGTGACCCCTTGATTTTTAAAAACATACTTGTTTTCGGCGATGTTTTTATGGGTTTTGATGCGCCATGAATCGGCCAGATCGTGTTGATCTCTGGTCGAAAGAGCTTCAATGGCTTCGGCCCAGCCCTCAGAAAGGGCAAACCCTTCATCTGATACAGTATTCTTGGAATGGGCGCCATAGTAGGCGGTGGCCGGGTAGTTATTGCGTTCGTAGAGCTGATCCATGATCATGTGCCCAACTTCATGTGATACTACCGACGCGGCTGACGGGTCTTGCATGCCGCCACTGAAAACTTCGCTGTTAGAAGAAACGACGATACGATTCACGTGGGAATTATCACGATAGGCAATCTCGCCGTTCGCACCAGTTTCGGCCAGGGCAAAACCGCGGGCATCATGATTGATGCTGCCTGAATCGCTTACTTCGAGATAAACAGGCTTCTTCAGGTCGTTAACAAGCCACTGGGCCAGGGCCGGGTCTTTGCTGCCGGCGCTCAGATCATTCTGAATCTGGCCGATCTTGTAGTTGCGGGCTTCAACCTGCATAGCCACGGTTTGCCGAAGCCCGGCATTGTTTTCGATGTAGGCTTTAAGCTGTTGATAACGTGGGTCAGTGGTCGAAAGTGACTTCAAGACGGGCACGCTGTTGCCAAGAAAATCTTTGGTTGAAGATGTCGTGCCAGAATTACCGCTCACCGGAGTCACGAGCTTGAATTGTTCCATGGCTGCTTCGGCTGGCAGTGCCTGGGTTGCAATCAGCTTGCCGGCGCTGTTTTTGACATAATATTTGCCGGTGGTCGGGTCGAAGTCAGGGTTGATGACCTCCTGAACCTGGCCGGTTGTGTCTCTGATTACATAGCGAATGCCTTCCCTGGTGGCGATGAATGACCCGGAAGCGGTTACGATACTGCTGCAGAAGACAGCGAGAACTAGCAATATGGTTAACTTCACTGATCTGAATCTTTTCATTGGCGACCTCCGGGTCGGGAAGGGGATATTTCTTAAATTATAACGATAAAAGAAAGCTCCCACAAGGTACGAAAAATCACCTCAGAAAACTTGTTGCCGGTGTCGATACAATTACTGAATTATTTTAACCAGATTTAAACAGGGGCTGGTATGAACAAGGCGAACAGACTTAAAATTATTCCGATACTGATCATGGTAATGGCGTTGATGGCTCAGTCAGCACTGGCCATGGACAGCATTATCCCGGATTCGATGCGTGAGATTGCGGTGCAACAGGGCAAGACCGCACAAAAATCAGGGTTTGACGCCGACCTTGGCCCCTTTGTCAATGCTCCCCTGCTTCACAAATCAGCCGAACTTCCGGTTACCGTTGCCGGCATGCGTGGCGCAATGCGTGCTGTGGTTGGTGGCCGCAACTTTTCTGCCGCCGATGTAGATAATGCCATGATTCCATTCACCACTTCAAATGGTTACGGCCTCAGTAACCTTTTTCATGACGGTGGCGAATGGCCTGGCACTAACGGTAACCCTTCAGCCGACGATGGCGCTTCAAGTTTCGGTACCGACCAGGCCGCCGAAATATATGACTTCGATGGCAACCGCCACTACCCCAAAGCAGTGCTGCGCTATATTGGCACCCATTGCTATATTTTTGTACCGGTAATGTTTTTTCCGACACTGCCAAGATCACTCTCTTCGTCAGAAGACGCCACCCCGCCCGCTCAGGCCGCCTGGGGCATGTACTGGCCCGATACCATCGGCATGTCGAACGGCCCCTACTATTTTGCACCCGATGCCAATGGCACCGTTCTCGAACCCAGGTATGTGCTCGGCGCCGACAAAAACTACGCCCGCCTCAAGCTCAAAGAAATGGCCGATCAGTTTGACGCGGTCATCTACACAAAAATTCGTGAACACTTCGGTTCTGAAGCCGATATCGACGGCGATCCGAAAATTTTTATCATGCTCGATGATATTCGCGACGGCAGCGGCAGTTTCCGGGGTTATTTCTGGGCCGGCAACCAGTTCCCGCGCACCTCAATTTCACTCAGCAACGAAAAGGAACTGGTCAACATCGACCTGTTTCCAAGCTTTGTTCTCGCTCAAGCCGATACCTACGGCACTCTCGCCCATGAATTTACCCACATGGTTATCTACAACGAAAACTACAAAGTAGAGAATGGCTCGCTGGTTGGCATGCAGAGATGGCTTGAAGAAGCCCTTACCCAGTATGCCCAGCATCTCTATGATGGCAAATTCAGCACCAATCTTGACGAATTTATCAAAAAACCCGACACCATACTTGCCGAAGACCGCATCAATGATGTCTGGCTCGGGCCAAGGCCTTATGCCAATTACGGTGCTTCATTTCTCTGGATGTATTATCTTGTGGAAAAATACGGCGGTTCTAACCTGCCAGGCTTTCTGAAAGCGATTGTTCGCAACCAGGATGGCGGCATGGGCAGTATCGATGCAGTATTAAAAACCTTCAGCACTGATTCCAAAGCGGTTTTTAATGACTGGGTCGTTGCGAATTACCTCGATAAGACCCGCAAGCGCGATGGCTCGCTGCTCAACGATGGAAAATGGGGCTACAGCGTCGACAACGATTTTAATGAAAGTAACAATGTCGGCAAATACGAAAGATTGCCGGTCAAATTCTCAGAAAAAGTTATTCTGACCGAAGATGTGACCGCGAGATCTTCGAATGTCAGCCCCTGGGCTGCCGATTATATCGAGATATCAGGCAATACCGGCAATCTGAATCTGGCTTTTGACGGCGACGATGCCGGGCAGTTCAGGGCTGCGGTCATCAAACGCGGCAAGGATATCGACCCGGCGGTTGATCTGATCTATCTGAACGACCGCCAGTCAGGCAACACCATCATTCAAAACTACGGCTATAACAATGCATACGAAAACCTGGTTCTGGTGCCCATGGTTGTTCAGAACAATAATTACCAGAAACTGAGTTATGTTTATTCTGCCAGCTTCGATGATCTCAAGGTGGCGATTTTTCCGAACCCGACTTTTGAGAACCAGCTGCACATACTGGTCAGAACCGAAAAACAATTCTCTTCTGAACCGCGCCTGCAGATGACCTTTGAAGGCGAACAGGGCTACCTCACAATGACCCCGATCAATGATTCGACCTACATGGCCAACTATACTCTCAAAACCTCTGGCGAAGGAGTTATTGTCGCCAACGGCACCAACGCCGATGGCGTGATTCTCTCGAATCAGCTTAAATTCTCGGCCGTGTATTACCCGCCTAACAGTCAGGGCCTGCTCTCGGCATCATTCGTGACCCTGCATGTTCCGGCCGGTTCGTTGCGGGCGGGCGGCACGGTGATCGTCGCGGCCCCCGAAAACCCGGTTTCCTATGCCGGCATCAATAGAATCAGCCACAATGTTGATCTGGCTCTGCCGGTCGAAAAAGCCGAAAAAGCCATCGAAATCAGTATTCCGCTCAATAGCCCAACAAAAACTGATGACAAGCGTGCCGGCCTCTATCGCACCACTACTTCAGGCCATAAATGGATCGGCCCGGTTACAGTAGCCGATGGCAAGGCCAGTGGCCAGATCGATTTCTCGGGCAGCGTGTTCGTCGCTATCGATGAATTGGCACCGGTGATCGTTTCGCAGGCCGTTGCCCATGCATCTGGCTGGACAGTCATTACCGCCGATGATCTCGGAAGCGGCATAGATGCTTCTTCAGCAAAGGTTGTTTGTGGTGGTCGCAGTCTGCCGCTGCGCGTCACGGCCGACGGAGCGATTCTTGCCGATACCACCTCGCTGCGCGAAGGTGCCTGTGAACTCAGCGTCGAAATTGCCGACCATGCCGGCAACAGCGCCATTGCCAACGTCAGAGCCGAAATTTCGGCCCCGAATGCCCTCGCCCAGGTCATTACTTACCCTAATCCGGCCAGAACTTCAGCGACACTGAGAGCATCTTTCACTGGCCCTGCCAATGGCAGTGCCCAGGTTTCAGTTAAAATCCTCGATGTCAGCGGCCATAAGGTCACTGATCTGCAACTGCAGCATCGCGGCGGCGGAATTTATGAAGCGAGATGGGACCTGGCAAACAGCAGGGGCAAACAGGTCGCCAATGGTGTTTATTACGCTGAATTCAACGCCGGTCTCGCCGGTCAGACTGCTAAAGAACGCCGCAAAATCGCGGTATTGCGCTGATAACGGAGCATAAAATGAAAAGAGCCAAGTTCTTTCTTCTGTTTGTGGTTCTCATGACTTTTCCCATGATTCAGAACTGCGGGGGCGCCGGCAGCGGTGGCGGTACCAGCAGTCTGCTGGTTGCCGATAAACTTCTTAACGAAGGCTGGGACAACATCAAACTTGGCAACTATTCAACTGCAAAAACCAACTTTGAGCAGGCAATGGCCGAAAACCTTACCTCGGGCCAGCGTGTTTCTGCCTACAACGGTATGGGCTGGGCTTTATCAAAAGAAGGAAAAATTCTTGAGTCGATACCATACTTCGAAATTGCCGCCGAAAGCGATAATGAAGCGAAGGTCGGTCTGGCAGGCGCCCTTATCTACCGGCATCAGACCAATGTCGATTATGTGAGAGCCGCCGAAATGCTCGGCAATATGCCTCCCGAAAAATTTACCCCAACTCATTCAGGCCTGGCACTCAGCTCGGCCAAAGTTCATGGGCTCGCAGCCCTTTCTTATGCCCTGGCCGGAGACGCCGTGCAGGCCAAGTTCTATATGAACAAGGCGGCCGCTCTCGACTCGATGATGGTCGGCACCTCGGTCGACAAACTCGACGAAGCATTCTTTTTGCTGGGCTGGAAAGACTGATTAATTCTATCTGATAACCAGGACTGCCACGGAAATTCCGGGCAGTCCTTTTTATTTTGTCTTTTTATTGTCGGGGGCCGGGAGTATCTGATATAGTTATGCCCAAACGCCTGAAAAGCAAGAGAAGCACAATTATGAAAAAAGATTTCGCAAGAAATTTAATTCTCGCCATAACGCTATTTTTAACCCATTTTGTGTTGAGCGGGGTGAGCGTTGCCCAGCCCGCCACCGCTTCGGCAGCACTGCGCAAGCCTGCTGCTGAAACCCCTATCGCTGCCCAAAAGCCAATTGCTCTTAAAAACCCCGTCGCTGCAGAAAACCCCATAGCTGTTAAAAAAAAGATCGCACCTGAAAACCCAGTCACTGCCCAAAAGCCCATCGATGTTAAAAAAGCAGTCACCGCTGAAAACCCGGTCACTGTTGAAAAGCCCCTCGCTGTTAAAAAAAACCTCACTGCAGAAAAACCCATAGCTGTTAAAGACCCGCTTGCTGTTAAAAAAAACCTCGATGTTGATGTTACGGCCTCTGCTGAGCTGTCTGCTGACGAGATTGCTGCCGACGATGCCCCCCCCGCTGACGACAAAAAGGCCGGCAAAAAAAAGCCAGCTGCAAAGTCGGGCAGCGATGAACTGGCACTGACCGCCGCCGAACTAAAAGAACAGGATGAAATTCTGCGCCGCGCGGTTATGGACTTCGTAAAAGATAACCAGAACCGCCAGGCTGGCGAAGGCTGGTTGTATCTGGCCCACCATTATCGCGAACTCAAGAAGCCTGAACGCTCTCTCGCCTACCTGAAGACCCTTCGACGCTCAGAGCACCTCAACCCCCGCCTCCTCTGGGAAGCCTTGCTCCTCAACGCCGATATCCTCAAAGACCAGAAAGATTTTGCCGGGGCATTGAAGAATCTCGATGAACTCATCGCTGCAGAACCGGCACGCAGCTACCTGGTCAGGGCAAAAATCGCCAGGGCTGAGCTGTTTGGGCGAAACCTGACCGGAATCAAAGACATCTGGGCCGCTTTTCAGCGCTACTATCAGGGCTTTCCCGAAAAGCCTGATGCCGAAGCCATCGACTATCTCATGGGTTTTGAACGTGGTTACGACCTCGAAATAGCCATGCGTGCCCTCACCGCCTGGGAAGAAATCGCCGCCTTCCCCGAGGTCGAAGCCTCTAACCGCGCCAATCTGCAGATTGCCATGCTGCACAGTTTCGATCTCAATAATCCTGCCAGGGCCATTCCATTTATCGAAAAAATCGCCGATGGTGATCAGGCAACTGCCGATGCTGCCTTCTTGAAGGCGGTTATTAAACATTTTTACCTTAAAGACAATGATTACCGCAGCGCCCTCGAAAACTACGGGATTTTTCGGAAAAAAACCGATAGTCTGCTCGGGTATCGTGTGGCCGGAATTCTTCAAGGCCAGTTGCTCAGCGAAAATCTGAACGACTCAGAAACCGCGGTGAGCACCCTGCAAACCCTTCTCGAAACGCCTCCGCACCTCGTGGCGTCTGAATCGGTTTCGCTGCTGCGCCGCCGCGAAGCCCGCGATGAAGAAATCGACTGGGGAATGCTTGCCTGTCGTATGGCCGGTTTTATCTGCGAATTCCGTATGCAGAACCTCGAACGGGCGCGTTATTTTTATAAGAAGATCGAAGAACTCAACAAAGATCGCAGCAAGCCC
>Ga0116171_10005121_pt1 | contig 11585 bp, 8 predicted proteins | sample AD_JPNHW2_MetaG_FD_89798 | JGI IMG/M metagenome (GOLD analysis project Ga0116171, IMG submission 89798) | Active sludge microbial communities of municipal wastewater-treating anaerobic digesters from Japan - AD_JPNHW2_MetaG | ecosystem: Engineered > Bioreactor > Anaerobic > Digestate | place...
AACTGAATGCACCCATCACGAAAACTATACCAGCCGGACGGCAGCCCGGCAGAGGATCTTTGAATACATCGAGCTGTTTTACAATCGGCGCCGAAGACACTCGACCTTGAATTATAAAGCCCCGCTCGTGTATGAGGAGCAATCGAAGTAATGCTAAACCGAGTGTCCGTCACGCAAAGCGAGGCTTGAGCCTGCGAAAGCAATGAGCAACGCGAATGGCAAACCGGGGTTGCTTCAACCGGCGCTCCAAAACGGACTCTTAGCTTGACCGTGAACGGGGCGCTCTTCTAAGGTGTCGCCATGAAATCCGCAAAATTCCTGCTATTGCCTGTTCTGGCTCTGATTCTCTCCGGTTGCGCCGGTTATCACGTCGGCAGTACGCTTCCCAAGTCGGTCAAGACGGTCAGTCTGTCGATTGTTAATAAATCGGATGAGCCTTCGATTGAGGTGGCGGTGATGAAGGCTTTGCGCGCCGAGTTGCAGATGGACGGGCGGCTTGAAGTGCGGTCTTCGGAAACAGCGGATGCTGCGCTGACTGTGACGCTCACTAAATTTGATCTCCAGGCGCTGGCGTTTAACCGGCAGAAAGGCGCGCTGGCAGAAGAATACCGGATGACGCTGACGGCTTCGGTGGTTTTACGTGACGCAGAGAGCCATGAGGTGATTTTGGAGAATCCGGAGGTGCGAGGCGAGGCGGCGTTTCCCTATGTAGCCGACCTGACCTCGGCAAAGCGCAGCGCGCTGCCGGAAGCCGCGGGCGATCTGGCCCGTAAAGTCGTCAGCACGACAATGACCGGCTGGTAATCACAGAATCCGGTGCACAAAAAAAGCCGTCCGGTGAAGGACGGCTTTTTTGTTTTCCGGCGGTCCGGAAAACTATTTCGCCAGCTTGCGCAGAGCGGCAACGGCCCGCTTTTTACGGCGAATGGCGGTGTTTTTCTTGATGACGCCGCGTTTGACGGCTTTATCAAGCACCGAGCTGTATTCGCGTACAGCCTGGTCGGACGTTGCAGCAACGCCGGCAGCCAGAACTTCGCGTGTTTTACGGCGGACGGTTTTGACTTTCGTCTTTACCGTCATGTTGCCGACGCGGCGCTTGTCAGACGAACGCACTCTTTTCTTTGCACTTTTAATATTCGGCATGGTTTTAACCTCTGTCTAATTTAGTCGTTGATACTGGGCATGCGGCTGTCACGCATGGAGCGGGAGCGGGCGCGAGCCTGTTTCTTGCGGCGTTTGTCGCCCGGCTTTTCAAAGCGGCGGCGTTCGCGCATTTCTTTCAGGATTCCTTCGCGGTCGAGCAGTTTTTTCAAACGGCGGAGTCCCTTTTCGACGGGTTCGCCGCGGCGGAGTTTCACTTCACAAGTTGTACTGGCCATAATTTTAACACCCCCTTAAGCGGGTAGAATTTTTCACAAAGGCGGAGAAGTTAGGTGATGAACGCGGCTTTGTCAAACGATTACACCGGATCTTGTCACTCTCTGTGGCGGAATGAGATACGCCCTTTGGTCAGGTCGTACGGAGAGATTTCAACGGTTACGCGGTCGCCGATGGCGATCCGGATGAAGTTTTTGCGCATTTTGCCGGAAATGTGGGCGAGGATCATATGTCCGTTTGCCAGCTTCACGTTATACATTGTGGCGGGCAGAACTTTTTCCACAACGCCTTCCATTTCAAGAACATCATCCTTTGCCATTCATTCTCCAGTCGTGCAGTTTTATTTTTGTCGCGCCGATGCTACACGCGCACCCCGCCATTGCAAGAAGGCATTTGAAAAGAGTTTCCGCGAAAACTTGAGTGCGGGCCGCACTCAAGGCATATTCTGCGCTCCCAACCCCTGTAAATTTTTGAGAGAGGAACTGCATCATGGAAGCGTTGAAAAAATCGGCTGTTTTTAAAGGTCCTCAGGGACCGGTGGTCCTGGTCATCATGGACGGTGTCGGCATCGGCAAATATGCAGAGGGCGATTTCGTCCTCTCGTCAAACACGCCCAACCTCGACTGGCTGATGAAGAACGGCGTTTCGACCCAGCTTCAGGCGCACGGCACCGCCGTCGGTCTACCGAGCGATGAAGATATGGGCAACAGCGAAGTCGGCCACAACGCCATCGGGTGCGGACGTGTTTTCCATCAGGGCGCGGCGCTTGTGAACGAAGCGATCGCCTCCGGTTCGATGTTTGCCGGGCAGACCTGGAAAGAGCTGATCGCCAATGTGAAAACCAACGGCTCCACACTCCACTTGATCGGACTGTTTTCCGACGGCAATGTGCACAGCCACATCGACCATCTAAAGGCGATGCTCAAGCAGGCCAAGGCCGAAGGCGTCAAAACCGCGCGCATTCATCCGCTGATCGACGGACGCGATGTTCCGCCGACGTCCGCGCTGGACTATGTCGAGCCGTTCGAAGCTTTTCTGACCGAACTCAACGCGGGCGGAGCCGTGGATTATGCCATCGCTTCCGGCGGCGGACGCATGAACATTACGATGGACCGCTACAACGCCAACTGGGATATGGTCAAACGCGGCTGGGATACGCACGTGAAAGGCGAGGGCCGTCTGTTTGCTTCGATGAAGCAGGCTGTCGAAACTTTCCGCGCTGAAAAGCCCGGCATTCTCGACCAGGATCTGCCGCCGTTCGTGATCGAACGCGGCGGCAAACCGGTCGGTAAAGTGGTGGACGGCGACAGCGTGATCTTTTTCAACTTCCGCGGCGACCGCGCGCTGGAAATCACGAAAGCGTTTGAAGCGGACGAGCTCAAAGAATTCAATCGCGGGCCGAAGCCGAAGGTGCATTACGCCGGTATGATGCAGTACGACGGCGACCTGCGCATTCCGCGCAGCTATCTCGTGACCCCGCCGGCGATCAACCGCACGATGGGCGAATATCTGGCCGCTTCCGGCGTGCACCAGCTGGCCATCAGCGAAACGCAGAAGTACGGCCATGTCACCTATTTCTTCAACGGAAACCGCGCCGACAAATTCAATGAAGCGCTCGAAGACTACATCGAAATCAAATCCGACGTCTGTCCGTTCGAGGAAAAACCGCGCATGAAAGCCGACGAAATCACCGATGCCGTGGTCAAGGCGATCGAGAGCGGCAAATATGAATTCATCCGCCTGAACTATCCCAACGGCGACATGGTCGGCCACACCGGCGTCTTCCCCGCGGTCACAATCGCGGTTGAAGCGGTGGACGAAGGTCTGGGCAAGTTGAAGGCCGCCGTTGAGAAGGCCAAGGGCATCATGGTGATCAGCGCCGACCACGGCAACGCGGACGACATGTATGAGCACGACAAAACCGGCGCCGTGAAGCTCAACAAGGCCGGACAGCCGCAGGCGAAGACGGCTCACTCGCTCAACCCGGTTCCGGCGATTGTCTACGATCCGTCCGGCGTTTCGAAAGCGCGGCTTGCGCCGGTGAAAGGACTCGGGATCAGCAGTCTGGCGGGCACCTGTCTGAAGCTGCTCGGCTATGAGCCGCCGGCGGATTACACGCCGTCGATCGTCGAGGTCGGCTGAGAAGTTGCGATCGGTTGAAAACGGGAGCTTCCGGCTCGACGCCCGACGGGTCGAAACGGTAATTTGCCGCCATGCATACGTCTTTTCCCAAATGTGTTTTGGCTTTTTTATCTCTCTTTTTCTTTGTTGCTGTTTCAGAAACCTCGGGGCGGACTGTTGCTCTGACACCTCAAGAACAGGCGTGGCTGGCCGGGCACGGCGGGACGGTTCGTTTTGCCAGTACGGAAAATTACCCTCCTTTTGAATTTACCGGCGGAAACAACGAGTCCATGGGAATGGCTGTCGAGATCGGGCGCTGGGTGGCCGGGGCGGCCGGATTCCAGGCCGAGTTTTTCCACATGCCGCTCAAGGAGGCCCGCGAAGCGGTTCTGAGCGGAAAGTATGACGTTGTCACCTGTCTGTTCTACAGCAAAGAACGGGCGCAGGATTTCGGATTCACGCCGGTTATTTTCAAGGTTCCGGCTTCTATTTTTATTCCGGCCTTCCGCGCGGATATTAAGACGCTCGACGATCTGAACGGTAAAATCATCGCGATGCCGGAGCGGGACTATGCGGAAGAATTCATCCGCATGAAGGGGATCAACTGCCGGTTTCTTCCGGTGCCCAGCTTTAAGCAGGCGGTCGAGGCGGTCGCGACGCAGCAGGCCGATGCCGTGATCGGCGATGAGCAGGTTGTTTATCATTACCTTTATCAGAAGGGATGGACTGAGAAGGTTAAAAGAGTTGGACGTCCGCTTTATACAGGGCAGTGCTGCATGGCTGTCGCGGCGGACAATCCGGCACTTCTTTCGATTCTGACAAAAGCGGTTAATGAGGCGCGCAGCACCGGGATAATTGAGCGGATTGAGCGCAAGTGGTCCGGGCTGGAATACACATCGCTCGGGTTTCAGGTTTTCCGGTATATCCGCTACGTCGTTATCGGATTGGGTGTGCTGCTGGCAGCGGTGCTGCTGTTCTGGATATGGGATATCCGGCTCGCCCGGCGTGTGCTTGGAAAAACGGAACAGCTCCGCAACAGCGAAGAACGGCTGCGCACGATTTTTCAAAACTCGCCCGATGCCATTTTCATTGAGGATGAACACGGAACGGTTCTGGATGCCAATCCGGTGGCCTGCGCATTCCATAAACTGAACCGCAGCGAGCTGGTCGGCCGGAATATCTTTGATCTGGTGCCCGCCGGCCGCCGCGAAGAAACGAAGTGCAATTTTCATAAATGGTTTACCGGCGAGCTGAAGCGCTACGAAGGCCTTTCTCTGGACGGTGAAGGCCGCGAAGTTCCTGTGGAAGTGATCGGCTCTCCGCTCCGCTTTGAAGGCAGAAGCGCCGTACTGCTGCTGGTGCGCGATATGACCGAACGCAAACAGGCCGAGCAGGCGCTCAAAGAGAGCGAGATGCGCTACCGCGGACTGATTGAAGCTCAAAGCAATTTTATCATCCGGATCGACACCGACGGCACCTACACATTCGTCAACGAAGCCTTCTGCCGGTTTGTCGGCCGCGCACGCGGCGAACTGATCGGGCATGACTTCCGGTCCTACATTTATTACGACGATATCGCTGTTCCGGAGCGGGCGATTGAATCGCTGGTCGCCTGCCGGGAACGGGTGGTGACGGTGGAGCACCGTATGCGCGCCCGCACCCGCACGGCCTGGGTGCAGTGGGAGGACATCGCTGTATTTGACGAATCCGGCCGGGTTGTCGAAATTCAGAGCGTAGGTCATGATATCACCGAGCGCCGCCGGATTTATGAGGCGCTTCAGGAAAGCGAAAAACGTCTGCGCTTCCTGTTTGAAGAAATTCCGCACATTGCCGTTCAAGGCTACAACGCCGCCCGGGAAGCCATTTTCTGGAACCGCGCCAGTGAAGAACTCTACAAATATTCCAAAAAAGATGTCCTCGGTAAAAAAATTGAAGACCTGGTTCTGCCGCCCGACAGCCGCGATGAAACAATCAAAACATTCGATAACTGGGTGAAAACCGGCACGCCGATTCCTCCCGGTGAAACACTCAAACGTACATCGGACGGCCGTTCCGTTGCAGTTTATTCCAGCCATCTGGCGACCCGCAACCCGCGCGGCGAGTGGGAAATATATGTGATCGACGTCGATCTGTCCGAGCTCAAGCGCGCCAGCGAAGAGCTGGTGAAAGCCAAGGAATATGCCGAACGCGCCAGTCGCGCCAAGAGCGAATTCCTGGCCAACATGAGTCACGAAATCCGCACTCCGATGAACGGCGTCATGGGAATGACTCATCTGCTGCTCGAAACTGAACTGACCGCCGAGCAGCGCGACAGCATTCAGACCATCATGGAATCCACGAAGGAACTGATGCGCATCATCGACGAACTTCTCGACATTTCACGCATCGAAGCCGGGGAAGTACGCCTGAATCCCGAACCGTTTAATCCTCGCGAAACCACTGAAAAGGTTGTGCTGCTTTTCGCCGACCGCGCCGGACGTAAAGGCGTGGATCTTTCCATTGCCATTCACGACAGCGTTCCGAAACAGATGCTCGGCGATTCCGGACGCATCCGTCAGATCCTGATCAACCTGGTCGGCAACGCGCTCAAATTCACCCACGAAGGCCATATTCAGATACGGATGCAGGCTGAGCGGATTGAAGGCGGCTGGAATCTGCTGGCCGATGTGAAAGATACCGGCATCGGCATGACGCCGGAGCTGCAGGAACGCATCTTTGAAAAATTCACGCAGGGCGACACCTCTTCCAAGCGCGAATACGGCGGTGCCGGCCTCGGACTGGCGATTACCCGCCAGCTGGTACACTTAATGGGCGGCGAAGTAACGGTCGCCAGCGAAGTAAATAAGGGCACGACGTTCCAGTTCAACCTCAAGCTCGGTTGTGTTGAGACCGATAAACCGGCTGTGGAAACGCCGGTTCCGGATTCAGATGAAAAAGAAGCGATCGCCGCAGACATTCTGCTGGTTGAAGACAATCTGGTGAACCAGAAAGTGGCCACGGCCATGCTCAAAAAGATGGGCTGCCGCGTAATTATTGCACCGAACGGAGCCCGGGCTCTTGAGCAGATCGCCTTGCGGAAATTCAACATGATTTTCATGGACTGCCAGATGCCGGTCATGGACGGCTTCGAAGCCACCCGGGCTATCCGTCAGATGGTCGGCGACATTCGCGACATTCCGATTGTGGCCATGACCGCCCACGCTCTCAAAGAAGACCGGCAGCGCTGCCTGGATGTCGGCATGAACGATTATCTGGCCAAACCGGTTCACCGCGACTCGCTGTTTGCGGTCTTGAAAAAGTACTGCGGCTAGGCGCTTGATATTCCCGCGCCGCTCCGTATATTTCCACGCTCACCTTGGAGAGGTGGCAGAGTGGTTTAATGCGCCGGTCTTGAAAACCGGAGAGCCGCAAGGTTCCGGGGGTTCGAATCCCTCCCTCTCCGCCACTTATGCTTTCATTTTCGATGGAATTCGGCCGACCTCAGGTTTTGTTTTCACACATTCCAAGAGAGATGAGAACCCAGGTTCGAGCCTAGCCTTCAAGGACGAGACAGGCCCCGAGACATCGGGGCAGTGAGCGAAGCGAACGACAATCCCTCCCTCTCCGCCAATTTTCAACCCGTTAGTCAGTAATGACTAACGGTTTTTTACTTCCAATAAAACCCCAACTTACAATGAGGCTTACAATAAGCCCGCCAAGATGTGGGGATGCTTTTTGATGTCGCAGAGTTATGAAATCTGTGATTTTTTACTCAACACTAAAATTCTTTGACCACCCATTCTATGGGTATTAATCATTAATACAGCACCATGTTGATTGAACGGTGACTATTGGAGTGACGCGCTTTACCGGTGCTATAGAATTACGCACAGCTTGGAGCAAAGCGACTCCGTTCACCAAATGCTCAAAATCTGAGTCGTGCAAGGCCTTGCCATTTACGTCTTTTATTTCCTCCACAAGGTCACATTGAAACCAGACCTTTGCCTCTGACTCAGAATCACGAAAAACATGGACGTTTGCATCTTGAATGATAGAAAAACCGTAGGACACAACCCGTACTCGAAATTTCACGACGCGCCGAAATTTCCTACTAGACGCTGTATAGTACAGGTACATCCAAAATGGTTTGCTTTGATTGGTCGGCAATGTGGTTGGGTTAAACCATAAAAAGGGGAATGCCAAGGTTCGTTTCCCAGACTTTTTCCACTTCTCCAGTAATTTTTCAAACCAGCCTGATTCTGTTGGATAAAAATATGACGCCATAGATATCCCTTTTTTTAAAGCTATCCTGCGCCATTGCACTAATCAACGCCTATTCTGTCCACTTGCCACGCCCTTGCCACTTGCGTATGGTACCCGCACAATAAAGGGGCCTGTATGAGATTCAAAGAATTTTTGGCTGCTGGTTTGTTGTTGCTGACTTTTCCGGTCGCAGTGCAAGCTGGAGATTATACCTACACGACCAATAACGGCATGATTACCATTACAGCTTATGCCGGTTCAGGCGGTGCAGTGACCATTCCAGATACAATTACTGGCCTGCCAGTCACCATCATTGGGTCCCATGCTTTCTACAACTGCACCAATCTGACCAGCGTCACAATGGGCACCAATCTCACCAGCATTGGGAGTGATGCGTTCTTAAGCTGCACCGCGCTTACCAACGTTACAATTGGCCCCAACGTCGCCAGTATAGGGGACTTTGCTTTCTACAGCTGTACCGCGCTCACCAGCGTCACAATGAGCGTTAATGTCACCAATATCGGGGACTATGTATTTATGTTCTGTTCCAAGCTGACCAGCATTATGATTCCTGATCACGTTACGAGCATTGGGTGTAGCGCGTTTAGCAGGTGTACCAGTCTGACCAGCGTTACAATTGGCCCCAACGTCATCAGTATAGGGGACTATGCATTTCAGTCCTGCTCCAAACTGACCGTCGTTACGATCCCTGATCGCGTAACCAGTATCGGGGACTATGCATTTCAATCCTGCGCCAAGCTGGCCAACGTCACAATGGGCACCAATCTCACCAGCATTGGGCGTAGTGCGTTCTTGAACTGCACCGCGCTGACCAGCGTTACAATTGGCCCCAACGTCACCAGTATCGGGAGCTATGCATTTCAATCCTGCGCCAATCTGCCCGGTATTATGATTCCCGACCGCGTCACCAGCATTGAGATTAGTACGTTCAATAACTGCACCAATCTGACCAACGTCACAATTGGCACCAATGTTACCAGTATCGGGAGCTATGCATTTCAGTCCTGCCCCAAACTGACCGTCGTTACGATCCCGGATCGCGTAACCAGTATCGGGAATGAGGTATTCAGCGACTGTGCCAGTCTGGCCAGCATTACGATCCCCGACCGCGTCACAAGCATTGGGAGTGGTGCATTCTTCAAATGTACCAGTCTGACCAGCATCTTGATCGGCAACAGCGTAACCAGTATCGGGGACTGTGCATTTCAATCCTGCGCCAAGCTGGCCAACGTCACAATGGGCACCAATCTCACCAGCATTGGGAGTAGTGCGTTCTTGAGCTGCACCGCGCTGACCAACGTAACAATTGGCCACAATGTAACAAACATTGGGTTTGAGGCGTTTCTTTCCTGTGCCAGCTTGATGTCGATAACTGTAGATGGGAGCAATTCTTTCTACGGCAGTGTGGATGGAAGTTTGTTCAATAAGAGTCAAACTAGGTTTATCCAATATCCGGCGGGCAAAGCCGGTGAATACACCCTCCCCAACGGCGTCACCAATATTGGAAATAGTGCGTTCCGTAACTGCGCCAAGCTGACCAGTATCACGATCCCTAACAGTGTCACCAGTATCGGAGATAGTGCGTTCGAGACCTGCGCTAGTCTGACGGGGGTTTATTTTAAAGGGAACGCTCCTGGCCTTGGCGCATCGGTGTTCTACAATGCCGATATGGCCACCTTGTACCGTGCATCTGGAGCCGTCGGTTGGCCAGTGGTGCCAAACGTATGGGGCGGGCGTCCAACTGCGCTATGGGACCCGCTGTATTTTCTTGTCGTTACCAGCGGCGTTGGCGGCGGGTCATACACCAATGGGACACGTGTTTCCATTACCGCTAGTAATGCTCCGACCGGCAAAACCTTTGACCGATGGACTGGTGACACACAGTATGTAGCAAGCGTGATTTTTCCGATGACGGTAACAACTATGCCAATGCGGGATGTCGTCCTAACTGCGACGTACAAAGACGTCTATTGCACGATAACCGTTGCATCGGCGCACGGCACACCTGTTCCCAGTTTTGGAAGCAATTCTTACGTATGGGGATCAAGCGTGATCTGTTCGGTTCCGTCTTCAGTGATCGAACAGGGGATCAACTGGCGTAACACCGGCTGGACGGGAACGGGAGATATTCCGACATCCGGTTCCAGCAACACCACCGGCAACCTTGTTCTGACGAATGTGAGTTCAGCCATCACGTGGAACTGGGGAACTGCGTTTGCGATCACCAATCTGACCGCAGTACAACGCCCCGGAACAAAGCTGGTGGATATTACCTATGACCTCATCAGCGATGTGACCAATGCGGTTCCGGTTTCGCTTGTTGTGCAAAACAACGGACTGGTCGTTGCAACAACCAGTCTGACCGGCAGTATCGGTGCGGCTGTTCCGCCGGGAACCGGGCGGCAGATTACCTGGAATGCGGGGGCCGACTGGAACGGGAATGTTGCGAATCTTAGTTTTGCGGTGAAACATTCCGGCTTCGCTTTTGCCGCTTCGAACAGCGCCGCAGTCAATACGCGGGATTATACCTTGACGGTTAATGGCGGAAGCGGAGGCGGAATTTATAATTATCAGCAGCAGGTGGAAATCGGTGCGACTTTGCCATCGGACTGGTTCCGGTTTGTACGCTGGGATGGCGCAACGCAATATGTTTCCAGTGCAACCGCCCCAACGGCGACGGTGACCATGCCTGCGGGAAACATTTCTTTGACGGCGGCTTTTACGAATCTCTATACGATCAATGCGAATAATACCGTAACGCTGACAGGTTATAGCGGCGCGGGCGGCGTGGTGTTTCTTCCGGATACGCTCGAAGGACGTCCGGTGACAGGTATTGCCAATCTGGCTTTTTATCAGAACACGGCAATTACGCACGTTACGGTTCCTGCAACTGTTACCAACATCGGCGTTCGGGCGTTCAGTGAGTGCCCAAATCTGAAAGGGATATATTTCCTCGGCAATCCGCCTTCATTGGGAGCCAACGCCTTCAAGGATAGCCCGCAGGTGACGGTTTATTACTATCCGGGATCGACCGGTTGGCTGGCAACCTACGGAGGATGCCCCGCCGTGTTGCTGCCTTATCTCTACACGATGCAGAACGGAGAGGTGACGATTACAGAATACAAAGGCAATGCGGTTTTGATCGAAATTCCGTCCATTATCAACGGACTGCCGGTGACAGGAATCGGCAACTGGTCGTTTTATGGTCTGGAGAATCTGACGGGGGTAATGATTCCTTCCAGCGTCACATGGATCGGCGAATGGGCTTTCGGCGACTGTATCAATCTTTCCGGCGTGGTTATTCCGCATAGCGTAACGAATATTTCTGACGGGGCATTTTCCGGATGCGGAAGCTTGCAACAGATCACGTTTCGCGGAGATGCCCCCGGTGTCAGCGGGAATCCATTCGCAAACTGTCCGGCCACGGTGTTCTACCGTTTGGGATCATCCGGCTGGGGCGGATCGTTCAGCGGGCTTACGCCGAAAATGTGGAATCCTGCCATACGAAGTGCTGAAGCAACATTCGGAATGCGTCCGTCCGGCTTCGGGTTTTCCGTGCGCGGTGATGAAGGAACGCCGGTGATTGTCGAAGCGGCAACGAATCTGACCGGCGGTGTGTGGATTGCCATTGAGACCAATGTCATTACCGCCGGAGTGTTTAACTTTAGCGATCCGCAAGCCACCAACACACCTGGCAGGTTCTATCGGCTCCGGATGCCATAATCAGGTTCCGCATCCGCGCCAGCGATAGCCCCGGCGGCCTTTAGCATCAAACCGGGGGTTCAGCAAAAGTGAGACATGCCTTGAGACCTCGGGGCAGTGAG
>Ga0116171_10005122_pt1 | contig 11584 bp, 9 predicted proteins | sample AD_JPNHW2_MetaG_FD_89798 | JGI IMG/M metagenome (GOLD analysis project Ga0116171, IMG submission 89798) | Active sludge microbial communities of municipal wastewater-treating anaerobic digesters from Japan - AD_JPNHW2_MetaG | ecosystem: Engineered > Bioreactor > Anaerobic > Digestate | place...
GAAACGCCACAGTGTATCCGGTGCGACGACTCCCTTCAGGTGGCATGAGATGCAGGGGGTGGCCAGGTGGGCTCCGCGAAGGGGGAAAGCGGTGTTTTCATGCTGTCCGGTACTGAAAGAAAAGGTATAAAAACCTTCCACCTGATGGCACTGGGAACAATCGGGCGAACTCCCGTTCCGGGCCATCTGGCCCTTGTGAAAATCGTCGTGGCAATCGCTGCACCGCGCAAACTTCAGCGCGCTGGTCATGCGGGTCTTGTGGCATGTGTTGCATGCGACGCCCCGGTGCCGGCCTTCAAGAGGAAACGCAGTGCGGTTGTGATCAAAATTGTCCACCCCTTTGATCTGGGCAAAGGACAGCTCACTGTGGCATTGAGAACACGCGGCACCAAACCTTCCCTGGTGCGGATCGGCATGACAATCAGTGCAGTTGTTGTGGCTGACACCCCGGAAAGCCTGGAACTTCAGATTATTCAACAGGCTCACCTTATGGCAGGAGGAGCATGCCACCTCACGGTGTTTCCCGGCCAGCGGGAAACCGGTGCGGTTGTGATCGAACCCCGTGGCGGGTTTGAAGGAGTCGGAGTTGTGGCAGTCGGAACAATTGGTCGAAAGTGTCTTTTGGTGGTAATCGGCGTGGCAGGACAAACAATCGGTTCCCAGCCCCAGGAACGTCGTCATTTTCTTTCGGGCTTTGGGATCGCGCACCCGTTCCGATTTATGACAATCGGTGCATTTCTTCGCGGCATGGGCTCCCTTCAGCGGGTAGCCCGTAAGTTCATGGTTGAACTGGTCGCGGTTGAAGCGGATGATCTGAAAGCTGAGCCCGTGGTGGTCGCTGTGGCAGGATGCACACTCCTTCCCCCTGACTCCGGCTGAGGCATGGTATCCCTTCCCGGCATTCACACGGTCGCGGATCTCCGTATGGCAGTCGAGGCACTTCTGACTCGATACCTTTTCGCCAAGGATGTGGCACTTGGTGCAGTTCGACAATCCCTCGAGACGGGAATGCACCTTCGAAAGATCTCCGGGCGACAACTGCCCGAAAGCCGGGAAACAAACCAAGATCAGCAGGAATGCCAGCCCTTTTCGCAACCCTGTGCCGTTGTTATTTTTCAACCTGTATTCCCTCATCTATTCAATCATGTTTCAAAACTGCATCCCCGTACTTTGTGGTGACATGCAGGCCGACCTTTTGCAGGAACTGGGTCGGCAGTTCACCGCCCGCAAAAATAAAAACGAGGTCGTTGGGGATTTCGTGTGCAACTCCGTCTTTTCCGGCGAGGGCAACCGAATCCTGATCGATCCTGACCGGGTTGGTGTTGAAGCGAATATCCACCGTGCCGGCCTGGTTGGCTTCCCGGATCCTTTCCCCGTTTTTAGGCTTGATCCGGCTGAAGGATTCACCGCGGTACGTAAGGGTAACGGTATTGTTCGCGGCCAGCAGCAACGCCGATTCGATGGCTGAATCACCTCCGCCGACGACCATCACCCTTTTGCCATGGATATGCTCAGGTTCCAGCAACCGGTAAGCGACTTTTTCCAGATCCTCCCCGGGAATGCCAAGCTTCCGTGGGGTTCCGCGTCGTTCGATGGCCAGCAGGATCCGGTACGCTCTGACCTGCTCGCCGGTCGAGGTGTCCACACGGAAACCATCGCCGGTTGAGAGGATATTCTCCACGCGGGTATTCTCCCTGACGGTGATCCCGTTCTTGCCCAGCGCTTCCTGCCAGATAGCCAGTAACTGGGATTTGCTGGTTTCCGAAAGTTTAAGTTTTCCGTACAAGGGGAGTTCCATCGTTGCGGTCATCACCACCTTGGATCGGGGAAACGTGAAAACAGTTCCCCCGAGGGTATCTTGCTCCAGTGTAAGAAACCGGAGATGATGCCGGCGGGCGGTCAGCGATGCAGAGATACCGGCAGGCCCTGCCCCGACAATCACCAGGTCGTAGTCGCAACCGTGGTTTCCTATCCCGCTTTTGACCATATTCTCAACAGCCTGGCGACCCTGCTCCACCGCATTGCGGATCAGGCCCATGCCACCCAGTTCACCGGCAATGTAAACCCCGGGAAGGTTGGTTTCGAAACGGGCGTTCATGTGGGGCAGGTCCACCCCCCGCTTTTCGGTGCCGATGCAGAGCGTGATCGCACGCGTCGGACAGGCATGAAAACAGGCCCCATGGCCGACGCAGTGGGAGGCATTGATGGTGGTGGCCTTCCCGTTCCTGAGACCCAATATATCCTTTTCGGGACAAGCGGCGATACAGGCCCCCGTTCCGATGCAGCTCCCCGGATCGATCACGGGGTGCAGCGAAACCGGCTCGAAAACACCATCCTGCTTCGCTTTGGCGATCTTTTCATCTACCCGGCGGGAATCCCGGCGTTGCTTCCAGAGGTAAATCAGGATCACGGCCAGGCAGAGCAGAATGGCCGAACCGTATATCAGTATCTTTTCCGTCAGCATCTGTATGATTCAGAATATCCACCGGTAACCGAAAAGCAGCGTGACGGCCACATGGATGACCATGATGACCAGCATGACGATGGCAAAGGGAAGGTGCGCCACATGCCAGTACCGGAAGAGATTTTGCATGGTCGCCAGGCGGCTGACTCGTCGGGAAAGGGTTCGGTCGCGCCGAAGTAACCGCCGGAGCTCTTTGCGGACCGCCTGATCTTGGCCGGGGTCAAGGCTTTCCAGTTCCCGTATCTTCGACTCCAGATCCTCTTTCATCGACCGGACCTCCTGCAGGCCCAATTCGCGTCCTTCCAGCGTTCGCGGAATCTGGATGTATATGAACCGCCCGATAATCCCGCTCAGAAAAACAGCCACCATGCTCCAGAAACTGATGGCGACCAGCCCGCCGAATTTAAATGAGGTATGGAACAGGATCAGGATGGGACCCAGGGTGCACAGGAATATATGGAATTCAAGCCAGTGCCGGAGCAGGCCTAATCGAGTCCACGAACGGAGCCGCTTGCGTAGCATATAGGCGGCCACCCCGGCCAGCATCAGGAACGAACCGGCGATTCCCAACCCGTGCCCGACCGCGCCGCTGGGCTTCAGCGAAGCGTAGGCAGCATGAAAGGCCCTTTCCTCCAGCCCGAGCCGGTAGAAGGAATAGCCGTGCAGGGTCAAGAAGATCAGGACGGCACCGACGATCAGAGAGAGCGTGAACAGGTAGATAAAATATGCTGTTTTCGACATGTAAGACAGGGTTGATACGGTTGGGTTGCCCGTCATCAGATGAATGAGGGCAAAAGTAGCCGAAAAGATTGTAAAAATCTAATCGACGCCTTTAGAAACTTCTATTCCCCGGCAGTGAAGATCCGGTAGGCTAGTTCCGCCTGTGCTTCAAGCATGGGCCGGCCGTTGAGGGTCAGAGCGCCCTGTGCACGTCCCTGGCGAAGGAACAGGGTTTCTTCCGGGTGGTAGATGAGGTCATAAAGCAGGTGGCGTGGGGTCAGGGCCGAATAGGGAAGCGACGGGCACTGGTCGGCCCATGCGCCCATCCCAAGAGGCGTCGTGTTGATGATTATGCGAAAGCCGGCGATAGTTTCAGCATCGAGATCGGCGTAGGTGAGGACTCCGGCCTCATCCTTTTTCCTGGAGACAAAGCGGTAAGGGATCCCTGTGCGCTTGAGTGCCCATGCCACCGCCCGTGAAGCCCCGCCGGTGCCTAGAATGAGGGCGGGCCCGGCCAGGTCAAAGCGTTCCAGGGTCGCGAGGAAAGCAGGGGCGTCGGTATTGAAGCCTTTCGTATGGATGCCGCCTTCTGCTCTCCGGATACGGATGGTATTCACCGCCCCGACCGCTGCAGCCGTTTCATCCAGTTCGTCGAGGTACGGAAGGATCGCGACCTTGTGCGGAATCGTTACATTGAGCCCGGACAGGTCCTTCTCGCGCCAAAGCATCGGGCGAAATCCTTCGGCAGATTCCAGCGGAAAAAGAAGATAGCGATCATTCAGCCTGCCCTCCGCGGCAAATTTCCCGGCAAACCATTCAGGCGAACGGGAATGGTCCAGCGGAAACCCGATCAGCCCATAAATACTCACTTGGGCTGCTTCTTCTTCAGCTTTGCCGGAAGGAAATTGAAAAAGGTGTCGCCGCGCAGGCCGAGGCGCAGGGTCTCGAGCGGGATCACCTCTGACGGTGCAATGTTGCCCAGGTTCACGTTGGCCCCGAAGTTCTTGATGAACCACACCTGCTGCGACTTCAGCGGGGCTTCCCAGAGGATTTTATCGGCCTGCACTTTGGAGAGGATCTTATGAATGAGCTGCACATGTGCTTTCCCGGTAGCCCGGTAAATACCTACATTGCCACTCTCGCGGGCCTCCCCGATAACTTTGAATGCTCCGGCCTGTAACTCTTTCTGCATCATTTCGATCCAACGGCCCGGCGCAATGATGATGCCCGACTCTTTGGAGCCGACCTCGGACAGCACCGTGTAGTTTTTCGCCAGTTGGTTGATGTAACCGCACTTGACATCGTGTTCCATGGCCATGGAACCGTCGGAGATCTCGATCGTGTCAATCCCGAACTGATCGATATACCGCAGGTAATCATCGAACATGTCGCGGATCACAAATGCCTCAAACAGGGTGCCCCCCATATACACGTTGATCCCACCTTCGCGGTACACCCGGATCTTTTCTTTCACGCCCTGGGTGACCATGGAGGTTCCGAAGCCGAGTTTGACAAAATCGGTCAGATGGCCGGCGGTTTCGACGAAAGCTTCTGCCTCGCGCACGCTGAGGCCTTTGTCCATGACCATGACAATCCCGTTTTGCCTGGGTTTGGTGGTCCTTTCAGGGAGATAGGGGAGGTTGAACTGAGTCATATTGGGGGGTGTTTTAAATGTCATGGATTCCGGAAAGACCCGATTGCCCCGGCAATGCCCGGATGGTCTTTCGCTTCCGGGAAGGTCTTGAAAAGCCGCTGGTGCCCCTCATAATCCATCCCGAGTGCCTTCAGCAACGATTCTTCACCCTCCTGTTTCCGGCCCATCATGAACAGACAATAGGCCAGCCCGTAGTGGTAGTCTGGGTGATTTTCGTGATAAACCAGCCCTTCCTTTAATACTTCGTATCCCTGTTCAAAATCCTTCCGGTCGGCATACACCACCGAAAGATCAAGCCAGATATCGGTGTCGTCGGGATCGAGTTCGATCACCTTCCGGTAGGAACTGATCCCTTCCTCGGTTCGTGACAGTTTGATCAGGATATCTCCCTGGATGAACCAGTACTCTGGAATGGTCGGTGTAAGCCGTATGGCCTTCTCGATGAAGGACAGAGCTTCCTGTGACCGTCCCGATTCGTCGTAGCATACGCCCAGTCCCATCCATGCATCTGCGAACTCCGGGTCGAGTTCCACCGACTTCCGGTAAAACCCTATGGCTGTGTCGAAATCCCGGAGTTTTTCATAGCATTCGGCGATGTAATAGTAGGTTACCGGTTCTGCCTCTTCATAGAAAATGGTCTCCGTATAGGTCTCAATGGCCTTCATGTATTCGCCGATGTTCGCGAAGCAATTGGCCTTGTTGAAGTATGCCGAGGAAAAAGATTCATCGATCGCCAGCACGTAATCATAGGCTTCGATCGCTTTTTCGTAAAGATCAATGTTGCTGTAAGCAATCCCCAGGTTGAACCAGGCCGCTATCGAATACGGGTTGTGGTCGATAAAACGGTTCAGGAATTCGATGCACCGGTCGGTCTGCTGGGAGACTTCGCAGCAGAAAGCAAACTCGTAAAGGGCCGGTTCGTTGTCGGGGTTTACCTCCAGCGCCTGCAGCAGGAATTCGATTGCCTTGTCGTATTTTCCCATGTTCTCGTATTCGAACGCGATACTCGAAAACAGATCGTCGGGATGATCGGCCCCTGCGAGGGCTTTCTTATATTCCTCGATGGCTTTTTCCGGTTTCTCAAGCTGGCTGAAGATGTTGCCCCGGGCGATGAAAAGATCGCTGTCGGAAGTGACATTCCGTTCAGTCTCTCTCAAGACCTTCAGGGCCTCGTGGTCGTGCTTGACATTTACATGATACTGGGCGAGTTTGACCAGCAGGGAAGGGGTATGCGGATGCTGCTCAAGAGATAACCGGATGGTTTGTAGGGCTTTACGTTGCTCGTTCCGGTAGAAGTAGTACTCGATTATCTCCTCAAATTCGTCAACATCGAAGAAGAAATGCTGGTCGTCTCGCACCATTTGCTCATAGCGTCCGACCAGTGACAGCGTCTCGCCGTCGAAAAAAGAATCAAACGGTTCTTCCATCCGGAGATTTCTGCAAAGTTAGGAAAAAAAGAAATACCGTTTAGTGGGAATTCTCTACATTTGCCTGAAAATCGGCCATGGCGCTCATTAAATCCATATCGGGAATCCGCGGGACGATCGGAGGTGTTCCGGGCGAGGGTCTGACACCGCTCGACCTGGTCCGGTTCACGGCGGCTTTTTCCGCATTTATTCGCAGACGTCACCCGGAAGGGAAGCTCCGTATCGTGGTGGGCCGCGATGCACGGGTCTCGGGCGACATGGTGAACCGGCTGGTTACCGGTACCCTGTTGGGCATGGGAGTGGATGTGACCGATATCGGCCTGACCACTACACCGACCACTGAATTGGCCGTAGCCGGCCTGCGGGCTTCCGGCGGGCTCATCCTTACAGCCAGCCATAATCCGCGGCAATGGAATGCCCTGAAACTGCTCAATGCATCCGGTGAGTTCCTGTCCGAAAAGGATGGCGGGGAAGTGCTGGAGATCGCAGAGAAAGGCGATTTTTCCTTCGTGGGCGTCGGGGACCTTGGGACCTGCACGACGGATGACACCTGGATCGACAGGCACATTCAACAAATCCTGGCATTGCCCCTGGTCGACACGGAAGCCATTCACCAGGCCCGCCTGCGGGTCGCCGTGGATGCAGTGAACAGCACCGGCGGGATAGCGGTTCCGGCATTGCTGAAAGCGCTGAATGTAAATACGATAGACAAGATTCATTGCACCCCCGACGGCCACTTTCCGCACAACCCCGAACCTCTACCCGAACACCTGACCGACCTTTGCCAGGCGGTGAAAGATAATGGCGCCGACCTGGGTTTTGCGGTCGATCCCGATGTCGATCGGCTCGCGATCATTTCCGACCAGGGAGAACCCTTTGGTGAAGAGTACACGCTGGTCGCCGTGGCCGATTATGTGCTGCAGAACAGCCCGGGAAATACCGTCTCAAACCTGTCCTCCACCCAGGCACTTCGAATAGTCACGGAAAAATCAGGGGGACGGTATTTTGCCTCTGCCGTGGGGGAAGTCAATGTGGTGGCGATGATGAAGGAAACCGGCGCTGTGATCGGAGGGGAAGGCAACGGCGGTGTGATCTTCCCGCCGCTTCACTACGGTCGCGATGCACTGGTGGGAATTGCCCTGTTCCTTTCACACCTGGCCCGGTCGGGGAAGAAATGCTCCCTCCTGCGGTTGCAGTACCCCGATTTTTACATCTCGAAAAACAAGATCGAATTTTCCCCCGAAATGAATATCGGGGAGATACTCAGCGCCATCACCGAAAAATACCGGTCCCATCCCATCACCACCATCGACGGGATCAAGATCCATTTTGGTGATGAATGGGTGCACCTGCGGCGATCGAACACCGAACCGATCGTCAGGATCTATGCGGAAAGCGATATGCCCGCCAAAGCCGATAACCTGGCCCGGAAGATCCTCGACGATTTCAGGGAAATCCTAAACCGATGACGTTATGCCCCGAAAGAAAGCCAGGAAGCCGCGAAAACCGGTAAAATACAAGACCCTCGCCTTTCAGGTTACCGCCCGGCAGAAGAAGTCGCTCGTGAACTACGCCCGCCTTCACCATACCACACCCAATAAGTTGATAAAGAATGCGATCCGGCCGATGCTGGAGAAATACGCCGACCTGAACGTGCCTGTAACTAAAACTGAAAAACACGAGCAGTTGCAGTTGTTCTAGACAGTCGGCAGTCAGTAGTCGGCAGTCACCAGTCACCAGTCATTTGTCACTTGTCATTCGTCACTCGTCATTCGTCAACCCTTATACGGCATCCGCTGTACAATCGACCTTCCTAGGGTGACTTCGTCGGTGTGTTCGAGCTCGTCGCCGATCGAAACCCCGCGGGCCAGCGTGGTCAGTTGCAATTCGAAACCCTGTAGCTTCCGGAAAAGATAGAAACTGGTGGTATCTCCCTCGATAGTGGTGGGCAATGCCAGGATCACCTCCCGGATGGAGCCCTCCGCCACGCGGCCCACCAGATGATCGATGTGAAGGTCGCGCGGACCGATCCCTTCCACCGGCGAGATAATGCCCCCTAAAACGTGGTACACCCCGTTGAACTGCGAGGTGTTTTCAATGGCCATTACATCCCTGATGTCTTCCACTACGCACACCAGCCCGTGGTCGCGCCGGGGATTGGCGCAGATGGCGCACACCTCCTGGTCGGAGATGTTGCGGCATTCGCGGCAGTAGATCACCTCGTTACGCATACTGATGAGGGCGGTACCCAGCGATTCCACGTCGGAAAGGGTTTGCTTGAGCAGGTGCAGCGCCATGCGGAGCGCTGTCTTCCGCCCGATGCCGGGAAGCTTGGCCAGTTCGTTTACTGCTTGTTCGAGGAGCCGCGAGGGTTGGGTTTGCAAGGGAAATAATTGTTTACTTTGCAAAAATAATTCATTTCCCGTCATGACCCGGCTCGCCCTGCTGTTCTTCCTGGTTTTTTCCACCCTGTGCCTTTCTGCCCAGGACACGCTCAACCGCATCGATCCGAAAGGCCGCCGGCAGGGATTCTGGCGCAAGATCGACACGGCCGGAAATGTGATCTATGAAGGACGATTCCGGGATGGGAAACCCTCCGGAGAGTTTCGTTATTACTACCCCGGCGGAAAAGTTAAAATGATCTCCGTTATTACCGACGAAGGAAAACGGGCAAAGACCATCTCTTTTTATCCCGGCGGAAAGAAAATGGCGGAAGGTCGCTACATGAATGAAAAGCGCGACAGTGTCTGGCTCTTTTTCGGCGAGAATAGCGATGCGCTGGCTTCGCAGGAACCTTACCGGGATGGCAGGATTGAAGGCCTGGTAAAGATATTTTACCCCGATGGTACGCCATCCGAGATACAATACTATAAACTTGGGGTCAAAGATGGCCTGTGGGAACAATATTACTCCGACGGCAAACTCCGGCTGAGGGGTGCGTACAAGTCGGGCGACAAGCACGGTGCTGTGAAGTCCTATTACAATTCAGGACAGTTGATGATGGAAGGACAGTACCTGGCCGGGCACCCGGAAGGAACCTGGACCTACTACGACACCCGTGGGATCGTTCAGAAAATAGAGTACTACGAAAAGGGTGTTCTCGTGAAAACCGAACCGGAACAACACTGAGATTACCGGGAAACCTGTTATTGCCTGGCAACCAGCTTTCCACCCTTCTCATCGATCACGATCTCCGAGTCCCGGTCCACCTTTCCTTCAAGAATCATTTTTGACAATTCATTGAGTAACTCCCGCTGGATTACCCGCTTGACAGGCCGCGCTCCGTATTGCGGGTCGAATCCTGCCCGGGCAATGTGATCCACCGCGGCCGGGGTGACCGTGAGTTTCACATTGTTCTTCTCCAGCATCTTCTGCACGCCGGCGATCTGAAGTTCAACCACTTTCACGATCTCCTCCATCGACAGCGGGCTGAACATGATGATCTCATCCACCCGGTTGAGGAACTCAGGCCTGATCGTTGCTTTGAGGAGAGAGAACACCTGTTCCCTGCTTTTCTCAAGCATTTCGGAACGGTACTGCCCGGTTGCCCCGGCGAGGCTCTCCTGGATAATGTGCGACCCGATGTTGGAGGTCATAATGATGATGGTATTCTTGAAATCGACCGTCCGGCCTTTGTTATCGGTCAACCGCCCGTCGTCGAGCACCTGCAGCAGGATGTTGAAGACGTCGGGATGGGCTTTCTCGATCTCGTCGAGCAACACCACGCAATAGGGCTTTCTGCGGACCGCCTCCGTCAATTGTCCGCTCTCTTCATATCCCACATAGCCTGGAGGTGCCCCGACCAGTCTTGACACGGTGTGCCGTTCCTGGTATTCCGACATGTCGATCCGGACCATGCTGTTTTCGTTGTTGAACAGAAATTCAGCCAGGGCGCGCGCCAGTTCCGTCTTGCCGACACCGGTGGTCCCCAGGAAAATGAACGAACCGATCGGGCGTTTGGGATCATGGAGCCCCGACCGGCTGCGGCGGATGGCGTCGGCGACTGCGCCGATCGCCTCATCCTGGCCCACCACCCGTTTATGGAGTTCCTCCTCAAGTGAGAGGAGTTTCTGCCGTTCTCCCTGGAGCATCCGGCTTACGGGGATACCCGTCCACCGGCTTACCACGGCGGCAATCTCCTCCGTGCCCACCTCTTCGTTGACCAGGGGATTGTCTTTCTGGATTCCCGACAACTTCGCTTTCAGCTGGTCGATCTCCTTCTCCTTTTTCGGGATCCGGCCATAGCGGATCTCCGCCACTTTGCCGAGATCGCCTGCGCGGTTGGCCTGGTCGGCCTCCAGTTTCAGACTCTCAATTTCGTTCTTATGCGCCTGGATGGCTTCGACCAGGTCCTTCTCGGCTTTCCATCGCGCCCGGAGTTCCTGCTGTTCGCCTTTCAGCAAAGCAATCTCATGGCTCAGTTCCTCCAGCCGGTCCGTGTCGTTTTCCCGCCGGATGGCTTCCCGTTCGATCTCCATTTGGCGGATACGGCGGTCGATCCGCTCGAGATCTTCCGGCACCGAGTTGATCTCCAGCCGGAGCTTCGAAGCCGCTTCATCAATCAGGTCGATCGCCTTGTCGGGAAGAAAACGGTCGGAAATGTATCGTTGCGACAATTCCACAGATGCCACGATCGCTTCATCCTTGATCCGCACATGGTGATGCGATTCGTACCGCTCTTTCAATCCCCTGAGAATCGAAATGGCGTCGGCGGTATCGGGCTCACTGACCATGACCGGCTGGAACCGGCGCTCCAGGGCCTTATCCTTCTCGAAATATTTCTGGTACTCCTTCAGTGTGGTCGCACCGATGGCGCGCAGGTCGCCCCTCGCCAGGGCAGGCTTCAGGATATTGGCGGCATCCATGGCGCCTTCACCGGCACCTGCACCCACCAGGGTGTGGATCTCGTCGATGAAAAGAACGATCTCCCCGTCGGCGGCAATGACCTCCTTTACCACACTCTTCAGCCGCTCTTCAAATTCTCCCTTGTATTTGGCGCCAGCGATCAGCGCCCCCATGTCGAGCGAATAGATCTGCTTGGTTTTCAGGTTTTCCGGCACATCTCCATCAATGACCCTGTGTGCCAGACCTTCAGCGATGGCGGTTTTCCCGGTACCGGGTTCCCCGATCAGGATCGGGTTGTTCTTGGTTCGCCGCGACAGGATCTGCAGGATCCGCCGGATTTCCTCATCACGCCCGATCACAGGGTCAAGTTTGCCTTCCCTGGCCAGGTCGTTGAGATTGCGCGCATACCGGTTGAGGGAATGGTACGTCTCTTCGGCAGTCGGGCTGCTAACATTTCCGCCCTGGCGCAACTGC
>Ga0116171_10005124_pt1 | contig 11581 bp, 9 predicted proteins | sample AD_JPNHW2_MetaG_FD_89798 | JGI IMG/M metagenome (GOLD analysis project Ga0116171, IMG submission 89798) | Active sludge microbial communities of municipal wastewater-treating anaerobic digesters from Japan - AD_JPNHW2_MetaG | ecosystem: Engineered > Bioreactor > Anaerobic > Digestate | place...
AGTGCCATGAAATCGGCTCTGGGCGGAGAAGAGACCGGTCCTGACCCGGATCAGGAAGAATCTGATAAGGAGGAGGTAAGTTAATGGAAACGGGCCCTATTTCCGACAATATCTCGTCGCTTACCGAGAATGTCAAAGACTACATAAACCTGCGGATCGACCTTTTCAAACTGGTGATCACCGAAAAAATATCGCGGGTAGTCTCCGCTTTTCTGATCGCGGTGGTGTTTTTTATACTGGCGATGTTCATGCTGCTCTTTCTTTCGCTGGCATTTATGTTCTGGTTCGGCGAGGTCGTGGGACCGACCTGGGCCGGAGCGCTGATTGTAACCGCGCTGTATATTATTGCCGGACTGATCATTTACCGGAAACGCCATCTGATATTTCTCAATCCCCTGGTCACGCAGATCACCAAAGTTTTAATGGAGGAGGATGCGTCGCATGAGTAAACGATATACCATAAAACCGGGAAGCATTACATCCCTGAAAGATCTGGAATTGGAGCGGCAGCGGCTCAAACTTGAAATCCTCAGAACGGAAGAGCACATTCACCGGGACTACCGGAAAATACTGGATGCATTTACGCTCAGGAATCTTTCGACAAGCCTGTTGGGCGAAGTTACGCACAGTGCAACATTTTTGGGCAAGGCGTTCACCTTTGGAAAAGCCCTCATGTCGAAGCGGAAGAAAAAGAAGAAACGGGAAGCCGAACAGGCTGGAGCTACGAATGAAAATTAGCGATTAGGGAGTTCACCCGTCCGCCTGTCCGCCCGTTATCCATTTGTTGACAGTGTCACTTCCCGATGAGTTTTTCGACCATCCGTTTCAGCTCGTCAATCTGCTGTTGCTGATCCCTGATCATTTTTTCCTGCTGATCAAGTTTTGCATCCCGGGCGGAAATCGCGGCTTCCTGGCCCTCCAGACGCCGGTTTTGTTCCGCGATCATGTCCTGCTGTTCCTGCACTGCTTTCACAAGCGGCACCACGAATTCGGCATACCTTAACCCATAAAGGCCATTGGCATTAGCGGGCCGGTCAACACCGCTGAATTCAAACCCGAGGCTCCTGGCTGCCTGCTCCACCTCCTGGGCGATGAATCCGGTGGTGACGGGCGACAGGGCATCGCCCGGGAGAAACTGCACGTCAGGATTCGATTCCCTGATCCTGCGGCGCCGTTCATTCACGCCCGTCGCCTCATTGATCTGTTCGCGGTTCAACCGGTAGGTGACCGGGCGGAGTTGCGAAATGAAGCTCAGCCCCGGTACATTCTCTGCAACATCTTCTTTTACCCTTGCATCGGAAATGTTGCTCCAGTTCACATATCCCCCGATCGAGGTGACAAAGACGTTGCCGATGCGTACCATGTTGCTGGCCGTTGCTGTGGCATCGATGCCGACACAGGTAGTGTTTGCATAGTTATTGGAGTTCGGGCCTGTATTGTATCCCAATGCCGTGTTATAGGATCCGGAAGTGTTGAGGGTTAGTGAACTGGCTCCGACTGATGTATTTTGCCATCCCGATGCATTACTGCCTAATGAATTGTATCCGACAGCGGTGTTTGAATAACCACTGACATTGTTGAATAAAGAACTTGAGCCCAACGCCGTGTTAACATACCCTGTGGTATTTGAGAATAAAGCATAGTGTCCGTTTCCGGTATTGTTATTTCCGGTCGAATTTGTTTCCAATGCACGGTATCCGGTTCCTGTATTGTGGTAACCGGTGCTGTTTGTCTTCAGCGTCCGGTACCCGATGGCCGTGTTGCTGTATCCTTTTGTATTCGACATGAGCGCTTTTGACCCGACAGCCGTATTGCACGCTGCCTCTGTGCTGTTCGTGGCGTTTATTCCGTTGTTGAGCAACGCCGAATCGCCGATGGCTACCAGGTTGCCCCTGGTTGTATTTGAATATAACGCCCTGGGTCCCATGGCAACATTAGAGTATCCGGAGGTGTTCGACCACATCGCCGTAAAACCAACCGCGGCATTGTTTGACCCGGATGTGTTGTACGTCAGAGCGCTGGAGCCAAAAGCCGTGTTGTACGAACCCGTGGTGTTTTCCTCCATGGCGCTGTTGCCTGAAGCGGTATTCATCGAGCCCGTAGTGTTGTCATACAAGGCGTGAATTCCATTAGCGGTATTGTGAGTGCCCCTGGTGTTGGAGTATAGCGCCTTAAAACCAGTCGCGGTATTGTACGACCCTTTTGTGTTCGCAAATAGCGTTTTTGATCCGACAGCAGTATTGGCAATACCTTCTTCAATTCCGGTAGTGATATTTCCGTTATTGCACAACGCCGAATCACCGACGGCTACCAGGTTGCTTTTGAGAACACTCTGGCTTAATGCCTTTACACCCAGTGCCACATTCGAATACCCGGAAGAATTGAAGAACAATGCGCTGCTTCCGATGGCCGTATTATTGTGGCCGGAAATGTTGTAGTATAGCGAACCATCCCCTGAGGCTGTGTTGTTCTCTCCGGTTGTGTTCTTATCCATGGAATAAAATCCGCAGGCGGTATTGGCAGTGCCAGTCGTATTGCTTTCGAGCGAGCGGCTTCCGATGGCTGTATTGTTTGAACCTGTTGTGACCGATGACCCTGCTGAGAATCCGATGGCTGTATTATTGTCGCCTTGTATATTGTCAACAAGCGCCAGAGCCCCTATGGCTGTGTTGGATGACCCCACCGTATTGGCTGATAAAGCGTGATGACCAAATGCCGTATTGTTGATACCGGCGCCATTGCTTGATAAAGTGAAATACCCGAAACCGGTATTATGCCCGGTCGAAGGGTCGATTAATCCTGACTTGATGTTGAATACCTTCAGGATCAGCGGCTGGTTGTCGGTAGTTCCAAGAAAATTTGTGGCCGGGTTCGTCCCGCTGTTGCCTGTCGTTTGCCATCCGGATGCGCTGGTGGTGAAAGGAGTCCAGCCCGAACGATAGTAGTAAAAGGTTCCGAGGGTGATGTCGTAAACAAGCAACCCCTCCGACGGTGAAACCAGTGCGATGCGCTGGGAGGTGGTCATCCGGGGGATAAGGAGGCCTTTGGCGGTGCTCTTCACATCGAGCATAGCCGAGTTGTCGGGTTGGGTCCCGTCGGTGTTGATACCGACCTGTGCGCAGAGATTCATGCCGGTAAACAGCATTAACAGCGTCATGCAAAAAACGATTAATTTGGAGTTCATAAAGGAGGGATTAGATATTAGTGATTAGGGATTAGCGATTAGCGTTTTCCATTTTCCATTTTCCATTTTCCATTTTCGATTTCTTTCACCCAACACCTGCGTCTGATGTTGACTCGGCCGACGTAATTTTTCCATATGGACACCACCCTCGAGTTATGTTCGAGGAGGGCATGGGTCCGGGCAATCCTGATCCCTTTCTCGATATAGGTTTTGGTAAGTTCATGATAGATTAACGCCAACACGCCTTTCTCCTGGTAATCGGGGTGAACCCCCACGAGGTACATGTGTACGGTATCGTTGACTTTCAGGGCCTTCAACAGGTGAAGAAATCCAAATGGAAAGAGGGAACCATTGGCCCGCCGGAGCGCCCTGCTCAAACTGGGCATGGTGACCCCGAAACCCACCACCTCATCCCGATCGTCGAGCGCCAGTGAAACAAAATCGGGATTGATGAAACTGAAATACTGATTGGTATAAAAAGCGATCTGCTGTTCCGAAAGCGGGACGAATCCATACAAATGCCTAAATGTTTCATTGTACATCCGGAACATTTTCATGGCGTATGGGTGCAGCGCCTTTGAACTCCCGACCTTCAGTAAGTGAAGCGGATACTTCGCGAGAACGATCCGGCTCATCCGTTCAATTTTTTCAGGAATTCTGAGAGGTACCTGAATTTCAAGTTGAATCCAGTCGGCAGCCTTCTGAAAGCCCAGCAGGTTCATATGGGAGGGATAATAGGGATAGTTATAAATCGCGGCCATTCCCGACAGCTCTTCAAATCCTTCAATCAGCATTCCCTCCGGATCCATATCGTTAAAACCCAGCGGACCGTGGATCCCGGTCATCCCCTTCGACCTTCCCCATTCTGTTACGGCGGTGATCAATGCCTTCGAAACCGCAGGGTCATCGATAAAGTCGAACCAGCCGAACCTGACGAGTTTCGCCTGCCAGATCTCCGCTTCCCGGTGGTTGATGATACCGGCGATCCGCCCCACTGGCACACCGTTTTGATAAGCCATCCAGTAGGCAGCCTCGCAAAATTCAAAGGCCGGATTTTTCTCCTTCGACAGCGTACGGAACTCATCCGATTTCAATGGCGGACACCAGTATCGGTTTCCTTTATAGAGCTGAAAAGGGAATGCGATAAACTGGTCCAGGTCGCGCCGGGTGACGATGGGTCTGATTTCGGTGCGGTCCATTGATTGATTGTCTGGGTTGGGATGCGTAAAGGTATTCATTTTTGATTACCCGCAATTGAATTATCCTTAATTTAGCCTGATGATCACGTAACACACTGCCATGGCTCTCAGCTGGAACGAAATTAAAGACCGCGCCATCCGCTTCTCGCGTGAATGGGAAGGCGAGTCGAGCGAAAAAGCGGAATCCCGGACCTTTTGGGACCAGTTCTTCGATATCTTCGGGGTCTCGCGCCGCAAGATTGCCTCGTTCGAAAAACCGGTGAAAAAGCTTGACGACAGCACCGGCTATATCGACCTCCTCTGGAAAGGAACCATCCTGGTAGAACATAAATCGAAAGGGAAAAACCTTGACAAAGCATACAAACAGGCTATCGATTATTTTCCCGGACTGGCCCCTTACGAACTCCCGAAATACGTACTGGTCTCCGATTTTGCCCGGTTCCGCCTTTACAACCTCGATGAGGATACCCATACCGAGTTTGAGCTGAAAGTTCTCTATAAAAATGTCAAGGAGTTCGGATTCATCGCCGGGTACCAAAAACATGTCTTTCGGGAACAGGACCCCGTGAATGTCAGGGCGGCGGAACTGATGGGGAAGCTACACGACCGGCTCAAAACAGTGGGCTACCAGGGACATCACCTGGAGGTTTATCTGGTGCGGTTGTTATTTTGCCTGTTTGCCGAGGATACCACGATCTTTGAACGGGACCAGTTCCGCGATTATATCGGAAACAAGACCCGCGACGATGGCAGCGACCTGGCGCAACATCTTTCGTATCTGTTTTATGTGCTGAATACGCCACCCGAAAAACGACTCACCAACCTCGACGAGGATCTGAACGCGTTTCCTTATGTCAACGGGAAACTCTTCGAAGAGACCCTCCCTCCCGCCTCCTTCGACCGGTCCATGCGCGACAACCTGCTCGAATGTACCGGCCTCGATTGGGGAAAGATCTCCCCCGCCATCTTCGGCTCCCTCTTCCAAAGCGTGATGAATCCTGCCGAACGCCGGAACCTGGGAGCACACTACACCTCCGAGAAGAATATTATGAAGGTGATCAGGCCCCTGTTCCTCGACGACCTGTGGAAAGAGTTCGAAACGGTGAAAAATAACCGGAACCAGCTTATCAGGTTTCATGAGAAGATCGCCTCGCTGCGCTTTCTTGATCCGGCATGCGGTTGCGGTAACTTCCTCGTAATCTCCTACCGCGAGCTCCGCCTGCTCGAACTGGAGATACTCAAGCAGCTTCAGAAGGGACAACAGGTGTTCGACATCACCGAGCTGCTGAAGCTCGATGTGGACCACTTTTACGGCATCGAGATCGAGGAATTTCCGGCGCAGATCGCCCAGGTGGCCATGTGGCTGATGGATCATCAGATGAACATGAGGATCAGCGAGGAGTTCGGACAATATTTCCTCCGTCTTCCCCTGCGAAAAAGTCCCAACATCCATTATGCAAATGCCCTGCAAACCGACTGGCATTCGCTCGTTGCACCCGTACCTTGGAATCATCGCGAGCCCCGGTTCGATTACATCTTCGGAAACCCGCCCTTCGTGGGGAAAAGCCTGATGAACGCCGCCCAGAAGGCCGACATGGAACGGGTCTTCACCGGAGTCCATGGCGCCGGCGTGCTCGATTTCGTCACGGCCTGGTACCTCAAAGCGGCGAAATACCTGACAGCTCCGCATGATCCTGCTCTGGCGCCCGTACAAACTCGATGCGCTTTCGTATCGACAAACTCCATCGCCCAGGGCGAACAGGTGGGCGTGCTCTGGAACGAACTCTTCAACCGCTATCATCTCAAGATCCATTTTGCCCACCGCACCTTTAAATGGAGCAACGAAGCCCGCGGAAAAGCTGCTGTTCACGTGGTGATCGTCGGATTCGCCGGTTTCGACATCCGTGAAAAACGGATCTTCGAGTATCATGATATCAACGGAGAACCCCATGAATCAACGGTTTCGAACATCAATCCCTATTTGGTTGAGGGGAAGGACTTGATAATAATGGGTCGTAAAAAACCAATGTGCAGTGTTCCAGCTTTGATTTATGGAAGCAAACCTGTGGATGATGGAAATCTCTTTCTGACAGATACAGAAAAAGAACAAATCCTTTTGTGTAATCCAAACATCTCAAAATACATTCGGCCAATATTAAGTAGTCATGAATTTTTGCATGGTAAAAATCGTTGGTGTTTATGGTTGGAGAATGCAAACCCAACAGACTTATCCCGGATGCCTGAAGTAATGAAAAGATTAGAGAATATAAGACAGTTCCGATTACAAAGCACAAAAAAGACAGTCAATCTGCAAGCATCAACACCGGCAGTTTTTTCTGAAATTCGTCAACCTGATTCTGATTATATTCTCATTCCAAGACATTCATCAGAAAATAGAAAATATATTCCTATTGGTTTTTTTGATAAGGATATAATTGTCAGTGATTCATGTACAGCATTGCCAAAATCATCATTATATCATTTTGGCGTCCTGACGTCCGAAATGCATCAGGTTTGGATTCATTTCGTATGTGGCAGATTAGAAAGTAGATTTCGTTATTCCAACGAAATCGTCTACAATAACTTCCCCTGGCCGGAGAACCCGACGGAGAAGCAGCGGCGGGAGGTGGAGGAGGCGGTCCGGAAGGTGCTGGAAGTAAGGGAAAAATATTTATATCCTGCGCCAGAAACAACTGATGCAACCCCGGGTTCCTCATGCTCCGGTTCACCTGTTCACCCGCTTACCTGTTCACCAGTCTTCCCGTCTGCTTGTCCGCCTGTCCGCCTGTCCGCTGGTTCCTCCTCACTGGCCGACCTCTACGACCCCCTCACCATGCCGCCCGACCTGGTGAAAGCGCACCGGGAGCTGGACCGCGCCGTCGACCTGTGCTACCGTCCGCAGCCCTTTCCCAACGAAACCCGCCGCATCGAATATCTTTTTGAATTGTACGACCGGTATACCGCCGGGTTGTTCGCGCGGGAAAAGAAAGGCAGATCATGATCTGGGGACAGACAAAGCACGCAACTTGCCATTTTCATGCGTTAACAACGAATATTTGCCGAGGCAGATCAAAAAAGGTAAAAACAGGAAATCAAGCTTTTTGAACAAAATTTTGAAAATGTTCTTAAGAGATTTTTGTCGTACGTTGAAAGGATGAACCTCTGGGTTAATTTGTCACGGTAGTCCTGTCAGTATAAAAAACCGAATAGCCACAGGGGGATCACATTTTCATAACCGGTTTCGATGTTATCTTTGACAATAAACCCGTTCGGATGCTCCTGAATCTGATGCTTTCGTTTATTAACGCCACCAATTTCAACAAGATAATTGTTATTGACCAGGAAATCGGCCTTTCGGTCAGAATGAAGCGAGTGAAAAAACAGTTGTGAAATGAAAAACGTTTCCCTGATATTTCCCTTCTCTGTATTTTCAGGCGACAGGGAGTACATCAGGTTGGTATTGCCGAGATAGATCTTTTCCGGTTTGTTCAGGCTGTTGATTCCGCTATCTGGTGTTGTGAGTATGCTCACAAGTCCGGCATCGGAAAGATACTTTATATACCGTTTCAGGGTGTTGAGGCTGATTCCTGTGCGTTGGCTGATCGCGTTCATGTTGGGTTTGAATGGCACCGAACCGGAAATGACCTGCAGCAATTTCTTCAACAGGATAATGTGTGATGTTTGTACCGACTCGGATTGAGGGATATCGATTTCAAGGGTAACCTGGATCGTTTCATGCAGCTTCTGATGAAATGATTTAAGGTTTTCGAGGAAGAAGGGGTAATATCCATGTTCGAGATAATCCTGAAAATGTTGAAGGGGTTTAATCAATGTGCATATCTCCAGGGCTTTTACAATATGGTTTTCGAACAGCTCCTGCAGGGTTACGAGAGGAATAATGGCAATTTGTTTGAATGCGAGGAATTCCCTGAAGGAAAGTCCGGGCATATCATACATCACAGCTCTGCGGCTCAGATCCGCCTTGGCCTTCGATAGTTCGAGAAGGGAGGAGCCTGTGAAGATTACCCTCAGTGAGGGGAAGTCGTCGTATATGCTTTTCAGCTCCTGAGCCCAGCGGGGATACCGGTGTACTTCATCCAGCGCCAGTAATTCACCGCCTTTGTTTTGAAATTGGCTGGCCAGATCGTACAATGAATGATCTGAGAAATAAAGGTGATCGAGACTTACATAAAGGACTCTGTGGCCGGGTTTGTAGTTTTGTTTCAGGTATTGAAGAACCAGGGTTGTTTTTCCAACGCCCCTGCTCCCCCTGATACCGACGAAACGATTCGACCAGTCGACCGAAAGGATGAAACTGCGCACGATCCGCAGACTCGTCTGATTGTATTTTTCATAAAACCGTTGAAGAAGTATTTCCATAAAAAATGTATCATTGCGTTCATGCAAATGTATTAAAAATATGTCAATGCATTGATAATATTGAAAATTTCAATTCCATTTTTCTGCCTTTGGAAAACAAAAATACGACAATTTCGCGGTTTTTATATCTTTGTCCAACTGTCATGAATCTCAATGAAGATGCGAACATTCTCTATTTTGATGCGGTCAGACCGGGAAGACCAGCAGTACTGTTTTGCAACAATGTTCCGGTTCGTTGTAAATAAAGCTTATCGACTCTCTTCATTTTTTCCGGTTGTGCAAAATATATTCATCCCAGACATGAGAAAAATAATTTTACCGGTCGTACTGCTGCTCCTGCTGCCCTGGTGCCAAACGGTCAAAGGTCAGGAGATCCTTTGTCACTTGAAGGGTGTCATCGTCGACCGCGATAGCAAGAACCTGCTGCTCTTTCCGGAAACAGAAGATCCCCTCAGATCGGATGGGATCACCATCCCCATCGTCAACAATACCTTTGTGTACGATCTGAAGGTGAAGGAAATCCTGAAATATCAACTTATTTTTCAAGATGAACTGAAACAAGGAGTGATGCGCCCGATTACATTTTTCCCGGCGAATGGCAGTATCAGTTTTACCCTGCATGATATGAACTCCTTCAACAAAAACAGGATTGAAGGAGGGGACCTGAACCGGCGGATGTTATTATTCGATAAAACCGTTGATTCCATCTTTACACCCATGTTAAGACCTTATACCCTGATCATTGATTCGTTATGGAAGGCGGATGCCTATTTCAGTGATACCGTGAATGCGATCAACCAAAGGTTAAGGCTGGAAAAGTCAGACCAGGAGAGAAGCAAACTTTTTATAATACGGGATAAGTTAGAACAGGATGGGGACTATTTTTCACCGTCTGCGACCCATATCATGCTCAGCATGGATTCGCTAAAACGGATCAAAATGTTCTGGATCAACGATTACCTTCAAAAAAATATGGACCTGGTATCGTATTCGTATCTGTATTATCTGTTAAATAATTACAGACAAAATGAAAAGATCACAGATCTGACCTTCATCGATAAGATTTTGCCTGAATATCGGGCGAAGTACCCACGACACACCTATACGGTAAAAATCGAAAAAATGATAAATGCCATCGATAAACTTAAAGTGGGTGAATATTTTATCGACTTTGAAGCCCCTACTGTCAATGGGAACATGGTCAGGATCTCCGACAGCATCAGGGGGAAAGTGGCATTGCTGAATCTCTGGGCTTCATGGTGCGGGCCTTGCCGTGGACTGGGAAAAAGCATGATACCTGTTTATGAAAAATTCAGGGAGAGCGGATTTGTCATTATTGGTGTCGCCAACGAATACCGAAACACCGACGCTTTTAAGGCGGCCATTAAAAAAGACAGATATCCATGGCTCAACCTGGTCGAACTCAACAATGTCAATGGTATTTGGGACAAGTACAACATTGCAGGTTCCGGCGGTTGCACCTATCTCATTGGCCGGGATGGGAAGATCATTGCCATACACCCCGATGCCGCAGAACTGGAGAGACTGCTGACGGAGTTGTTTTAACCTGGCTTTTTTGAAGAGGAAATGGGAAACATGAAGGGAACATACAGGAGGCTTGGAGGGAGCATGGAGAGAGCATAGAGGAGGTATCTACGATCCCGGGAGGATCAATGGAGAACCTTGAGCGGAGGTGCCATGGGTGTTCCACCATGATCCCACCACGATCCCACCATGGTGTCATCACGAAAATTGGGAGAAAGCATGGAGAGACCGTAGAGAGACCTTGGAGAGACCGTGGTGGAACCGTGGAGAGACCTTGGAGGAAGCTTAGAGGAACCCTGGAGGGATCCTGAAGGAAGCTTAGAGATGACTTATACTAGACTTAGAAAAGACTTAGAGAAGCAGGTTTGGAATTAAAGCTGACCGGAAACGACAATGGTGGGCGGATGAAAAGAATTTCCGGATCAGATGGTATTCCAAATAAGCAAAATTTTTCTGAATTTTAATAAATTCGACGGTTAAAATTTAACCGTGTTGTAGGCATCCTATCCTCAGAAATATCCTGGCCGTTATCGCCGGCTTCATGGCCGGAAGCATCGTGAACATGGCGCTCATCATGATCGGCCCCTACATCGTCGCACCGCCCGAAGGCGCCGACGTTACCACAGCCGAAGGCCTGAAAGCCTCGATGCACCTGTTCCAACCCGTCAACTTCCTCTTTCCCTTCCTGGCTCACGCCCTGAGAACCTTTGCCGGCGCACTACTGACCGCCTGGATCGCCGCTGGCCGTAAGATGGTCTTTGCCCTTGTGATCGGGGTGATGTTCCTCGCGGCCGGCATCGCGAACATCTTTATGCTCCCCTCTCCGCTTGGGTTTACCCTCACCGACCTGCTGCTGGCTTACGTCCCGATGGCGTGGCTCGCCGGGAAACTGATAGTCCGGAAGTCGTAAGGCAGGACGGAAAAATGGTTCGTCAAAGGAACAATTTCAGGCAGATACGATAGTGCATCACTACACGCGACGCGAAATCGCCTTCAACCGTATTTTATAATCCGTCCGGCTGCATGCTGTTTTCCGGATACGGCTTACAGTTTGTCGCTGTCACCGCCCCTCATCAGCCAGGCCATGGCAGTAGCTCTTTCTGAAAAGATCTTCTGCGTATAATTCGGAAAATCTGATTTATTGATCACAATCTCAGAATAGGCTGTTCCCCTGGCATGCGAATGCACTACGGCAATCCGAACGCGGGTGAATCGCCGGCACAGATCCCCGATGGCCTGGTAGGACTGGTCAAGTTGATCGATCCCGAATTGG
>Ga0116171_10005126_pt1 | contig 11580 bp, 8 predicted proteins | sample AD_JPNHW2_MetaG_FD_89798 | JGI IMG/M metagenome (GOLD analysis project Ga0116171, IMG submission 89798) | Active sludge microbial communities of municipal wastewater-treating anaerobic digesters from Japan - AD_JPNHW2_MetaG | ecosystem: Engineered > Bioreactor > Anaerobic > Digestate | place...
ACCGATGCATTGATGCTCAGCGGCGAAACGGCTTACGGAAAATATCCGATTGAAGCCGTGAGGACAATGGCAACAATTGCACTGGAAGCCGAAAACACCAAAATGCCCGAAAACGATATCCCGATTGAATTTGGTAAAGGCAATGTAACAGCCTATCTGGCACATGCAGCAGCCGAAGCCGGAAAATATATTGATATCAAAGCCATCATTACCGATACTTTCAGTGGCCGAACTGCCCGATACCTGGCTTCGTACCGCAGCTCCGATCCTATCCTTGCCTTTTGCTACAACGAACGGGCTTCCAGGGAACTGGCATTATCCTACGGCGTGTATTCTTATTACAAGGAAGAACTGGTGGAAGATGAAAGAAATTATTTCACCACACTGCTGCATAATATCATCGGTCGCGGCATTATTTCCCCCGAAGATATTATCTGCTACCTGAGCGGACCTACCAGTGGCTCGTTCGGTACTACATTTCTGGAAATAAATACGGCGAATACCTTGCTCTCCGAAATCGATAATTATACATTAAAGAAATAAGATAAAAACCATTGCCGCCCGACGAAAAACATTGAAAAGTTTATAATTTGTTGTAATCGAAACAAATAATAGCATTAAGCCCCGCAGGGGCTTGCTTTTCTGTTGTTGCCAAATCGCTACAAATATTTTGCAACGCTGTTGCAAAAACAGCCACAGCGTGGCTAAATCTTTGTAGTAAGATGAGAAAAAAAGAACTTATTGCCACAGAGTGGCAATATATTAAATCTTATCGGACAACAGTGTTAAAAACCAAACAGAGACATCCAAGACCGGGTGTCTCTGTTGTTTTCAGTTAGTGTCTATTTCCTCACGTTTATCTGGCCGCCTTCCAGCGCTTTTTTCTCAACTTCAATTTGCGTCTCCTCCTTGCTTTTGAAACCACCGAAACGATACGATGCTTTCAGCCAAAAGGTTACACCATCCGTTCGGCTTATAAAGTCGGTGTCGGCATTCGGTACGCTGAATTTTACAAACTGGGCTGTCATTTGTGTCACTTCGGCTGTCAGTTGCAGTTTTTCTTTCAGGAATTTTCGCGACAAATCCACCTGCCAATAATCCATCGGCTGGCCGAACGAGTAGATCTGAAAATTGCCCTTAAACATGTGAAACCAGTTGGCATCCAGCGAGAATTGGTAGGGCAACCCGATGTGTGTATTAATATTGTACATCCAGAGCGGTTTTGTGGTGTTGGGGTTTTCCAGCCCTTTTATCTGGTTAAAATTACAGGACACATAAAAATGCACATAACTCATGTCGGACATGTTGGCCGGTTTTTTGAAAAATTCAGCCCCTTTTGTAATCAGTCCGAAAGGAACCGGAAGCGACATGTACAAACCGTACATTTTTATATTACTGAAGTCGTTTGAAGTTTTTTCGGAAATGAAAGATTGTGGCTTTACGGTGGTGGAAAGTAAACTGATGTTTTTCGAGTAGCTGAGGTAACTTCCCAGGGTGGCATAATTAAAAGCGGTGACACTCAGCGAATAATTATCGTAAAAGTTGGGCTTCAGGTTTTGATTTCCGGCCGATTTGCTGTAGCTGTCGAAATAGCCGTTTACGTTCGGGTCGAGTTGGTCGTAAGCGGGCATCGTTATTTTGCGTGAGTATTTCCCCGAAAGATTAATATTTGGAATTACAGTGTATAACATATTAAGGGTAGGGAAAAATTGGGTAATTCTGCCCCCCACAACGCTGTCGGCACCTGCAACTTCGCTTTCATAAAGCAGGTCTTCAAGCCTTATGCCGACAGTTGCCGACAGTTTCCCCTGTTTTTTGCGCGCTTCCAGATATCCGGCTATGTTTTGTTCGTGGTAGCTGAAGTCGATTTGCTGATTGTAAGCCGGATTATCAAAAATGGTGGACGAAAGCACGTTGAAGTTGTATTTACCCAAATTGTGCGCATTCGTGATGTTGTATTTGGCACCGGCAGTCAGCCTTATTATTTTGAACGGAAGTTCCAGATCTACTTTTCCGTAGGCGTTGTTCAGGTTCAGGTTGTTGGCACTGATACCATACAGCGGAGTGGAAAAATTTTGTGTGGATTGCGCCCCGGCCACTTTGTGGTAGTTTGAATAATAACCTGTTACCTGTAGCGACCGACCCAGCGTGTCAAGCATTGTTTTGTATTTCAGAACAAGTTCGTTGTTGCGGGTGGCTTCGGGATTGTTGAATACGGATGAATATTTTATAGCGGGAGTAAGGTTGTAACTTTCGCGGATAGAATTGCTCGCGTGTTCGTTGTTGTAGGAGTTGAAATTGTAGTTTAAAATGATGTACGAATTCTCACTCAGCCGGTAATTCATCATCGGACGAATATAAAAATTTCGGTTCAGGTTTTTCTGTGTAGATTTATTAGTGAAAATTACGTTTGGTGTAAACGTGGTATACAGTTGTTTAATGTCCGTAAACTGGTCCTGCTGATGCCAGTTATACCCCGATTGCAGCTGCCAGTTTATTTTTTTATTGCGTCCGTTCAGCATCAGCGAAGGAGACCATTTGTGGTTTTGGCTGTTGCCGTAATGCAGGTTGAGTGTGCCACCGAAGTTATCGGGTGCCGTATTTCGTGTAATAATGTTGATAATTCCGCCATTTGCTTTAGCTTCGTACGATGCGCCCGGATTTTCAATCAGCTCAATTTTTTCAATCGTATTGGCGGGCAAACCGTCCATGTAATTTTTCAGATCTGATCCCGACAGGTTACTCGGAATGCCATCTACATATATGCTTACCGTTTTCCCGTTCAAATTCAGATCACCCGAAGAACCGATTACCACTCCCGGCAGTTTCCTTACGGCGTCTCGCATGGAGCCCGTCGAAAGTGCCGCATTGTCTTTTACCTGATACGTTGTTTTGTCGGCATCCGCATTTACAAATTGTTTTTTCTCTCCCACCACTTCTACTGTTTTCAGTTCCTTTGGTTTTATGCCGAAATAAATCATCCGGATGTTTTGGGTCGCATTCTCGTTTTCTTTGATGCTGAAAAGCATATCCTGAGGGTTTGGAGGTCCCATTTTGGGTTGGGCGTTGTTGGAGAATGCAAATCCTTCTACGGGTATGCCGTTCTCAGATGCATCCAGTTTTCCGTTTACATTTTCATCGTGAAATGCCGATAGAATGTATTCCCCTGCCGAAATACTGTCGAGCGTCCAGGTAGCTGATCCGTTGTTGATGGTGAGAGCTGTAGATTTCGCCGATTTATGAGCAGAATAATCCGCTTTTCCGTTGTAAAGACTTACTAAAATTCGGCCGTCGTTGCTTTGCAGGTCAATGAAATTTACGGTAAGTCGTTGATTTTGTGCCGAAAGAACTAAGGGCAGGAAAACAAACAGGCAGCAGAAACAAATGAACCTGATCTTTGTAATTCCCTGAATTCGATTTTTCATTTTTTTGGTGAATTTGGTTTTTTAGGATAGTTTTTTGGATAATAATACCGATGAATGCTAATGTAACAGCTATACAGACACCCGGATTGTGTCTCAGTTAATATTTAAATAACCTTTCAGCGCTTCCACATAATTATTAAAAGCTTCCACGCCTTTAGGGGTGATTTTGCAAACGGTGCGAGTGCGCTTTCCCAGAAATCCCCGCTCGACTTCAACGTAGCCTGCCTCGCTCAATTTATCAATCTGAACACTCAGATTTCCCGCAGTAGCTTTTGTCGTTTCCCTGATGTAAACGAAATCGGCTTCAGCTACCGAAAGTAGAATGGACATAACGGCCAGCCGGAGTTCAGAATGTAGCAGCGGGTCAAGTTCCTTAAACATGCCTTTTACGGTTTTTGAAGTTTAAAATATGCCCGGGGATTACCATCATCAGAAAAAACACCAGGGCAAAAACCAGTATGGAATATAAATGACTGAAAATCAGACATCCAAAAGAGAGCAAAATGCTTACAAAGCCGGATATGATGATCGGTTTGAACTGAATGATCAAGCCTGTAATGGCTGTTCCTGTAGCCATCAATACAATTATAATGAACAGAATGGGTATTTTCCAGTAAAACATGGCACCCATTGAAACTACAAAACCTGCTACACCAATTACTGTCCAGACATATTTAATAATTTTTTCCAGATACGTTTTTATTCCTCTTTCTCTTTTTCTTTGCAGAAGCATCTGAATAGGAAATCCGATCAGAGGGATCAGAAACCACAGGAGATTCCAAAGATAATCCTGAGTGATTTTTAGCTGATACCATACAAGTATCGAAACTATAATGGAGGTATATCCCCAAACCAGAAAGGGAATTCCATTACCTTCTTCAAGTTTTTGATGCGTGTTTTTAATCATGCGAGTGATAAGTTCTAAACTTTCTTTCTCGTTCAAAGGTTTTTCTTCCATTGAGTTAATTATTTGTTGGGTAAATTGAATTATGAATGTCGATGTAAATGTAAATCGGTTTATAATATAAACCAAATATAAGTATCAAAATCTGCATTTAATTAACATAAAATAACTATAGAGTTCTTTTTAGCCAAAATATCCAATAATTTTCCTCGTTGTTTAAACTTTTTCCCTTATCAGTTGTCATACTCTGATTATTCATTTATTGCTGTGTGCAGGTAATATATCCGCCCGGTAAAGTCAAAACGATTTTTATGAAAAAGTATTTTTTGTTTTTATTGCTTCACGTTATTTCTGTTTCAGTTTTTGCCAATGTTACCATTTTCGGACGCATCATTGATGCAATTACACAAAAACCAATTGAATTTGTAACTGTTTCTGTATATAACCCGCAAACAGGTAAAAATGTCGCAGGTACATTAACCAATCAGGATGGCGCTTTCAGTATTCCTTCGGTGGCAAATGGAGACTACGAACTGCGTGCAAGTGTTGTGGGTTATAACAGCATTTCCAAACCGGTAAAAGTTAGCGGCAAAGCCGTTGCTATGGGAAATATACCGCTTAGCGAAGATGCCAAAACTCTGAAAGAAATTGAAGTCGTGGGACAAGGCTCACAGATGCGTTTCGATATTGACAAGAAAGTGTTCAGCGTCGATCAGAACATAGCTGCAGCCGGTGGTTCAGCTACTGATGTGCTGCAAAATATCCCTTCAGTCAATGTGGATAATGAAGGCAATGTCTCACTTCGGAACAACGAAAGTGTGGAAGTATGGATAAATGGAAAGCCCTCCGGACTTACGGCCGAGAACCGGGCTCAGGTACTACAACAGATGCCCGCTGAAAGTATTGAAGCCAGCGAAGTGATGACTAATCCTTCGGCAAAGTTCAAGCCCGAGGGAACGGCGGGAATCATTAATCTGGTGATGAAAAAAAACCGAAAAGCCGGATACTACGGAAGCCTTTCGGCTGGTAGCATGTATACTCAGGGTTCTAAACCGGGTATTAATGCCGGAGCAAGTATCAATTACAGCAGCAGCAAAATTGATGCATTTGCCAATATTGGACACAGACAAATGAACATGACCGGAACCGGATTAACCGACCGTCAGAATTTCAATAACGGTGACACTACACTACTCAATCAATCCAGTGAGGATAAACGCTCATTCGGTGGAACTTTTTTCAGAGCAGGAGTGGACTATCATCTCAACAGCAAAAATACAATCGGAATTTCAGGATTTGGACATTCGGGATCACCCAGCGGTACATCCAACATCAGTTATCTGCTTACCGATAAATCGACAGCTGCCACCCTCAGAAATTATACCCGCGACAATAGCGAAGTTAATTCCCACGGAGGCTATAACCTCAATTTGAATCACAAGTACGATTTTGATACCAAAGGATCAAATATTATTACCAATCTTTCTTATTCAGGTCATTCCCGCAATGGCAACGACCAGTTCGTTCAGACCGACAAACTTAATACATTGAACAAACTGGATATAAATCAAACTGCCGACAACTCAAACAAAGAACTGGAGGCAAAAACAGATTTCACCAAAAAAATAGGTGAAAATACCCGACTGGAACTCGGGTGGAACAGTACCTGGCAGAACCGGATTTCGTTAGCTGATGGCTACGACAATATTAATAAGAGTGAAATTCTAAGTTACTACAACAAATTTACCTATCAGGAGCAAATTCATGCAGCGTATGCAACTTATGGAACCCGCATCAGTAATCTTTCGCTACAGGCCGGACTTCGTGCCGAATACCTGCAAAAACAACTGACAAGCACTTCCAAAAACCTGATTACATCGATTTCTGAAACTAACAAACTCGATCCTCAGTCCTATTTAGAGTTATTTCCAAGTGTGTATATGGCGTATTCACTGCCCAAAAATAACGAACTGCAGTTGAATTACACCCGACGCGTCAATCGTCCCCGGGGCCGTCAGATCAATTCGTTCCGCGATTATTCCGACGCTACAACCATTTCTTACGGAAATCCCGCACTGCTTCCCGAATTTGCCTCCGCATTTGAACTCAACTATGTGAAAAACTGGGACAATCACACCCTGTCGGCATCGGCGTATTACCGCTTTACCGACGATGTTATTCAAAATGTGCGCTTTATGCGAAATAGTATCATGGAAAGTACATTTATGAATTTGACCAAACAGCAAAATACCGGACTGGAACTGGTATCCAAGAACAGACTCTTCAAATTCGTTAATCTGACCACTTCGGTGAATTTATATCATGCCAGGCTAAACGAAGCCACTTATCAGGATCCTTTCAATGCCGCCATTAAAGTGAATATCCCCGGCAACAGCAATTTTTCGTGGGATACTCGTGTGTTGGCCAATCTGATGTTTTCACGCACTTTCTCCGGTCAAATTACCGGAATGTACAGCGCCCCGCAAATAATCGCGCAGGGCAAACGGGCTCAGGATTATTCGGTCGATCTGGGATTGCGCAAAACCTTTATGGATAAAAAAATTAACCTCAACCTGATGGTGCGCGACTTGCTCAATTCGCGAAAAATGAGTGCCACAAGCTGGGGCGATGGTTTTTACCAGGTTTCCGAAAACCGGTTCAGCGGGCGTATGATCGGGCTCACCGTTACTTATAACTTTGGAAACATGAAACCAAAACCCGCCGACAGAAAGAATGGAAATTCCACTGAGCCTGCTGTGGAAGGCATGGATATGGAATAATCCTTTACTTTCAGAGATATACAAACAGCGCTTCGTCCTTTACGAAGCGTTGTTTGTTTTGTTAAAAATTCAAGTATTACACTAAATCTCCAACTTTCTTGTTTAGAATTAATCTATATAAGTTATCTTTGCAATCTCAAATGACAGCAGATACAGATGAAACTTTCTGAATTAAAAACGGGTGAGAAAGCCTCAATAGTAAAGGTCTCTGGACACGGAGGTTTTCGTAAACGGATTATCGAAATGGGTTTTGTGAAGGGCAAGGTGGTGGAATCGCTGCTGGATGCACCGCTCAACGATCCGGTGAAATACCGGGTGATGGGCTATGAAGTTTCCCTGCGAAGGAGCGAAGCTCAGCTCATCGAAGTGGTAAGCGAGGAAGAGGCTCTCAAAGCAAGACGGACTAATGATGTTCTTTCACCTGTAATGGAGGAAATCGAAGTTCGGAAGCAGGCACTCAATAAGCGTAAACATATAAAAGTGGCCCTGGTGGGTAATCCCAACTGTGGTAAAACAACACTCTTCAATAAAGTATCGGGCCAGCACGAACATGTTGGAAATTACAGCGGTGTCACTGTGGATGCCCGACAGGGTGTTTTCGAACAGGACGGTTACCGGTTCGAAATAGTGGACTTGCCCGGAACATATTCACTTTCAGCTTATTCGCCCGAAGAGAAATATGTCCGGAGTTTTATTGTGGACGAAATGCCCGATGTGGTAATTAATATTGTAGATAGTTCCAATCTCGAACGAAACCTGTTTCTCACCACCCAACTCATAGATATGCACCTGCAGACGGTGGTGGCACTCAATATGTACGACGAGTTGCAGAAAAGCGGCGACAAACTGGATTATACCACACTGGGAAAATTACTTGGAATTCCGTTCGTACCACTCATAGCAAAAACCGGTTTTGGAGTCGTTAATCTTTTTCGCACTGTAATCAAATTATACGAAGGAAGCAATATCATCAGTGAAAGTGGATTGCTTATCCCTGCAGCCAAGGACGATGATTTGCTTGATACCTATCATCACGAAATAAAAATACATCATCAGCATGGAAATAAAAATCGCTTCTCCGATCTGGAAGGTGAACACAAAATCCACGAAATAGCCCGTCACATCCACATCAATCATGGCCCCGGACTTGAAAAAAGCATTTTACGTCTGCGGCATTTGCTGGTAAGTGAAAATCATCATTTGCAAACAAAATATTCTCTCCGGTACCTTTCCATTCACCTGCTCGAAAAAGATAAGGAGATTGATAAGTTAATTTCACAGGAATCCAATGCCAGTGAAATCTTCAGGATGCGTGACGAGGAAATTAACAGAATTGCAATCGAACTCAAAACCGATGCCGAGGCAGCCATAACCGATGCTAAATTTGGTTTTATTGCGGGTGCGTTGAAAGAAACATTTTCTGAAAACAAGAAAAAACCAGCCAATAGTACTACTTCCCGGCTCGACGCCATTGTTACCCATAAATATTGGGGTTATCCGGTGTTTATCCTCTTTATTTACATTATGTTTCAGTCCACATTTTCGCTGGGTCAATATCCCATGGGCTGGATAGAGAGCTTCGTTGCCTGGCTCAACGATGTAATTCATAACCTTATGGCCGATGGACCATTGAAGGATTTGTTAGTCGACGGAGTACTGGGCGGCGTTGGTGGCGTTATTGTATTTCTTCCTAATATTCTTATACTGTATTTTTTCATTTCATTCATGGAAGATACGGGATATATGGCGCGTGCTGCCTTTATTATGGATAAAATCATGCACCGGATGGGGCTGCATGGCAAGTCATTCATCCCACTGATTATGGGTTTTGGATGCAATGTACCTGCTATTATGGCTACCCGCACCATCGAGAACCGAAACAGCCGCATGATTACTATCCTCATCAATCCACTCATGTCGTGCAGTGCGCGGTTGCCGGTATATTTGCTGCTGGCCGGAACGTTTTTCCCCCGCTATGCCGGTTTAGTGCTTTTTGGCATGTATGCAGCCGGTATCTTGTTGGCCATTATTATTGCCCGCTTATTGAAAAAATTTTTATTCCGGGGCGACGAATCTCCGTTTGTAATGGAATTGCCGCCGTATCGGGTGCCAACACTGAAATCAATGTGGAATCATACCTGGGAAAAGGGGCAGCAATACCTCCGTAAAATGGGTACAATTATACTGGTTGGTTCTATTATTATCTGGTTTTTAGGATATTATCCCCGATCTACTCAACCGGAAAAACCATCAACCGTAAATACTACCGGGCAACTGGAAAATTCCTATATCGGCAAAATTGGTCATGCCATTCAGCCGGTATTGGCACCTCTGGGGTTTGACTGGAAAATAAGTGTATCACTCCTTTCGGGTGTTGCGGCCAAAGAAATTGTGGTAAGCACCCTGGGCGTTCTTTATTCGGGCAATGCCGATGAAGAAACCGCTTCACTGTCGGCCAAAATGAAATCGGAGGTCAGGCCCAATGGTTTACCAGTCTATGATGCCGGTACTGCACTGGCTTTTATGATTTTTGTGTTGATCTATTTTCCCTGTTTAGCCACTGTTGTGGCCATTAAAAATGAAACCGGATCCTGGAAATGGGCTTTGTTTGCTGCCGGATATTCGCTGGTGTTGGCATGGATGGTTGCTTTTTTAGTGCAAAGTATAGTTTAATGAACAAATTATTAATTGAATTGTTATAATTACAGTTTTTTCCAATGCAACAACTATTTGTAATCTTGATTGGGGTTTTTGTTTTTGGTTATGTTATTTATAAAATATACAGAACCATCACATTTAAACCACCGCCCGACTCTACCTGTGGAGGGTGCAGTAGTTGTGCGTTGAAAAATAAAATTAAATGTGTGTGAAAACTAAAAAACGGGACAATGTGAATTATCCCGTTTTTTCTGTATTTGTCCCGTATTTACTACCCGTTTGAATTTTCAAATACTATTTGCTGCATCAGATCATAATTTTTTTCCTGGCTTTGCAGTAACTCAAATTGAGCCAGCGTCCGTTGCCAGTTATGTTCTTCATGTTGTATTTTATAATAGGTATCACCGTTCAGGTAATCGGTGAAGAACCGTACAGTCTGCATATAGCTCAACAGTTTAGCACCGAAAGCGAGATTTCCAAGTTCCGAAGGAGTTAGAAAGGTAGCTTTTTCAAGGTATCCACGAGTGTACGCCTTAAAAATTTCAATGTTTACGCCGATTTTTTCTAAGTTCACATCATCTTCTGCGCCTGTGTTTGCAGCTGTACGCATGAAGTCACCAAAATCAGAAAGTACAAAACCGGGCATCACCGTATCCAGATCCACAATACAAATAGGCTCATCGTTATCATCAAAAAGCATATTATTTACCTTGGTATCACAATGATTAATGCGCTTTGGCAGCTTACCTTCACGATGCAGTCGTTCCGGAATGCACATTTCATCAGCACGCTTCTCTATTTCGTCCACCATCCATTGTGTTTGTGCCAGACGACCGGCAGCGTTATTTTTCACCGCTTCTCTGAATTCTTCCAGCCTGAACTCCATGTTGTGAAAATTGGGTATGGTTTCAATCATGTTGTCCAGTGGCACATCTGATAGCATAGCCTGAAAATCACCGAATGCAACACCGGCTTTGTATGCCAGTTCGGGATTTATAGTGTCGTAACTTTTTGTGTTCTTAATGTGGACGTACACACGCCAATAATTACCTGCATCATCCTGGTAAAACAGTTTACCGTCTTTTGCGGGAATTATTTGCAATACCCTTCTTTCAAGTCCCTCCACACCTCTTTCGGCCAGTTTCATTCGTAAATGATCAGTTACAATACTGATATTTTGTTGTAATCCGGGCACATTTTTGAAAATGTTGTGATTTATTCTCTGTAGGAAATACCATTCGTCGGCTGGGTCTTTACTTTCTACAATAAATGAATCGTTTATAAATCCGATTTTCAAAGGACGAATAGACCCTATTTCGGATTTTAGCTGAAATTGTTCGGCGATTTCTTTCATAATACTGATTGTTTTATAAGATTTGAACTACAAAAATACAGATTTATAATTAAAAATCACGGGAAAAACAGTCCTTATTTATTATTATTAATTCTAAATCGGAAATAATCAACGGTATTTTTCAATAGAAAGATTACTTGAAAGCCCATTATCCAAAGATTTATTGAAAATAAATTTAACTAATTAATGCTGATATCAAGCTGGTTATGTAAAAGTATATGTTTTATAGCATAATTATTTGGTATTTTATTTTGTTCAATTCAAAACTTTGTCTACCTTTGCACTCCCGTTTAGAGAAAGGGTTTTTGCCGGTTTGCTGTTTTGAGAAGTTGGTTGAAAAAAGATATAAAATTTTTGCTGAATTATTTTTCAGAATAAAAAAAAGCAGTATCTTTGCAACCCGTTTCGAATGCGAGACCAGCGAGCGATAAAGTAGTTGATTTTACGTTGTCGTACCAG
>Ga0116171_10005129_pt1 | contig 11575 bp, 11 predicted proteins | sample AD_JPNHW2_MetaG_FD_89798 | JGI IMG/M metagenome (GOLD analysis project Ga0116171, IMG submission 89798) | Active sludge microbial communities of municipal wastewater-treating anaerobic digesters from Japan - AD_JPNHW2_MetaG | ecosystem: Engineered > Bioreactor > Anaerobic > Digestate | place...
AAAACGCCGGGGTGCGCTACCGAACCCCAGCGTACTCTTTCTCTTTGTCGCGTCTGTATATCAGTCGCTAAGCTTCGCGTATAGCCTTGATACCGGGGAGTTCGATGCCTTCAAGATATTCAAGCATTGCTCCGCCTCCGGTTGATACATAGCTTACCTTGTCGGCAAAGCCCATCTGGGTTACCGCTGCAACAGAATCTCCACCTCCGACAAGTGTGAACACGCCAGTTGAGGTAATATCTGCAAGTATCTTTGCAATTCCGGTTGTTCCATTTGCAAATTTTGGCATTTCAAATACTCCCACAGGGCCGTTCCAAAGAACTGTTTTTGAAGCTCTGAGAACTGCTTCCCACTCTTTTAGAGTTGCAGGGGCAACATCCATACCCATCCATCCGTCAGGAATTTTGTTGTCGGCGCAAATCTGTGTATTTGCATCGTTGCTGAAAGCATCAGCAATAATCACATCTCCCGAAAAATATAATTTAACGTTCTTTTGTTTTGCCTTTTCAATTATTGAAAGAGCCAGTTCCATCTGATCGTCTTCGCAAAGTGATTTCCCAATCTTGCCGCCCTGAGCCTTGATGAATGTGAATACCATTCCGCCGCCGATAATCATATTGTCTACAACATCGAACAGTTTTTCAATAATAGCAATCTTTGAAGACACCTTGGCGCCACCGATTATTGCAGTAACCGGGTGTACCGGAGATTTGAGAACTTTGTCAATGGCAACAATTTCGCCTTCCATTACATAACCGAACATTTTGTCGTTGGGGAAATATTTGGCTATAAGGGCTGTAGATGCGTGGGCACGGTGTGCGGTGCCAAAAGCATCGTTAATATAGCAGTCGGCATAAGAAGCAAGTTTTTTTGTAAACTCTTTTTGCTTTTCTTTCATCTCTGCCTTGGCAACCTTTTTAACATCATCAGAAGCATCCTCAGCAAGGTCGCGTGGTTTTCCCTCTTCCTCGGCATAGAACCTCAGGTTTTCAAGAAGAAGAACTTCACCTGGTTTCAGGTTTTTAGAAAGCTCAGCAGCCTCTGCTCCCATACAGTCCGGAGCAAACTTAATTTTTGTTCCGAGTTTCTCCTCAATCGCTCCAATAATATGCTTTAATGAATACTTGCCTGTAGGTCCTTTTGGCCTTCCAAGGTGAGACATTATTATAAGAGATCCGCCTTTCTCCAGTACTTTCTTGAGCGTTGGAATGGCAGCCCGTATTCTTGTATCGTCTGTTATCTGAAAATTCTCATTGAGCGGCACATTGAAGTCTACCCTTACAATTGCCCTTTTTCCCGAAAAATCACAACTGTCAATCTTTTGCATGTCGGTATGTTTTAAATATATATACTATCAGGGGGCAAATTTAGAAATATTATTACAAAAATAGTTACCTTCGGCCCTATAATAATTTCTAAAATTGTTGAATAACGTGATATTACTTGAATCCCCAAAAAGTTGGAATGATTACGAATTGTTAGATTCCGGTGATTTCGAAAAATTAGAGAGGTTTGGATCTTATATTTTAATAAGACCTGAGCCAAAAGCCCTGTGGCAAAAAAGCCTGTCCAACAAGGAGTGGCTGTCAATGGCGCATACCAGATTTTCTCAGGGCGCAGGCTTCGGGAAGTCGGGAAAGGAAGATGCCGGAACCTGGACTCAGCTTAAAAAAATGCCGGATCAGTGGCAGATTAGTTACATAAAAACAGGAGGCCTTAAGTTTAATCTCAGAATGGGATTAACATCGTTTAAACATGTAGGTGTTTTTCCGGAACAGGCTCCAAACTGGGACTATATTTTTAAAGAAACTAAAAGACTCATTGGACTTCATACAGGCATCAGACCAAAAGTTCTAAACCTTTTTGCATATACGGGTGCTGCATCTCTTGCCGCAAACTGTGCCGGGGCCGATGTTACTCACCTCGATTCTGTCCGCCAGGTTGTGACCTGGGCAAAGACAAATATGGAACTAAGCCGCCTTGATAATATCCGCTGGGTGATAGAGGATGCTCTTAAGTTTGTTAAGCGCGAAGCTAAAAGAGGAAATATATATCAGGGAATAATAATGGACCCGCCTGCATACGGACACGGACCGGAGGGTGAAAAATGGAAACTTGACGAACTATTGTTTGAATTTCTGCAGGAGGTTTCTGCTATTACTGCTCCTAAAGAGAGCTTCGTAGTTCTCAACCTGTATTCAAACGGCTACTCGGCAGTTTTGGCCGAAACGCTTGTCAATACCTCTTTTGGGCTAAAAAAAGAGGAGAAGGGCAAAAGCTATGAACTCTCTTTTGGCGAGCTCATGTTAAACGATAAATTCAATAAAGCACTTCCTTTAAGTGTTTTTGTACGACTAAGCAGATAAGATTATGATAAATTTTCTGGCAATAACCTGGGCTCCATCACCCGAAATTTTTTCGATTGGACCAATCCACCTCAGATATTACAGCATTTTATTTGTATCGGGTTTTATAATCGGATACTATATTGTTTCATGGTTCTTCAAAAGAGAAAATTTACCGACAAACATCCTTGACACTTTATTGTATGTACTCCTTGGAGCTACTCTGGTTGGCGCAAGGCTCGGCCACTGTCTCTTTTACGAACCCGATTACTATCTTGCCCACCCGATAGAAATTCTAAAGGTTTGGGAAGGCGGACTCGCAAGCCACGGAGGGGCAATTGCAATTATTTTGGCAATGTGGTGGTTTGTAGCAAAATACGGAAAGCAATTTAAATTTGATTTTCTGTGGCTGATGGACCGTATTATGATTCCAACTGCACTTGCTGCGATGCTGATACGACTCGGAAACCTCATGAACTCCGAGATTTACGGAAACCCTACCGACTCGCCATGGGGGTTTATCTTTACACTCAGAGGGGAAACCGTTCCTAAACATCCTACTCAGCTTTATGAAGCAATTGCATATTTTGCAATATTTATAGTTCTGATAATCATATACAAGAATTTTCTTCCGAAACTCAAAAGGGGAACCCTGTTTGCACTCTTTCTTATAAGCATGTTCTCTGCACGCTTCTTTATCGAATTCGTTAAAGAACCTCAGGTTGCATTCGAACAAGGCATGTCGCTCAATATGGGACAGTGGATGAGTATTCCGTTTATTGTGGGAGGAATTCTTCTCTTAATCTACAGTATTTATAAGGGGAAACCGGCAATGATTGAGACCGGAACAAAAGGGACCCAAACAGGGTCACGCGGCAAAAAATAATTCAGGTATATATTATTGATGCGACCGGTTAGAGATTACGGTCCGATTCGCGACGCAGGTCATTCTCTTTGATTGTGTGCCTCTTGTCGTACTCTCTCTTCCCTTTTGCCAGAGAAATATTAAGTTTGGCAAATCCGTTTTCGGCAATAAAGAGGCGTGTGGCAATAATTGTGAGCCCCTTTTCCCGGGAGCCGCGAAAAAGACGGTTAAGCTCTTTTTTGTTTAGCAAAAGTTTACGGTCGCGTCTTGGATCGTGTGCATTGAAGGTACCCCACCAATAGTCGGCAATGTGCATGTTTTTCACATACAACTCTTTATTCACGAAATAGCAATAGGAATCCGAAAGAGAGGCCTTACCCGCACGGATAGATTTAATCTCTGTTCCGGTGAGGATAATACCAGCGGTGAAACTCTCGATATACTCATATTCAAAAGATGCACGCTTGTTTTTAATCTCTATTTTACTCTTTCCTTTAGTCATGGGAGTGCAAAAATAGTGTAAATTTGTGGAATGAACGAAGATTTGATTTGCATTTTAGGTCCAACGGCCTCCGGCAAAACAAAATATGCTGTAAAACTGGCCCTGGAAACAGGCGGAGAAATTATCTCCGCAGACTCCCGTCAGGTATACAGAGGAATGGATATAGGAACAGGAAAGGATCTTGCCTGCTACTCAGCCGATGGCATCTCCGTTCCTTATCACCTTATAGATATTGTGGAGGCCGGAGAAAAATACAACATCTTCCGGTACCGGCGCGATTTTATAAACGCTTATAAAGACATTGTTGCAAGAGGGAAGCAGCCGATTCTGTGCGGAGGCTCCGGCCTCTATATTGAGGCAGCAACAAGAGGTTATGCACTTCCGGAAGTGCCGCCGGATACGGAGCTTAGAAATGAGCTTGAAAAACTTCCGATGGAAGAGTTGTCGGCACGCCTTGCGTCAATGAAACCGCTTCACAATGTATCCGACCTGGATAGTAAAAAGCGTGTTATCCGTGCACTTGAAATTGCCGTTTTTGAGAGTAAGAACCCCGTGATACGGGAAGAACCATTTGCTGTTAAAACAAAATATATAGGAATATCTGTCAGCCGGGAAGAGAGAAATGCAAGGATAGACCAACGGCTTAAGGAAAGGCTGCAAAACGGGATGATAGAAGAGGTTGAGCGTCTTATTGCCTCAGGAATTACCCCCGAAGATTTAATTTACTACGGACTCGAATATAAATTTGTAACTCTTTACCTTACAGGGAAGCTTACGTATGTGGAGATGGAGTTCCAGCTTGCAACAGCAATACATCAGTTTGCAAAAAGACAGATGACATGGTTCCGGGGAATGGAGCGAAGAGGAATTAATATTGAGTGGGTAGAAAGTTGATGATTACAAATGTAACTTAACCTTTTATTATGATAACTTTCGGATTATCAATTCTCCTCCTGATAGGAGGTTACTTCATTTATGGAAAATTTGTAGAGAAATTTTTCGGTGCGTCGTCGTCAATACAAACGCCCTTGAAAAGGATGGGCGATGGCGTGGACTATCAGGAAATTAAACCCTGGAAAATTTTTGTAATTCAATTTTTAAACATTGCCGGGCTCGGGCCTATTTTTGGAGCAATCCTTGGAGCGGCATATGGTCCAATGGCATATATCTGGATTGTTTTAGGCTGTATTTTTATGGGGGCAACACATGACTATTTCTCAGGAATGCTCTCAATAAGAAACGATGGAAAAAGCTTGCCGGACATTGTGGCAAAATATCTTGGAGGAAGCATAAAAAATATATTAGCTGTTTTTACCGGACTTCTTCTAATGGCTGTAGGCGTTGCGTTTGTTACCGGACCGGCAGATCTCATCTCAAAACTTTCCGGTATGAGCGCCTCGTTTTGGTTATATATAATTTTCGCATACTACATACTTGCTACGCTTTTGCCAATTAATAAAATTATTGGGAAAATATACCCTTTTATGGGTGCCACTCTTATTTTTATGGCCGTTGCCATTGGAGGGGCACTTGTGTTTAAAGGATTTACCGGGGACCTTATAATTCCGGAACTAAGTCTGGGCTCTTTCAAAAACTTTCATTCAAACCCGGGGTCGAATATTCTCTTTCCCATGATGTTTATTGTGATGTCGTGCGGTGCGGTTTCGGGATTCCACGCAACGCAGTCTCCTATGATGGCAAGGTGCATGTCCGACGAAAAATACGGCCGGCCATCCTTCTATGGCGCTATGATATGCGAAGGAATAGTGACATTAATATGGGCAACAGTAGCCATCGCCTATTTCGGCGGAGCAGACGGGCTGAACATTGCTATCGACGGAGGCAAGTCCCCAGCAATAATCGTGAATGAAATATGCAATTCCTGGCTTGGACGTGCAGGTGCAATTATTGCAGTAGTAGGAGTGGTGGTTTGCCCCATTACTACGGGAGATACTGCTTTCAGGGGATTAAGACTGCTTTTGGCAGACGCGCTTCATTTTGGACAAAAGCCAATCAGGAACAGATTGATAATATCAGTACCGATATTTGCCATGGCATACTTTTTTTGTAAAGTAGACTTTTCTACAATCTGGAAATATGTAGGAATAGGCAATCAGGTACTCACTTCTATAATGTTATGGACAGGGTCGGCATATCTGGTGAGTGTTAAAAAACCCCACTGGATGTTGTCTGTACCTGCAACATTTATGACTATGATATGCGCCTCTTATTTTATGGTTGCCCCTTATAGCGCAGGAGGGCTTAGCCTTAATCCAGTTATCGGTTACATAGTTGGAACAATTGCCGCCTTTGGGGCCTTTATGCTTTTTATTTATACAAAACGATATGAGAAAATTAAACATCTTAATTCTATTGCCATTTCTGTTCTTGTTGAACACAAATTTCCTCCCCGCTCAAAATAACCAGTCTCAGAAATATTATGATGCCGGAACCTTAATGATTCTTGGCAGAGGGTATGACATTCCGGATTCGTCTGTTTCGAAAACAGACAGTTTAAGTTATGCTGCCCGCTTTAGCAGATTGCCAATTGAAAGGAAGAGCGAGTTTAGAAAAGACCTATGGGATATTGGAAGAAGTTCTGCCGGGATGGCCGTACGATTCTCGTCCAACAGTACATCAATAGCGGCAAGATGGACCCTCGTTCAAAATGCATCAATGGGCCACATGCCATCAACCGGGATAAAAGGGATGGACCTTTATACCCTTGACGGAGATAAGTGGATATATATAGGAACCGCCCGTCCCTCAGCAAAGATTGAGAACAACTCGTTTTTCATAAAGGGCATGAAGCCGGAACAGAGGGAATACATCGCCTATTTTCCTCTTTACGACGGCGTAACGAATGTGGAAATTGGAATAGACTCTACTGCGCAAATATCTAAACCTAAAAATAATATTCTTGTCCGTCAGCCGGAGAAAAAAGGGTCCATACTTTTTTACGGAACCAGCATAACACAAGGAGGATGCGCTACCCGTCCGGGAATGGGCTATACAGCAATTCTCGAAAGAATGACAGGAAGAGAGACCTTTAATCTGGGATTTTCCGGAAACGGCCGCCTAGACAAATCAATGGCAAAAACAATTTGCGACATTAATGCAAGCATTGTGGTTCTGGATTGCCTTCCAAATTGTACCGACAAGATTGTGCGGGATAGTGCCTATATCTTCATCAAAATGATACTTGACAAAAGGCCTGCCACAGAGATATTTATGGTTGAAAACCCGGAATTCCCTCAAACCGCAGTTGACATGAAGATGGCAAAAGAACTCAAAGATGAGGATGCTGAGTGGCTAAAGGTATACGAAGGTCTTCGTAAAGAGGGGTACAAAAAATTACATTATGTGCAAGGTGTCGGCCTCATAGGCAACGACAATGAACCAACCGTAGATGGAGTCCACCTGACCGACCTTGGATTTTTGCGTTTTTCGCAGGAGTTGTACAAACACCTCAGGAAGGTGCTGTAACCTATACGCGGGGAAATTAATCCACATAAGGCTGATAAACAACCTCTTTGCTTGACGGGAACTGGAAAACACGCAAATCGAACTGCGGTACAATTGCCATTACATGGTCGAAAATATCCGACTGAACATTCTCGTAGTAAACCCAGTTCTTGACTTTTGTGAAGAAGTAAAGTTCTATTGAAATTCCCTTTTCTGTAGGCTGAAGCTGACGCACCATGGTTGTCATATCGTGGTTCACCTCCGGGTGGCTTTCCAGATATTTCTGAATGTATGCCCGGAACACGCCAATATTTGTCTGGCGCCTGCCGTTTGCAAGAACAGAGTTGTCGAATTTGTTCTCTTCGTTGTATTTGCGGATGGTATCCTCTGTCTGGTCTATATAGTCCTTCAGGTAACTTATCTTGCGGAACCTGTCAAGCATTTCAGGGGTGCAAAAGCGGATGCTGGTCATATCTATAATGATAGAACGCTTGATGCGCCTTCCTCCCGATTCCTGCATACCCCTCCAGTTCTGGAAAGAGTCGCTTACCAGCGCATAAGGCGGTACTGTTGTGATTGTGTTGTCAAAATTCCTCACCTTCACCGAATATAGACTCACCTCCTCAACATCACCATCGGCCCCGTATTTTGGGACAGTGATCCAGTCGCCCTGGCGGAGCATGTCGTTTGAAGATAGCTGCCACCCGGCAACAAAGCCAAGAATTGTATCCTTGAATACGAGTATCAGAATTGCCATTGAGGCACCCATGCCTGCGATGAGAGTTCCAAAAGAGACATCTATTATTATGCTCAAAAATGAGATGCCTCCTATGAAGTAGGCGATTACCGCAACAATCTGAAAAATTATCTGAATAGGCTTGTTTGAATAATCTCCGGTTTGTGAGAAAATTTTTGTCAAAGCCTTGGTTGCCGCATGAATTGCGCGTATTACTGCGTATACGACAAAAATGAGAGCTGCTTTTTCAAAGAGATTGACCCAGAAAACCGACTTAAGCGCAATGGGAGCAGACAGGTAAAAAACTATACCGGGAATTATGTGTGCCAGATACTTGAACACCTTAAATTCTACAAAAATATCATCCCAGATTGCGGTTGTAAATTTTGCAATGTGCCCGATTACCCTGTGTACCAAAAATCTTGAAATGAGGTCCACGATATATACCAGAATGAACAGCAGCGTCATGCTTATTATTTCGTCCATCCACCCGGCAAGAACCGGGGACATTCCCCAGTCGATGAGCATTTGATAAATACCGTCCACAACTCCAAAAAGGGCAGTGGCTTTGGTTGTTATTTCGTTTTCAATCATAAACTCTATTTCATATATACTTCAGGTGCAAATATAGAAAAAATGCGGGAAGGATTATTTATTGAGAATGGAGATATAATTATTAACTTTAAATGCTTAGCTAATCTGAAATCAATTTTAGATTATGGATAAAAAGGATGCGGTAAGGATTCAAAACTCCATTTTAAGTAAAGCAGAAAAGAGAGTTTTGATATGGATAGCGAAACGGCTTCCCCGGTGGATAAGCTCGGACCACTTATCCTGGCTGGGACTTTTTGGAGCCTTTATTGCCGGTGGAGGGTACTTTCTCTCGAATTGGGGAAAAGAGTTCTTATGGATTTCTTCTTTTGGTTTTTTTGTCAACTGGTATGGCGACAGCCTTGATGGCACTCTGGCGCGTGTACGAAATAAACAGCGCCCTGTATACGGTTTTTTCCTGGATCACAATATTGACGGCTTAACCGGATTGATAATCTGCATTGGCGCAGGAGTCTCTCCGTTCATCTCCTTTTCCGTTGCAATGCTCATACTTGCAGGATATTATCTCCTGACCATTTTTACACATATCAATACATATCTGAAAGGGGAGTTTAAAATTTCGTACGGCGGTTTTGGGCCAACAGAATTGAGAATTGTCATAGTCCTAATAAACACTCTGTTCATATATCTGCCTACCGATTACCCGCCGGTAACACTTTTTGGCATATCAATAAAGATATTTGACCTCATTGCAATTTTTGTGGCATTGGTTCTTTTCGCCCTTTACTTTTATTATTTCTTTACGGAAAAGAGAAAATTCGAAAAAACGGATCCCAAAATCTGATAAGATGTCATTGTTTTCGAAATACATTAAATTCTTAGTTAGCAGGCTACTGGGCACCCTGGTAGAGACAGTTGTATTGTGGGTGCTTTCCGGTTATGTATTCTTTTCGTATGCCGGAAAATACATTGCCGCCCCGGCTATCTCTTTTGAGATTGTTATGTTCTTCAATTTTATAATCTCCTATTACTGGATATGGAGCAAAGACATCTCTGTCAAAAGTACGAAGGTGTTTTTTACCAGCCTCGGCCTGTTCAACTTATCAGCAATTTTTGGTTTTGCAATTAAGATGGGTTTTCTGCTGCTCTTTGCGAGCATTCTTAAATGGAATGTTGTTTACTGTAATCTGCTGGCACTCCTCATTTCCGGGATTGTAAATTTCCTTCTCGCAGAGATGATGGTATTTAAGAAACGCCGCAATTTGCCGGTAATTGACGGATATGCACCGGTTGATGATAGAGAGAGAATTTTATATGACCGCCGGTCCAACAATTGATGCAGTCACATTTTCAGTGTTCAAAAAGCTGTTTATATTCTTTAAGTGTGTAATCGTTTATTTTCTTGTTATCACTGCCCAATGCAACCATAATGTCATAGCAACCGGATTTATCGGCTAAAATTCGGATATCGACATTTGGTCCAACAACTTCGGCATAAGCTGCTTCTTTTAAAACATTATCCGGGATATCTGTAACATCAACAGTTGTGGCGTCTAAAGAAATTTTCCCGATGATTGGTGCGCGATAACCATTTATAAACATATATACGCCTTTAGGTGCGCTGTCAAGTTCACTTAATAATCTTAAATATCCGTCTTTGTAACCAATATGAACCAATGCCATAACAGTGTCTCTTTTAGTAGTATAAGAGCCGCCGTATCCTACTGTTTGTCCTTTAGGAATCTTTTTTATTTGAGATATTTTTGCATATATCTCTAAAGTATGTTTTGCATCGGGGCTTATTGGATGTCCGGCATTGGGAGCGCCTCCAACTAAGCCTATTCCGGGTCGGATCATATCAAAATTTGCCTCTGAATTATTCAGAAGAATAACGCTATCTGTACAGGCTAAAGTTATCGGAGCTTTCGGAAGTTTACCGGTATACTCCTTTAATATCTTTATTTGCTTATTGCAGTTTGTAAAGTCATCCCCTTTAATATCATATAAATGACTCATGTAAAACTCAACTTTGAGGTTTGATGTGAGTTTATTGTAATTTTTACTCAAAATATCAACTTCATCATCAAGTAGTCCAAGACGGTTCATTTGAGTATCGAGATGTATTATCACCGAACCTTTTCCGTTTTTCTCACAAAACAGATTCCATCGTTCAAGTTGTTCTAAACAATTAACACAGGGAACAATATTGTATTTTTTAAAATAAGGTTCCTCATTTTTCAGAATCCCAGCGAGTGTATAGATTTTTGCGTCGGTATATGGTAAAATTTCTCTTAGGTTTATGGCTTCAAACAGTTCTGCAACAAAAAAGTATCTTGCACCAACATTATATAGTTCGGGGGCAACATATTTCATTTGCAATCCGTAAACTTCTGCCTTAAGGACTGCAGCGCATATTGAACCTGTCTTATCGGCTCTCTCTTTAAACAAAAGGTAGTTGTGAACTACTGCATCAATATCTCTGATGCGGACAATAGGTTTAAAACCAAAAGCTTCATCCGGAATAATTCTAAAATTTGTTTCCATTGCAATCCTTGCAGTTATTATTAATTATTAATCAGCTGTCAGACCCCTTAAAGCATCTTATATTGGCAGGATAAAGGAAAAAACAGACCCTTTTCCAAATTCGCTGCTAACGCCTACATGCCCATTATGGCCTTCAATAATCTTCTTGACTATTGCAAGACCTAATCCATGGCTCGTTTCTCCACTCGTAGGCCTTACACTTGTTTGTTTAAACGGATAAAATAATCCTTCAATTTCTTTTTCCGGAATGCCCTGTCCATTGTCGATTACCTGAGTGACAAGTTGATTTATTTCTTTGAATACTTTTACGGTTATTGTTGAGCCCGGGTAAGAATATTTTATGGCGTTGCCGATAAGATTGTTCAATACCTGATTTATTTTTTCCTCATCAATTGAAACAATTAATCCACGTACTTCCAAATCACTAACAATCTTAATTCCTTTACTTTTGGCCAATAATTCATTCATCCTGATATTCTGTACAACAAATGCGTTATAGTCTATTTCATCTTTCTTGAGATCCAGCTTACCCGCTTCTATTTTCGAAATATCCAGAAGGTCGTTAA
>Ga0116171_10005133_pt1 | contig 11569 bp, 8 predicted proteins | sample AD_JPNHW2_MetaG_FD_89798 | JGI IMG/M metagenome (GOLD analysis project Ga0116171, IMG submission 89798) | Active sludge microbial communities of municipal wastewater-treating anaerobic digesters from Japan - AD_JPNHW2_MetaG | ecosystem: Engineered > Bioreactor > Anaerobic > Digestate | place...
GAGCATCTTTTCAAACTTCTCAAGAATACTACTGTTGGCTGTTCTTAAGAATTCCTGAATGAATTGTAATTTTCGGGTTTGTAAGTCCATAGTTGTAAATTGTCCTGTAAAGATACAAAAAATATGTTGTTTTTTTTGGTTCAGATAATGCAATGTAAAATTACGCTTTTTTGCTATTTCCAAAATATTTAAGAAATATCTTTTCTTAACTCTATTCGGCTATGTTGGGACATTAACCGTCGTCACTAAATAGGCTTTGCTTGACGCAAAATAATTATCTTTGAAGTAATTCTAATTTGTTTTAAACAAATGAATCATCGCTTTTTTGAATTATTTTGGCTAAAGCTTTTTAGGAAACGCCAAATTATAAAGGCTCCTAAGCCTGACAGGGCTTCGAAAAGACATTTAATATTTCTTCTTTTGGTGGTAACTTTATCAACAACATTTTCACAAAACACTACTATTAAATGCGTTACGAATTACCCATTATCAGAGAGATGCCCTAGCATGGAATATACTATCACAAATGACAAAATATTAATAATTAATACTTGTAAAAATAGAAAAATTTATAGTAGAAAAAATCGTGATAAAGCTGCATTATCTTCGTTAAATTCTTTTATTAAAAATAATAATATTTTATCTTTAGATACACTTTATAGTCTAAATAAAATAATTTTAGATGCCGGAAGTATGGCATTTTTTATTTCAGTTGATGGAATAAACAAAGAAATACTAATAGTAGATTGTTTTCAGCAAACAATGGATAATTTAATTGATTTACTAAATACGTTTTTCCCAGAAAAATACAAATTATTTAGGTCAAAACGACCTTGCAATTGCTCCTATCCAAGTGACCCATGTATTTTTGAAGATAAAAAAGATTGACTTGTCGAAATTCGGTTAAGGTTGTCTAAGTCGTTTCCATAATAACCTGCTTTGCCTGGGGTATCATTTTATCATTAAAGTAATTCAGTATTATTATTTGAATAATATGAACCATCGTTTTTTTTGAATTATTTCTGCAACAGATGAAAAAAATACAAGGGCATAAAAAGCCGTTATTTTCTCTGTATAATAATTACATAATCGGATTTTTTGATTATATTTGTTTTCAAATTAAATAAATGCAGAAGTTTTTTCTTTTCATTGCTTTAATTCTTTTAAGTTTTTCAGCCATTTCTCACGAAAAAGATTCGGTTACCTCTAAACATTTGCGTTTCATTGAAAACAAAGGGCAATGGGATCAGAAAATTAAATACAAAGCCGACCTGAACGAAGGTTCCCTGCAATGTTTGCAAAACAGCCTAAATTATGTATTCCGTGACCAGGCCCAATATGACAAGCTTTTATCCTACAAATTAACTCCGGTAAACAAACAGGTAACGATTGATTCTTCTGAATTTATTATAAACTACCACGCATATTCGGCCAACTTTATAAATTCCAACAAAAATGTTGAATTAATACCTTCCGAAATCGGGCCGGATTATTCAAATTATTTTCTCGGAAACGACAAATCGAAATGGAAATCGAATGTCCATAATTATAAAAAAATATCGTACATCAATTTGTATGACAATATTGATATGGAGTTGCTCGAGAACAATCAATTATTGAAATACCAGTTCATCCTGCACACGGGCGCAAATCCTGGTAAAATTATTATTGAATACGAAGGTGTGACGGATATTTCCATTCAGCAGCGGAACCTTATTATAAAGACAAGTGTCAACCAGGTTACAGAGCTTGCCCCAGTAGCATTTCAAATAATTAATGGGAACAAAACAATGGTTCCATGTAAGTTTGTTTTGCGTAAAAACCGTGTGAGTTTTGAGTTTCCTGAAGGTTATAATAAGGAGTTTGAAGTGGTTATTGATCCGGTACTGATTTTTTCCACATATACAGGTTCAACGGCAGACAACTGGGGGTTTACAGCCACTTACGACAACCTTGGGAATACATACTCTGGAGGAATTTGCTTCGATGATCCACCTTATGATTTTCCTGTTTCCATTGGCGCTTTTCAGGTAAATTTTGCAGGTGGTGAAGGCACATACAGGGGGGGATGCGATATTGCAATTATTAAATATGATTCCTTAGGTCACAACCGAATTTATGCAACTTATCTTGGAGGCAACCGTAATGACCTGCCACACAGTATCATTGTGGATATGAACGGGAACCTCCTGATATTCGGCACCACAGGATCTTCAAACTTCCCCGTGACTGCAAACGCCTATGATCCCACGTTCAACGGAGGCACCGACATTACTTATGATTATGTCCTTACTTTCAATCTGGGGGTGGATATGTACGTGGCAAAACTTAATTCCAGCGGCACCCAGTTGCTTTCTTCGACGTTCCTGGGAGGCACACGTAACGACGGCATAAACTTTTTTGCACCTTTATCCCATAATTATGCAGACGGAGCCAGGGGAGAAATAAATATCGATAAAAACAATAACGTATACATTGTTTCCACCACCTCATCGGATGACTTTCCAGTAACATCCAATGCATTTCAGACTACATTTGCCGGCGGTTCGCTCGACGGCTGTATCACTGTGCTGGACAACAGCCTTCATAGTATTATCTGGTCCTCTTTTCTTGGCGGGTCGTTGCTTGATGCCGTGTACGGGATTGTGATTGATGACACCATGAATGTTTATGTGTGCGGCGGAACCACCTCTTTGAATTTCCCGACCACATCAGGATGTTACCAACCCGCATTTGGCGGTGGTACTGCTGATGGCTTCATTACAAAAATTTCCCCAAACGGAAACGCCATAACCGCATCCACCTATTACGGATCGGCCTATTATGACCAGACTTACCTGATGGATAGAAGCAAACAGGGATATATTTTTGTTTACGGCCAGACGTCCGATCCCGGCAACTCATATATTCAGAATGCCACCTGGAATCACCCGGGGGGCGGGCAGTTCATCACAAAATTTTATCCGGATCTGGCAAGCCGTTTTTGGTCCACCGCCTTTGGAACTGGTAACGGCGGCCCCGATATTTCACCAACGGCTTTTCTGGTCGACTTATGTTCAAAAATTTATTTATCAGGTTGGGGAGGTTCGCTCAACGGATCAGGTGGAACAAGCGGATTACCCATTTCAGGCAATGCATTTCAGGCCACCACCGACAATAACGATTTTTATTTACTTGTTATCAAAGATGACGCATCGGCCATGGAATACGGAACCTATTTCGGGGGACCTATTAGTGGAGAACATGTGGATGGTGGAACTTCAAGGTTCGACCGGAAAGGAAAAATCTATCAGTCGGTTTGTGCCGGATGCGGCGGTAATGATGATTTTCCAACTACTCCCGGCGCATGGTCCAACACAAATAACAGTGCTACCAACTGCAACAACGGCACGTTCAAATTCGATTTCATGCTTCCTGTTACTATTGCGGATTTTCTACTGCCTCCGGTCATTTGTATTCCGGATTCCGTCCATTTTATTAACACCTCTTTTTCTGGTGGAGTTGGTATGACGTACGTATGGGATTTTGGTGATAATACTTCCTCAACTGCCACTAACCCTGTTCATTATTATCCGAATTCAGGATTGTATACCATTACGCTGGCAGTTACCGACACAGGCACCTGCAACTTTTCAGATACCATAGCAAAACAAATTCTTATTTTATCAAATTCCAGTGATACAATCCCAACAAAATACATCTGTTCCGGAGATTTCACACAGATTGGAATACTGACTTCCGGTGACACCACCTTAACTTACGACTGGATGCCGACATCTTACCTGTCAGACCCACACGTTTGCAACCCAATAGCTAATCCGCCGACCACAACAACTTATACACTTTTAATCTCCAATGGGGTTTGTACGGACACCTTGCGTCAGACAGTTCAAATTTTTATGCTGGATGTTGTTCCAAGTATTGACACCACCACCTGCAACGGTGATGTCGTGCTTACCGTACCAACAGGACAGGGTGCCAATTTTTTCCATTGGTCATCGAACAATGGTTTCACCGACTGGCTGAACAGTCCGTCCTCTAACCCTACTATGTCCACGACCATTACAACTCCGGGGTATTTTTATGTTCAGGTCAGTAATGGTTATTGTACCGTTTTTGACAGTATTTACGTCAGTTTTGTAGTTGTTGTGGATTCCCTTCAGTATTCCACACCTTCCTGTAATGATTCCTGCGATGGCAGCGCTTCTGTGCAGGTAGACACCGGAAACCCGCCATTTACGTTCCTTTGGAGCAATAGCATGTCCAACGATACAATTTTCGGACTTTGTGCCGGCGTCTACACAGTAACAGTCACTGATGCTTCGAGCTGTATTTCTATTTCTTCGGTTACCATTACCGATCCGGATGCACTTTCAACCACTGTACAATTGATGAATCTGCCGTGTGATGAAGCCTGCGTGGGTTATATTACATTGATTCCATCCGGAGGCACCCCACCCTATTCATATTTGTGGAGCAACAATGAAACTTCAAACCCGATTGAAAATCTTTGCGCAGGTATTTACGATGTAACTGTCAGCGATTCTAAACTTTGTCAGGTCACAAATTCTTTCACTATAATTGTTGATTCTATCTTTGCTCATGTAAGCGTATATTCTGATAAAGACACTATTTATCAGGGACAGTCAACTGGCCTGCATGCGACCAACATCCCGAATTGTACCTATTCCTGGTATCCAGCCACCGGTCTCGACAACCCAAATTCTCAAAATCCTATTGCCAGCCCTAATGAAACAACCACTTATTACCTTACCATCTCTGACCAATACGGTTGTATTTACACTGATACTTTGAAAATTATTGTGTTGGAAGTGTTCTGCAACGATTCTTATATTTACGTTCCCAATGCATTTACACCCAACAGCGACGGAAAAAATGACATTCTTTATGTCCGCAGCAAGATGCTGTCGGACTTGAATTTTCTGGTATACGACCGTTGGGGTGAAAAAGTCTTTGAAACCAAAGATGTTAATAACGGCTGGGATGGAAAATACAAAGGCAAAATGTGCGATCCCGGTGTTTTTGTATATTACCTTGATGCTACCTGCCACAACAAAATGCAATACATAAAAAAAGGTAATGTCACGTTGATAAGATAGTGGCTAATAGCTCCGCCGCGCTAATGGCTATTGGCTCGTGGCTATTTCCCTACCTTCAACTTCTTCACCGAATCAATCACCGTTCCGTCAACCCACTTGATCACAGCAACAATTTCGTCTTCGTATTCAACCTTTTCAGGGACACCGCAAATTGCTTCAGCTTCTGCCTTCAGCTCCTGTATCGTTTTTATCGGAAGCGTGGTATTCTTCATCTTTTCGATAAGGTCCGTTCGTAAAGGGTTGATCGCAATGCCGCGCTCGGTAACAATCACGTCTATCAGTTCTCCCGGGCCGCAGATAGTTGCAACTTCATCAATGATAACCGGAATTCTGTCGCGGAACAGAGGAACGGGTAATATCGTGCATTTAGAGAACAGGCAGTTTTGCCACCCGCCAATGCCGTGTAGCAGCGTACCATCGGAATGTGTAACTACATTGGCATTAAAATTCACATCTACTTCCGTTGCGCCTAAAATCACCACATCGATCATGGATGCAAAGTTTCCTTTTCCATGGTAATTATAGCTGGTAAACGGACTGGTATTAATATGTCCCGGGTTTTCGCGCATGGAGCGGACTCCTTCCAGGTCGAAGGTCTGCCCGTCAAGTATGTATTCTACCAAGCCTTCTTCAAGCATCTTAACCAGGTATTTGTTACTGCCTCCTCGGGCAAAACGGGCTTTCATGCCACGCTGGCGAAGGATGTCAGCAAAATATATCCCTATCGAAAGTGCTGTGCCGCCGGCTCCTGCCTGAAACGAGAACCCATCATGAATAATGCCTGCTTCATCGCAAAACTGTGCGGTCCATTCAGCAAGCAGCAAACGATCAGGACTTTTTGTCACTTCGGTGGTACCCGAAACAATCTTTTCCGGGATACCAATTTTGTCGAGCACTACTACATGATCTACATAATTACCATGGATCTGCCATGGTATGCATGGAAAAGGAACAAGGTTGTCAGTAACGATGATGACTTTATCGGCATACTGCGAGTCGGCAAGTGCAAAACCCAGCAATCCGCAGGCTGCAGGGCCACGGTCACCAGTAGCATTTCCAAAAGCGTCAGTTGTAGGAGCAGCAATGACCGCAATATCAATATGTACATCACCGTCCTGTACAGCCTGATACCTGCCGCCGTGCGAACGCAACACGCCCAGGCCTTTCATTTTTCCTTCGGAAGTAAAACGTCCGAGGGAGCCGTTCATGCTGCCTTCAATATGATGTATCGTTCCGTCTTCCAGAAATTTCGTCATAGGGGAATGACATTCAAAAGATGCCGACGGAAACCACATCAGGTCTTTTATTCCGAGTTCTGAAGCGATTTCAAAAATTTGCTGTGCAATAAGGTCGCCGTTACGAAAATGGTGATGTGTCGAAATGGTCATCCCGTCTTTGATTCCTGATTTTACAAGCGCCTCTTTCAGGGAAGTAAGTGTTTTATTTCCATCGGCGGGGTAATCGGCACAGGTGGCAATTGCCGGGGCATGTTTGCGTCCTGTTGGTTTATATTTTCCGACTCCCATATAAGGAACTGCAGGCTTTCCATTGATAATGGTTGGTACCGTACGGCCTAGGGCATTCACTACAAGTTTATCATATTTTTTCATTGTCTTCTTACCTCCATTTTTTTGAAATTTTTCCAATTTAACCCGTTGAGGCTGCATCAAAAGTCTTTAATGCAGACAAAACACGTTGTAAAATTTGTGTAATTTCTACAAATCATTTGTTTTTCAGTGTTTTAAATACACCTTGAAGTACTCAAATCCTGTCAGCCTTATGCAGCCTTTCCGGGTTAGCACAGAGAAAACCAGACACTTTCAGAACAGCCTCCAAATATCATGAAAGTTTACAACTACTATAGCATTAGTAAACTTTCAATAATGAAAACCATAGCCTGGCTATTTAACCTTTCTTACCGAATCAATCACGGTTCCGTCAACCCATTTTATTACAGCTACGATTTCATCATCAAAATCAATTTTTTCGGGAACCCCGCATATAGCATCCGCCTCTGCTTTAAGCTGTTGAATAGTCTTAATAGGTAAAGAAGAATTTTTCATCTTTTCAATCAGGTCGGTGCGTTTCGGATTAATGGCAATGCCGCGCTCGGTAACAATCACATCGATCATATCGCCAGGACCGCATATAGTGGTCACTTCATCAACCACCACCGGAATGCGGTCGCGGAAGAGCGGAATGGGTATAATTACTGTTTTGGCATGCAGGCAGTTTTGCCAGCCGCCAATTCCATGCAGCAAAAGGCCATCGGAATGAGTCACCACATTTCCGTTGAAATTTACATCAACCTCGGTAGCCCCCAGAATCATGATGTCGGTCATTGAGGTATAGTTTCCCTTGCTATGAAAATTATAAGCCTGAAAAACCGATAAATCAATATGATTCGGGTTTTCGCGCGCGGAACGTACCGCTTCGAGGTCGAAAGCCTGCGCATCAAGTATATAATCAAGTGTGCCGTTTTCCAACATTTGCACCATATATTTCGTGCTACCACCAAAAGCAAAACGAGCTTTTTCTCCGCGGGATTTTAGAATCTGTTCCATGTACACACCCACAGCCAAGGAGGTTCCGCCGGCACCCGACTGCAAACTGCAGCCGTCTCGCAACAGGCCTGCTTCATCACAAAACTGTGCAGTCCATTCAGCAAGTAAAAGCCGGTCAGGGCTTTTTGTCACTTCGGTGGTTCCGGATACTATTTTTTCGGGAATACCAATCTGGTCAACCACCACCACATAGTCCACATAATTTCCCTGCACCTGCATAGGCATGCAAGGGAACGGAATAAGATTGTCGGTAACCACAATAACTTTATCAGCATACATATAATCGGCCAGTGAATATCCCAAAATACCGCAAGCAGACTTGCCGCTGAGGGCATTGGCATTGCCGAAAGGATCCGCTACAGGAGCTGCAATCACTGCAATATCTATGTGCACTTCACCGTCCTGAATGGCCTGAACGCGGCCGCCATGTGAACGAAGCACGGCGCAACCTTTCATGCCGCCCTTGCTGGTGAATTTTCCGAGCGGACCGTTCATCGAGCCTTCGATGCGATTGATGGTGCCGTCTTCGAGGTATTTAATCAGCGGTTCGTTGCATGGAAAAGAAGCCGAAGGAAACCAGACCAAATCCTTGACGCCCATTTCGTGTGCTATATCAAAAATGGCGTTGCTTACAAGATCTCCGTCGCGCAAATGATGATGTGTACTGATGGTCATGCCATCTTTCAATCCGCATTTTTTCAGGGCTTCGGTTAGCGATGCAAGGGTTTTATTCCCGTCGTCGGGATAATCAAGACAAGTAGGAATAGAGGAAGCATGTTTCACTCCTGAAGGCCTGTATTTTCCCACTCCCATAAATGGAACTGCAGGTTTCCCGTTGATAATGGTCGGAACCAAACGACCAGCGGCATTCACAACAAGTTTATCATATTTTTTCATTGTCTTCTTCCCTCCAGTTTTTTGAAATTTTTCCTGTTGATATTGCAAGGTCAATGGTTTTTTGTGCGCGTTTCACCACAGGCGCATCAATCATTTTTGTGCCCAGCGAAACCACGCCCAGGCCTTTTTCTTTAGCTTCTATAAAGGCATTGACGATTTTTTTCGCTTTAGCAATTTCTGCATCGTCCGGAGCAAAATTATCATGTAATACCCTTATCTGACGGGGATGTATACACCCCATACCATCAAAACCAAGCGCTTTGGATCTGAGCACATTCTGCTTAAGTCCTTCCATATCGGCAACGTCGGAAAATACCGAATCTATAGCCTGTTTCCCGGCGGCTTTGCATGCATTGACAACCATGCTGCGCGCGAAAAACGACTCTGTAGCTTCCGCGGTGCGCCTGATCCCAAGGTCTGCAGTATAATCTTCGAGGCCGATGGCCAGGGCAACCACATTCTCTGCCGCCATCGCAATTTCGTATGCTTTTAAAACACCAAGGGCGCTTTCAATGATCGGCATCAGCCAGATATTTCCTGTATTCTTTTGTTTTGCTTTTATCTCAGCAATCCTGCTGTTGACAAGGTGAATTTGCTCAGCACTTTCACATTTCGGTATCAAAATCAGGTTCACATTATGTGGCACAATAAAATCGAGGTCTTCCAGGCCACGCGGCACCTGGTTGATGCGAACCATGCGTTCGGTGCCATAAAAATCAAGGTTGCGTAAAGCGTTTCGAACCAGGAAACTTGCCTCAAATTTTTTATCAGGAGCAACGGCATCTTCAAGGTCGAGGATAATTCCATCAGGATGATGTATCCCGGCATTGATCATGAGGCTGGGTGTGTTGCCCGGCAGGTACAGACGGGAAATCCTGTTTTTATCCTGCTCGGTCTGATAATTATTTTGTTTAAAAAAAGGCAAAAGAAATTCTTTGTCCGTTTTTTTCAGTGTTTTAACTGCGGCTTCCATTCGGGCAGCCATCACAAAAGGAAGCGCCCCGGAATCTTCGATAACCACCTTGGCATTTTTTATATCAAAAAAAACAAGGATTTCTTCAATTCCCCTGCGGATAGATTTGCCGTAAAGTGCGTTTACTTTACTTACCAGTTCAATATTAATTCCACCGGAATCTAATATCTCTAAAAAAACCTGGCAATCAGACCTGACGCCTTTGCCTTTGTTTCCAATAGTTGCTGTTTTGTTATGTTCCATTTTTCAGTTTATATACTTCACAAAATTAATCATTCATTATTTATATGGCAGAAGTTTTGAAAAAATTTATATTTTTATGGTACACTTTTTGAAAAGTACTGCATAAACCAATTTTCTATGAAAACCATAAAGCTATTTTGCACAGTTATTACAACAATTTTTCTTTTTTTCATACTACTAAAAAGCACCTCAGCACAATCGAGTGAAGAAGAAATCACTAAAGAACCCTACCGGTCGGATGCGATCATCAGTATGATAATCAATTATCTTCCTGCAGGATGGACTTTCACAGAATCCAACGGTTTTTATATAATACAAAAGACCGATTCGATATGGGTTCTAGCTGAAAATACGCTGAATGCTCCGGCCGAAAAAAAAGAAGAAAAGATAAAGCGGATAAAGGCCAATGGTATTAAGACAGTTGCAAAAATCCTAGTCCGTTACGAAAAAAAATGGGATTTTATAAAGATACAGGAAGTTTCTTTTAATAATATGTCTGTTAATAATGAAATTACAGCCCTTGAAAGCAAATATAATATCGCAAAACTTAAGGACACCAAATTAAGTTCCAAATCAAAGATAGTTTATACACCACTCAATGAAGATGATGTTAAAAGAATTAATGATTATTATGCTGAAAAAAAACAACTGGAAGACAAGCTGATTAAATCACCGGATTTCAGTTCGCAACAATACAGCCTATTTGTTATTTCCAAAACCGGTATTATTGACGAAGATCATTCTGTTTTCCCGGATAAGGCTTCTGTTGAATGTTATACTATTATGGCTTTAATGCGTGAGGTTTGCGGAAAATAAAAAAAGGGCTGAAAAATCAGCCCTTTTTTTATTAAGATTGCTAAAATCAACCTTTTCCCTGTCCGGCTTTTACCTGATCTTTAGGTATAGGCTGTCCTGGTTTTGGAGTAGGTTTTGTGCCGCCTTTAGGTTTGTTAGTGAGTGCAGCTAACGAATCTTCAACGCGTTTTGCTTTTTCAGCAGCAGCAATTGAGTCAGCAGTTGCAACAGCAGCGATAGAATCGTCAATAGCTTTCTGAGCTGCAGCGATAGAATCCTGTTTTGCTTTTTCTTTTGCAGCTTTTTCTTCAGCGCTCGGTCCGCAAGCTACAACAGCTAACATACCAGCGATTACTAATAAACTGAATAATTTTTTCATTTGTTTTTTAAATTTAGGTTATTAATTCGGGAGCAAAATTAATAAAAAAAAACCGGTATGCGCAGTAAATCATTTTTTTTTTTACCAATTTTTCAACAATGGTGGATACCGAAATAAAAAAAGGCAGAAAATTCTGCCTTTTTTTTCCTAAATGAACACGAGTTCAATTATTTTTTCTTAGGAAGAGCTGCGATTGAATCTTCAATAGCTTTTGCTTTTTCAGCAGCAGCAATTGAATCAGCAGTTGCAATAGCTTTCAGTGAATCAGCTGTAACTACAGCAGCGATTGAATCAGCTTTTGCTTTTGCTTTTGCAGCAAGTTCTTCAGCGCTCGGTCCGCAAGCTACAAGAGCTACCATACCGGCGATTACTAATACTGAGAATAATTTTTTCATTTTTTTGGTTTTAAATAATTGATTTTGGGTGACAAAAGTAATACATTATTTCAAAATAAAAAGTTTTTTTAAAAAAAATTATACTTATTAGTTTTTTTGCTATCTTTGCCTCACATTTAGAAATTACTTAACAATTATCTATTATTAACAAAAATTAAAACAAAATGAAAAAATTTGCATTAGGTTTTGCCGCTATCGCATTA
>Ga0116171_10005134_pt1 | contig 11568 bp, 10 predicted proteins | sample AD_JPNHW2_MetaG_FD_89798 | JGI IMG/M metagenome (GOLD analysis project Ga0116171, IMG submission 89798) | Active sludge microbial communities of municipal wastewater-treating anaerobic digesters from Japan - AD_JPNHW2_MetaG | ecosystem: Engineered > Bioreactor > Anaerobic > Digestate | place...
ATGCAAGAGAAATTTTATTCAATAAATCAGATTTATTTTTCTAAATAATATTTGACAATATAAACCTAATTTATTAAATTGAACAATGTTTAATATATAATACAACGTTTATCGAGGATGAAAATGAAAATTCATACGATGAAAGGGTACATAAACAATCTTTATATTGCTGAATATGACCATGGTCTTCTCCTTCTCGATGGTGCATCTCCGGCAGATCTCCCTGTCATAGAAAAATTCTGTATTGATACACTTAAACGGCCTGTTAGCGATATTAAACTTGCGGTTGTTACTCATATGCACCCCGACCATTCAGGGGCAGCCCCGCTTTTAAGAAAGAAATATGGTACACGCATAGCCGCATACAAAAACATAGATCATTGGTACAAAGGCCCTTCCGGCTGGCTGCAGCATATCCTTGATTGCCTGATGGCTCAACTTGTGGCATCAAGACAGGGAACTAAAATACATAAAGTTTTCAGTAGAAGGATAACTAAACCTGATTTTCTTGTAGATGGAGGTGATCATCTGCCAATTTTTCCGGAATGGCAGGTAATATTTACTCCAGGGCATACAGCGCACGACATAGCGGTATTTCATTCTCAGAAAAAAATACTTTACTGCGGAGATAGTATAATTGTTGTGAAAAACCGGTATTACCTTCCTTTACCGGTTATATTCATCAATAAGATGAGGCAGTCATATAAGAAGCTGGCCTCACTGGGTGCGGCAACTATTCTCGTACCTCACGGGAATACAATATATACTGATGACAGCAGAGAGGTATTCAGAGAAATGATATCACTACTGGAGGAACCTCCGAATAAACTGAGACGCCGTATACATTATTTTTCGGTATGGTCTCCTGATATATGGAAGCCGACTATTAGAAAGATGCTATGGGGATAAAATGTGTAACTATAAAAAGAATTTTTACTGCGGCAACTGCATCTCTTTCCCGTGCAGAAGGAAGAGCAGCAGCTAATCCATTCGAAGTACCCTTGCGGTAAACCCGGAGTTTGTTTCCCGCAATAAAAGTCCATTGACGTACAATATTCTATTTAAAAGAAGCCAGATAACCGCCTTCGCGGGTATGATACTCACTGTTGAAAATTACAGCTGAATATCATGTCTTTTTCTCCGTGTAAAACCGGAAATTTTTCTATAACCGGCACTTCTGATTTTTTCCCTGGCTTGAGGGTATCCGCTGCATACATCATCCGGAGTATGTGAATCGGATCCCATCGTAACAGGAACATTCTCCTCGAAAAAAATATTAATAATTTCATCCGACGGGTAAATTTCGCCAACCGGTTTTCGCAGGCCCGATGTATTAATCTCGGCTGCAATACCTTTTAAGGCCATCTTCCTTGCGATTCTTCTTATAACAGGTGTCATATCCGATTTCGGCCTGTGACCGAATTTTTTTATAAGATCAAAATGCCCCACTATATCGCAGAAATCCGCATCAACGAGGCCCTCAATTAGCGCGTAATAATCTCTATATATCTCATCGATATCTCTTTCATTAAACCGTGATGCCTCCGCGGGATTATCGAATCCCCAATCTCCCATATAATGAGTCGAACCTATAATGTAGTCAATCCTCGGATCGGACAGGTAGCTTCTCTGAAGTGAATCAAAAAGAGGAAAATCTATTTCAAAACCTGTTTTAATCTGTACCCGGTCTTTATACTCATATTTTTCCTCAAGTATGCTGGTAATATAATTTTCGGTATCTTCAGGGGACATTGATATCCCCTGCCGCAAATGCAGCGGAACAGGAGCGTGATCGGAAAACCCGAATTCACTTATACCGTGTTCAATCGCTTTTAAAATGTACTCGTCCAGTTCGCCTATAGCGTGACCGCAGAGGATAGTATGATTATGATAGTTAACCATATTATCAGTAACCGTGCCTGTGGTAATAATATGATATGTCATTCAGCGATGTGTATATCTTTGAATCTACCCTGTCAGTTTTTATGAAAAATCTTTCCATCTCTCCGGCACCCTCCGGATTTATAATGGTAAGCACATTCCATAAATAAGGGATTTTACCACCCGGTTTACCGCTGCGGTCGATGGTCTCTTCTATCACCTTTGTATCCATAATATTTTCAAGACTGACAGATACGAACTTACCATCATCAGAATTCTCTACAGCCCCGGACGGATGGGTCAGGTATAGAACCAGTATCCTCTTCTTTTTAAGATATATTGCAGCCAGTTCGACATTCCCGGCCTCGAAGTATCTTGGCCTGATCACAATTTTGCTGAGTTTCGAAAAATCCCCTTTGTAAGGATAAAAAGAGAGCAGGAACCGCAACCTGTCGGGAGAAATGAGCAACGACTGGTTCCCCGGGTAACCTGTTCCCGGGTAAATTATTTCAATTATTGAATCATTATTCTTATACCTGTCACAGAGATACAAGCTTCCGATTCTGTCGGTAAGGAGAGTATCAATATCAGAGACAATCTCATCATCTATACCGGGGATACTGTAGTCAATCCCCTGGCCGCTTCCGGCGCTGCAGTTATAATATTCCCTGATATCGAACATACCATTCTCCTTAATTATTACGCTTTACCTGCCGAGCCGAGCACCTCAATGTTTTTGTGCATATATAATGCTTTTAAAGCATCCCTTGCCGGGCCAAGATATTTTCTCGGGTCAAACTCCCCCGGATTTTCTTTAAGAACTTTTCTGATAGCCGCAGTCATCGCAAGCCTTCCGTCTGAATCAATATTAATTTTACATACCGCAGATTTTGCCGCTTCGCGGAGCTGGCTCTCCGGGATACCGACAGCATCTTCCATCCTGCCGCCGTTTGCATTGATCTGTTCAACAAGAGAATGCGGGACTGACGACGATCCATGAAGGACAATAGGAAACCCCGGGATGCGTTTCTCAATTTCATGAAGTATGTCGAGTCTTATTTGAGGATTCGTCCCGGGTTTAAACTTATAGGCGCCATGAGATGTTCCTATTGCTATTGCCAGTGAATCAACTCCTGTTTTAGAAACAAAATCCTGGACTTCTTCCGGCTGAGTAAACACATGCTCCGCAGCATGAACATCATCTTCAACACCGGCAAGTACTCCAAGCTCACCCTCTACTGTTACATCATGTTTACTCGCGTAAGCTACGACTTTTCTGGTAAGCTTAATATTCTCGGCGTATGGCAGGTGAGACCCGTCAATCATGACCGATGAGAAACCCGTATCAATACAGCTCTTGCAGAGTTCATACGAATCACCATGATCGAGATGAAGAACAATCGGAATCTTCTTTCCCAGATCTTTTGAGTATTGGACAGCACCCTCTGCCATATACCGGAGCAGTATCTGATTGGCATATTTCCTTGCGCCGGCAGAAACCTGGAGAATAACAGGGGAACTCGTCTCAACGCATGCCATGATTATGGACTGAAGCTGCTCCAGGTTATTAAAATTATAGGCCGGAATCGCATATCCTCCCTTAACAGCTTTTTTAAAAAGATTCCTGGTGTTGACCAGACCCAACTCTTTATAACTTACCATAAATTCACCCCGATTTATTTAAAATGACAAAATATTCTTTACCGGTACAGCGCCCCTGTCAATGAAAATTTAGTACCGACGCTGCAAGATCGTCATTAATAAAATACGGAATACCTGTTAAAAAACAAAATTAATCTGTTGTTTTAAAAATATAGCTGATATATCGCAGCGGATTAATTGGCGGATGCAGGAACCGGGATTTTTCTGATCAGGAACCTGTATGATTTGTACAACCGTTTCTGAACAATTCACCTGCCATGCCGGAATTACCCGGGCTGTTCTATATAAAAATTTTACTGCCATAAAAAAATCTTGCCTTTCCAGGCCTTAAATAAAAAGTAATATCCCGGGATAAACAGGAAAACAGGTAATGCTAAAAAAAGATCTGAGCGCTAAAATGTCACTCCTCGCCGCAATGATAATCTGGTCGACATCATTTGTCGCTCTGAAGATTACATTCAGATCTTATGACCCGATGTTCGTAATATGGTGCAGACAGGCGCTTGCCTCTCTGCTATTCCTCTTCGTTATAAAAAATTTATGGAGAAAATGTTCATACAGGAACGGGGATTACAGGCTCCTGCTTCTGATGGCGGCTTTTGAACCCTGTCTCTACTTTCTCTTTGAAGCTATGGCAATAACCAATACCACTGCCTCCCAGGCGGGAGTACTGACATCTGCACTTCCCATACTTGTCGCCATCGCGGCGTTTTTTACACTTGAAGAAAAAACTAATCCGGCCGCATGGCTCGGATTTATAATTGCAGTAGCCGGTGCGGCTGTTCTCTCCATCTTCAGCGAAGTCACGGAGAACGCTCCGCACCCGGTTCTCGGAAATTTTCTGGAATTCTGCGCGATGATCTGCGCGACCGGGTACACAATCCTGCTGAAAAGATTAAGCAGCAGGTACAGCCCGTTCTTTCTTACAGCGGTCCAGTGTTTCACAGGATCAATATTCTTTTTCCCGTTTATTTTTACAAGGGGTAAGGGATTCCCCGAAGAATTTTTATTTTTCCCCGCGATGGGAATAATCTACCTCGGAATTTTTGTCACAATAGGAGCCTACGGGCTTTACAGTGCAGGTATCAGTAAAGTAAAAGCCGGTACTGCAGCGGCATTTGTTAACCTGATCCCGGTTTTCACGATGTTCTTCAGCTGGATTTTTCTTGATGAAAAAATGAATCTGATACAATACTGCGGCTGCGGTTTAGTTTTTGCCGGAGTCTATCTCAGCCAGAAACGGAAAAATTAATCTTTATGTATATAAGGCTGGCGGAGAGAATAAGTATAAAGCACAGTAATTCAACAGCGGATTTATCCGTGATTATAAAATCTCTCCACAGATCAAGTAACAGGCAGAATTTTTAAACTCTTCCGGTATTTCAGAACCGCCAAGTACAAGATAAGGGATAACCTCATCAATTAAATAATCCGGGAGTGTCTTCAGTTTAACCAGTCTCCCGGTATCCCGGAGAAGACCTGCAAGAGTTGTGTAATATCTACTCTCTTCAAAAACAAAATCACCGGCACTGTTATAAACTTCCATATCCCTTGAAAGAATGACATTTACACCGCCGCACTTTACATAGATATGAATTGAATTGCCGTAACCATCAGCATCAACGATCTCCATGATTTGCACCCTGCTTTCATCAACACCGGCATTCCTGACAATAAATTCCTTCTCACGGCCGGCCATCTCCATATTCATCTTTGCCATGAAAATTCTTACGCCTTCAATCCTGCACTCATCAAATGAAAAGAGGCTGCCGCATTTCACAGGTTCTGCCGGGTATATTCTCGACACTGCAGAACCTCCGCCTGAGCCGTAAAACCCAAAACGCTTAAGATTAAGGCTTGCGTAATGCCCTGTAACTTCAAGAAAGGAAAAAAGCGTTTCCTTGAGAAAAGTTGTAGGGTATGAAAGATGACAGTGAGTTACACCGGTATAATTGATAACAGAACGGAATTCACTATATAACAGCGACGGCAGAAGAAATAGTTCAATTTCGGAAATTGATGAAAATTTATCAGTTTCAAAATTATAAGTCCCGGGAGGCAATCCTTCAGGGTAAAACATAATATCAGTACCTGATTCGTTCAGCATACCAGCGCCTGTATCAAAAACAGTTTTCTTCAGGTCATTGTATAATGGAACAAGATCGTAGTTTTTCCCGATGAATTCATAACCGTTTTTAACGATAACAGGTTCTCTCCTCAAAAGTGCAAGCGAGAGCGCCATCCGTATATGGCGCCAGTCAGGAGAATTTAATCCTATTGTTTTCATAACCGTTAATGCAAAATTACATGTACTTCTTCAGCACTTCCGGAATTTCAAACCCTCCATCACCGGTCTGGTAGTTTTCAATAATTGCCGCCATTGTCCTCCCCGCCGCAAGACCGGATCCATTCAGAGTGTGGAGGTACGCAGGCTTTTCACCTTTCTTTTTATACCTGATCATCGCCCTGCGGGCCTGGTATTCAAGAAAATTAGAGCATGATGATATTTCCATGTACCTGCCCAACCCCGGCATCCAGACTTCTATATCATATGTTTTTGTCGATGATGCGGACGTATCTCCGCCGCAGAGAAGCACAGTCCTGTAATGGAGTTTGAGCCTTTTCAGAACCTCCTCGGCATTAAGGGTCAGTTTCTCAAGTTCTTCAAATGAATTTTCAGGTTCGACGAATTTGACAAGCTCTACCTTCTGAAACTGATGAACCCGTACAAGGCCCCGGGTGTCTCTCCCTGCCGCGCCCGCCTCTCTCCTGAAGCATGAAGACTGCATGGTAAGGTATATGGGGAGATTCTCCGCCTCAAGAATTTCGTCCCGGTAAATATTTGTAAGAGTAACCTCCGCGGTGGGGATCAGCGACAGCCCGTCTTTCTCCATTTTATAATATTCATCCTTAAACTTCGGGTACTGGCCGGTGCCTGTCATACTCTCATCGTTTACTATAAAAGGGCCGAAAGTCTCCTCATAGCCATGCTCCTTCGTATGCAGATCGAGCATGAAGTTTATGATCGCCCTCTCAAGCCTGGCGGCAAGACCATGGTATATATAAAATCTTGCGCCTGCGAGTTTTACCCCTCTCTCAAAGTCGAGTATACCTAACTTAGCCCCAATTTCAAAATGAGGCTGAGGTTCAAATTTGAATTCAGGCTTCTTCCCCCACTCTCTTACGACGATGTTGTCTTTCTCATCTTTCCCCTCCGGTACCGATGCATCGAGCAGGTTCGGAATGGAGAGATGAAGATCTTTATACTTTACGTTAAGTTCAGCAAGTTTATCGTCATATATTTTCAGGTCATCTGATATTGTTTGAACCTCTTTCATAAGCTGGTCAGCATCCTTACCCTGTGATTTAAGCTGTCCTATGGTTTTTGAGAGTTTATTTCTTTTTTCCTTAAGTTCATCCGATTTTAAAGAAAGCCCTCTCCTCTCCTCATCAATACTCTTAAGCCGGTCAACATCAACCGCCCCCTGCATATTTCTCTTAACGAGAAGAGTCCTTATCGAATCTATATCATCCCTGATTATTTTTGGATCTATCATAAAATTACCCCGGAAAATTATCATTACCAAAGATGATTAATCTCCGTGATGCATAATTTTTTGTCAAGAGGTAAAACCGTATAAATAATTCGGGCCGGAGTAATATTAAAGTATCTCCCGGATTAATATTGTTCTTGTCTTTTCTGAAATCCGCATTACATTTCTAATATGATATTAAATAGATTACAGGCATATTAATGAATTTACAATCTGTTCCGGCCCTTATGATGTCTGCTGTCTGTCTTTACGTATCCTTTTATTATTTCATAATGTATCTGCTGCGGAAAAATGAAAAGGAATACCTGCTTTTTTCGATATCATGCTTCTCCGTATTCATATATGATGTAACCTGCGCAGGACTTTATAACGTGAATAATATCGGGCAGGGTATTTTATGGCAGAGGGGTAATTTTGTAAGTACATCATTAATATCGATATCATTAATATGGTTAATTTTCTGTTTTACCGGGACCCGTATCGGGAAACCGGCAGCAGCATTGACTTTGTATTATCTGCTTATGATACCTCTCTTTATGTTTATGAATAACAGGCTTATACTGACTGCTGACAGGCCGTCAATCAAACATATAAAGACAGGTATATTCCCGGATGTCACTTATTATGAATCCGATCCTGGAATATTATGCACGGTTTTTATGCTGGTTACAATAATCACTTTTATATCCCTGATCCGCATTCTTCTCAGACATAAACGTATCTATAAAAACCGGAAATTTTTAAAAATCATAATATCGTTTTGCATATTATCCCCGGGAATTATCAACGATATTCTTGTATCATCAGGGTTCTACAATTTCTTATATATTTCAGAATACATCTTTATGTATATTATACTGGTCATGGGATATGCGCTTCAGATTAATTTTGTCAATCTTCAGGGAGAGGCCGAAAACCTTAATCTCAATCTTGAGCTTAAGGTTGATGAAAGGACTGATGAATTAATAGAAAAACAGAAAAAAATTGAAGAAGAAAAAAATGTGATGTCCGAATGGCGCAGCACAATGGACCATCAACTGGATATGGCCCGGCGGATTCAACAGCAGCTTATCCCGGAAGAGAATCCCGCAGATTTTATATCTGCGATGTTTATCCCGATGGAGCCGCTGGGCGGAGATTTTTACGATTTTATCAGGTTCCGGGAAAACAATTTAATCGGAATCTTCATAAGCGATGTCTCCGGTCATGGCCTGCCCGCAGCCTTAATTACAACCATGATAAAAAGCCTGATCTCCGGATCCGGCGGAGCAAAACTCGATCCCGCGCAGTTATTTAAAAATCTGAATAAAACGCTCGTAAAGCAGGTAGACGAAAACTTTGTAACTGCATTTTACGGCATTTACAATACAACAGACAGAACGTTCACATATTCATGCGCAGGCCACACCCCTCCCTTCCTGGTATATAATAACATTATAACAAAATTAGATGAGGCCAGGAGTATCCCGCTGGGGATATATCCGAATGAAAGGCTTGAAGAATTTAAAAAAACCTATATTAATAAAACTGAGACACTTCCGGTTAACAGCAAACTCATTCTTTATACTGATGGTCTGACTGAAACGCGGCGCGCAGATGAAAATATTTCTTTTTTTGAAGACGTCATAGGGGATATACTTTTAAAGATCGTAAACCTGACCTGCAGGGATTTTGTCGCTGAATTATACAGGGAGCTTGTAAATTTCCGCGGCAGTGAAAATTTTGAAGATGATATATGCATTATATGCGTTAAAATTGAATAACAGAAAACTGTATTCCTGCCATCCTTCTTTCAGAGATATCTATTCTTTTTATTAATAATAAATTTTCAGTAATAATTCCTAAATATACTATTTAGTATAAAAATATGAATTATATAGGGGCTGTCCCAAATGTCCGGTAATTCCTCCCCCTCGATGGGGGAGGTTAGGAGGGGGTGAACAAAGTACTGATTTAATCAGCGATTGACAATCACCCTCCCCCGCCCCTCCCATCAAGGGCGGGGAGAAACAGACTTATGAAACAGCCCCATAATAGAGTATTTTTTACCTGAAATAAGTTAAGGAATAAATACTGGAAATTTTAAAATTATTAAAAATGGTCTGGTTAAAAAAAATACCGGTGAGACCACCGGCATTTTTTTCACTGGAAGGAAGTTAAATTATTTCTTTACTTCTTCTTTCTTTACTTCTTCTTTCTTTGCAGCTTTTTTAGCTTTTTTAGCTTTTTTCTCTTTTTTCGGTTCTACTTTTTTTGTATCGTCTTTAGCAGCGTCTTTTTTTACTTCTACAGCTGCTTTTTTCTCTACTGCTTTCTGATCAGCAGCAAAAGCCATAGGGCCGGAAACAAGAGCGAGAACCAATACTGCAAGAACTACTTTAACAAGTCTTTTCATGAAAAAATCTCCTTTTTTATAATTACCGGTTAAACCGGAATTTGCATTTTTAATAGACCGGAACCGGAATTCCTGTCAGTTTTTTTTACCTTTTACGTTTCCCCTGGCTGAAGTGTCATTTTTAACAGCCGGCTTATTAGCTTCAATCTTTTTTTCAGAAAGAACCATTTCTATTATCTGAAGCGATTTTTTATTACATTTTTTATATGTAATGTTAACTTCAAAATTAATTTTATTTTTAAACTGTTCGCATAAAACGGATGTCGCTTTGAATTTCACAATTCGCGAATTTTCTTTAACATAAACTGTCTGCGTCTTTGTATCAACTCTTACCAGTACACCGGTTATCTGCTGATCCCCGGTTTCTTCATTTCCGGATAAAAAAACCGGAGAGCCGGAGAAAACCGCAATAATAATTATTATACGGAATATGTGATAAACTCTATTCAAGCCGACTCTCCTCAAACTTTAGATCTTTACAAAAAAAAATTTTCGTCAAAGATCAAACCCCAATATTCACAGGTATGACACAAAGTATCAATTAAGGATATGAGCAATTTAATCCAGGCAGCACTTAAGTATTATTCATGCTAACTAACATATATATATGCACATTATATGCCAAAATTTTCAATTAAAATTTCATCATAAAAACCGGTAATTTGGAAGGATAATGAACAATTTATACACAGAATTACATTTTCGTCATGGTAAACAGCTTCCACGGTATGGTAAATGAACCATCAATTTTTCTATTTTTTATATTCATCCGGGTCTATATTATATTTCTGCACCATTAACCAGAAGTTCTTTCTGTCAATTTCAGCTTCCCTTGCAGCAGCTGCAATATTTCCGTTATTTTTTTCAAGCATTACGGAAAGATATTTCTTTTCAAATTCTTCAATAACCCGCGATTTAGAGTCTCTGTAATTCATATTAATTTCACCGAATGAATCACCGGAAACAGCTGGAATTGATGATAAATCCTCTTTCCTGATTCTATTATTTTCACAGATGGCGGAGGCGCTCTCTATACAATTCTTGAGTTCCCTGACATTCCCGGGCCAGTCATATTTCATCAGGTAATTAACAGATTCATTATCAATTTCAACAGGTTGATTCCTTGAATTATTTATCTCTGATAGAAAACTTCTCAGCAGAAAAGGGATATCCTCTTTTCTTTCACGAAGAGGAGGGATATGGATTGTCAGCACCTTAAGCCTGAAAAAAAGATCATCCCGGAACTCTTTCTTCCTTATCAGTTCTTCGAGATTTTTATTAGTCGCAGATATCATCCTCACGTTCAGTACCATAGACTTCGAATCTCCAATTCTCCTGATTTCCCTGTCCTGGAGAAAACGGAGAAGCTTCCCCTGAATCTCGATTCCTATATCCCCTATCTCATCAAGAAATATAATGCCATTATCAGCCTGTTCGAAGAGCCCGGCCCTGCTGTCACCAGCCCCTGTAAACGATCCTTTTTTAAATCCGAAAAGTTCGCTTTCAAGAAGATTTACCGGCAGCAGACTGCACTGAACAGGAACAAAGGGTTTATCCTTTCTGTCACCTATACTGTGAATGTATTTTGCGATAACTTCTTTTCCTGTACCGCTCTCTCCTGTAATCAGAACACTCAGCTGTGAATCGGCAACTTTTCTGCAGAAGGCGAGGATCTCCTGCATCCTTCTGCTTATTACATTCAGATTACCCGGATTCTGAAGCAGCTCGATCTCCTTTTTCAAACGTATATTTTCATCAACAAGCTCTATATGATCCTGCACCTGCCGCACGGATATACGGATTTCTTCTCCCTGGAAAGGTTTTGTTATATAATCAAAGGCCCCGAATCTCATCGCATCAACGGCATTTCCAATACTTCCGTATGCTGTTATCATTATAAAATACAGTTCCGGCCTTATTTCTATAGAACATTTCAAAAACTCAAGGCCGTTCATTTCAGGCATATTTATATCCACTATTACCAGGTCGAATTTTTCGTTCCTGACCATCTCGAGCGCTCTCAGCGGTGATGTGGTTGTTATGACATCATACTCCGCGGCCGTTAAAATGCTTTTC
>Ga0116171_10005139_pt1 | contig 11563 bp, 4 predicted proteins | sample AD_JPNHW2_MetaG_FD_89798 | JGI IMG/M metagenome (GOLD analysis project Ga0116171, IMG submission 89798) | Active sludge microbial communities of municipal wastewater-treating anaerobic digesters from Japan - AD_JPNHW2_MetaG | ecosystem: Engineered > Bioreactor > Anaerobic > Digestate | place...
CCGGTATATTTCCCGCCCGAAGTCATTCAGCTGGGCGAACGTGAGTTCATTTTCGTCGACGGCGGGGTAACTACTTACAATAATCCTGCCTTCATGGCTTTCCTCATGGCGACTCTGGAACCATACAATATGCAATGGCCCACGGGAGAGGATAAAATGCTGATCGTTTCCGTCGGCACCGGAACAAACGCCAAAGCCAACGAAGACCTCGTGCCCGATGAAATGAACCTCTTTTACAATGCGGCTTCCATTCCTTCGGCTCTCATGTTTGCCGCCCTGAACGAACAGGACTTTCTCTGCCGCGCCTTTGGCCAGTGCCTGTCCGGTGATCTGATAGACCGCGAGGTGGAAAGCATGATCGGCAAAAAAGGTCCGCTGCCCGCGAAGCTCTTTACCTACATGAGATACAATGCGGAGCTGACGGCGGAGGGACTTGCCGCCCTCGGGCTTGCCGATATCAATCCCGAAAATGTACAGAAACTCGATTCCGTGGAACATATAACCGATCTTCAGAGAATCGGGCGCGCCGTGGCCGGGAGCAAGCTCAATATCGAGCATTTCCGGTCGTTCCTGAAGTAATTGCCAAAGTGAGCAATGATTCGCCTTGGTTTCCATATCTCCATCAGTGACGGGTTTGCAGCGGCTGCCGAAAAAGCCCGAATTCTCGGTTGCCGCACCATGCAAATATTCACCAGAAATCCCCGGGGCTGGGCCCCGCCCCGGGCTATCGATCCCGACGTAGCGGCGTTATTCCGTTCCACGCTGGCCGATAACGGCATTGATCCCCTCGTTGTTCACATGCCCTACCTGCCGAATTTTGCCTCCCCGGATGATACTCTTTACGAGCGTTCCGTGGCCATGCTGGGAGATGAGCTCGAACGGGCCGGACAGCTCGGAGCCGGGTATCTTGTCCTCCATGTGGGGCACCGGGGAAGTTCATCGGAAGAAGAGGCTTTCTCCCGCGTGGCTGCGGCGATTAACCGGGTCGGCGGCAACACTGCCGGACAACCGCTGCTGCTCCTGGAAAACACGGCTGGCCAGGGCACTGAGGTCGGATCGCGTTTTCCGCACCTAGCCCGCATCATGGAGATGATTGAACATCCAGACCGCGTAGGCATCTGCTTCGACACCGCCCATGCCTGGGGAGCGGGCTACGATCTGGCCACGGCCGCGGGCATTACCGATACCCTGGCGGAATTCGAAGAATATCTGGGATGGGAGCGCCTCCGGCTGATTCATCTGAACGATGCCAGAGCAACCTGCGGCGCCGGCGTCGACCGGCACGATCATATCGGTCAGGGACTCATCGGCCGGGAGAGTTTTCATTTCTTACTTAACCACCCCCGATTATCAGCACTTCCTTTTATAATGGAGACACCCAAAAAGTCGGAAGACGATGATCGGAAAAATATGCAGATCGTGAAAAGATTGGCTGGAAAGAAGACCTGAATTTTATAAATGCAGAAACAGCGGACAATCCGAAAGTGTGCGCGAAATTTCCGGCTTCAGCGATCATCGGTACGCCTCTGTACTTGTATGTCAAAATTGCAATTCTATCTCTTTAGTGTGTGCAATCCACCATTTAAAAAAGGATTATGGCCCATCTAAATGGTTTGACATTCATTATTATATTCGATAGTTTTACTCAAGAAAGTCTACCATAAAAGGTTCCCAGCCATTTAACGTCTGATGGAAACCACTGAAGCTGAATTAATGCCCTACTTGTGATGAATAATCATAGTCGAAAAATGATAACGAACTACCACGCTAAATATTTTGCCCATGCGCTTTTGAGAAAATCTACGGAAGATGGTATCGAGAAAATTTCCCGGTCTCTTTTTGATGCGGCTGTTGATCTCAATCCACACCAGATTGATGCAGCCTTATTCGCTCTGAAATCACCCCTTTCCAAAGGCGTTGTTCTGGCGGATGAAGTTGGACTAGGCAAAACCATCGAAGCGGCGCTTATTTTGTGCCAATACTGGGCGGAACGGCGACGGCGTTTGCTGATCGTCTGCCCGGCGGCGTTGCGCAAGCAATGGAGCATCGAACTGTTCGACAAGTTTAACATTCCCTCCGTTATTCTTGACCAGCGATATTTCAATGAACTTACAGCCAACGGTTATTCAAATACCTTTGAACAGGATAAAGTGTTAATTTGTTCTTATCAATTTCTGAATAATCAGAAAGATGTGGCAAAACTGGTGAAATGGGATTTAGCCATTATTGACGAGGCACACAAGTTACGCAATGCTTACAGGCCGTCCAATGTGCTGGGTCAATCTCTTAAATGGGCTCTGGAAGACACAAAAAAGTTACTGCTGACCGCAACGCCCTTGCAAAATTCGCTGATGGAATTATTCGGCCTTTGCTCAATTATTGACGATTATATATTCGGTGACAGCCGCAGCTTCCGTCAGCAATATATCAACGATAATGATATCGAGGGAATCAAAACGCGGCTCAAGGGCTTCTGTAAGCGTACATTACGCAGGCATGTGCTGGCGTATGTTCTTTTTACCAATCGCAAGGCAATCACGATCAGATTTGAACAGACGGACAAAGAATTTCAACTGTATCGCAATATAACCGATTTTCTTCAACAGCCGGAAACTTATGCATTGCCCGCAAGCCAGCGTACACTGATTACTCTGGTCATCCGGAAAATTTTATCATCTTCATCCTTTGCGCTTATTGCCACACTGGAAACCATCAAAAGGCGCTTGGAACTATTACGCGATAGACAGCCTGTGCAAGATACGCTGGCGCAGGAACTTTTGGATGATGAATCCATTGACGATGAGGAATATGAAGAAGTTGCCGGGCCGGACACCGCAACACCATCACCTGATCAGGAAAAGCAAATTGATTTGGAAAAACTGAACAAAGAAATTAATTGTCTGAAAAGCTTTATTGAACAGGCCAAAGCAATCAAAGTTGATTCCAAGACAAGCCGGTTAAAAGAAGCCATTGAGCGGGGCTTTAGTGAAACCCAGCGGATGAATGCGCGGCGCAAAGTCATCGTTTTTACGGAATCACGACGCACGCAGAGTTATTTGAAAGAGTATCTGGATGTCAATGGCTATGCCGGGCGGACGGTCATCTTCAATGGTACAAACACTGATCCGGAATCGCGAAAGATTTACGAAAACTGGCTTTCCGCCAACAAAGACACGGGAAGAATCAGCGGCGTCCAGCCTGCGGATCGTCGCAACGCCATCCTTGATCATTTTCGGGATACGGCGGAAATCTTAATAGCTACGGAATCAGCGGCGGAAGGCATAAATCTTCAATTTTGTTCACTGATCATCAATTACGATCTGCCGTGGAATCCACAGCGCATCGAGCAGCGGATCGGCCGTTGTCATCGTTACGGGCAGGAACATGATGTGGTTGTTATCAACTTTTTGAATGAACGCAACGATGTAGACCGCCGCGTTTACGAGCTTCTGGAATACAAATTTAACTTGTTTGACGGCGTTTTCGGCGCATCCGACGAAGTTTTGGGCGCGCTGGAGTCCAGTGTTGATTTTGAAAAGGAAGTCCTCAAAATTTATCAGGAATGCCGCAGGCCGGAAGATATTCGGGCCGCATTTAATGCCCTGCAGGAAAAGATGGATGAGGAAATACAGTCGCGCCTCCGGGAAACGCGCGAGATGCTCATTGAGCATTTTGATCAGGATGTCCATGATCGCCTTAAGGTAAATCTGGATTTAACAAAAGAGCATCTGGGCAAGATGGAGCGGCGTTTTTGGTCCGTCACCAAACACATGCTGGACGGCGCGGCAGTCTTTGATGACGCCGATTTAGCCTTTGATCTGAAAAAAGAAATCGGTTCTTGCCCTGCGGGGCGCTATCGGCTGATCTCCAAACAGAAAGACAAAAAAAATATCGAAGGCTACTTTTTATACCGGATGTCGCACCCTTTAGGCGAGCATGTGCTGGATGCAGCCATAAAAAGAGAAACGCCGGTTGCCGAACTTACCTTTGACGTATCCAGGCATCCGCTGCGCTTATCCCTGATTGAACAACTGAAAGGGAAAAGCGGGTGGCTGATCCTTACCAAATTCACGGTCAAAAGTTTTGAAAAAGATGAATACCTGCTTTTTAACGCTTTTGATGACGAAAGCGTTGGTCTTCATCCTGAAGTCTGCGAAAAATTATTTGATTGCAACGCGGCTGTCAACACGGTAGACGTGCCGGGGCAAATGCAGGAGCAACTGACAACCGATGCCCGCATTCATGCCGATGCAACACTGACCGCCGCCATGGAACGCAACAACACCTTCTATAAAGAAGAATGCGAAAGACTGTTCCGCTGGGCGGATGATCTGATGCTTTCCGCCGAAAAAGAGCTCAAAGACACAAAAAATCAACTGCGCGAACAAAACAGGCTGCTTCGGTTGGCCACAAGCCAGCAGGATCGTCTGGCCGTAGAATTGAAAATCAAGGAATTGTGCAAGAAACAACGCGAACAACGCCGGAGAATATTTGACGTGGAAGACGAAATCGCCATAAAGCGCGACAAGCTCATTGACCAGCTAAAGGAACGGCTGGAACAGAAAGCAGACCATGAGCATTTGTTTACGATACGCTGGAAGGTTGTTTAATATTTGGAGGATGCATGCTGACCCAATATGAAAAGTTGAAAGGTATTTTGCGGGAAATGTTTCAGATGGATCAGGCCGATCTGGATTTCGGCATTTACCGCATTATGAACGCCAGGCGCGCGGAGATTGAAAAATTTCTGGATCAGGAACTTTTGCCGCAAGTAAACCAGGAATTTGCCAAGTATCGGGGTACGGAAATCGAAGGAAAGAAAAAAGAGCTGGCTGCACTGGAAGCCACGATCCGAGACAGCGGGATGAACCCCGACAACTCGCCCAAAGTGCAAGGTATCCGCGAAGAGCTGGCCAAATACGGCGATAATGAAGCATTAGCCAATGAAGTCTTTTCGCATTTGACCTCTTTTTTCCGCCGTTATTATGACGGCGGCGATTTTCTGTCGCTGCGCCGGTATAAAAAAGATACCTACGCCATCCCTTATGAGGGCGAGGAAGTCAAACTCCACTGGGCCAATGCCGATCAGTATTACATTAAGACCAGCGAATATCTGAAAGATTATGCTTTTAAATTGGCTAACGGCAAAAAAGCGCATTTCAAACTGGTGGATGCCACCCAGGAAAAAGACAACATCAAAGCCGAGGCCGGAAAAGAACGCAAGTTCAAACTTTACGATGAAGAACCGATCCGGATTGAAGACAACAACGTTTTTATCCAGTTTGTCTATCTGCCCGACAAGGAAAAACAAGACGCCATCAATAAAAAGACGGTGGCATTCGTAAACGGGGAAACCGGCAAGAAACTCAAGGAATTTTACGAACTATTCGCATCGGCCCCAACCGCCAGGAATCCCCAGCGCACGCTGTGGGAAAAACATCTTTATTCTTACACCGCCCGGTTTAATTTTGACTTTTTCATTCATAAAGACCTGGGCGGATTTTTGCGCCGTGAGCTTGATTTTTACATCAAAAACGAAGTTCTTTTTGTGGATGACCTCGATGCCCAGGATGAGCAAAATTTGAAAACCGCCGTGGCCAAAGTCAAGGTCATCAAGCACATTGCCTTGAAGATTATCGCCTTTCTGGCGCAACTGGAAGATTTTCAGAAAAAGCTCTGGCTCAAGAAGAAGTTTGTGGTTTCCTGCGGCTGGTGCGTCACGCTGGATCGCGTGCCGGAAACCCTATATCCGGAAATTATCACGAGCGACGCCCAGCGCGAAGAATGGGTCAAACTTTTTGCCATTGACGAAATTGAGGCGGATCTGGTCAAGCCGGGCTTTTCTCAGCCATTGACCATAGAATTTCTTAAAGCCAATCCCTATCTGGTTTTGGACACCAAACACTTTGACGCGCAGTTTAAGGAGAAGCTGCTGGCCAGCTTTGACAATCTGGATGAGACTACCGACGGCGTGATTATTAATTCTGAAAATTTTCAGGCGCTGAATCTTTTGCAGGAACGATATAGAGGACAAGTTGGCTTTATTCACATTGACCCGCCATACAATACAGCAAGTAGTGGCTTTATATATAAAAATGCATATCAACATTCGAGTTGGCTCACGTTGATCAAAAACAGATTAGAACTGGCAACATTATTCATGACAGACGCCGGTGTATTTGCTTGTCACATTGATGAAATTGAAATGGAACGATTACATATACTTCTGGAAGCAACATTATTAAATAATGCGGGCACTATGGTTTGGGACAAGGGGATGCCCACCGCTGGTGCAAATGGTTTAGCTACGCAACATGAATATGTGCTTTTTAGAACAAAAGGCATAGCTGCGATACGAGTAAAAAAGAAAAATATTGAAATTATTCATTCTAAGATCAAAGAATTATTTGCAATTTACGGATCTGCCACTAAAGAGGCCATAACAGAATATAGAAAATGGCTAAGAAGTCAAACTTATCTTTCGAAAGCTGAAATGACCTATGATCAATTTGATGACACGAAAAAAGCATTTCGCTCTGACAACATGAGCGCAACCGATCGGCGGACGAATGATAAATTTTATATTCCACTTAAGCATCCTCTTACAAACGAAGATTGTCCAGTACCAGAATATGGATGGCGATACACTCCAGAAAGCCTGAATAAATTGAATGAGGAGCGACTGATTTTATTCGGTGATAATTCCAGCACTATGCCAAGAAAAAAGACGTACATGGAGAATACAACCGATAATCAAATGCCAACCATTTTCAGAAGTGGTTCCAGAGGAAAATTAGTCCTTGACAATTTGGGCTTTGAATTCCCTTTTGCGCACCCTTTGGACTTTTATAACCATATAATTGATGCATCTGCTAATTTTAACGATACCATTCTCGACTTTTTCTCCGGTTCCGGAACAACCGGACATGCAACCATTAATTTAAATCGTGAAGACGGAGGTAAAAGAAAATATGTTCTTGTCGAGATGGGAGATTATTTCAACACAATTTTAAAGCCTCGCATTCAAAAAGTGGTTTATTCCAAGGATTGGAAAGACGGCAAGCCGGTGTCGCGTGAAGGTTCCAGCCACATGTTCAAATACATGCGTCTGGAAAGTTACGACGACACGCTGGATAATCTGCAAATGATGCGCACGGAAAGCCAGCAGGCCACACTGGAAAATATGGAAGCGAAGGCTCGGGAAGATTATATGCTGAGCTATATGCTGGATGTCGAAACCCGGGCTGGCGATTCGCTTTTGAATATCGACCGCTTTAGCGATCCATTCAGTTACACGCTGAAAATCCGCAAGGACAACGAACTCAAAGACGAAATAATCGACCTTGTCGAAACCTTCAATTATCTGATCGGCCTCTATGTCGAACAGACGGAAACAATCCGCGGTTTCAAGGTGGTGTGCGGACGTCTGCGCACTGGCGAGAAAACTTTAGTGATCTGGCGCAATGCTCAAGAAAAATCCAATGAAGCCTTGGATGATTTCTTTAAAAAACAGAAATACAATACGCTGGATTTTGAATTTGATCTGATCTTCGTCAACGGCGACAACAATCTGGAAAATCTGAAGGTTGCCGAAGACAAATGGAAAGTCCGTCTCATTGAAGAAGAGTTTAAAAAACGGATGTGGGAGTCAGCCTTATGAACAAGAAAACGCCGGCAAAAGCAAAAAAAAGCAATGTTAATCTGGAAGAAACCGGAAAAGGCGAACTGCTGGTTTATCAGGCGAAAGATGGACAAGTTAAATTAGATGTGCGCCTGGCTGACGAAACGGTCTGGTTGACCCAGCAGCTCATGGCCGAGTTATTTCAAACTACCAAGCAAAACATCGGTCGGCATTTGAAAAATATATTTGAAGAAGGTGAATTGATTCAGGATTCAGTTGTAAAGAATTTCTTTACAACTGCCGCCGACGGGAAGAAGTATGGTATTAATTTTTATAATCTGGATGCCATCATTTCCGTTGGCTATCGGGTGAAAAGCCAAATTGCCACCCAATTCCGAATCTGGGCAACCCGGCAACTCAAGGAATATATCATCAAAGGGTTTGTCATGGATGATGAACGGCTCAAAAATCCGCCTGTTCCCGGTTACGACGCGCCGGACTACTTTGACGAAATGCTGGCACGCATCCGGGACATACGTGCGAGCGAAAAGCGGATGTACCTTCGTGTCAGAGAAATATTTGCCCTGGCCGGCGATTACGATCCGTCGATTAGTGAAACATCAAAATTTTTCAGCATTATTCAAAATAAATTGCACTATGCCGCAACCGGCCTGACCGCCGCGGAACTGATCCGGTCCAGAGCCGATCACCTGCTGCCCAATATGGGCCTCACCAACTGGAAAAGCACTGAGGTGCAGAAAATTGACGTCACCATTGCTAAAAACTATTTAAAGGAAAACGAAATCGATGAACTCAACCGGATTGTGGTGATGTGGCTTGATTTTGCAGAAGATCAGGCCAAACGCCGCAAGCAGATATTCATGAAGGACTGGGAACAAAAGCTGGATGAGTTTCTGCGTTTCAATGATCGCAGGGTGTTGGATAACGCAGGTAAAGTGAGCAAGCAATCCGCCGAAGAGCACGCTGCGGCGGAATATGAACAATTTGCATTAAGGCGGCGGATATACAAAGAAACTATGAGTGCAGAAGAAAGCATCAAACAACTGGAGCAGGCGGCCAAACTTCTGCCGGAAAAGAAAAAAGGAGCCAAGAAAAATGCGTAGGCCGCGTAAAAGGAAAATTCATGCCCAAAGTCGGTAAAAAAACAAAAACCATCGCCTCGTCAAGCGCGACCCGGCAGTTCCGCTTTGATGAGTCGCTGGCGCTTTTTTCATATATGCTGTCCTTGTTCGGCTGCCAGTCGCTCGATGCCTTATGCGAAGGTATGAAAGACGAAACCTGGGAAGGTTGGGACGAGCAAAATATTTCCCGTTTTTACTATTTCCTGACGACCCGGTCTTTTGAATATCCGGGCATTACCAAAGAGCAACTGCTGTGTTATGACCAAAATATCACGCATCATACACTCACGATATCCGCACGTCGCGGCGCTTTTCGCTGGAAGTATTTTCAGTATATGGCGCTTTTATTTACGGAAATTTATCTCGATAAATACTTCAATGATTCCCATGTAATGCTTAATGAATTGAATGTGCAAGTGGGCAGGATGAACACCAAGCGAAGCGCCGCCGACTGTATCAAGCCCTACACGGCGGACGATCTCAACAAGATTGCTTTCTGGCAGGCGACCGGCTCCGGCAAAACACTGATTATGCATGTCAATATTCTGCAATACCGGCATTATCTCGCCAAGGCGGGAAAGCATGCCTCGTTAAACAGAGTAATTCTGCTTACGCCGAATGAAGGTCTTTCCGAGCAGCACAATACCGAATTTAAATTATCTTCTATGACGGCGGATATTTTCAGCAAGGATGCGGGCAGTCTTTATGTCGGCCAGGAAATCAGCATTATCGATATTCATAAACTGAAGGAGGAAGGCAAGGAAAAGACGGTCAGTGTGGACGCCTTCGAGACCAATAATCTTGTGCTGGTGGATGAAGGCCATCGCGGGGCGGGCGGCGACGAATGGATGGATAAGCGCAACCGCTTGTGCTTCGACGGTTTTTCTTTTGAATATTCCGCTACGTTCGGCCAGGCCATGAAGGCCTCCGGTCGGAGGGACATGCTCCAGCAGTATGCCAAGTGTATCCTGTTTGATTATTCCTATAAATATTTTTATGGCGACGGCTACGGCAAGGAGTATTCCATATTGAATCTGGCCGAAGAGCAGCACGAAGAACAACGTCAGCTTTATCTGACGGCCTGTCTTCTGGCGTTCTATCAGCAGCTCAAAGTTTACGACGCTCACAAGCGCGAACTTGCACCGTTTTATGTGGAAGAGCCCCTCTGGGTATTCGTCGGCAGCAAAGTAAATGCCGTCCGCACGGAACGCGGGGCAAAGGTATCCGACGTGGTCGATATTCTTCTGTTTCTGAAACAATTTTTACAAAATTCAGCGGAAAGCATCGAGTTTATAAACCGTCTGCTCAATGGAACAAGCCAGCTCAACGATACACAAGGCCATGATCTCTTTGCCGGACGTTTCAATGATTTGCTTTCCGGCCATCTGAGAGCCACAGCCATTTATGATGATGTTCTTAAACGATTATTTAACGGCGAGGTTTCCGGAGCTCAAATGCATGTGGACAATCTCAAAGGAGTGCAGGGCGAAATCGGTCTTCGTCTGGGGGACGGCGAATATTTCGGCGTCATCAATGTCGGCGACGACCGTGAATTGGTCAAGCTATGCGAGGAAAACGGCTTCACTGTCTCCAATCGGGATTTTTCAGATTCCCTCTTTAAAACACTGATCAAACCGGATTCACCCGTCAAAGTGCTGATTGGTTCCAAAAAGTTTACGGAAGGCTGGAACAGTTGGCGCGTCTCGACGATGGGTTTAATGAATGTGGGCAGATCGGAAGGCTCGGAGATCATCCAGTTGTTTGGACGCGGCGTCCGCCTGAAAGGGTTTAACGAATGCCTCAAACGCAGCCGGTTTGCGCATGCGCCGGAAACACCGGCATCCATTGAAATTGTCGAAACGCTTAATGTTTTTGGTGTGCGGGCGGATTACATGAAGCAATTCCGGGAGTATCTGGAAGAAGAAGGCGTTGGCGGTAAAGAGGAAACCGAAGAAATCAAATTGCCCTGCCTGCGCAACTTCGGCAGCCTGAAGCTAAAATATCCCCGTCTAAAAGATGGCGTCAATTTCAAGAAAGACGCGCCCAGGCCGGTGTTGGATGCGCCGGACGACTATTTATTGAAACGCCCCGTGGTTGTAAACTGGTATCCAAAAATTGAAGCCATGCGCAGCAGAGGGGCCGGGACACAGGTGGCTGCTTCATTACAGACTGGCACGCTTGGCCGCGCGCAATGCGCTTTCCTGGATTATGATGAACTTTATTTCGAGATTCAGAAACATAAAAATGAACGCTGCTACTATAATCTTAATCTCGAAAAAGAAACTCTGATGATGTTGATGAACCGGCATGACTGGTATCAGCTTTATATTCCGCCCCAGGAACTTGAATTTACATCATTTGAAAAAGTTTCACTTTGGCAGGAAATCGCAGCGACACTGCTTAAAAAATACTGTGATTTATTCTATAATTCCAAACGCATGGACTATGAAAAAGATAAAATGGAGTATCGTTATCTGGACGAAGTGGAGGCGGAGGCGCTGGCCAAGGGTAAGTTAGGGAATTTATTTGAAGAATATGTTTTTATTGTCGAAAAGACGCGAACCGATATCATAGATAAAATTAAGGAACTCAAAGCGCAAATCGAAAGCGGCGTTTTTGCGAACTGGTCTTTCCGGTCCATTTTTTCATTCAATTTCGACAGGCATTTGTATAAACCACTGATTTATATCAAGGACAGCGAAGTAAAACTAATGCCGGTAGCGCTGAACCAGGGTGAACATGATTTTGTAAGAGATCTTAAGAAATATTACGAAACCAATAAATCGGCTTTTGAAAAGCG
>Ga0116171_10005140_pt1 | contig 11562 bp, 12 predicted proteins | sample AD_JPNHW2_MetaG_FD_89798 | JGI IMG/M metagenome (GOLD analysis project Ga0116171, IMG submission 89798) | Active sludge microbial communities of municipal wastewater-treating anaerobic digesters from Japan - AD_JPNHW2_MetaG | ecosystem: Engineered > Bioreactor > Anaerobic > Digestate | place...
ATATCCAACATCACTATCTATAACGCCAAATGGGTGATCGTTAAGGCCGCTATCGCGGATTATCTCGCTCATCCAAAGTATGCGCTCTAATTTTTTTTCACTGGGTGTTGCGTAAGTCCTATATTAATTGATAATCTACGGAGTATCGTGGATAGTTTGAAGCGGACTAAATTAGGATTGAAATGTATTCCTCGGGTTCTTCCCGTCAGCTCAGGAAAAGTTTGAAGCGGACTAAATTAGGATTGAAATCCTAGTACCCCGATTGTGGGCGTATCCCCTGAATGTCGTTTGAAGCGGACTAAATTAGGATTGAAATGTGTCTTCGGGGCCACTGGTGGATCTGACTTCTGCGTTTGAAGCGGACTAAATTAGGATTGAAATTCCCAGTCAGTCCTGTTGCCCCGCGTCGCACAATCAGTTTGAAGCGGACTAAATTAGGATTGAAATCAGATCAGTGGAATAATATGTCAGAGGAGCAACAGGGTTTGAAGCGGACTAAATTAGGATTGAAATGTGCTATCCGTTCCCATACCCCACTCCCGAGTGGTAGTTTGAAGCGGACTAAATTAGGATTGAAATATAAGTGCGCCGGCGGTCCAATCCCCGCCGCCTTCCGGTTTGAAGCGGACTAAATTAGGATTGAAATCTAAAACAGTAAGGATGAAATTGAGACCGGTCCCGTGTTTGAAGCGGACTAAATTAGGATTGAAATTCGGGGAAAATACCATCCGGCTATGCCGCCGCCGATGGTTTGAAGCGGACTAAATTAGGATTGAAATACCTGATCTTTATCGATAGTTACAGCATTCGCAATACCAGTTTGAAGCGGACTAAATTAGGATTGAAATACACTTATTTGCGAGGCCCGGGGTATTACCCCAGAACGGTTTGAAGCGGACTAAATTAGGATTGAAATATTTTTCCATCCATTACAGACTCATTAACAGCCTGCCGTTTGAAGCGGACTAAATTAGGATTGAAATGCGAAATGGTCAACGTCATCACGGGCGGCAAGCAGGGTTTGAAGCGGACTAAATTAGGATTGAAATGTGGAAAGTATGCAGGTTTCGCGGGTTTTGCATGTTCCGTTTGAAGCGGACTAAATTAGGATTGAAATGATGCTCGCAGCCTTCATCCATGAAGGCGTGCTCGTGTTTGAAGCGGACTAAATTAGGATTGAAATGAAGATTTCGTAAAAGTCCCTGAGTCTCTGGTCAGTGTTTGAAGCGGACTAAATTAGGATTGAAATTGCGGGTCCGCACCCGCTCCTGCTGCCCGGCACATCACGCGTTTGAAGCGGACTAAATTAGGATTGAAATACGACGGGGGAACAAAGACCCTTGATGTCACCGTGAGTTTGAAGCGGACTAAATTAGGATTGAAATTATAATCCATGATCTTGCCGCACTTGCCGATCTCGTGGGTTTGAAGCGGACTAAATTAGGATTGAAATGCTGGGTGCTGAAAGAGATATCCCCCAGGTTGAGAGTTTGAAGCGGACTAAATTAGGATTGAAATGGAACAGATCCTGAACATCACCCTGAACAACAAGGGGAACAGTTTGAAGCGGACTAAATTAGGATTGAAATTGGCAACACGGTTTCACATCACCGGCGAGAACCCAACCGGGTTTGAAGCGGACTAAATGAGAGGGGCCTGTCAAATCTTATGAGAGCACCTTCACGAATATCCCCGCCCGGCCCGTACACGAAGCAGCGGTAAAAAAGGAAATCACCCCGTCTTCATCAAGTACTCATACACCTCAAGCGCCGCCTTCGCCCCATCCCCGGCCGCGATAATAATCTGCTTGCTTTTCACCGAGGTCACATCCCCTGCCGCAAAAACCCCGGCCCGGCTCGTTTTGCCATCGACATCCACGATAATCTCGCCCCGGTCGTTTAAGTCCACGAGGCCGTCAAGGATCTCCGTGTTCGGGGTCCAGCCGATCTCGATAAAGACTCCATCGACCCCGATGCTCTGGTCGGGCTGGCCCTCCGTCTTTATCGTGATATGATCGAGGAACTGGTCGCCCGACAGCCCGGAAATCTGCGAGTGCAGGTGCACGGTGATGTTCTTGATCTCTTCGAGTTTCTTCATGTAAACCGGGTCGGCACGGATCGTGCTCCTCACGATCAGGCTCACGGACGACGCGATCCCGCTCATCTCGATCGCTGTCTGGACTGCCGAGTTCCCGCCGCCGACAACGGCCACCTTCTTCTCCTTGTAGAGCGGCCCGTCGCAGGTCGAGCATATCGAAAGCCCGTGCCCGAGATACTTCTCTTCCTCCGACACACCAAGTTTCTTTGGCTGTTTGCCCTGCGTCAGGATCAGGCTCTTTGCTTTTAAGAGCGTCCCGGATGCGGTCGTCACCTCAAAAATTCCTTCGGCCTGCACGATCCCGCTCACCCGCACCAGTTCGAGCCGGACATCGAGCGTGCGCACCTGCTCCTCGAACTTTTTCATCAGGTCTTCACCGGTGACCATCCGGTAGCCCATGTAGTTCTCGATCGCCCATGATTCCAGTGCCTGACCGCCGATATTTTCCGACACAATAAGAGTCTTTAAAAGTTTTCGTGCACAGTACACCCCGGCGGTCAGCCCGGCCGGGCCGGCGCCCACGATAAGGACATCGTAGGTATCGGTTGTCGCTGGCGTCCCGAACAGCTCGTTCAACCGCCGGGAATCAAACCCGACAATGATCTCGTCATCGACCGTGATCACCGGTACCCCGCGCTGGCCCGAAAGGGTAATCATTTTCTGGGCCGCACCTGCATCTGCGCCGACATCGATGGCTGTATAGGTCACTCCCTGCTTATCGAGAAACGCCTTTGCCATCCGGCAGTATGGGCAGTTTTTTGTGGAATAAACGGTAACCATGCTCATGAATGCGAAGAGGTTTTTTCGCGGATATATAGATTGTGTAGTTGCGGGGTAAGGAGCAATTCCTTAGAAGCGCAAATTTCTTTTCCCGTGAGCCCTAATACACCCTTCATACAGGTACAGTACCATGCACACGTACGCCGGCCGTAAACACTGCTGGGAAATTATTTTGGGGATCGTCTTTGTGGTACTGCTCAGTACCTCTGCCGCAGCAGCATCAGGCACAACCCCGGTTTCCGATGGTCCGGCGGTCTATCTCAACTTCAACGAGGGAAGTGGCACTCTCGCCCTTGACGCATCCGGGCACGGAAACACCGGAACAATCCACGGCAATGCAGTCCGGGTTGAGAACAGCGGATGTGTGAAAGCATTGGTACTGGACGGAAATGCGAATTATGTATCCATTCCGTACACAACCCTGAACCATCCTGCCGATGCCATCACGGCCTCTCTCTGGTTCTACGTGGACGATACGACACCGCAGACGCTGCTCTCTGCGTATTATAATGATGGGGGGTACCGGCTCGGGTTCGCTGACGGGGACGATCTCTGGTGGACGATTAATCTTGACAGGACCGGTGAAGTGTCCGTGTCCGTCCCGCACGAAAGTATTGTTCCCGGACAATGGCACCACGTGGCCGGCACCTATGACGGCCTGACCTCCAAAATCTATCTTGATGGCATTCTCCGCAACCAGGTAAATGCAACCGGCGAAATCCATTACACAGATCCCAATTCTGTCCAGGTCGGCGCTGATGCAGAGGCGCCCGGTAAAAACGCTCCTCACTATCTAATCGGCGGAATCGACGAAGTCAGGATCTACAACCGGGCGCTCACCTACGGGGAGATCATGGATGACCGGTTCCAGTGTACTGTTGCCCCGGGAACAGGTATCCTGTCACTTGCCAACAACACGGCACCTGCCATTCTTCCCTCGGGCACCCTCACGCTCGGTACCGGAGAGACTGCCACAATGGATCTGACTTTTTCAAACCGGAGCGAAGAGGGGATCTGGCATATTTTTGTTCCCACAGGCTCGCAGCTGACCGTGCGTGCCACGGATGACTATCCAAAAACCTATCCCGACGAATGGTACGTGGAACTCAAAGACCAGGACACCCGGATCACCCGGGCGGTCGCTTTCCCGGCCACGAACAACGCTCCGGTCACCGGCACCATTGCATCGGGCAATGCCACGGTGCTCGTGCACTACTTCGGCGGCCCGGCCCGGTTCCCGGCGGGTGTAAGCCTCACGTTTACCTGCACGGAACAGAAGACCACAAACCCGGTATCGTCACTGCCAAAGGTAATCCTCGAATACCCGATCATCATGATCTACTCCGCATCATGGGCGACACTGATTGCTCTTATAGTGGTCATCGTCTGGGCCCATAAGCGGCGCAGCAAACCATAAACCTCTGACGCCATTACCTGATTGCGGGGTGGCGGGTGCGGATACACGAAGCAGTATATAAAAAAAGTTAAAGGGTAATTTCCCGGAACTGTTTTCCGAATACCCCGCAGATCGGGCACTTGTCAGGGGCCTTTCCAATCTCGATGTTGCCGCAGACCGGGCAAAGGTAGATCGTTTCCCTCCCGAGATCGTGACCGGCTTTAAGCGCCGCAAGCGCCTTTTTGTACAGGCCTGCATGCACTTCCTCGGCCTTCATGGCAAGGGTAAACGCAAGCACCGCATCGCTCTTCTTCTCGGCTTCAGCCTCCTTGACAAAAGCAGGATACATGGAGGTATACTCGTGGGTCTCGCCTTCGATGCTTCCTTCAAGGTTCTTATCGGTTGCATTGATTGCCCCGAGCACTTTTAAGAGTTTCTTTGCGTGTATGGCCTCGGCCTCCGATGCTGCCTTGTAAAGAGTGGCAATATTTTTGAACCCCTCGGCAGCAGCTTTTTCGGAAAACGCAAGATATTTCCGGTTTGCCTGCGATTTCCCGGCAAATGCGTCCATTGCATTCTTTTGGGTTGTCATATGGGAAGGTATAGTCAGAGTGTTACTTATAGATTCTTCATGAGGCATAACCGTGCACAGGCTGGTCCGGGTCCCCGCATTTGCCGGAATAAATGAAAGAAGTTTTAGATGCGGGAAAACCACGCATACGTATGCATGAACAGGTGCCTGCCCGCGTATTTTTGTCCCGGGTCATATCATGAAAAAAATGAAAGATGTCCCCAAGCATGACCGCCCGAGGGAAAAAATCGCAATAAAAGGCGTGGCTGCACTCACCGACACTGAACTCATCGAGGCCATCCTTGGAAGAGGTGTGATAAACCGGGATGTCCGGACGATCGCCCGGGATATTGCGGCGATGTTTGGCGATCATACCCGGGAGATCCGGTATGAAGACGTGTTGGCCATCGGGGGTATCGGGCCGACAAAAGCCGCCCAGATCATGGCCTGCCTTGAACTCGGGCGCCGCAGGTACGAACCAACCGGCGCCATAACGATCAAAAAGCCAGAGGATATCCTGCCGCTCGTAGGCACCTACCGGGAAAAACCGCAGGAGTATTTCATCTGTATCAGTCTTACCGGGGCTGGTGAAGTGATCAGCAACCGTGTTGTCACGATCGGTATTCTCAACCACAGCCTTGTCCACCCCCGCGAGGTATTTGTCGGGGCGATCACCGACCGGGCGGCATCGGTTATCTGCGTGCACAACCACCCGTCAGGATCGCTTGAAGCAAGCGCACAGGACATTGCGGTCACCCGGCAGCTTCAGGAGGCAGGGGTCCTGCTAGGGATCCAGCTGCTCGACCATATCATCATCACAAAGACCGGATTTTCCAGTATGAAAGAGAAAGGGCTGGTATAATCTGCGGGTCAAAAGACCGGCGGCCCGGAAATAATCTGATGTGCCGTATATCGCGCTATCCTTATCGGTCTTGAATTTTTTTCGTCCGCCGGGTCCGCTTTACGGGCGGGAGTGGACGAACGCCGGCATCAATTTATTCATTCTCCGGGGTCGGCCCGGGTACTGGAAAGCGACGTTCCCAGGGCAAATCCTTTTTTGTACGCCGCATCGAGCAGATCCGGCCGCGTCCTGATATCCTTGATCCGGTCCATGCCGTTTATCAGGAGCTCATCATGGTACTGGCAGTCGATGATATCAAAAAAAGCCCTGATGGTCAGTTTTGCCCCGACAAATACTTCCGGTATATCCATACCGGAGATGGAGATGAAAAGACCATTGCGCCCCGCCATTTTCGCCGGAGAAACCAGAGGCTTTTTCCGGTGGTACTTGGCCATAAAAAAAACCTGGAACCGGTCTATGAACGATTTGAGGGTACCGGGAATTCCCATCGTCATCACCGGAGTAGCAAGGATCAGGCTGTCCATGTCCGCAAATTTCGGGAAGATCTGCTGCATGTCATCGTCAAGGATGCAGGTCTCATGATCCCGGCAGAAAAACATCTCCTGGCAGGACTGAAACTCTAAACATGTCACCGGGATGAGTTCCACTTCGCAGCCAGCGTCCCTGGCACCCTGCATCGCCCGTGCCAGCAGTTGTGCGGTGTTGCCTTCAGGGAGCGGGCTGCCTAAAAGCCCGATGATCTTTTTTACCATACCAGCATTGGGGAAAAAAACACTAATATAGTTTTGCATACGAAAAAAGACGACGTAAACGTCCGCTGATAACGGACACTATAGTACGAGCACAACTGATATATATTATTGACATACATGTGGAATCTGGTGATAAATCTGACCGAACAAAAGACGTATGCGGCAGGGCAGAAAGTAGGGCCGGGAAAATATGTATGTATCGACTGCGGCAAGGAGTACACTCTCGACAAGAGCGAGCAGGATCTCCGCAAATGCCCGGCCTGTTCCTGCGAGGAATACCAGTGTTTCCCGATGACTCACATCCGCCCGGACATCAAGACTCCTGAAGATGCAAAGAACCCGCCCAGACGCGGAAAGAGTTTCCAGTAATTTCTTATTTTTCCGGCAACGGTACTGCCAGTTGTGAATGCCCGGACACCCGTTGGGGAATTTTCGGGGCCTGTTTGCGAAAAAAGCACGTGCATGTGGATCAACCCGTTTAACGAAAGGATGAATTGAGAGTATGGTGAATGTATCCGCAGAAGGGCAGGTCTTCAAATGCGAGATCTGCGGGAATGTTGTGATCGTGAAAGAAGCCGGCGGCGGAGAACTGATCTGCTGCGGGGAACCCATGAAACTGGAGAGTGAATGAGTATGGTAGTAAAAAAACCTGTTACAAAGAAACCTGTAGTAAGGAAAGGTACCGAAAAAGAGCTCAAAAGCCTTGGAAAGAAGATCGGGAAAGTGCCCAAATTCTTCAAGGAGCTGACCGTCAACGACCCCGAGATGTACAATCTCGTTATCAAACTGGAAGATCACATCTGGGATGATGGCAAGCTCACAAGGAAGACCAAGAAGCTGATCGCGATTGCGATTGCAGCGGCACTCCGAGACCAGCACGCTGTCCATGCCCAACTGATAGGGGCGGCAAATCTCGGTGTCACAAAAGCCGAGGTGGAAGAGGCGCTCCGGGTCACGTTCCTCTTGTCGGGCATGCCGGCCTATGTGTACGGCAAGGCCCAGCTCGATGAAGTGATGAAGAAATAATTCTGGCTTGCTGGTATGACGGAAGAAGCAGGTATAAGTTTTCCGGTGCTGGGTGAACCTGCACCGGACTTTGAAGCGGAGACCACGCAGGGTCCGATCAAACTCTCTGACCTGAAGGGGAAATGGGTGGTGCTGTTCTCGCATCCTGCCGATTTCACCCCGGTCTGTACAACGGAATTCATGGCATTTGCCGCGATCCATGATGAACTTGCAGCGCTCAACGTGAAGCTCGTCGGGCTTTCCGTTGACAGCGTATCGGCACACCTCGCCTGGGTCAGAAACATCAAGGAAAAGATGGGTGTTGCCATCCCGTTCCCGGTTATTGCCGACCTGAACATGAAAGTGGCAAAGAAATACGGCATGATCCACCCGGCGCAGAGCTCGACGGCCGCCGTCAGGTGCGTGTTCTTTATCGATGACAAGGGCATCATGCGGGCGATGATCTACTACCCGCTGCAGAATGGCCGGTTCATGCCCGAGATCATCCGGCTGGTAAAAGCGCTCCAGACGACCGACAAGTACAAGGTGTCGACGCCTGCGAACTGGCAGCCGGGCGACAAGGTGGTCGTGGCGCCGCCGAAAACCGCAGCCGAAATGGAGAAGCGCTTAAGCGAGGGGTACGAGTGCAAAGACTGGTACCTCTGCTATAAGAGCGTATGAGTGCCGGATCGACGGTCTTTAATTTTTTTAAGATTTTTTTGATGGGTTAATTACCGTAGGTCTGGGGATGGGCTCCGGGAAATGAAACCGGATTGAGATGATGCCCCATGCTTCAAAATCCCTTCGGGTGATCGTGATTATGGGGGCTGATGCCTCCATACCCTCGCGATCGATGAGTGCCGCCGGCCCCCGTGGCTCATATAGAATAAGTCACAGAACCGATGTGAACCACTTCTTGGATGAATTGAGCGAGTGAAGAAAAATCAACAGATTTATTTCTTGGCATATCCAATGTGTGTTTCATATGTGTTTTCGGAGACACAAATGAATGACAAGAAACGGGTTCAAGTTGTCTTCACTCCGGGTCAATGGGAGTTAATTTCACAATTGCGCGGAGAATTTGGCGAGGGTGACGCAGATATCGTCAGAAATATTGTACTAGCTTGGCTCGCTGAGAAATCTCTTATTTCAACGAATGTCAAATATCGCATGGGTATTAACGGTAATTCCGAGGAGAGAAAATGAGATCCATCTCTGATGTAAATCAGCCATTAGACAAATTTCTAGGTCAAAATATTTTGAATGAGATCTCACCCCAAAACGGAAACAATCATTCCAGTTTCTCCGATCCCGCATTTTCCAGTAATAAGACACGGCCCATTCATCGATGGGTTCCTTGGATTGCGGGCTTTTCAAGAGAATTTGTCAATGATTCGATCAACCGGTACATTGATGGATCTGGAACAATATTAGATCCATTTGCAGGTGTGGGAACTACCCTTGTAGAATCCCATGTAGCCGGAAATGATTCAATAGGATTTGAAATAAACCCGTACGCATATTTTGCCTGCAAAACAAAAATTAATAGTCTTCAAATCGATGAGGAAGTGTTCAGTGAAGAGATAGAACGTTTCTCAACTTTTTATCTGAAAAACTTGAATTCAAAATATCGTGTCCGCAGCAAGGAGCCGAATGGCTTTAAAACAAAGATTGACTTTTACAGTCCAAAAGTCCTCCATAAAGTTCTGATATTAATGGACTTCATCCAGACTATCGAGGATCAGAGCATTTCAGATTTGTTCAAACTGGCTTTTACATCGACAATGGTGAAATATTCAAATTACTCATATGAACCCAGTTTGGGAACCCGCAGAGGTTCAGGTAAATCTGATATCGAAGATTGCGATGTACGAGAAGTCATTATGGAAAAACTTCTTGAATTTTTAAAGGATATCGCATGGATTAAGAAATCATTATCCAACAAGCGAATTCCCTCATCGAAAATATTTAATGATTCATTTTTTAACTATGAAAAATACCTATCGAAGAAATCAATCGATCTCATCATCACATCACCGCCGTATTTAAACAATTATCACTACAACCGGAACACCCGACCGCAGATCTATTGGCTTGGTTTTGCTCACGGTCCCAAGGATATGAAACCGTTAGAGGAATCCAATTTCGGAAATTTTTGGCAGACTGTCAGGGACAGGGAAGAAATCGAACTCATTTTCGATGTTCCAGATATTGATTTGATAGAACGGTTAGAGCAGATTAAGAAAATTAACCCGGAAAAGGGAGTTTATGGGGGAAGTGGCTGGGCAAATTACGCTGCATCATATTTCAATGATTGTTATAAATTTTCAAAAGGAATTGAATTCACCTTGAAACAAAATGGAACTGCTCTCGTTGTTATCGGGAACAGCATATTGCAGGGAGTGACGATTCCAACAGATGAATATTTTGCTAAAATCGCCGAATCTGTGGGTCTTGAAATTGTTGAAATTCATATCCCACGATCAAAAAGAGTAGGTAATAGCATCATTCAATCCGATGTCCGAGTGTCGAAAGCTACAACGGGCCACAGGTTGTATGAGGCTATTGTCGAATTGAGGAAATCATAACTTTTTAGTATAATCCGAAATTTTGTCCTTTATTTCATCAAGATTTAATTCATCTCCCGTCAGTTTATCCGCAAAATATCTACCCGGGTGAAGAGTATCCCATTCTGATCTACTTTGCCCATATCTTCCGGATCCTGGATGATGGATTCCGAACCCGGATACGCACGAATTCCATAAAGGTGCATATTTACGAATCAATGCAGATTCAAGCGGAACGATCAAATCAACCTCATTATCTCGCAAAATTGCAAATCTGCATTTAAAATCTTTTAAATCCAAATTAGGGGCGCTCTGAATACTTTTAGAATGTTCCTCTAGCCTTTTGAAAAGTGTTTGTTCTACAGAAGTTTGCGTTCGTGCAGTTCTCGATCCTTTGGGCACCGCTTTCCCTACATAAATTGGGAGCAACTCCTTCAACGTTTTTGCGTTTTTATTGATTGCGGATATTGGACGATAGTTTTGGAAATCACCAAAATAATACAGTGCATAGACCCCTGCATCACTAAATGGCTCTGTGAGCGGCAAATCGATCAACTCACGAGTTGTGAAAAAATCAATTGCTTTCTGAATCACGCTTGTTTTTAAAAGGTTCGAAAGAATGTAATTTTGATAATTTGGCATAATATTCTTAGAATACGTTTTTCTTAATTAGGCTTTCATGTTAAATCATATGTAAAATAATTGTGAAGATTTAACTGTTTTACATTTTTCAACAGCGACCGCGTATATTTTCCAAAAATTCACGCGCCCTCCCGAATATTTTTCCCCACCCCTCTCTGACGTGACGCTGGCTGAAATTGTCTGCAACTTTACAGCCGGTCTGTAAAGTTACAGTTTAACTGTAAGGTTAAGTACTGTGAAGATCCGGACTTTTTAGTGAAATGACCGCCCCATTTTTTCCGTAAGGGTACCCCATCCGTACCCTATCCAATAATTTTTCACCCGCCACCGCCAAGCATCATCTATGCCGATTAAAGTCCTCGCATTTGCCGGCAGCCCGCGCCGGCACGGGAACTCGGAGACGCTCCTTGACTGGACACTTGCCGCCATGGCCGCAGAGCCGGACGTCACGGTCGAGAAAGTCCCGCTCACCGAGGCAAACATTAACCCCTGCCGGGGGTGCAATGCGTGCGAGAAGCTCAACAAGTGCATCCAGCGCGACGGGATGGATACGTATCACGACAAGATCATTGAAGCGGACTGCATTGTCCTCTCCTCCCCCATCTTCTGCATGGGCCTCTGTTCGCAGGTAAAGATGCTCGTGGACCGGGCGCAGGTCTTCCGGTCCCGGAAGTACGTGCTCAAGCTGCCGGTCGTTCCCCCGGAGCGGATAGGCAAACGCATGGGCGTGTTCCTTGCCTCCGCCGGCCAGACCTGGCCGCACGTCTTTGACGCGGCCGTGCCCTCGGTCAAGTGCTTTTACCACGTGGTCGACATAAAGGACGCGGACATCCGGTACCTGATGGTAAACGGCGTGGACGAGAAAGGCGCGATCGAACGCCACCCGACTG
>Ga0116171_10005142_pt1 | contig 11555 bp, 11 predicted proteins | sample AD_JPNHW2_MetaG_FD_89798 | JGI IMG/M metagenome (GOLD analysis project Ga0116171, IMG submission 89798) | Active sludge microbial communities of municipal wastewater-treating anaerobic digesters from Japan - AD_JPNHW2_MetaG | ecosystem: Engineered > Bioreactor > Anaerobic > Digestate | place...
AATAAAACTGAAACGATAAGTTCGGATTTTGATTTGTCCGAATATTCGGGTGAATCAAGTCTTTTTTTGGCGTCTTCGATATAAATATCACAAAATTCATGCCAGAAAAATTGATAAAGATCTTCACTGGCTTGGCCGAAATGGTAATTATTTAAGTGTTTGGTAGTGGAAATAATGATTTTATTTAATTTATCGAGAATATCTAGGTCAATCTCCCCTAACCCCTCTTTGACAAGAGGGGAACAAAACCCCTTTGTCTCGACTAAAGTGGGACACCCGCCTGCAGAAGCTATCGCTTCAGCGATTGCGGGCAGGTCTCCCCTTAAAGAAAGGGAGAAGTCTTTAATTTTTAGGTCGGGATTTTTTTCTTTAAGCCTATCAATAAGCATTTCGACAAAACGGAAGGCATTCCAAATTTTGTTAACAAAATTTCGTTGAGCCCGAATTTTATCCTCAGAAAGTGAAATGTCGCTCCCTGGAGCAACACCAATGACTAAAGCCATACGGAGAGCATCGGCGCCATACTGATCGGACATAGTGAGAGGATCAATAACATTTCCCTTACTTTTGGACATTTTTTGACCTTTACTGTCAGTAACTCGAGAATGCATATGAGCCACTTTAAAAGGAATTTTGCCAGTAGTGTACAAACCAAACATAATCATCCGAGCCACCCAGAAAAATAAAATATCCCACATAGTATCGATAACAGTGGTGGGGTAAAAATATTCGAAATCAGGAGAATGATGACCGTCAGGGCTCCAACCTAAAGTAGAATAAGGCCATTGACCGGAAGAAAACCAAGTATCAAAGGTGTCGGTTTCTTGGAGAACATTTTGACTCTTTTTTTGAGCGTCAGTTTCGGAGAGATAAAATTTAGACCCGACTGGAGCGATTAAGGATTGAAGTCCGGATTTAATTTCTTGATAAGAATTATTTTTGATAAGGTCGGACCATACACCAGTAATGGTTTCGTTTTGGGAATTAATAAAAGTGATATTGATATTGGGAGTTTCGTCGAGATTATACCAAGCAGGAATTTGATGACCCCAAACGATTTGGCGGGAAATAGGCCAATCGCGGACATCTTTCATCCAAGTAAGATAAGATTTTTTGAAACGCTTAGGGAAAATTAAAATTTCATCATTTTTGACAACTTCCTTGGCCTTATCGGCTAGGGGTTTAATTTTGACAAACCATTGGGGAGCGGTAATTGGTTCAATAGGGCGACCGCATTTGTAACAATGACCGACCTCGTGAGAATAATCTTCAATTTTTTCCATAAGACCGGCAGAAGTTAGATCGTCGATAACCATTTGACGGACTTGATTGGGGTAAAAACCGCGATATTTTTCTGGAACATTTTGATTTGATTTACCGTCGTAATCAAAAATGCGGACAAATTCCAAATTGAATTTCTTGCCCATGTCATAATCTTCCGGAGAATGAGAGGGAGTAACTTTGACAGCACCAGTACCAAATTTGGGATCAATAGAATCTTCAAAAATAATGGGAATTTCTTTGTTAACTAAAGGAAGTAAAAGTTTTTTGCCGGATAAATTTTTATATCGAGGATCTTTAGGATTGACAGCCACGGCGGTATCACCTAACATAGTTTCGGGGCGAGTGGTAGCAACAGTAATATATTTATCCTTTTCCCCTACTATTGGGTATTTTAAGTACCAAAGATGAGAGGCAACGTTTTTGTGTTCGACTTCGAGATTGGAAAAAGCAGTACCACAAAAAGTACAGTAATTAACGATTTTTTCATCACGATAAACTAAACCCTCGTCGACCATGCGGTGAAAAACGGCGTAAACACGAGAGATGTGATCTGGATCCATGGTAAATTTTTCCCGAGTCCAGTCGAGAGAAAAACCGAGGCGTTTCATTTGATTCTTGGCGACATCACGATTTTCATTGACGTAATCAAAAATCATTTTGAATAAAGTTTGGCGGTCGTAATCAAAACGAGATTTACCCTGTTTTTGGAGGTATTTTTCGAAAACGAATTGGGTTTCGATACCAGCATGATCGGTGCCAGGAAGCCAAAGAGTAGGGTCACCTAACATACGATGGTAACGAGCCATGATGTCTTCAACAGTAAATAAAGCATGACCGGCGTGAAGCGGGTTGTTGGCGTTTGGAGGAGGAAGAATAATAGTAAAGGGCTCTTTTTGGAGACGGGATTCTTTGGGATTTTCGGGGACTTTGGGAGTAAAGGCGCCAGAATTTTGCCAAAGGTCGTAAATTTGGGCCTCAGATGCGGGGTTATAAGCTTTATCCATGGAAGTATTTTAACACGGAAGCAGTGATAAAATTAGGAATATGACTCAAGAAGAAATATATAAACTCCATCAAAAATATGCTGCAGGAGAAAAGCAAAAAGAATTGTTGGATTTGGTGTGGGGGCATAGTTTAATTGTGAGAGATATTGCCTTACAATTGGCTGATAACTTAATTAAAAAAGGAATAAAAATTGATAGAGAGTTAGTAGAAATTGGGGCATTGATACATGATATTGGCTGTTATGATTATTATAAAAAGGTTAATGATATGCCGTATATTTTGCATGGGTCAAGAGGTTATGAAATTTTAAAAAATGAGGGTGTTAGTGAGGAGATTGCCAGAATAGCAACAATACACTTAGGGGTAGGAATTGTGAAAGAAAATATTGTGGCTAATAAATTGCCATTTGAAGCAAAGGATTATATTCCAATAACTTTGGAGGAAGAATTAGTGGCATACTCGGATAATTTTCATTCAAAAAAAGGACCGAGATTTATGACATTTGAAGAGGCTAAAGAAAAATTGGCGGAATTGTGGAGTGAGTCGCCAATAATTTTTGAGAGGTTTAGAAAGAAGTTTGGAGAACCAAAGTTAAAATAAATATCTAATGTCTAAAAAATAAATAAAATAATAAGATATGAAATTAAATTAATGATTTGCCGGAATAAAAATTGTTTACGGCAGTGAATTGTTTTAAGAAATCTTCTTGAATAGTAGGAATTGGTGCTTGACCGTTTAAGACGACTAAACGTCTTTGATTGAGTACGTCTTGAATCTTTTTTTCCGGATAATCTGGGTTGATTTGTTCAAAAAATCTAACGATAGCCCTTCGACTAGATTTAACCTGTATTCCGATATAATCGATATTTTCACCATTTAGATCAGCAATTAAATCATATTTCAAACGAGTATCTTCATAGCTTCTGTGTGAAGTACTAATAATTCGATCAATAAACGGAAACGATCGGAGGGCATTTTTAACATTAGCTACAGATTTCGCTTCTTGTTTATCAGGACGAACTTTTGGAAGTAAATCTAATTGGGATTGAGCTTTTGCCGAATCGAGGAAACCATCTTGGAGTGAATTACAAAGTATTTGAACTCGTTTGATACTTAAACCACGTCGAAACTTTTCTTCTTTTCTTTCTTCTTTTCGTTGTCTTGACAATCTTTCCGGATGATTCATATAAGGGTGTACCTATGGAAATGATAAAATACAAACGATGAAAATGATAGATATTAAAGATTATAAGGCTCTTGAAGAAGCTGCCAAAATTATTTTGGCGGGGGGATTAGTAATATTCCCAAGCGATACGGTTTATATTTTGGCAGTAGACCCGACTAATGAAAAAGGAGTAAAAAAATTGCTCGAATTTAAAAATAGATGGACAGGAAAAGCAGTTTCGGTGGCAGTGTCGGATCAGAAAATGGCCGAAGAATATGTGGTCTTAAACGAAAATAGTAAAAATATTTATAAAAATTTATTGCCAGGGCCATTTACAATTGTGAGTGAAGGAAAACATAAAGTAGCGACGGGGATTGAGGCAGAAAATGGAACTTTGGGAATTAGAATTCCGGATAATAAGTATATTCACGATTTAGTGGATAGGTTGGGTAAACCAGTGACGGCCACTTCGGCAAATTTATCAGGGAGAACGCCAAATTATTCTGTGCAAAGTCTTTTGAGACCATTGTCAAAAAAGAAAAAAGAGATGATTGACTTGATTGTTGATGGTGGAAAATTAGCAAAAAATAAACCATCGACAGTAATCGATGCAACTGAATCGGAAATAAAAATTTTGAGACGAGGAGATTTGATTACCGGAAAAACAACTAGTTTGATTAGCAAATCGGAAAAAGAGACGGAGAAGATTGCGGAATTTTTACTAAGACGAAACCCTCCTGTCGATAAATCGACATCCTCCCTTAAAGAAGGGCGGAAGTCTTTAGAAAAAAACTGGAAATTTTTACATATGGATTTGTATAAAATTACGTCGGAAAAAGATTTAGAAGAGATAAAGTTTTTGGATTTGTTTGAAGAAAATACAGTTAGTTGTATTGAATGGCCAGAACAGATGGGAGAGAATTATTTGAAAAAATTAAGAGAAAAGACTAATGTAGTGTCAGTTAATTTTGAATATGTGGATGAGAAAACAAGAGAAATTAGATACTAGATGCTAGATTTTAGATCTTAGAATTAAGACAAAAAACTAAAGAAATATTTTTTTATAAGAGTTTGAAGGAAGAGATGAAGGCTTCACACTCGGTTTTGAGAGTCGCATTACCATTGTGAACACATTGAATGGTATAGTTTTTACTATTATATTGAACATCGACAATGGTTTGAGCGGCAATATCATATCTAAATGATGGTTGACCAGCGACTAAAGAATTTTGGTCAAATTGGCGGTCGGGATGAGTCCAGGCCCATTTATCATTAAGACCAACATGAACAGCAAAATTACCTGAAGATAGGTAAAAAGTATGACGATTACCAGAAGATTCGGTGTCTGAATAAAGTTTTCTTTTGGTGGAATATTCAATTGAAAAACCATCTTTATCGGAAGTAAAGGTTTGGAGAGAACTTGATGAAGTAGCAGGGGTTGGGGTAGCAGTTGGAGTTTTGGTAGGGATTTTGGTTGGAGTAATAGTAACTTTTGGAGTTATTTTACTAGAAACAGAGGCAGTAGGAGTGATAATTGAAGCAGAAGTAGAGGCTGGAGTAATTTCACTAGTTTCTTCTTCGGGTGAATCGGTTGGTAGTAGTTCAATTTTGGGAGTAGTTTCTGAAGTATAAGTGGGGGTTGATTGATTGGTCTGATAAATCTGAAAGAGGAAATAACCACCAATTCCTGATAAAATCAGCAGGACTAAACCTAAAATTATATAAGTACTATTTTTAGTTGACATATTTTATATAGTAATAATACAAATAAATGAAAATATTGGCAATAGAGACCAGTTGTGATGACACTTGTGCGGCCGTTTTGGATAACGATCGAGTACTGTCGAATGTGATTTCATCACAAACTGATTTGCATGCCAAATGGGGCGGGGTGGTGCCGGATATTGCGAAGAGAGCGCATAGTGAAAGAATTGAAGCAGTGATAATTGAAGCATTGATAAGATCAAACCTCTCTGTCGCCTTGTCGGCGACATCTCCCCTTAAAAAAGGGAGAAGTCTTAATAATGAATTTTTAGATATTTTAATGAAAGAGATTGATGTGATTGGGGTGACACAGGGACCGGGGTTGGCAATTGCTTTGGGGATTGGAGTAAATAAAGCCAAAGAACTGGCTAAAAAATATAATAAAAAATTAGTGGCAGTAAATCATATTGAAGGTCATATTTGGGCAAATTTTTTGAAAAATAAAAAAGGGAAACCGGAAAGAGAATTAGAATTGCCGGCTTTAGCACTAACAGTGTCAGGGGGGCATACAAAAATTATCCTGATAGAACAAAACCCTCCTGTCTCGTCTAAAGCTGATGACACCTGCCTGCCGGCAGGCAGGTCCTCCCTTAAAGAAGGGCGGAAGTCTTTAGAACAAAAACTAACTTACACGGTTGTTGGGGAGACGTTGGATGATGCGGCGGGAGAAGCATTGGATAAAGCGGCAAAAATGTTGGGGTTGGGATATCCGGGCGGACCAATTATTGAAAGATTAGCTAGAGACGGAAAAACAAATTTTTTGGAACTTCCCCACCCGTTGGCAGATAAAAAAATATTGGATTATAGTTTTTCGGGATTAAAGACTAGTTTTTATTACAAAGTAAAAGACTGGCCGAAAGAAAAAATTTATCAAAATTTAAATGATTTGGCGGCTACTTTTCAGAATGCAGTATTTGAAACTTTGTTGAGAAAATACAAGCTGGCAATAGAAAAATATCAACCAAAAATGTTGTTAGCTAGTGGTGGGGTGTTAGCAAATTTGGAATTAAGAAAAAGATTGAGAAAGTTGGCTAAAGAAATGAATTTACCAATTTTTATGCCAAGTCATAAGAATTTAAATACAGATAATGCGGCAATGATTGGAGTAGTTGCCTATCAAAAAGCTTTAAGAAAAGAATTTGTTGATGATGTGGATAGTTTAGATAGAGACCCGAGACTCCATATTTAATTACTAATTTTAGTAGGAATAAGATAATTAACCTATAGATTTGTATATTTTAGTATTATAGGTTATAATGTAGGTATATGTATAACCTTTCTGAAGGTATGGATTTGATCAAACGATGGAATCCTGATCCTAGACCTAATAACAATTTGTTGACCAAAGGAATTCCTTCATATGACGACGGAGGTGATGGTGCTAAATATGATGGAAGAATGGAGTGCCTTCTTTTTAAAAAAGACGTTAGACCATCATTATTAAGAAGAACTTTGGGTAAAGACGAAGAAAGAATAATGAGAGGTGAAGGTGTTGAAGGTTTTTTTATTGAAGATAAAGATGAGGAAGTTGATTTTGATTTAGAAAATCTTGAATTACCGGAATTACCCGAGATTGGAGGAATTTTTGTAGAAAAGGCTGAACAACCAGAATTAGCTGTGATTAGTGAAGTTGCTAGTGAACCAGTTATTAAAAAAGTTGGTTTTTGGGAGAAAGTGAAAAATTTTTGGAAAGAGAAACCATTAAAAAAAATAGGACAAAAGGTTAAAGAAACACTATTTTATGAAACTGGCGATGATCAAACTAAAATTCAAAAGAATCTTGAATTTTACAAACCTTTGGAAAAGATCGCTAAAACGATTGTTGATAAATCAGTTGTGGTTTGGAATAAGGTGAAAGAAATATATCAAGAGAAACCATGGATAAAATTTGGACAAAAAGTGAAAGAAGTAATTTTTGATAAAAAAGAAAGAGAAGAATTGATCGATAAATGCCGAGGATATTTTGAAGCAAGAACTAAGAAACGAAAAGAATTGGCAACTGCTTAATTACCTTACAATTTTTTCTCTGGCAAGAATTTCACTAGCGTGTGAGTCTGAGAGATTTTTTGTCAATGAAGCATGAAGGTCAGTAGTCATATCGGCAGTACATTCTGAGCTGATGTGAATATCAGCATTTGGATTAAACCAAGATTTATCATTGGGATCAGCACATAAAACACGTTTGTCTGATGGATTAATTTGAGCGTTGAGAGCAACATAGGGAATCATTTCTGAAGTTTGATAACTTCTGGGGTGGGTTTCTAAATATCTTTTTATGGATTCGTGAGACATAATTTTTTATTATTGTAACATGGGTTGGTCGTCGTCTGAATGGGAATAATATATTTTGATAAGAGACGCCCAGGTTGGTCGTCGTCTGAATGGGAATAATATAGAATAATATATTTTGATAAGAGACGCCCAGGTTGGTCGTCGTCTGAATGGGAATAATATAGAATAATATATTTTGATAAGAGACGCCCAGGTTGGTCGTCTCTACGATAAAAAAACGATAAAATTAATAATGGTGGAGATTGACAATAAAGAAAAATTTAATGATAAATATCGAATTAAATCAACGAGACTGCCATTTTTTGATTATTCTTCAAATGGGATTTATTTTATAACAATATGTACTTTAAATAAAAATAATTTTTTTGGAAAAATTAAAAACGATAAAGTTTTATTGTCAGAAAAAGGAAAAATTGCCAAAAAACATTGGAAAGAAATTTCAAAGTATTATCCACAGATAATTTTGGATGAATTTTGTATTATGCCAAATCATATACATGGGTTAATTCAAATTAAAAATGTAGAGACGACCAATCTGGGCGTCTCTGGTTCTAATTCAGAGATAATTAAGAATAATCTTAAAGAGAAAAATTTAATTGGATTACAAAAATGGAAATTAAGTTTAATAGCAAGAATAATAAATCAATTTAAAAGAACGACAACAATAGAAATGAAAAATAAAAAATTATTTTTTGGCTGGCAAACAAGATTTTTTGATCAAATTATAAAAAATGAAAAACATTATTTTTGGGTTAAACAGTATATAAAAGATAATCCAAAAAATTTTAAAAATGAATAGATTTTAAAACTTAGTTAGTTGGACCACGGCGATAGACAGCCGCCCAAGGAACGAAATTTGATTGGAAAGTTTTTTGATGAAGAATATTGCCATCTTTGTCTTTAACAGTCCAGTCAAAAGCAGTTTTGAGACCAGGAATAGAGTGTTCATCTTGAACAACTTTACCAACAGGAAGAGTGGGATCATCAATCCAAACATCGGGAGGGGCAGGAGTAGAATCCCATTGGCGATAATTGGTAATTTCGGTCTTACGACCATCGGAGGTGCCATAAATTTCGTAGGTTAGACGACGATTGTCCATATCTAAAACACTTTGAATGAGGACATAATGGCCAGTATCATTGATGAATTTAAGGTCGGGACTGGGAATAAAAACAGTAGCATCAAAACCTGGTTTTGAATCTTCTTCATAGTAACTAACACGGTAAGCATGGGCTTTGCGTTCGGTAATATCTAAACCAGCATTTAATATAGCTCGGAAAAAAGTGGTAGAAACTTGACAAATTCCCCCACCAACATCGAGTTCGGTTTTACCCTGACGAATAATGTAGGCTTTGGCATAACCAGCCTCAAGGGTAACTTCTCCGAGAGATTTGATGAAAGAAAAAGTTTCATTTGGAGCAACCAAAATACGATTAACAATGGAAGAACCTTTGGCAATATTTATATTTCTGGTGGCACTGGAATGTTTGAAAGTGGAAGTACCGCTACCAATAAGTTCTTTAATACCTAAATCATTAGCATCGGAATTTTTTATTTTTGGCTCAGAAGTTTGGTAAGAAAGATTAAACTCAATATTATTTTTATCGGAATTTTCAAGATTAGTAAAAGCAGAAATAATATCTTGAGTCAGTTGGTCAGGGTCAACAGCAATACCGTTTTTGGCAGTTTGAAATTCAAGCACTTTATTATTTTCAAATTTAAAAACAGCATCGACGGGATCATGTTTAAAACTTTGGGCGGTGTTTTGAGAATATAAAGAAATTTTGTCTGTTTGAAAGCCATTGTCAAAATCGATCCAGGAAATGAGAATTTGGTCATTAATAGTAACCCGGTCTGAAGGAGTAATTAGAATAATGGATTTACCGATTAATTTTTGAGCCCGGGAAATGGTTTGATTAACTTGATTATCATTGGGGATAGAACCGATGGAATTGACTGGGATAGTAATATTTTCGGAAAAATTGGCATAACTTAGGCTATTAAGAATTTGTTCTTGGAGTTGGCTTTGATCAACACTAAGACCAATAGAACCGGAATTAGTAGAAATTTTTTTGTCCTTAAGAAGGAGTTCAGTGGGAACAAAAGGTTTGTCAATTTGAGAGGCAATGTTCTCGATATTTTTGGTTAAAGAGGGAGAATCATAATTAATACTGAGAGAAAATTCTTTGGGGTTAAAAAAGTACTTGATGTAATTAAATATACCTTCATCGAGACGACGATAAAGAACGTTGCCGGCAATTTTGTCGGTATTGATACTGGCAGAAATTGAGGCGGTAGAAATATCAAAAACTTTTCCCTGATACTCAAGTTTTAAATTTTCAGGTAAAACGAAATCTTGATTAAGTTTATTAATAATTTCTTGGCGAGAAAGATGAGAATAATCTTTGTTTAAAATTTTGGTATTACTGGCACTTTTGTTGTAATTGAGAATTAATGGAGCAAATAAAAGTACGACCGGGAAAAAAGTAATTAAAAAAGCGATTAATAAATTTTTGGCGGTTGATTTCATATTAAAAACGTTTGTCCATAGCTTGATTGGCAAGCTCATCAGCTAATTTATTAAACTCACGTCGAACATCGGTGTATTTTACCGGCAAATTAATTTGGATAAGTAATTGTTGAACTCGAGAAAAAAGAGGTAATAGGGTGGGAGCTTTGACTTTGTAAATTCCCTGAAGTTGGCGAATCATGAGTTGAGAATCAGCAAAGAAATTGACCTGAGAAATATTATATAAATCTTTATTTTTTTTAATCCATTCAAGAGCAGCAATAATACCGGAATATTCGGCTTCATTATTAGTTTTGATACCGAGAAATTTACCTTCTTGATAAAGAATTTTTTTGCCTTCGTAAATTGCTAGACCATAACCAGAAACGCCCGGATTGCCCCGAGAACCGCCATCAGTATAGACATTGATTTCCATAGGAAGATAATAACAAAATCAAACCCTCCTGTCCTGATTGAAGTGGGACACCCGCCTGCAGAAGCTATCGCTTCAGCGATTGCGGGCAGGTCCTCCCTTAAAGAAGGGCGGAAGTCTCTAACTATAAGACAAAACCCACCTGGCCTACGGCCATCCTCCCTTGATGAAGGGAGGGAATTTTTTGTTTAGCCTGCCCATGGCAGGCTGAGGGAAAAAACAAAAAACTAATTAATGCGTCATTGCGAGGAGTTGTTACAACAGTGACGAAGCAATCTCAATGAGATTGCCACGGCCTTCGGCCTCGCAATGACGTGATTAGTTTGTTTTTATTCTAAAAAGAGGAGACAGAACATGAGACTGATGCCGAGAATAATAGAGATTAGTTGAGTTAGAGCAATAGAAATTTTGGGGTCGTGACGATGAAGTTCTGGAGTTAAATCAGTGAGAGCTAAATAGATAAATCCGCCGGCAGTAAGGGGAATAATATATGAAGAAAAGTCGTAATTAAATAAAAAGATAGTAAAGACACCAAGAAAACTGGTGAGGGCAGAAATAAAATTATAAAGAACAGTTTTTTTGATAGAAACTCCATGATGAATAAAAATACCAAAATCGCCTATTTCTTGGGGAATTTCATGAAGAATGACGGCGAGAGTTGTGGTTAAACCAACAAAAGTACTGATTTGAAAACTAGCAGCAATAAGAGCGCCATCAATATAGTTGTGGACACTGTCGCCGATTAAATTGAGAGTAATAATGTGTTTCTCTTCCTGATGACAATCAACTTCGTGACAGTGATGCCAACGAAGAATTTTTTCCAGAATAAAGAAAAGCAAAATACCGGAAAGAATAAAAACTGAGGCAGTAGATCCAGATGGAAAAGAATTAAAGGATTCAGGAATTAGGTGGATGAAAGCATCACCAAGTAAAGCACCGACAGCAAAACTAACTAAAGCAAGGGTAAAATTTTGAAGTTTTTGAGATTTGATAAAAATCAAAAATAAACCGATGAGGGAGATTGAACTAACAACGAGGGTAGATAAAAGAGAATAAATTAGTGGAGACATATGGCTTATTTTACCAATAAAAATTGGATATA
>Ga0116171_10005143_pt1 | contig 11551 bp, 10 predicted proteins | sample AD_JPNHW2_MetaG_FD_89798 | JGI IMG/M metagenome (GOLD analysis project Ga0116171, IMG submission 89798) | Active sludge microbial communities of municipal wastewater-treating anaerobic digesters from Japan - AD_JPNHW2_MetaG | ecosystem: Engineered > Bioreactor > Anaerobic > Digestate | place...
CGTAATCTTTTATATTGACCGTACATGAAACCGATTTCACGACCACCAACACCGATGTCACCAGCAGGAACGTCAGTTTCAGCTCCGATATATTTTTGTAATTCAGTCATGAAAGCTTGGCAGAAACGCATAACTTCACCTTCTGATTTTCCAGTTGGATCGAAGTCAGAACCACCTTTGCCACCACCCATAGGAAGTGTAGTTAATGAGTTTTTGAAAGTTTGCTCGAAAGCTAAGAATTTCATTGTATCAACAGTTACATTTTTATGGAAACGGATACCACCTTTGTATGGTCCAATAGCCATGTTGTGTTGTACGCGGAAACCTCTATTGATTTGGATTTTGCCATTATCATCAACCCAAGTAACTTTGAATTGGATGATTCTTTCTGGTTCCAAAATTCTTTCTACGATAGCATATTTATCGTATTTTGGGTTTTCGTTTACGAAGTCGACGATCGTTTCGAGTACTTCTTTTGCAGCCTGAATGTACAAAGGTTGAGCTGGATTTTTAGCCTCTAGCTCAGCGATTAGTTTGTGTAAATCCATAATATTATTTAAATTTAATTTAGTATTAATTGTACCATTTTGGTGGTGCAAAAGTAAAACATTTTATTCATATAAAAAAACTTTTTTTATAAATTTTTATTAATTTTTTTTTACTATTTTTTTGATTTATTATAATCCATATTTTCCATGAATTCCAAAACCCAACACCCAAAACCCAAAACCCAACACCCAATAACTTTTCAAAATAAATTGTATATTTGTCAACTCAATTGTTCCCTTATTCATTGACTTATGGAATTAGATTATTTTTTTCAATTACTTGAAGCTGAACTTCTTGATAATAAAGATATTGCAAAATATCATCGCTTTGCAAACGATCCATACCTTTATAATTTTAGAAAATCATATCTTTATCAAAGATACCAATTTTTATTAGATTCTATTAAAAAACCAAACGCGACCATCTTGGATTTAGGATGTGGCTATGGAACCACCGCGATTTTACTCACTTTACTCGGCCATAAAGTTCACGGAATCACCCTGGAATACTATTTCGATGAAATTGAACCCCGCCTTGCATATTGGAGTCAATTTGGGGATTGTTCCAATCTAACCTTTGAGTATGCTGATCTTTTCGATTTTAAGGGAAAGTCGAATCAGTACGATTATGTTTTAGCGATAGATACTTTACATCATATAGAACCAATTACCGAGGGGCTCCAAATTCTTTATCAATTACTGAATAAAGGAGGCAAAATCATTGTATGTGAAGAGAATGGGCACAACTGGATTGCAAATTTAAAACACATCAGGGAAAGGGGATTTAAAAGAATCTCCAGCTATTACGATGAAAGACTTCAAAAAACCATTTCATTTGGCAATGAGAATACAAGATCGTTAAAAGATTGGTTGAAAGTGTTTTCCAAAACATTGTTTGTGTATAATCCTGAATCACTGAGTTATATAAGGTTTTTTATGCCAAAAAAACACAACAAATATCCATTTAAACAAATCGTCGAGAAAGAGAATAAGTTATGGAAAACATCCTGTTTTCTAAGAGAATTTTGCTTTTTCGGGTTTAATTTCACTATGCAGAAATAAGCAACTTACTTGTAATTAGGTATTGGGTATTGGGTGTTGGGTTTTAGCTATCAGTTACCAGCTATCAGGTTTCAGTTGTCAGGTTTCTGTTATCAGGTTTCAGCTATTACTTTTTACTTTTTACTTTTTACTTCTTTTGCTCTTAGCCTTTTGCCTTTTGCCTTTCGCCCAATTTGCACATTAGCTCATTGTCTTCTCTATCGTTTTCCACAATAATTTCGCGGTGAGATCCCAACTAAAATCGGATTTTCGTTCTCTTCCTTTCTGTACAAGTTCTGATCGCAACTCAGCATTTGAACTGATTTCTATTAATGATTGCGTTATTTCCTCTATGGAAAATGGATCGACTAGAAGTGCGGCATCTCCAGCAATTTCCGGCATTGAGGTTGCCTTTGATGTGAGAACCGGTATTTCTGCATGAAAACCTTCTAATATCGGTATTCCAAACCCTTCATATAGTGAAACATATAACATTGCTTCGGCTGCTCCGGTAATCATGATGAGCTCTTCAATCTCTTTCCGCCCTAGGAAAATGACATCCTCTTTATACTCCATGTTGATATATGTTTTTTCTATGTCACCTTCGAAACAACTCAAACTACCAACTACAACAAACTTTGTGTTTTTTTGATCCCCTTTTTTAAATCGATCAAATGCGATAAAAAGACGCTCTAAATTTTTTCTTTTGTGAATTAACCCAACAAAAAGGAAATAGGGAGCTCCTTGTGTATATTTATTTCTAATATTCTGTTTTTCCTGATCATCTAAGGGACGATATAGGGTATTACATCCATTATACACCACATCAATCTTATCCGGATTAATATGGTAAGTGTTTTTTATATCTTGTTTTGAATATTCTGAAACAGTTGCAATTCTTGTTGCTTTTTCAGCGAATTGATGGAAATATTTTCTATAATACCACAAAGGTTTAGGGGTAATAAATTCTGGATGATGTTCAAAATTGATGTCATGAATCACATCAATCGTCTTGCATTTTAGATGTAATGGCATCCAACCATCGGTTGAAAGAAACAGATCAGGTTTGATTTTATTGATGTGGTATGGAACTCCATATTCGAAAAAAAGGTACCATAAGTATGGATGTCTGGCCGGAGGATAAGCAACTAAGGGAGTTACATTTTCAGCAAACACAAAATCAGGATCGTAAGGTCGGTCAAAAATAAAATAAAACTGATGTTCAGGATGATTTTGGGTAATTCTTTTTAAAGTTTCATAAGAAAACCAACCAATTCCTTCTAATTTATTTTTAAGAAGTAATCTTGTATTAACGGCAATTTTCATGGTTAACTTTAATCGTTAATTTTGATATCTTTAACGTTTAGTTGGATATTAGTGACGTTATTCCAAGTGTTTTCCTCAACATGATATACTATATCGAAGTCGTTTCTATTTCTGATTTGTTCATAATAGATCACCTGGTTAAATGCAATAACATCAATGGGTTGTACTGATTTGTTGCGATAAGAGACACGCATTTTTAAATGTTTGTCACCAACAATCCTTGCGTTTCCTTCTTCAATAACGTGACTTGAAAGGAACACAGGAGCCATATTTCCAGGGCCATAAGGTGCAAATTTCTTCAAGTTATTGACGAAGTTGCTATTGATTTCAGAAAGATCCAATTCAATATCTACATTTAGCTCTGGAGTGAGTGGTTCTTCCTGAATATTAGCAACCACATACTCTTCAAATTTTTGTTTGAATTTTTCTAAATTTTCTTTTTTAAGAGACAATCCGGCAGCAAATTTATGTCCACCGAAATGTTCTAATAGATCAGCACAATAGTCGATGCCATCATAAATATTAAACTCTTTGATGGAACGAGCAGAACCTGTTATTAAGCCTTCTGGAGAGTCTGTGATAACAATTATTGGTTTGTAGAACTCTTCAACCAGTCTGGAAGCAACGATACCGATAATTCCTTTATTCCAACCCGGATTATAGATAACAATACTTCTTTTATCTTTGAATTCCTCTTCAGTGAGGATCATGTTGATTGCCTCTTCAGTGGCCTTTTTGTCAAGTTCTCTTCGGGTATCATTATGATTATTGATATTTTCACCTAATCCTTTAGATTTATCTTCATCATCACAAATCAACAATTTTACTGATTCTCTACCGGTATTGATTCTTCCGGCAGCATTAATCCGTGGACCAACAAAGAAAACAAGGTCTGAAATTGAAATTTGACGGGTAAAAATGGTGTCTTCTCCAGATTCTTTGATCACTTTAATTTTCGCTTGTTCCAAAATAGATTTTATTCCTAATCTAGGAAATCTATTAATGATAATTAATCCGTAATAGGCTAAAATTCGGTTTTCACCTGTAATAGCTACTATATCAGAAGCGATACTAATAGCAACTAAGTCAATTTTAGATAACCAAAGTTGGTCAGGCAATTCAAATTTTTGGCAATAACCTTGAATAAATTTGAACCCTACACCACAGCCGGATAGTTCTTTGTAGGGATAATCACACCCTTTGCGTTTTGGGTCAAGGATAGCTACTGCTTTAGGTAAAGTATCACCTTCCAAATGGTGGTCACAAATGATCACATCAATCCCTTTTTCCTGAGCATAATCAATTTTATCATTGGCTTTGATTCCGCAATCAAGAGAGATTAGTAATTTAAAGTTATTATCCAGACAATATGCAATACTTAAATCAGAGATTCCGTAACCCTCTTTATAACGGTCTGGAATGTAATATTCAATATAACTTTGATATTCAGAACCAATTATTTCGCTTAAAAAAGAATACATCAGAGCGACTGCAGAAGTGCCATCAACGTCATAGTCACCGTAAATAAGGATTTTTTCATTATTGATGATTGCTTTGGATAATCGTTCTACGGCTTTATCCATATCTGCCATCAGAAATGGGTCATGTAATTTCTCGATTTTAGGTTCGAAAAAATCTTCCGCTTCTTCTTTAGAATGTATTCCTCTTTGGAGTAGGAGTGTGGACAAGGGCTTCTCAATTTTGAGAATCTCACTTAGCCTTGCCACCTCGTTTGAATCGGGCAGTTCATTAATTATCCATCTTTTATCCATTTAGATATTTTTAGAATCGCAAATATACAAAAATTTGCAATAGATATTACATTTTTTTGTAAAATTATATGTCAGTATATAAGAAAGTTAAAAATAAGATAAAAGGTTTTTCTCAAAAAAGCAATGAAATAAATTAAATTTTCATCTTTTTCTCAATATCATCGATATATACTTTCATTTTCTTGTCAGTTTCGTAAAGATTTGATATAGTGCGACATGCATGTAAAACAGTGGCGTGGTCTCTGTCTCCGCAATAAGTACCAATCGTTACGAGAGGTAATTTGGTGTATTTCTTAGCGAAAAACATACAAATTTGTCTGGGTTGCACGATATCACGTTCTCTTTTGTTTGTATTTATTTTATCAACTGAGATTTTAAAGTAATCACAAACAACCTTTTGAATATATTCGATAGAGATCTCTTTAGCAGTACTTTTTACATATTTATCGATCATCTCTTTAGCCAGATCTATAGTAATCATTTTATTGTTCAAGGAGGCTTGAGCAAGAATAGCGATCATAGCACCCTCCAACTCACGTGTATTGGAAGTGATTCTTAAAGCAAGATAATCTACTACTTCCGGAGGAAATTCAACGCCGTTGTTATCCAGTTTCTTTCTTAAAATGGCAATTCTGGTTTCCAAGTCAGGGACAGTAAGGTCGGCGGTTAATCCCCATTTGAAACGAGATAGGAGTCTGGGTTCAAAACCTGAGATTTCCACAGGAGATTTATCTGCAGTTATAATTAACTGTTTCCCTTTTTGGTGAAAATGGTTGAAGATATGAAAAAATGCTTCTTGAGTTGCTACTTTTCCACCCGCTAAGAATTGAATATCATCAATGATTAAAACATCGATAGATTGATAGAAAAGGATAAAGTCGTTTCTATTGTTATTTTTAACTGCTTCAATGAATTGTTGATAAAAAAGGTCAGAGTTAACATAAACTACAGTCTTTTCAGGAAAGTTAACCTTAGTCTGTAAACCAATTGCGTGTGCTAAATGCGTTTTTCCTAATCCCACTTCAGAATATACAAATAGGGGATTAAATGCTGTTTTACCAGGGTTTTTGGAAACAGCCCATCCTGCAGTTCTAGCTAATCGGTTGCAATCTCCCTCTACATAACTGTCGAAACTAAGCGTATCTACTAAGTTGGAAGGAATCTTATGCTTTTTTAAGCCCGGTAAAATAAATGGATCAGGAATCTCTCTGTTTAGCGAGTTATAAACATCAATCGGAATTTTTGTAGCCGGATTTGAAACGGCTGTTCTGTTATTTGAAGGTAAATTCATCGTTTTATTATTCAAAACATCTTCCTGTTTTTCAATAACAACTTTGTATTGTAATTTTCCGGTTGGACCCAACTCTTTTCTAATAACCTTTCTTAAAATGTTAACATAGTGTTCTTCAAGCCATTCATAAAAAAATTGCGACGGTACCTGAATGATGAGCGTAGATTTATCAATTCCAACAGGAATAATTGGGGCAAACCATGTAGAGAAAGATTGATCATCAATATTATCTCTAATAATTGCTAAACAATTGTCCCATACGGTTTTAAAGTCTTTTGTAATTTTGCTCATCATCATTTTTGGAACTGGTTTTTTTTTAAATTACTTTTAGTGAATGAATTAACAATGTGAAATTGTTCGTTTTTTGGTTTTACAAAAATGAACAAAAAAAAGTTAGAAAAAAAATTATTTTTTACTTGATTTTTAAAAAAGTTTGTATATAGAAGAATGGGCTTTTTTGTCTTTTGTAAAAATCAATTTTTTAAACTAGTTGAATTAAAATATTTTATATTTTTGCATGGCAAAGATACTAAAAAAATGACTGCGATTTATTCTGGAAAAATTATTCATGGAAAAAAAAATGGAAGAAAATTTGGCTTCCCAACTGTTAATATCTTGTTAGATTCTGATCAACAAATTACTGATACTGGGGTCTTTGCAACTCAAATTAAAGTTTTTGATAAAAATTATAAAGGGATGCTATATATAGGCTATAGAAAAACACTAGACCTATCACACCTTTCCATTGAAATTAATATTTTTGATTTTAATGAGGATATTTATGATCAAACAATCTATTTTGAAATTCTAAAAAAAATCAGACCTGATCAAACATTCGAAACAATTGATCAACTTATTGCACAAATTAAATTAGATGAACTCGAAATTAAAAAATATTTTGCTTCTTGTTAGCTTATTATTGTTAATAACGTTCCCTTTAGCATCTCAAGTCCTTACTTATACGGATCTATTAAAAGAACCGGTATATACTTCCATTAAAAAAGCTTTGGAGAACCCCGATAAAGTGTATCGCTTAAAATTGAAAGGCTCCCTTCATTGTGATTCTTTACCGGATGTTATCTTCCAATTTCGTAATTTGCAGGAACTTACTATAACTAGAGCCAAAATAGCTACTCTTAATCACCGAATCACTGAACTCCAATATTTGGTTTATCTAGATATCAGCAGCAATCGCTTGGTTAAACTTCCTGAGGAATTATGCGATTTGCAATTTCTTCAATACCTGATTATCAATCGAAATATGATTTATGAACTCCCTGATCAAATGGGCAAATTGACCAATCTCAAATTGATTGATGCTTGGGGAAATCAATTCTTTAAACTTCCGGAAAGTATGTCCAATCTGAAAGAGACTCTTAAAATGATGGATATTCTTCAAATTCCAATCAAAGAGGAAGAGTATCAGGTAATGAAAGCAATGTTGCCCAATACTGAAATCTTATATACTCCTGTTTGTCCTTGTGTATTAGATCGTTAAAATAAGAAATTATTATAGGGATAGATCTGAATATGTAACTTCTTAATCTCTTCGTACATCCTTTCCTTCAAATAATCCACATTTTCTTTGGTCTTGGCAGAAATAAAAATGGTGTTGTTGTCAAATTTCGACATCCAGGTTGATTTCAACTCTTCAAGCGTTATATTACACTTTTCTTTCGGCGTTAAATCATCTTCCTCTTTTTCAATCCAACTATAATTGTCGATTTTATTGAATACGTAAATCATGGGTTTATTCCCCGCTTTTATCTCATCTAAGGTTTGATTTACAACCTCAATCTGCTCAACAAATTCCGGGTGACTGATATCCACGACATGAATCACTAAATCGGTTTCTCGAATCTCATCCAATGTTGATTTAAAAGATTCTACCAATCCATGGGGAAGTTTCCGAATGAAACCAACCGTATCCGATAAAAGAAATGGAAGATTGTTGAAAACAACTTTCCTTACCGTGGTGTCTAAGGTAGCAAATAGTTTATTCTCAGCAAAAACATCCGATTTGCTTAATAAATTCATTAAAGTTGACTTTCCAACATTGGTATAACCCACTAATGCAACCCGTATGAACTGATCACGATTCGATCTTTGGGTCGTTTTTTGCTGGTCAATCTCTCTCAATTTTTCTTTGAGTAATGAGATTCTATCTCTGACAATTCTTCGGTCTGTCTCAATCTCTTTTTCACCTGGACCACGCATTCCAATACCTCCTCGTTGCTTCTCCAAGTGGGTCCACATACCGGTTAGTCTAGGAAGAATATATTGATATTGAGCTAATTCTACTTGAACTTTAGCATGCGCCGTTTGCGCTCTTTTAGAGAAAATATCTAAAATCAATCGTGTCCGATCTATAACACGAATGCCTAATACTGCTTCAATATTCCGTGTTTGAGAAGGAGATAATTCATCATCAAACACTGCAATTTGAATGCCTAGATCAATAATTATATTTTTCACTTCCTCCAGTTTTCCTGAACCAAGATAGGTACGTGGATCAGGATAAGGGAGGTTCTGAATCACTTTTTTAATCGCAATACCACCCGCAGTTTCTACCAAAAATGCTAGTTCAGAAAGATATTCATTTACCTTTTCAAATGGAGTCAAAGGTGTTGCAACCCCAATTAATACTGCTTTTTCTTCTTCAATCTTTGCCGTTAAATCCGCCATTGTCTGTTCATTTATTTGAGAATGCAAAAATACTAAATAATAAGCTAATAAGCTAATGTGATAATGTGCTAATGTAAATTTATTTCGTAATTTTGCAATTCTTGATTTTATTTTAAATAACTTTTAACACTATGAATTACAATAATATAATAATTAAACTCTTGATTTTTGCTTTATTTTTCTTCGGAAGTGTTTCCCTCTTTGCTCAAACTCTACCAGTAGAGAAAACATGGGAAGGGACTCTTAAGATTTCAAAAAGTGATTCCTTGAAAGTTGTTTTAACCCTTCAATTTCTAAATGATTCTTTAGTCGGTGCTGAATTTGATAGTCCGGATCAGTACTCTTATGGCATAAAAACATCATCCTTTAAGATTAAAAGTGACACCTTGAAGGTTGTTTCTAAACAAATTGCTGCTCATTATATTGCTGTTCCACAGTTGGATGGATCCTACAAAGGGGTTTTTACCCAACGTAGTAATAAATATCCGCTGGAACTTTTTCCAATCTCTGAAAGACCAACTCTAAAAAGACCTCAAGAACCTAAACCTCCCTATAATTACACAGAATCTGAACTGATTATCAAAGATGACTTTGGAGCTTCCTTGATTAAAGGTACCCTTACTTTTCCTTCCAAACCGTTAAAAGGAACCATTATTTTAGTCTCAGGCTCCGGTTGGCAGAATCGAGATGAAACCATTTTTGGTCATAAACCTTTTAAAGTGATTGCAGACTTCCTAACCAAGGAAGGTTATGCAGTTTTTAGATATGATGATCGTACTACCGCATTGTTCGAAAAGTCAACAACCTTCGACTTCGTTGCTGATGTTCAGCGAATTGTTACCTATTTTAAAAATAATTCGATACATAAACATGCTAAAATTGGCCTTATCGGACATAGTGAAGGTGGCTTGGTAGCTTTTATGGCTGCTGCTGAGAATAAAAATATTGATTTTATCATCTCCATGGCCGGTTGTTCGGAGACTTTTGAAAAAGTGCTGCTATTTCAGGCTGAAATTTCTGCTAAATCTGAAGGATATTCTCAAAAAGAGATTAAAGAAACACTAGAAATCTCATCCAAAATCTATAAAATGTTTTCTAAAGTGGACTCATCTGCTGTTGTGATTGAAAAATACAAGAAGATTGTGTCTGAGTACACAAAAGACATGACTCCGGAACAAAAAATGAGGTATAATTTAACCGATCTTAGTATTATTCAACAATCTGCCGTGATTTCATCTCCTTGGTTTATGACTCTATTTAAAATTTATCCGGAAAAATATCTAAAAAAGATTGAATGTCCGGTTTATGCAATCAATGGAGAGAAAGATATGCAAGTGAATTATGCAACCCATTTACCAATTATCAAAAAATATGTTCTAAAGAAATCTTCAATAAATAAAGTGGAATCTTTTAAAAACCTGAATCATCTTTTCCAGGAGTGTGAAACCGGAATGTTGGATGAATACGGAAAAATTGAACAGACAATATCCCCTAATGTTTTGAATAGTATGTTGTTGTGGTTGAATAGTGTCTGTGATACAAAATAGAAAAAAATTTTTATAAAATAATCAATCAGAATATGAAAAAAATTGCCCTTATTACCGGCGCATCTTCAGGTTTTGGAGAAGCCATCGCAAAATCTTTAGCTAAATTGGATTTTAATCTCATTTTAACTGCCCGAAATGAAACAAAACTTCACAAAGTGATTCAGGATATTCAATCTCAATATCCAACTCAAATTGTTCCCCTTATTTTTGATGTTCAGGACTTTGATGCTTGTGAAAAAGCGATTAACTCCATCCCTGAAGAGTTTAAAAATATTGATGTTTTGGTTAATAATGCAGGTCTAGCTGTGGAATTAGAGAAAATCCATACCGGTGCCATCGAAGACTGGGAAAGGATGATCAATACCAATGTCAAAGGTTTGCTGTATGTTTCTCGTTTGATTACTCCCGGAATGGTGGAGCGTAAAAAAGGTCACATTATTAATATTGGATCGATCTCAAGCAGAGAAGTGTATGTGGGTGGAAACGTTTATTGCGCTACTAAACACGCTGTTTTGGCATTGTCTCAAGGTATGAGAATGGATCTTTTGCCTTTTGGTATAAAAGTAACCCACGTATCACCTGGTGCTGCTGAAACTGAATTTTCCATCACCCGTTTCCATGGGGATGCTGAAAAAGCCAAAAAAGTGTATGAAGGTTATGAACCTCTAGTGGCAGAAGACGTTGCAAATGTTGTGGAATATGTAGTTTCCCTTCCTGAACACGTATGTATCAATGAAATTAATTTAACATGTACTGCTCAGTTTAATGGAGTGATCGTTAAAAATAATCAATAACCATGAAAAGCAGCTTACTCCAAAACTTCTATAAATATGTTGCTCAGACCTCTGATGAACCTCTTGCGATCGAAATTGATAAAGCTGAAGGATGCTATTTCTATGATTCAACCGGTAAAAAATACTTAGATCTTATTTCCGGGATCTCCGTTTGCAATATGGGGCATGGAAATAAAAAAATCATTAATGCAACAAAAGCGCAACTAGACCAATATATGCATTTGATGGTGTATGGAGAACTAGTTCAAAAACCTCAGGTTGAATTGGCTGAATTGTTGTGCGAAAACCTCCCCAAAACTTTAAATTCTGTATTCTTTGTGAATTCAGGTTCCGAAGCAGTTGAAGGTGCTCTTAAATTAGCTAAAAGAGGCACTGGTCGTAAGGAAATTATTCACTTCCATAACTCTTATCATGGTTCAACCAACGGTTCCATGAGTGTCATGGGCAACGAAGAGTATAGAAAACCATTTTATCCGTTGCTACCCGAAACTCGTCCGATCACTTTTGGATCACAAGAGGATTTGTTACAAATAACTACAAAAACAGC
>Ga0116171_10005147_pt1 | contig 11548 bp, 8 predicted proteins | sample AD_JPNHW2_MetaG_FD_89798 | JGI IMG/M metagenome (GOLD analysis project Ga0116171, IMG submission 89798) | Active sludge microbial communities of municipal wastewater-treating anaerobic digesters from Japan - AD_JPNHW2_MetaG | ecosystem: Engineered > Bioreactor > Anaerobic > Digestate | place...
AAACAGTCTTAAAGCATCAAGTATCCGTGGCTTTATCTCTGTTCAGAATCTGTACACCTTTACCAGGTATACTGGTTACGATGTTGAGGCTTCTCAGCAATCCAATGCTTATCCCGGATCAAGGGCAACCCTCGGAGGAATTTCAGTTAACTTTTGAATGTGATTTCAAACAGCTAAAAATATGATTATGAAAAAATTAATATATGTCATAATTAGCATGGCCCTGGTTTTCATGGTGACATCATGTGAAGACTTTCTTCAGGAGAATGCTAAAAGCTCAATAACACCGGAAAACTCATTCCAGTCAGCAGATGATTGGGATGCAGCGCTCATTGCAGCCTACGCAAAACTGCAGGAGGTGACAGGAGAAAAGTTCCCGATTGTATTGGGCGAGTTTGGTACTGATGAGGTACAGCCGTTTGATCTGAGCTGGGCAGCCTATGTTGAACTTATGTATTTTACTTATACGGCAGAGCATCCATTTCTTTACAACCATTATGTGTTTTGCTATGAAGGGGTAAAGTGTGCCAATATAATCTTAGATATGCCTGAAGATGCTCCGGTGACCAGTGAAGAAAGAACCTCATTGATTGCTCAGGCCAGATTCTTGCGTGGTACATTCTACTTTGAACTGGTCCGCATGTATGGCAGAGTACCATTATGGACATCATCCTCAATCGATAAAAATGAAATTTCAAAACCGCGCAGTGAGTCCATAGATGAAGTGTATGAACTGATTACATCTGACATGCAATTTGCTGCTGATAATCTGCCTGAAACATGGAATGCGAGTGACGATAAGGGTCGGGCAACAAGTAATGCTGCCAATGCCTTGCTGGGAAGAATTTACCTCCAGTGGGGCAAATCATCAGAGGCGATAAATGCATTAAACAAGGTGATCGGCAAATTCCATCTCTACACTAACTACGCAGATATTTTCTCTCCTGAACACAAAAATGAAGGCTATGAAAACATTTTTGAAGTTCAATGGAGCCATTCCGGCCACTGGGGCCTTGAGGGCAGCCTGCAATCATCATATTGGGGTCCGCGGGGCGGCGGTGGCCCGACCGCAGGCGGATTCGGCTGGGGCGGGTTTGGAGCTACCCAGTACCTTTACAATTCATATGAGAATAATGACAGACGCAAAACTGAATTCTTCTGGACCGAATACAAGGGGATAGTTCAGAATCCTCCGGCTATAAAGAAGTATTATGATGCAAATTATGGGAATCAGATTGAAGACGATGATTTGAATTATATATATATCCGGTATGCTGATGTTCTCCTTATGGCTTCAGAGGCCCTGAACAATCTTAATGATGCTTCAGGTAAAAAGTATGACTATCTGAATGAAGTCCGTAACAGGGCCGGATTGGACGATATTACTGCAAATGACGGGCTTTCTGTCAGTGCCTTCTCCGATGTGTTGCTGGAAGAACGGCTTCATGAGCTATGTTGTGAGCGTCATCGTCGCTTTGACCTGATTCGTTTTGGGAAGCTTAATGACCAGATCCAGGCAGCCTATCCCGGATTGGGTATAACTATCGGCCCCAATCAGGCAACTGTTTATCCGGTACCACAGGTCGCGATAGATGCAAATGATGCGATGAAAGGAGATCAGAACAGCGGTTATTGAAATACAAATGAATTATTTCCCGAGAATAGTAATTGTTGGTGTCTTAAGTACATTTTTCCTCACCGGATGCACAGAGAGGGGTGAGGAACCCATCCCGGTTGTCTTAGACACAGAGGTGAAGGGCGATGTGGTGTATGTCACTCCGTTTGAATATGTCAAAGCTTTCCGCAATCCCATGAAGGGATTGCGGGAATTCTTTGGCCCGGGGTATGATACAAAGCGTTCCGGTTATCCGCTGCCATATGGATCAATAATTAAAGAGTATATGCAGTGGAATATGATGGAAAATCTTGAAACTGACGATGTTGATAAGGTAATTCAATATAGCAACCACCGCTGGGAGGGAGTCGAAGACATAAACATGAAAGTTATTCCCAGGCCTTTTATCGTCTGGATGGAGAAATATGAGGGCGGGTATCCGAAAAATACCTACACTGATAATCCTGATGATTTGAACGGATGGCATTGGCCAAGCGATTTTCCTGCTGAGGTACGGTCTGATAACAACGACACCCCGAGCACCGGGGGTTATTTTGATCCGGAATTTGCAGAGCGCATTCAAAAGCTTGTCATGAAGCTTGGGGAGGCATGGGATAATGACCCACGGGTTGCCTATGTTGAAATGGGGCTGATCGGCGAATGGGGGGAACACCACGATCCCTGTATTTCAACATTCTGGAAACCAATCTATCAACCATATCACGTGGAAAACAGAACCTGGGTCCCGGGCATTGAAAAAGTCCTGGGTGATGCTTTTAAGAATGCATTCAGGAATAAGAAGGTCATGGTTCGCTATGCTTATGATTTTCAGGACTATGAATTCGGCAATTATTGGGACTCTTTTGCCATTGACGAGGAAACGGAAAGGGGTTATAATTCTATACTCAGGTTTAATCCTGACAGATGGAAAACGCAACCCATGGGAGGTGAGATTACCTGGGGATGGGGAAGTCTCTACAACGCAGGCTACCGTAGCTTTGAAGCCTGCGTTGCAAATGAAGGGACCCGCAATCTTATAATCAACCAGATCAGGACACTGCATACCAACCATCTTGGAGGGATTACATGGGCCGATTTTACCAAAAAGGAATTCATCAACAACGTCTCTCAGATTCAGAAAATCCTTGGATATCATTTTGTCCTTAAGTCATTCAACTATGAAAAGAAAATAGTTCCGGGCGTCCCGTTCGAGGTTTCGTTCAGCGTAGTCAATACAGGGTCGTCTCCATTTTATTATAACTGGCCTGTTGAGATTTCACTCCTTGATGTCACAACCCATGAGACGGTCTGGTCAACCACCCTGTCTGATGTGAATATAACCGGGTGGATGCCTGGTGATAAATGGAATCCCTCTTTAAAAGCATATGAGGAAGAGGCAGAGACATTTACAATTACCAGGAAAGTGACTGTTGATTCCGGTATCAGTGATGGGAAATATATTGTCTCCATCGCTGTTCTTGACCCAGCGGGAATGCTTCCTTCAATTCGTTTTGCCACAAGGAATTATTTCAAGGGAGGAAGGCATCCGATGGGTTACATAGGTATCGGGAAGGAGTTAGATGAATATCGTATCGACTCAAAGCTGTTTGATGATATCGCAAGTGATGCTACACTTAAATATGTGATTTCCGAAAAATGAAGAATGCGTTTATTTTATGGATCCTGGTACTTGCTCTTCTTGCTGAATCAAGTGTTATAGGTCAGTACAGCGTTTCTGTTTCAAAGGAAGGCGTTTCTGTATCACTTGAAGAGTACAAAAGTGCCTTTCGAAATCCGATGAAAGGTTTCAGGGAGTTTTTCAGTCCCGGAGTGGATAAAATGCGGAAGGAATATCCATATCCTTACGGAACCATGGTAAAGGAGTATATGCAATGGAATATGCTTGAAAACACCGCTTCGGATGGAGTTGACAGGATTGTTGATTACAGCAACCACCGCTGGGCAGGGGTTGAAGACATCAATATGAAGGTTATACCAAGGGTGTTTGTCGTCTGGGTTGAACCATGGCATGGGGGAAGAGACAAAGATCCGGGTAATCCTGACGATTTGAACGGATCTCACTGGCCTTCGGATATGCTTCCTGAATATGACTCGCCATACAAACAGATCCCCGGGTCAGTGGGAGCAATGGTTGAGCCTGAGAATATTTCAACACCAATTAAGGGTGGATATTTTGCTCCCGAGTTCCCGGGCAGGGTAAGTAATCTGGTCAGGAAAATGGGAGAGGCATGGGATAATGACCCACGGGTTGCTTATGTAGAAATGGGAATAATTGGCGAATGGGGCGAACATCATGATCCTGATATTTCAACCTATTGGCCTCCTCATGATGAACCGGTTCATGTCGCCGGCAGAACCTGGCTGCCTGGCATCGAAGAAGTTCTTGGAGATGCATTTACGGAAGCATTTAAAAACAAAAAGGTTATGGTCCGCTATGCATATGAATTCAGGGACTATCAATTCGGCATTTATTGGGATTCATGGTCAATCGACCAGGAGATCGACAGGGGGTATAATGAAATGCTCAAACTGGCAGATCGTTGGAAAACACAGCCAATCGGAGGTGAAATTACGTGGAACTGGGGAAGCCTGGGTCTCAAAGGATTTAAAAGCTTTGAGGATTGCGTAAAGGATGATTCCACAAGGCAACTGATTATTGAACAAATCAGGAATTTGCATTGCAACCACCTGGGAGGAATAACATGGGCTGATTTCAATGACCCCGGTTTTATGCCTCATGCCGATTTGCTCCAGAGATCATTAGGGTACAGGTATGTTTTATCATCCTTTGTTTATCCTGGGCAGGTTAAATATGGTGAGTCTTTTAATATTAGTTTTCAGCTGACCAATCAGGGTTCATCGCCATTCTATTATGACTGGCCTGTAGAAATAAGTCTGCTTGACAGCAGAACCCACAAAAAGGTCTGGGGTAAAATCCTGAATAAGGTTAAAATCTCACAATGGATGCCCGGTGAGAATTGGAGCGTAACAGAGAACCGGTATCTGGAGGAACCTCCTGTCTATAGCATAAATGAATCATTGGAGATTGGCGCAAACGTTAAACCAGGGAAATATATCATAGCCGTTTCAATCCTGGATCCTGCCGGTATGGCTCCTTCACTGCGTTTTGCAAATACAAACTATTTTGAAGGAGGCGTCCACCCTGTAGGATTTATCGGAGTAGGACGAAGGATAAATGACTTTGCACTTGATCCTTCCGGATTTTATAACATTCAAAGTGACAAGTCTCTGAAATACTCGATAAAAAATTAAGAAATGAGGTTAAGAATTTTAGTCCTTTCAGTGGCCTGTATTGTGCTTTTAAATTTCTGTGGCAGACAGAGCAAGTCGTCTGAGAAATCAGGTGCCCTTCAGAGCAAAGCAGAGCCCACCAGAGTCATTTTTGACACCGATCTGGGGAATGATATTGATGATGTACTCGCTTTGCAGATGCTTTTAAATTATCACAGGAGAGGTGATATAAACTTACTGGGAATAAGCATCAGCAAGGCAAATCCACTTACCATAGAATATATCGACGGTTTCTGCAATTTTAACTCTGTTCCGGATATGGATTTAGGGTATGTGTACAACGGGACCACCCCGGAAGAAGGAAATTACCTGAGGCCAACACTTGACGCGACATATGCCGGTAAAAAAGTCCTGGATCCGAAGCGGTCCCTGGATGACAGCATACCGGTGGCGTACAGGATGATCAGAAAGATACTGTCGGAACAACCTGATAGTTCCGTTGTGATGGTTGTTGTTGGACCTGAAACCAATATCTGCCGCCTGATTGAATCTGAAGCTGATGAATACAGCAAGTTAAGCGGAATGGACCTGATGAAGCAAAAAGTAAAACTCGTTTCTGTCATGGGGGGCAATTACGGCAACGAGCCGTTCCCTGAATGGAACATTATAACAGATATTAATGCATCCCAGGTCTTATTCTCACAATGCCCGGTTCCGGTAATTGCAAGTGGTTTCGAAATAGGAATTGCACTGCCGTATCCAAATAAGAGCATAGAGGAAGACTTCCCCGATAAATTAAAGAACCCATTATGTATTTCTTATTCACATTGGGGGGAAATGCCATATGACAGACCTTCATGGGATCTGACCTCAGTACTTATTGTGGCTGAACCTGAAAAGGAGTACTTCAGGTTATCACCCACTGGAAAAATTTCTATTGATGAAAATGGAAACAGCATATTTTCTCCGGATGAGGAAGGAATGCATCGCTTCTTAATCCTCGATGACTCAAATAAGGGATTCATTACAACCTCCCTTGTTAAAGCTGTAGCAGACAGATAGACAGCCGAAACGAAGGATAGTAGTATTTATTCAATGCCAGTGGATTATAAATCAAAATTGGGGTTGCTGTTTTTATGCCTTTTGCCTTTTGCGTTTGCACAGGGTACTTCTATCGATGGCAAAAAGCCTGTGGTTGTTATTACTGATTTATACTCCCCTGCCCAGGATGTGGGAGACAATCTGGATCTGATTAACGCCTATATACTACCGGGGGTAGAATTAAAGGCCGTCCTGTTGGATTGCCATAATGAATTCAGGAAGAAGGTTGCAACTAACGCCGGCAAGGGATTATACAGAGATGAAGACGGACCCCGTGATCCGGGTTACTCGGCAGTTGAACAGTTAAATTATATTTTCAGACGTAATGTTCCTTACGGAGTGGGCCCTTTCTCTCCCATGAAATGTAAAAATGATAAAATGGAATACATTTCAGACTATGAAAACAAAGGACTCGACCTTCTGAAAGAAATCCTTGAGCAATCCCCGGAGCCGGTAACTTTGGTTTCATTTGGTTCTTTACGGATTCTCGCAGTGGCTAACAACAGATACCATGATTTATTGAAAAGCAAAGTTAAAGAGATCCATATATCGGCAGGTACCAGCAATAATCATCCGGATTTTCTTGAATGGAATGTAGCCCTGGATACAATTGCATTTGTATCGGTGATGGAGTCGGGTTTGCCAATCAATGTTTATCCCTGCGCAGCCGGAGAGGTAAAAAAAGTTGATGAATCACAATTCAACGCCTTCGTAAAAGACAACAACAATACATTCTATCTTCTTTCAAGTCTGAGGTTTGTCAATTCATTCCCGGACAAACTGAAGAATTACATCCAATATGCTCTGGACAGGGAGATAAAGGCTGGATATCTGGCAATTCTTGATAGCCCATTCACTGCAGACAAATCAATCTTCGACCGGCCTCACCGTACATGGGAGACTGCTATATGGATGCAGGTTGCAGGGCTTAAGCTGACCAAACGAAGTAATGGGGAATATACCATAATGCCCGGATGGCAGGTAAACAGTGACGATGTCATTTTGAAAGAGAATCTGTGCCCATGTACCTTGAAAGTGAAGGAATCCGGGTTGTTTACCTATGAATTTTCTGAAAAAGGGAACTTCCACATCTATGAAAGAGATAATGCGGAAAAATATGAGGATTGGATGAATGAAGCATTGCCGCAATTTTACATTGCGTTGACAAATAAAATGTTAAATGACTAGATCAAGATTGGAATCATGAAATATTGTTTAGTGATCTTTTTACTTTGCATAACGGTTCATCCCGGTTCCTCACAAAATCAGACTCTGGTTTCTCCGGATGGTAAAAACACTGTCGGGATTTTTACTGAAGGGGATTTATCCTACTCTGTAAGGCACAATGACGAGACTATCCTTAAAAGATCCCCTTTATCCATGAAAGTGGGGGAAGCAAACTGGGGAATAAACTCAAAAGTTCTTGGTATCAGCAGACAATCTGTAAATGACAAAATTGTTTGCACTGTTCCCCGGAAGAATAAAACGGTGTATGATCAATATAATAAGTTGATCCTGACATATAAAGATTTCCGGGTTGAATTCAGGGCCTATAATGACGGAATTGCATATCGTTTTTCAGGAAGGAAGGATCTGGTCGGGTTGGTTTACCAGGAGACTGTCTGTTATAACTTTCCGGAGAACTATAAAACCTACACCTTACTTACTGATAAACTGCAGAACTGGTTTGAAGAAAACTACACCATCAGGAATATTGAAGAATTGCCTGTTGACAGTTTTTCCATCACACCGGTAATGGTATATGCCGGGTCGTGCAAATTATTGTTGGCCGAGGCCAATCTTAGTAATTATCCGGGGATGTATCTGCAACCAGCAGGTAAATCATTTAAGGGTCTCTTTGCAAACTATCCCTTAAAGGAAGAGCTTCTGGAGGATGGTAATAAATTATATGCTGCCGGAAGGGAAGATTTCCTGGTGGAAACAAATATGAACAGGAGCTTCCCGTGGAGAGTAATGGGGATTTTTGAGAAGGACTCAGACATTTTATCAAGCGATCTGGTTTTCTTATTGTCTGAAGAGGAAGCACCGGGCGTTGATTTTTCCTGGGTAAAGCCCGGTAAAGTATTATGGGACTGGTGGAATGATCGTAACATTTATAATGTCGATTTCACTTCCGGGATCAATACCGAAACATATACTTATTTAATTGACTATGCAGCCCGGCATGAAATTGAATATATACTGATTGATGAAGGATGGTCGGCACGGGATAATCTGCTCGAATTAAATCCGGAAGTTGACATCCCTGCAATCTGTAAACACGCTCAGGAGAAGGGAGTAGGGGTAATTTTATGGGCGAAGTGGATAAATGTTGACCGGCAGATGGAACAGGCATTTGACCTTTTCGGGAAATGGGGTGTAAATGGTGTAAAAATTGACTTCATGGATCGAAACGATGCCCGGATGGTTAATTTCCTGCACCTGGTGGCTCAGAAGTCAGCCGACCATCATCTGCTTGTTGACTTCCATGGAGTGTATCCATGTCTTGGAATTATCAGGAAATACCCCAATGTAATGACTTATGAAGGAGTCCTGGGCCTTGAATATAATAAATGGAGCTCTCGTGCAACTGTCACGCATGATCTTATTATTCCTTATCTCAGGATGTGGGCCGGACCAATGGATTATACGCCGGGAGCCATGTTAAATGCCCAGCCTGAAACCTTTCATGCCAGCCAGAGAGAGCCAATGAGCCATGGAACCCGCAGCCATCAGGTGGCAATGTATATTGTTTATGAAAGTCCGCTTCAGATGCTGTCTGACAGTCCGACTAAATATGAAGAAAATGCACAGAGTTTTGAATTTATAAAAAGTATTCCGACCACATGGGACGAAACCATACCACTGGATGGGAAAATAGGTGAATACCTTGTGGTTGCCCGCAGGTCAGGCAAGACCTGGTATGTGGGAGGGCTTAACGGAGATGAGCCTCGTGAGCTGAAGGTAAAGCTTCCGCCTGTAATTAGTGAAGTTAAATCCATTGTAATCCACGCTGATGGAAAAAATGCCTTTAAAGAGGGCAAGGATTTCAGGCTTTACAATGAGACTGCAGGTAACGACGGCACATTAACCATAAAAATGGAAAAGGGTGGTGGATTTGCCGCAATTATTAAGTGAAACAGATACGTTGAGACGAATATTATTGATAAAAGTATTAGCATGAATAAAATTCTGATAGTAGGAAGTTCAAATACCGATCTGGTCGTAAGGTTGGATCGGTTTCCGGTGGCAGGTGAAACAGTTGAGGGGAAAAGTTTTTTACAGGCAATGGGAGGCAAAGGGGCAAACCAGGCATTGGCCGCTCACAAGCTGGGAGGAGAAGTCAAATTCATTACCTGCCTCGGGAATGATGCAAATGGTGAAAACACGTTGAAATACTACCAGAAACAGGGGCTGAATGCAGATTCTTCATTCATTATTGATGACAGTCCGTCAGGTACTGCCCTGATCTGGGTTGATGATAACGGCGAAAACTGTATAGTAATAGTAGCAGGTGCCAACAAAAAACTCTCTCCTGAAAACCTGATTAAAAGGAAGGCGGAGATTGTCAGTTCAGATATCGTCCTTATGCAGATGGAAATTCCATATGAAACAGTGAGAACCTTATGTGAGGTAGCTTCCGGTGCAGGCAAGACGATAATACTGAATGCCGCACCTGCCTGCAGATTGGAGGCGGATATCCTTAACTTTGTAGATATCTTGGTTGTAAACGAAACAGAGGCGGAATTCATATCAGGAGAAAAGATCGAAAAAATAGGTGAGGATGCAATAATTTCCAGGTTGCTGGGGCTTGGGGTACAATCTGTTGTGCTGACTTTGGGCAAGAGAGGGTGTATAATGAAAGACAAAAATCATCATTACGTCATCCCGTCCTTTGATGTGAATACAGTTGACACTACTGCAGCAGGGGATACATTTTGCGGTGCTCTGGCAGCTCAGCTTGGCCGTGGAAATGACTGGGAGCAATCATTGATTTTTGCTACGGCCGCTTCAGCTATCTGTGTAACAAGACTGGGCGCCCAGCCTTCAATACCAACAGAAAAGGAAGTAAATGACTTTCTGGAAGAAAGACTTCCTGGCAACAGGAATTTTGCAGGATAAATTGTGTGACAAAATATAAAGGAATCCTTTACTAAATTGAAAAGACATGTACATAGTTTCTAGTTATCCTTTTGCGATTTTTCTGTGTTTCATTACGATGCTCTGCTGGGGCTCATGGGGAAATACACAGAAACTGGCCGGAAAGACCTGGCGATACGAGTTATTCTATTGGGATTATGTAATCGGGGTATTACTGTTTTCACTGATAAATGCATTTACGCTGGGAAGTATCGGTGAAGCCGGCAGGAGCTTCATACCTGATCTTATGCAGGCTGACCTCACAAATATCGGGAGTGCATTTCTTGGTGGTGTAATATTTAATCTTGCCAATATCCTGTTATCTGCAGCAATTGCGGTTGCCGGAATGTCAGTGGCTTTTCCTGTCGGGATTGGATTAGCCCTGGTACTGGGTGTAATTATTAATTACTTCGGTTCACAAAAGGGCGATCCTCTATTCCTGTTTTTGGGTGTAGGGCTGGTTACCCTGGCTATAGTATTAAATGCTCTTGCATATAAGAAAACAGCATCCGGAGATCAGAAAGTAACGAGTAAAGGCATTTTAATTTCAATTCTGGCAGGATTACTAATGTCATTTTTCTACCGGTTTGTTGCCGCTTCCATGGATCTCGAAAATTTTGAGTCGCCAGCCGTGGGGATGATGACACCTTATACTGCCGCTGTAATCTTTGCAATAGGTGTTTTCTTAAGCAATTTTATTTTCAATACCATTGTGATGAAGAAGCCGATAAGTGGCGAACCGACCAATTATAAAGCATATTTCAGCGGGAAGTTTTCCATCCACCTTGTAGGTATACTGGGAGGGATTATATGGGGTATCGGAAATTCCTTCAATCTTGTTGCTGCCGGTAAAGCCGGAGCTGCCATTTCATATGGATTGGGTCAGGGAGCTACTCTCGTCGCTGCCCTGTGGGGCGTATTTATCTGGAAGGAATTCAAAAATTCTCCTAAAGGGACAAATTTAAAGCTCGCAATAATGTTTGTTCTTTTCCTGCTGGGTATTTTTTCAATCATTTATGCCGGTCAATAAACCCGGCTCGCAGGGCTTGCCCTTCCGTCGCAACAAAAAAGCCGCAAGTTGTGCGGCTTTTTTGTTGCTCCGTCAGGGCTCGAACCTGAACTTTTCTGATCCAGAGTCAGACGTGTTGCCAATTACACCACGGAGCACTGTTATGAGGCTGCAAATATAAAAAAAATTAAACTTATATAGTCTCACAGGCCATTTTTAACCTGCTCAGGCTTTATAAAATAAAATGCACCGGCCCTGAACCGGTGCATTTTTACCCGTGATAAATCCACCTGTTACTGAGGCAATGTATAGTAAATGGTCAGCTTCGGCCTCATCTCAGCTGCATGATAATCACTTGAAGCAAAACGAAATCCCGGCGTCCATTCATCAGGCCATAGCCTGAACAACAT
>Ga0116171_10005148_pt1 | contig 11547 bp, 17 predicted proteins | sample AD_JPNHW2_MetaG_FD_89798 | JGI IMG/M metagenome (GOLD analysis project Ga0116171, IMG submission 89798) | Active sludge microbial communities of municipal wastewater-treating anaerobic digesters from Japan - AD_JPNHW2_MetaG | ecosystem: Engineered > Bioreactor > Anaerobic > Digestate | place...
GACATTTTACGAATATTACACAGATGAAAAGGTCAAAAAAATAATAGACCAATCAGACAGAAAATTAGAAAGATGGTTCGGTATTAAACCCATCACCCGAAAAAATAAGATGAGGAAATAAAGTGGTATGAGAAAGAATAATGATCAGATATTATATACAAATAGCTTCGCGGCCACGATCCGAACTAAACCAGGATCCGTTGGAATAAAGAGTTTGATGGTCAAGAATGTCAGATGGTATCAATATCAGCTCAATAAATTCAAAGAGGGTGAGAATGTTACGTTAGTAGTAACAAATAAGAAACCGAAACGTACAGAACAGCAAAATAGATATTATTGGGGGGTATATCTACCAATAATTGCTAAAGAAAGTGGTGAAGAGCAGAGAAATAAAAAGTACATTGATTTACTCCATGAAAGATTTGCTGGTGAATTACTAACAGAGGGAATATACGAAATATTCGGTAAAAAGGTTAGATTAAGAAAGAGTACGGCGCAATTATCAATAAGTGAATTCTGCAATTATATCATGGATATCGAAAGATTAACTGGCATAGAAGCGCCGCCGACAGAGATGTGGGGTCTTGATCCTCTGCCACGACCGACTCCGAGTTATCCACAAGAATGACTTGCATATACCAACCGCTTGCTGTATAATAATAATGTGTATAAATCGTGCGGAGGTCGCCCCTCTATGTAAGTGTTCAAGATCTATGGGTGGCTGAGAAGATTTATCTTCCGAGCGTGATAAGATATTTTACTTGAAAAATATCCTAACCAAATCCCATCGCGATTTATACCCAACCATTTAATAATTATGATTACAAAAAAGATTACAAAAAAAGAAATGAAAAATATGGCTGCAGAACTCGGTCGTCTTGGTGGCCGAAAGGTTGTCAAAAATAAGGGTAAAGCATACATGAGAAAAATTGGTAAGCTCGGCGCTAAAAAGCGCTGGGCTTCTGTTTCTATTAAAAAGTCGAAATTATTAATATCATAAAAAAATGGCAGAAAAAAAATTAACAAAAGAAGAATGGGAAAAGCAGAACGATTTAGAGAAAAGAACTCAAAAATTAAATGAGAAATTAATGCCAATATTAAAAGAATTGCATTTGACTCTTTCTGCAGAGCCATTCATCTATCAAGGAATGATAGTGGCCAAACCGACAGTACTTGATGCGGATACTTTTAATGAAAAAAACAAATTAGATCAATCTGCTCCGCAATCAAAAGAAGAAAAGAAAGTCGAAGAAAATCCATCTGTTAAGAAAGAAGAAAAAGGTGGGTTGGTAGAGGGCTAAAATGTTATACTTTATTTTAGGAATAATACTCGGATTTATAATAGTCAATGTAATTGTGGCTACGTTGATATTCTTCCGACATCCAATTAGTAGAAAAGTGGAAAAAATTATGAATACTCCAATATTTATAGCTAATAAACCAAAGGGATTCATAATCGAGCCAGAAAGCGATGCGGATGAGGCGCGAAACGATATAATTGAGAAAAATAAAAAAGCAGGTCGTGATACCAAAGTGAGTGATTTATTATGAAGAAAATAATTCCAAGAGGTAAACAAATTTTAATAAAAGTAAAAAAGGATGATTCTCACGAATCCGAAAGTGGATTGATCATCCCAACAAACGTTGAACGTGAGCAGAAAGCGATTGGAAAAGTGATTTCCGTAGGCCCAGATATCAAAGATATTAAAAAAGACGACGAGGTTATCTATGGCGCCTATGCTGGCGAGCACATAAAAATGAAAGAGGGTAAAGAAGAAGTCGAATACATTCTCTTGTTCGATGAGGATGTTCTTGCATTCTTAAAATGAGATACGGCAGAGATTTGGGTTGTCGATTTGGTCAACCCCATGATTTCAAATTATTACATGAAAATCCGCAGGTTAAATGGGAGGTATGCATGATTTGTGGAAAGAAAAAGAGATGGAATAAAGGATATAAAGGTAGAGTTCAGAATGTTGAATATCTTAAGGATCATGTAAGAAACTTTGCTCAAAAATTTGGCGCTACAAAGAGAATTTATATGAAAGTTTATAAAAAAGAAAAAACTATAATATATATATAATATGCCAAAAAGAATTTGCCATTATTATTGAAGAAAATAATATTAGAACATTAGATCAGGCATTAAATTGTGAAGAATTATGGAATATAAATAATGGTATTACATATTGTCGAAAGTGTCATGATAAAACTAAAAAATAATATATGAGTCAAATAACAGAAACAGATATTACAAAAGATAAAACATTTTCAGTGATTCAATCGGCTGTGAATCAATTAGTGGATATGGTTCGCCCAACATTCGGGCCTGCGGCCAATAAAGTTATTATTGATAAATCATTATATCGCATGGTTATTGATGATGGCGTTCAGATCGCCAGAGATTTTGAATTAAACGATCCGAATGAAAATGCCATCGTAAAAATTGTGAAAGAAGCGGCCATTAAAACAAATGATAGAGTGGGTGACGGTACTACCAGTTCATTGATTCTTCTACGAGCCATCATAAATGAAGTATCTAAAAAGACAAAAATTAATGGTGGTAAAATAGAATTGGAATTAAAGAAAGGATTGGAGGATGCTAAAAAACAATTGAATGAAATGGCGCGTCAGATTAAAACTAAAGAGGATCTTAAGAAAGTTTCTCTCATTTCATTTAATGACGAGAAGATTGCTGATATGATTTCTGATTTATATTATAAACTTGGCAAAGATAGCATAATAACCATAGACAAATCACCAACGATGGAAACAAAGGTTGAGATGTCAGAGGGAATAACCATTGATCGCGGATACGTTAGCCCATATATGATAATAAATCCAGATAGAATGGAATCAGTACTTGAAAAGCCATATATCCTGATAACAGATTATAGAATGACAGAGAATAATGACATTCTTCCGATAATGGAAAAAATGGTTAAAAAGAATAAAACAGAATTGGTAATCATTTGCGATAACATAGAGCAATCCGCATTAGCGACGGCTATTGTTAATAAAATTCAAGGGAAATTCTTGGTGGTGGCCATCACTGCACCTAATGGTTCCGATCGTAAGGTAGCATTAGAAGATTTAGCATTATTAACTGGCGCAAAGATGTTCACTGAATCAAAAGGCGATAAATTAGAAAGCGCCGAAATAGAAGATTTGGGTAGAGCTGAAAAATTCATATGTCGTCGAGATGAATCAATCATCGTGGGTCCGAAAGGAAATAAGTTTGAAGTTAAAAAAGCAACCGAAGATTTGAAATCAGCTATCGCAAACGAACAGAATGAATCAAGAAAGAATGAATTAAAACAAAGATTAGGAATGTTCACTAACACATTAGCGGTGATCAAGGTTGGCGCCACTACAGAATACGAACAAAAAGCTATAAAATACAAAGTAGAAGACGCTGTCAATGCTGTAAGAGTAGCTTATAAAAATGGAGTGGTTTGTGGTGGTGGAATTTCACTGGCCAGATTGCAAACATCAAGCCCAATATTAAATGAAGCACTAAAATATCCGATGAGGCAACTATGTGAGAATATGGACATAGAAGAATCAAAATTTGAAAGCCTTGCGGTCGACGAGGCATTAAACGTAATAACTGGTAAAAAAGGAAAGTTTATGGATGTTGGAGTAGTTGATCCAGTTGAAGTATTAATCGCTGGAATAGAAAATGCAGTGTCAATTGCATCCATTCTAATCACCAGTTGTGGCATGATCGTTCAAAGATTAAAAGGAGATGATTAATTTAAGAAAAAAAGTATTTGTATTTATAATCGTTATAATGGCGGCGGCCATATGGTTCGGCTGGATATTAAATTCGTCTATTGATAATATATTTGATACAGATCCGACACCGACACCGACACCGACACCAGAGATAACTGATGCACCTACAAATAAAATAATCCCAGATCCGATAGTAAGACCAATCGCAAATATTCCAACAGTACATGCATCTATCCCATCACCGACACCAATCATCCCAAATCAAATAATAAATAATGTCACAACCAATGTTTATGAAGACCCAGATCCGATTGTAATAGTGACATCAACCGCAACACCAACTCCGACACCGACTCCAATACCAGTGAAAATATCTATGGAAAGTTTGAAAATTATTAGTCCTATTCCAAGTAAAGGACTCGGCCGAGAATATCACTCTAGTCCAGAAGTTGTAGACGATAGCAATTATATCGAGATTGGATTGGTTGTGAGAAATAGTAATGGTGAATCAATTAAAGATGCACAAGTAACAGTCGAATCACCAGATCCATCACAAAATAAAACAATGGATGGCACTGGAAATATTGTTAAAATTTATAATAGTGGAATACCAGAAATGGTCTACTATTATCCGTATCATTACGAATTTAGAAATTCAGGAGTCCACGAAATTACATTCAAATGCAATGGTATGAATGAAATGGTTTCATTGAATGCTATATAAGGGAGTCCTTAAAAAATGTCAAAAGCAAAACAAGTATTAGAAGATATTTTAATAGCAATCGTAGATAATAAGAATGCCGTAAGAGTCGATCAAACAACCGATGAAATGGGCGTATTATTATCAGTCAAAGTTTCACCCAGAGATATGGGTTTAATAATTGGTCGCGACGGTAACATTATTAATGCCATCAGAACAGTTGTTAAATTCATTGGGTTCAGAGAAAGATCAAGAGTCAATATCAAGGTTATTGAGCCAGAGGGAAGAGTGCGAGAGTCGAATTCATTTGAAGATCCACTCGATCTTAAAATGGGTAAATTTTAATAAAATTCATGGAAATAAAAGAAGTCGCATTATCAGCAATAACTCCGTATACAAAGAATGCCAAAGATCATCCTAAAAAACAAATTGAGAAAGTGGCCGCCTCAATTAGAGAATTTGGATTCAATCAACCGATAGTAGTAGACAAAGATGGAGTGATAATCGTTGGCCACGGCCGATATCTTGCCGCCCAAGCGCTAAAACTTGACGTAGTTCCAGTGCTTGAAGTAGACCTCGACGAAGAACGTGCAAAGGCGTATAGATTAGCCGATAACAAGTTAAATGAATCAGAATGGGATAGAGATATTGTGATAGAAGAATTGAAATCAATGTCATTAGAAATGATTGACCTGACTGGCTTTGATTCAAATCTAGTACTCGAAACAAAAGAAGATAAACCTGACTTGGCCAGCGTAGGCGAGCCTCGAAGTCAATTAGGCGATATCTACGAATTAGGAAGACACAAAGTGATATGCGGCGACTCGATGGATGAAAATACTTATAAGAAATTACTTGGCGAAGAAAAACCAAGATTGATATTCACAGATCCTCCATACTCAATTGATTATCATTCAGTAAATAAGAAAGGCAAAGGATTAGGTGGATATTCTTACAATAGTGAAAAGTTTGGTGGTACAGGCGGAAGAATATTCAATGATGATAAAACTCCGCAAGAAGCATTGGAATTCTACAGAAAAGTATTGCTTCAACTGCATAAATTCTCTACCGATGATGCGACTATATACTGGTGGTTTGCTGCAAGATTGACTGATATCAACATGCAGGCATTGCGAGAAGAAAAATGGCATTACAGTCAAACAGTCTTCTGGCTTAAGAATTCATTAATATTCTCACCTGGACAGTTGTTCCATAGAATATACGAGCCGTGCATGGTTGCTTGGAAAGAGGGTAAAGTCCATTTTCAAAACAGAGTATTCTCAAATTATTCTGAATTCTGGGCTTTAGATAAGAAAACATTCCCAGATTATCTCGATGTTTGGTACTCAAAAAGAGATAATGTGAATGCATACATCCATCCAACACAGAAACCAGTGCAATTGGCCGAAAGAGCGATAAAACGATCAAGTGACAAGAATGACATCGTTATTGACGCGTTTGGCGGATCTGGTAGCACCTTAATCGCATGTGACCAATTGGATAGATCGGCGCGATTGATAGAATTAGATCCAAAGTATGTTGATGCTATCGTTGGAAGATGGTGTAAGTATAAAGACGATCCAACAGTCGTTAAGAATGGCAAATCAATTCAATGGACAGTGTAAAAAGAAAAAATAGAGTTAGTTCAGTGGTGGATGAATATCTAAAGAAATGTTTAGATGAAGAAATTATAACATATCTTAATTCTGTGTTAATTTCTCCAAAAATAACTATCATGGACAAAAAAGACATCACTATCTTTAATATACCCACAAAGGTTAATACTGGCTATAAATTGGTGTGGTTCTTATTAAAAAGATTTGTTTTAGGAAAAAAGGTTGATGTATCTATAAAATATCATGGAGCAAACAGAGAATAAACAACAGAATAATGATAAAGGAGGAAGACCAAAAGGCGCCACAAAGCGGTCAGAAATTAATAAAAAAATAGGAGAGGGAGTGTCAAAATTGGATGAAGAAAAAGTCCAAAAGTTGTGTGATGCTTTTGCTATTGACTTAACTATCGAAGAAGCTTGTGATTATGCAGATATTTCTAAACAAACATACTTCAATTGGGTAGAAAAAAAACCTCAACTTTTAGACCGATTTGACACCTTTAAGAGTAAGCTTTCGATCAAGGCAAAATACAATATTGCCCAAAGGATTCATGCTGGTGACGTTCCATTATCTGAAAGATATCTGGCCAGAAAACAACCAGATGAATATGCTGACACGTTAAGAATAAAGCATAGCGGTGAGATAAGTGGAGATATAAGTAAAGAAAAGAAAGATGCCATTGCTAAATTCCACGAAAGCTTAAAAGAAATCAATAAAAAGAAAATAATGCAAAAAGCCAAAGAAGATGGCGAATTACCATGAGAATAATTAACGAAAAACCTCCAATATACGATAAAATACTCGCAGTAGGAATGCTACCGCATGCAGGCGTGGTTTATACCTACGGTGATGCGATTTATAACCCCTCTGGCGCAGTTTTGCCAGAATACCTCATAATACACGAAGAAGTGCATATGACACAGCAGGGTGACCACCCAGACACGTGGTGGGCGAGGTATTTAGACGATCAGCACTTCAGAATCGAGCAGGAACTCGAAGCTTATGCTAAACAATATGTTTTTATCTGCAGATTCGTCAAAGATCGCAACCAACGTGCAAAAATACTACTTCAACTCGCATGCAGTCTATCAGGCCCAATCTATGGCAAGGTCGTGAGCCAACAATGGGCTTATGAAGAAATTAAGAAGAAATCAAACGTAAAATGAGTGATAATTGTAAGCATCAATTTTTTAATATGTTAGCGGATTATAATGACGAAGAAAAGAAATTATTCGTTATTGTCGTCTGTGTTTATTGTGGTCAAGTGAGAAAGATATGGCAGGATGGAAAGGTAGAAATAACAAAAGAATATGGCGAAATCAAAAGACCAAAACAAAATAAAGGAGTATAGAGATATTCATGAATGGATTACACTCGAAGAAATCAAAAATGAAAAAGGCGATCCGATAGAATTTGTATCTCATCCGTTCCTTTTTGACATCTATTCAGATCAATCGCAGTTCTTAACAATTATGAAAGCGGCGCAGGTAGGACTCTCTACTCTCGCCATTCTTAAAAATCACAATGATGCCAAACAAGAGAAAATGGATATCATCTACACTCTGCCGACTGATGGCGATGTGAAGACATTCGTGGGCGGTAAAGTAAATCGTATCATTGCCAATAATCTCTCAATGCTCGCAGATGTAGCCGATAAAGATTCAGTAGAACAGAAACAAGTCGGAAATTCTATGATATACTTTAGAGGCACATGGACTAAAAAAGCGGCCATCATGGTCACAGCCGACAGATTAGTCCACGATGAGAAAGACAGCTCCAAATTAGACGTTGTGTCAGATTATCAAGCGCGTATTCAGCACTCAAAATTCAAACAGATTCATACATTCAGCCATCCGAGCCTACCAGAAACAGGAGTGCATACAGATTGGTTAAAGAGTGACCAAAAACACTGGTTCATAAAATGTCCGCACTGCAATCATTGGCAATTCTTATCATGGGATACAGAAGATCCACGAAAGATGTCCATCGATATGGAAAGAGAAACTTTCATATGCAAGAAATGCAGAAAAGATTTACCAAACTATATCAGAGCGACTGGCCAATGGGTTGCTAAATATCCAAAGAATGAATGGAGCGGATACTGGGTATCAATGCTGATGGCTCCCTGGGTGACCGCTAAAGATATAATCAATAAATTTAGAGATCCGAACACGTCAACAGAGTTTTTTTATAATAAAGTATTGGGATTGCCATATGCTGACTCGTCTTCAAAACTATTAAGACAGAACTTCTTCCAAAATCTTACAGGATTACAATGGGCGCCAGATCAGAATGAAAGAGTTGTGATAGGAATTGATACGGGATTGAAACTTGATTACGTCATGGGAAACAGTCAAGGACTATTCTTTCATGGCGAAGCGAAAGATTATGACGAATTAGATGGATTGATGGAAAGATGGCCACGTGCAATCGCTGTGATTGACCAAGGAGGAGATTTAATAGGATCAAGAAAGTTTTATGAAAGATGGCGCGGAAGAGTAATACTCTGCATGCTTGGTGGCGATCGTAAAACAAAAGAATTGGTGAAATGGGGTAGGGGTGATGAAGAGGGTGCCGCTGTGGCCGATCGTAACAGAATGATTCAATTAGTTGTCGATGAATTCCGAAATAAAAGAGTTAAAGTGCATGGCACAGAAAACGATTGGTACGAATACTGGCTTGATTGGAATAATCTTGCTAAAATAAAAGTATTAGATCCAGATACGAATCAAACTAAAGGATACAAATGGGTTCGCAGTGGTCGAGATCATAGAGCATTAGCAACAGTCTTCTGGAGAATAGGAATGAGTAGATTTGCTGGAATGGGTACTATCGTGACACCACCATCAGAAACAAAACCAACAAGCTATATGATCGAACCAAATAAAACAGTCAGCTTTAATCCAAAAGAGTTCTTCGACAAGTTAGAAGAAGAACAGGAATCTGACTGGCGAATCGTATGACAGAGATACAACAAGGCGTAAACATATTATTAACTAAAGAAGATGCCACGATATTCGTAGCATTCAAAAACAATCGAGATAAGTTTATTGAAATGCTAAAGGCTGGAGTGTTTAATTTAGAAAGCGGAAAAGTGGAAATAAATATAAATAATAATCAAATTCAAAATATTTATATCCATCAGATGACGTACAAACGGAGCGCGGTCGAGCTTCGTGATAATAAAAAGAATATAATACCATGAACGAAGAATTACAAAAGGAAGAGGGTTTAGAAGAAACTCAAACTCCTGAAGCTGTTGAAGTTGGCGAAGAAGAAACCGAAAAAAAACCTGAAACCGAAGAGGCGCAAGGTTCCGATGAGGGTGAAAAGACCGAAGACGAAGAAAGGTAAATCGCCGCATTGGTGCGGCCATGTGTCGCACCTACGCAGGAAATGGTAACTGCTCGCTTGTCGACCTTGGTGAGCATGTAAGTGGTTCGATTCCACATCCTGCTCCCATTGGTATGTCAAAGGTTATCCACAGGTTGCCATATTTGACAGAAATAAAAATATGCTATAATAAAAGTACGATATTTCAATAAGTGCTCTAACTCGGATGACGAGCGGGCTGTAGATTTCTTTCTACAGCCATTTTTAATTAAAAAAACACATGGGAGCTGATGATACTGGTATCCAAGGTTACGCATCTTTGGGTGCTGATATAAATAAAACAAAAACTGAAGTAACACCTGAAACAAAAGAGGGTGTTGTTTCTGATAAATTACCAGAATTAAATTTAGAGATGGAAGATTCGGAAATCATTAAACTAACAAATCGTTGGGAAAAGATTTGGAAAGAATCTCCAAAAAAAATAGAATGGGAAAAACAATGTGAAGAAAATGAAAAGTATTGGCTCGGACAACAATTTGATGGTCCCAAATTAGATAAGACCAGACCGCAGGTTGATAACGTTATATTCGAAGCATTTGAAACTTATTTGCCGCAAGTGACTCGAAGAAATCCAGATCCGTTAGTGACACTTGATGCAACAATAGAATCCACTCCCGAATACGAAAAGTATGTTGAAAAATTGAAAAAGAGATTGAGTGACTTGGCTGACAAGAATAAATTAAGATTGAAACTGAAGAAAGCGGCGCGACATTGGGGAATTTATTTAATAGGTGTTGCAAAGTTTGGATGGGATTTAGATAAAGATTTACCAATTGTAAGAATTGTTCGACCACATAAAATGATATTAGATCCAGATGCTATAATTGACGAAGATGGATACAATGGCAATCGCTTGGGTGAACATCGCAGAATGGAAGCATCTAAAATATTATCAATTATTGAGAATGAACCAAATTATGCAAAATCAAAGGAAAAGATTGATGAGTTAATAACCAAAGATGGCGAATTAAACACATCAACCGAAATTAGTTTCATAGAATGGTGGACTCCAGAATATATGTGTTGGAAGTTAGGTCAAGAAATATTACTTAAAAAGAAAAATCCTCATTGGAATTATGATAGAGAAGAAAATCAAACCTCTGTCGATACTTATGGAAATGAAAGTATTGTTCCAGAAGAAGTGAAAGGAATCAATCATTTCCCAGTACCAGAAATGCCATATAGATTCTTGACAGTGTTTAATCTTGGAGATCAACCAATGGATAAAACTTCATTGATTGGCCAGAATTTAGCAAATCAAGATTTAATCAACAAGAGAAATAAACAAATCGATAAGAATGCCGATAGAATGAATGGTGGAATGGTGGTATCGTTGGAAAAAACAGGATTGACTAAAGATCAAGCGAAAGGCGTATCTGATGCATTAAGAAAAGGCGGTGTAGTAGTTATTCCAACAGGAACTCCAAGAGAAGCCATAGATACATATAGCCCAAATGCATTACCATCCGACGTCTATATGCAATTGACAGATACGCGTGCAAGATTGCGTGATATATTCGGAGTAAAAGGATCATCTGCCGCTGGCCTTGAAACAGAAGATACGGTACGCGGAAAGATAATGAATAAAACTTTGGATACAGACAGAATCGGTGGTGGTGTAAGCGAATATCTCGAGCAATTCGCAGATGATATCTATAATTGGTTCGTTCAATTGCTCTATGTTTACGATCCAGGGTTTCAATTTATAAATGGCGGAACTCCTCCGAAAGTAAACATTTCAGTCAAAGAGGGATCATTATTGCCAAAGGATAGCACATCAATTGCCAATCAGGCGCTCGAATTAGCAAAAATTAACAGAATATCCAACATTGACCTCTATAAGCGCCTTGAATACCCAAATGCAGAAGAATTGGCTGCGAATGTATGGTTAGAAGCGAATGCTCCGCAGTTATTATTCAAAGATAATCCGTTGGTTCAAGAAGCTATCGCACAAGCGCAGGCTGCTCAAGCTCAAAAACAACAGGAAGAAATGCAGAATAAAGAAGTAGAACAGAGCGTAAATTTAGCTAAAGAAAAAATCAAAGCGTCGAATAAAGGAGTTGGGAATAAATCTATGTTAAAAGAAGTTCCTGCGACTCC
>Ga0116171_10005150_pt1 | contig 11546 bp, 12 predicted proteins | sample AD_JPNHW2_MetaG_FD_89798 | JGI IMG/M metagenome (GOLD analysis project Ga0116171, IMG submission 89798) | Active sludge microbial communities of municipal wastewater-treating anaerobic digesters from Japan - AD_JPNHW2_MetaG | ecosystem: Engineered > Bioreactor > Anaerobic > Digestate | place...
GACGTTAAGGGGCTGGTGTCTGCCAAGTCCACGGTTTACAAAGAACAAGTCGTGGGCGTAGACGGCGCGATCAAGACCGGGCATCACATCGACAGCAGACCGATTGAGATCAAGGGCTTCATCGATTTTGAACGATATGGTGATGTGGACGAATACGCGCGCGAGCTTTCCGCTGTTTTCAATCCTGCTTTTGCTGGAACATTGCGCTTTGAAAGTGAAAAAACATACGAGATCGACGTGGAGATCGAGGAAGGCCCGGACGATCCCGGAAGCCCCGGCGCGCGTTACCCCGATTTCAAGATCGGACTGATTGCGCTTAACCCGAACTGGCGATTGTCTTACGAGAAAGAGATCGCCGTAGCCGACACGGGAACGGACATCGCATACGGAGGCAGCAAAGAATGCGGCATCGAGATCGAGATCACGGCCAATGCTGACACAATCGACATGGAGAGCATCACGATCACCCACGGCACGGACGTTATCACGATCACCTTCCGCACAGGCGGCGGCGTGTACCTCATGACAAACGATATAATGAAGTTGATTACCATTCCCGGACAGATCAATATCCTGCTGAATAACGAAGTCGCGCTGGAGCGCATTGATTTCGAGAACTCCGCGTTCCCGTTCCTGCTTAAGCCCGGCGTGAATACGATCACCTGGGCGGCAAATGGCGACGAGTCCGACTTTGACGTTGTTATCCGCTACACGCCGCTGTATTTGGGGGTGTAGAGATGTCCGTAATTGATATCAAGATAGCAACAGCGGAAGCCTACTGGGGCGGCGACGGCTGGTTTGGCGCGGACGCATCTCCGTCAGGGTATGCATGGTATGTTACCAAATCCAACTATTACGGAGAATTAACAAACGATTTTAACATATTAGAGCTAGGCTTTGCCGCAAACGCACTTTTTGACATCGCAACAGTCAACAGCGTTCATCTGTTTTTTAAGATCGACGTAAACAACGCTGCAGCTGCAGACGATCACGTATACGCTCACGCCAGCGATACGTCGCATATATCAAACACGGTATACGGCACGGATTACGGCGCACTATCGTCCGGAACCGGCTGGAAAAGCATTGACATCACAACGATGTTTAACGCTCTTGCCGACAAATCTGCCGCATGGTATTTACTGCTGTCCACCAAGAGCGATTCAGAGGTCAACCCGTACTGGCTATCGCAGTTCCGGGTGCTGGACACCGACGGAAACGAAGCCTATATCCACGTTGATTTTACCGCAATTCCTACGGCCTGCACCGCGCCGACGTCCGTTTCCGTAAGCAATGAAACCCCCGCGCCCGATGGCGAGGTAACGCTGTCGTTCAGCGGCATGGGGCCGGGAGATTGGAATACAATCGTCGGCGCAGAAATCCACCGCGCGACGAACTCCGCAGGCCCGTATTCCTACCTGAAAGAGATCGCGACAACGGCAACCTACGGCAGCACGACAGTGGCCGCGCCGTCCATCCCCGGCAACAGTTATTATTTCAAGGTTATTACGAAGGGCAGCGAGGAAGGTTACGACAGCGCATTGTCTTCGCAATATGCGCATGTCACGGCGACCACCACGGATTGCGTTTCTCCGTCTGCGCTTTCCTTGTCCGCTCTGGTCGCGTCCAAAAAACCCTTGCTTTCGTGGGGCGGCGCTTTCCCTGGCATTGGTAACGCGATTACTGCCTACGATATCGAATATTCCGAATCATCGGACGGCGTATCGTGGGGCGCATGGACGTTCTATCGTACACTGGTGACCACGGAAACCAGCGGCGCATCGCTTGTCCCGATTGCTGAAACGCTCGGGTATTATAGGCGCTACCGCGTTATGACGCTCGGCACATTGGAAGGCCACGACAGCGGATGGAGCGATGCTTCGGAGAGCGTGAGAACGAGCAGCTCCACGGTATCGCAAATCCAAACCCCGCTGATGATCGTGTACGAATATCCGCATGTCGTGTTTGACGATCCCGATTACATCGAGAAAGGCCCGTTCCCAATCGGGCTTGTGCAACTGTATAATACGCTGATCTGGCATCCGAAGTATCAGGGTATAGGATTCTTCTCGCTGAATATGCCGTTCGATGAAGCGTCAAATGCGCTTTTGAAGTGCTACGAAACGGACGAGTACGGCATCAAGCGTTTTCGTCTTATCGGCAAGGCCGGGCATAACGAGCTGATGATGATCCTGTACAAGCAGATCAAGAAAGACAAGAACGGCGTGGAAATGATCGAGGTCAAGGGCATTTCGCTCACGGCCATACTTGCCAAGCGCGCGATCACGCATTCCGCGCAGAACACGGATTACCCAGTCGGGCAAATCTTATCCCTGCTCAGGAGTCAGCCGATCTTCTGCGAGCACTACGACGAGGGCACGTCCGCGTGGGTAGACGATATCAACGCCGATCTGATGGCAGACAGCTACGGCGACAGGCGTTTCCCGGATTTCCACTGGAAGGAACCGACATCATTTACTCCTGAGGACTCCGATGATGTAGTTTACCAGCCGGAAAAGCTCGTCGTGCTGCTAGATGAGATTATCGCGATGTGTTTGATTGAGGGCTGCGGACTGCGCGTCACGTCCTCTTATTACAACGATGTCGCAGACACGCTCACGAACTACTTTGAGCTGTACAAGGGCATCGACCGCAGCACGTCGCAGGACACATACCCGCACGTCATTTTCGATGAAAAACTAGGCAATATACGCTCGATGGTGTATACTAACAGCATCGAGAACGTCAAGACCGCCGGATATACGACCAATAACGATATTGATACCCTCGCCGCGTCCACCTTGCGCCTGGTCGATATCATGTCGGAGAACGCATACTCCGCGGGCGATCAGGCATATATCAACGACGGAACGCCCACGGCCAACGTGAACGGCGGCAGCGGCATGAGCCGGGACGAACTGGGAATCGTGGTATCGGAGATCGTTGCGCCGGATAGCGGAACGACAGAAGAAAAGCTGAACGTGCTATATAATTCATGCAGGCAGGCCGGGCGCAACGAGATCAATAAATCCATTGAGGAGCATACCTTCGAGGTCGAGATCAATCTATCCGTTGGTCGGCAGTTCGGCTCCGATTACTTCCTGGGCGATATCGTTACCGTACGCTGCGACCGCTACGGCGTTACGATGGACGCGCGGATAGCCGAAGCCCCGGAAACTTACGAAACGGGCAAGGATGTGCAGATATCGCTGATCTTCGGCGATCCGGCCATAACGCTTTTGAACCGCATCAAGCAGATTTCACGACGGAGGGGATAGTATGGCGACGTTAGTATCCAATCATGCATTCATTGGGGACATTGCTCTTCCTGCAAGCAGCAGGCCGGTAACACTGGAGTTCGATATCGTAAAAGGTGATGCAGACTCTCATTTGTTTAGTATTACCGTGAGAAACAATGGGTCGGACGTAAGTCTATCTGGCGCGACGTGCATGTTTTATATCATCCGCGACTTCGACGGCGGCACGGTATCGCTTGCGGCAGACGTTGACGGAAGCGTAATGAGCAAAGCGTTATCTGCTGAATGCGCGGCATACGCTCGCCCCATTACAATTCTTGCCACTGTTACCGATGCAAGTCTTAGGAATCGCTGCGTGTGGGCTGGTCGAACAAATGTACGCGAAGGAGCTACCGATGTTTATGTCGATCCCGGCAGACTTATTCCGAGCATCGATGACTTGCTCGCACAGATTTCCGCAATGGAAGCGGCAACAACCGCCGCGCTCGCAGCGGCAGAAGGAGCATTGCAACCTCAATCTGCGGCTCCGTTATACGACCCTGACGGAACGTATGCCATTGATGACCTATGCACATACCTCGGGGTTCTTTACAGATGCAGCGCCACAATATCATCTCCAGAGGCATGGACGGCTGGACACTGGACGGCTGTTGATGTGGCAGAGTTGCTAGACGAAAAATTCACAACGGCTGCCGCATCAACATCAGCGGCTGGCCTTGCGCCGCAAGCGACCGCGCCCGCTGCTGGTTTACGCAACATCCTTGGAATAGATAGCGGAGAAACAGGATATGCCAACAAAGCGTTATACGACACGACGGCCCCATCGACGCAAGCGTACGGCGACAGTGCTGCTGTCGGGACCGCAATGACGGCTGCCCGCCGTGACCACAAGCACGCAATGCCGAACAATCCTGCGGCATCTACATCCGCTGCGGGGCTTGCTCCACAGGCCACAGCTCCCGCTGCTGGGTTGCGGAATGTGTTGGGTATCGATAACACAGAAACCGGGTACGCAAACAAGCCGCTTTTTGACGCTACCGCCCCAAGCACACAGGCTTTTGGGGACGCGGCCGCCGTAGGCACGGCCATGACGGCCGCAAGGCGCGACCACAAGCACGCCATGCCTGTCGTCGTTAACGGGCTTAGCAGCACATCGGCCACGTCTGCGCTTGCTGCCGCGCAGGGGAAAGCCTTAAACGATGCAAAAGCCGACAGGGCCGCTTCGCCAACCGAAGGAAATATCGCCACACTGGACGCGAACGGGAACCCAACGGATGGTGGAACCGCGCTGTCTGATGTTAATTCGCAGTTGGCCGATATTGCGAATTATCCGCGCCTGTGGCGAAAGACCGCCGTCCTATCAGTTGCACAGGTAACCCCTGGGTCATCCTCTCCGCTGGACGCGACGGTCAAGACGGTGGCTACCCAAGCGGGGAGCGGCGACCCGTCGCCCAGCAATATCAGGGCGATTACGGGGCGAAGCAGTGCGAAGGTCAAACGGACGGGGAAAAACCTTGCAAGCAATGCTGCATATCTTGCCGTCGCTCAGTATAACGATTGTGTAAAGACGGAGGCGGATTTACAGCCGTCAACAACTTATTTTGTTAGCCTTGTTATTCCTAGCGGAGAACGCTATTACCCAAATGAAGGATTGTTTATAACGACGGGCAATACTCCCGTTGGCACCGGAACTCGCGTATCAATGGCGTTAACAACTAAGCCAGTTATCAGTAAATCCGACATTCAACAGTACACCGCTGGCAGTGAAAATCGGTGGAGGATATTCAAAAACGTCCTTATTACGACAACGTCTGGAACGGCATCCGGTTTACAAATCGAGCTTGGTTCCGTCGCTACCGCCTACGAACCCTACTCCGGCACTGAATTAACCCTCACTCCTGCCACCGCTTTGTATGGTGTAGCAGGCGCGGAGGACGAGATCGGCGTGGATGGGCATGAGGTGCATAACACGGCGTTGATTACGTTTAATGGCACAGAAAATTGGAATAGATCACAGTCATCAACAACTGGAAAATTCCTGTACACTCTCGCAGTATCACCAGCTACGTTGAGTACACCTAATTCACAAGTGGCAAATATCGTCTGTTCTCACTACGTGCCAATATCGGGGAACAGCCAATACCTAAGATCGAAAGACCATTGCATTGCAATCCCTTCGCAGGGGGGGATTTTTATCTACGACGCAACCTACGAAGATGAAGTCAATACAACAACATTTAAGGCGTATCTAGCGGCACAATACACTGCTGGCACTCCCGTTCAAGTGCTTTATCAGCTCGCCACTCCCACCACAGCCCAAGGCACCGCGCAGGCGCTCACTGCACTTGCGCAGACTGACAAGTACACGCCACGCCTGAACAACGTGTACTCGGATGGCGGTAATGTGGTCGTGGGGTATGCACAGCATCCATCCAAGACCTACGATTTTCTGACCGAGAAAACGGGATATGGCATTGCATCGGGATTGATCGTCTCGGCACAGAGCACACCCAACATGACCGTAGCGGTATCCGGCGGTGTGGCCTACATGGCAGACGGGACGCGCTTCGCACCCATTGCGGTAAGCGCACTGGCGATCAACACCGCCGACGCGACCAATCCGCGCATTGACATCGTGTATCTGGCAAGCGACGGTGTGGTCAGTTATCTGGCGGGAACGGAAGCGGCAACGCCTGTCGCGCCTACCGTGCCAACGGGCGGGTTGCTGCTGTCGCAAATCTCGGTAGCTGCCGGTGCTACAACGGTCGTCACTGCAAATATCACCGACATGCGCAAGGGATTATGGTCAGACGCGTGGTATACGCCGACGCTGCTTAACAGCTGGACAACCTACAGCAGCAAAACACCCAAGTACCGCCAAGACCTCGTAGGGCGCGTACGACTAAAAGGCGCGGTTGCTGGCGGCACGCTGAACACAACGGCGTTTACGCTTCCCGCTGGATATCGACCTCTGGAAACGCAGTATATGCCCGTTGTTAGCAATGGCGCATTTGGCTATATCACAATCGACACGAGCGGTAATGTCAAGTGCGTAGCGGGTAGCACGACCTACTTCGCGCTGGATGGCGTTACGTTCCCGACCGTGTAAGGAGGGGATTGATACATGATTTACCACAAAATTGATAAAGAGACGGGCATGTTTGCCGAAGATGCCATTTTGAACGAGCCTCCCATGGTACTGAGCTGGCCCGTTACAGACGAAGGTACCCCGATTCAACCGGAAGTGCCAGCGGGCGAATCAATACCCCCGATGTACATTCCTGATCCTGCCTACATCGCCGTTCCGTGTCCCGAAGGGCTCTACTGGCCACGCTGGGATGGTGGGAAATGGGTTGAGGGCGGCGTTGCTCCCCCAAACCCGCCGGAACCAGCCGAACCGACGCTTGAGGAGCGTACCGCCGCGCTGGAAACCGCAACGCAACAGCAGGCGGCAACGCTGGACGAAGTCGTGACGATTTTGGAGGCGATTGTATGAAACCCATAGAAGACAGGGTAAAGGCGGTCGCGAAAAAGCTCGTTGAGAGGGAATCCGAGAAAAAGGCGATCCTCGAAAAGCACAAGCCTGCCAGCGGGAAGAAGCTGACCACGGAACAGCGGCTGGCCCGCATCGAGGAAGTACTCGGGATTACGTAATAGTCCGCTATTGCGCAGTCCATTACATCGAGCCAAAGAACATAAGGAGGTAACCGTATGTTGCTGGAATTTTCGGTTAGAAACCAACTGCTCGGAATGAAGCGGTTATCCCCGATTGTTTCCGATACGATCAATTACTTTGAGGCGGAGTTTACTTTTCTCACGACGGACTGGGATGATTGCGTTAAGACGGCATACTTTACGGACGGAACGACTGTATATGATGTTGAACTGGTCGCTGATGAAATCACAGCAGATAAACACCTAAATTTGTCCGCAGGGAACTGGACGGTCTATGTTGTCGGGATTGATACGGATTATCGTATCACGAGCGGATCGATTGCGTTCACGGTCGATCAGTCCGGCGTGATTGATGGCGAACCGCTGCCGGAAGTGTCGCTCACATTCGAGGAACAACTTCTGTTGGCGGCGCAGGAAAGCCTGTATGACCTGGCGGTAGCGAACGGATATGAAGGAACGCTTGAACAATGGCTGGCAACCGTCAATGCTGGAACGCCGGTAAACACAATAAGGCTAACCACAGACAATGTAAATCCATCAACTCTTTTGGGTGGAACGTAGGTTGCGATGTCAACTCCATCCGCCACAATGTTTGGAGAAACCGTATACGCATGGAAGCGGACGGCATAATATATGAACATCACAGTCCACTGCATCAACCCAAAGAACATGGCGTACTGGGGCGTACCGAAAAACACCATGCGCCCTATGGACTTCGAGCGCGACTATATGCCCGGCGTAGTATCCGGCGAAATGGGCGATTGCTCGCAGTTTGAAGCCCTGAAAGCGCAGGCGATAGCGGCAAGATCATACGCCTACCAGTACATTCTCAAAGGCGCGGCAATCTACGACACCGGAAAGGCGCAGGCGTTCCTTGCGTCGCGTGCCGTATCCTCACGGTATTTACCCCATATTCAAGCCGCAAAGGACACGGACGGGATAATCCTCACATTCAACGGCAAGCCCTGTAACACGCATTATTCGGCCTCTAACGGCGGGTACGTTCGCAAGTCCTCGAACGCGTGGGAGCCGGGCGGATACCCTGACCCATACGATGATGGCGAACTGGACGGCCACGGCTCGGGAATGTCACAACGTGGCGCGGAGAACATGGCCAAAGCCGGGAAAACCTATGCTGAAATCCTGCAATTCTACTACCCCGGCACGGTGCTGATGGGCGACTACGGGAAAACGGTTATCATGCCAAATGATAACCAGATTGAAACGGAGGTTGAGAGCGTGGAGAACACAATCGCCGATAACGGGCTGACTATCGTACAGGCAATCCAGACGAAAAACCTATGCTATATCGAAAGCAAGCCCGCGTCGCCTGTTGGCATCCTCGTTCACTCCACGGGCGCAGTAAACAGGGAGCTTCGCAGATATGTTGATGCCGTGGATATCGTCGGCAAAAACCAGTACAACAATCATTGGAACAGGGCGAAAGCTGGGGGCATACGCTTTACCAAAATGGTTCACGCGTTCATCGGGTATGACAAGACCTTTAACGACGCAAAGAACGTGATTGCCATACAGACATTACCATACTCATACCGCTGCTGGGGCTGTGCAAGCGGAAAGCGCGGCTCGTATAACGTAGACCCCCAAGCCCATATCCAGTTTGAAATCTGTCAGGGCAGCAATAAGGATGATGTTTACTACTGGAAAGCAATCGGCGCGGCTGAAAAGTATTGCGCCTTCCTGTGCCGCAAGTTTGGATTTGATGCAGCAGATATCGTCAGCCACAAGGAAGCGCACGATCTCGGCTACGCAAACAATCACGGCGATCCGGAAAACTGGATGAAGTATTTCGGGGACGATATGCACAAGTTCCGGGAGCGGGTTGCCGTGCTTCTCGGCGAGGCAACGGAAGTAACGGGCGAGAACACACAAGAATCGCCGCAGGACGGGCAAGGCTCAACGTTACCCACATTGCGCAAGGGAAGCGAAGGGGAGGAAGTCAAGGCGCTGCAAAACCTCCTCAACCAGCCGGAGAATGGTGCTTACCAGCTTAAGGTTGACGGGAAATTTGGACCGCTGACGCGGGACGCTGTAACGAAGTTTCAGCAGGACAACGGGCTGAAAATCGATGGCATAGTAGGAAGAAACACTTGGAAGAAACTGACCGTGTAGAAAGGACTGCAAGACGATGAGCGATATTGTAATTGCTGGACTGTTGGCGCTGGCCGGTACTCTGTCTGGTACGTTTGGGGGGATCGTCGTTTCAAGCAAGCTGACCGCCTACCGCATAGAGCAGCTTGAAAAGAAACAGGACAAGAACAACTGCCTTATTGACCGCACGTACAAACTGGAGGAAGGGCAGGCCATTCTATGCGAGCAAGTCAAGGTGGTTAATCATCGTCTGGCAGACCTGGAGAGCAAGTAAGGAAGACGTTCTGGGATTGCCGGATCATCCGGCAGAAAGCGAGGAATAATATGTCCAACAAACTGTATGACATTCTGAAATTCATTGCGCAAATCCTTCTCCCTGCGCTGGGAACGCTCTATGCCGCGCTTGCCGGGATTTGGGGGTTGCCGCTAGGGGAGGCGATTGTTGGCACCGTCGCCGCCGTCGATCTGTTCCTTGGGGCGATCCTGTCAATCAGTACAGCGCAGTACAACGGCGACAAGTCTAACACCCAGTAACTTTCACAGAAAAAGCAAGACCGCCGTATAGCGGTCTTTTTGCTTGTTCCTTGGCGTTCTGTGTTTACCCTAGTATTTCTACCACCTCATGCGTTACCCCTCCCCAAAACCGATTAAATCGCGTTTAATCGTATGTCTAGCGGTCACGCTTACGAAACCCGCGCGATACATCCACGGCCGCCTTATTTTTTGCCCGCTTTGTATGCTCATGATCCGGGATCGCCCTTAAAGCCGCGAGAGTTTCCGCGTACCGCTCTGCGTTCTCATGTGCCTGCGCTATTCCTACCGGACAAACTGCATGACATCCCGGATATCGCTTCGGCGGTCTGCATACTTGGCACGGCGTTGGCTTGCTGTTTTTCATACGCCCACCCTCTCAAAATAAAATACGATCTTCCGTTCCTTGATCTCGATGATCCCGAACCGCACCGCGTTGCTGTAAAACGGGCTGTCGCGGATAATCTTCGGCCAGCGCTCAAGATCGGCGCGGAACTCCTCCAGCGTCCGGTATCCCTTGGCCTTGTTGCAGGCTTCACAGGCCGGCAGTTGGTTGCCGTAGGTGTCCGTTCCTCCGCGTGAGATCGGCTGCGCGTGCTCGATCTGGAAGTCCTGAAACGTGATGTGCTCTCCGCAGTATGCACAATGGCCGTGGCACTTGTCATACAGAACTGTTTTCTCGTACTTGGTCATTTTCCGGCGGTCATGGTTCACGGCTTCTCCTTTCGTGCCGCCTCGGTCTGCTCGACAAAGGCTTTGATTTCATCCGTCATGGCTGTTCCTCCCATTTCATCCACGCACTTCTTTGGAATCTTGAATTGAACGGAGACCAATCTTCGGTCTGCTTTTCGCAGAACCTAAACTCCAAATTACGTGGCCTTTTGTCATATGCCTTGTATATAGCCTCTTTCGCTTCGTTTTCTGTTTCTGCCATTATCGCGGCACAGATCGTATCTGCACCATCAGAGTCTCTCCAACCAGATATCCACCAAGGGCTTTCAAGTTCAAAGTTTCCATTCGCAGAAAGCCTTTTGGGAACGGCATACCAAGACACCCAATATTTGTTCATTCCGTTTCGGCCCCTTCACCGCAAGTGTCAATTATCAGTTTTAGTAATACGGCAAGCAGTAAATATGGCAAGTCTTTGATGCTTTCAATAAATCGCCTCATTCCGTTTCGCCCTCCTTCCACGGCGTAGCGGCCATCTGGTCGGCGGTGGGCTTGTGCGACCAACAACGCCACAATATTCCGTAGTTTCCAACTTCACTATTTCTAAACATCAGTTCCCATCCGTCGAACTGCTTTTCGAATTTACTTTCACACCAAACCAAAAACATTTCCCGTTCAATTAGTTCTCCCTGCTTTTTACTTAGTTCTTCCAACGTGAAAACGTGCGGCACAGACGCTTGCAGGGCGGCGCGTGCCATAGTAAGAACCGTGTAACATACGGTGTCTTTGGTCGCTCCAAATATTTCTTCGTATCTCTCTAGTATCATATCCATCCAAGGCATTGCTTCCTGCGTTGTCATGCTTTTCACTCCTTCAAGTCCATCTTCGCGCCGCAATTCGGGCAGTAGTTTGACCTGTCAAGGCTATATGTCCAACACGCCTTACAGCGTCCGTTTATCCATTCGCTTGGCACCACAGGCGCAACGTCGGCGGCGGGAATATCCATCAGCACATCAATACATTCCTCTTTTTCCGCGCCGCACTCATACCCCGCCCCTACCGAAATATTGCCTATTTTGCTTAGCGCCGCCTCCCGGCTGATATAGTCATTCGGCATGGTCTGCCTCGCTTTCTTTTACGATCGGCTTTTTCACGTCATAGCATGAACACATGAAGCGCCTACGGTACGCCTGTTTTAGTGTAATAGTCCTGTTTTTCGCTCTACACCACCAGAGTGTTACAGGCTGAATGTCAGGCTCGCTCCTGTCCAGATGCTGGCAGTATACGCACCGATGTACTCGC
>Ga0116171_10005154_pt1 | contig 11540 bp, 9 predicted proteins | sample AD_JPNHW2_MetaG_FD_89798 | JGI IMG/M metagenome (GOLD analysis project Ga0116171, IMG submission 89798) | Active sludge microbial communities of municipal wastewater-treating anaerobic digesters from Japan - AD_JPNHW2_MetaG | ecosystem: Engineered > Bioreactor > Anaerobic > Digestate | place...
CCATGAAAGAGGTAAAATTGAGACCAAGATTAAACCCGTTGATTCTGGAAGACTTGGGTAGTTCGGTTTGGTCGGTAAGTGAGATATTATATGAAGAATAAGCAAAAGCACCATCAATAAGCATAGAAGCGCGAGCGGGAATAATAACAAAATTGGCTCCGGCGCCGTATGAATTCCATTTAAAAGTGGCCACTTGCCGGTAGTCGGCCCTATCGTTGAAATTATATCCGTAAAAATTCACCTTGCTGCCATTGGGTGCATTTACAGAAATTTTTCCGTACAAGTCAGTATAGTTGAATGGCAGCCCCACCGTATCAACATATTGGTATAATACTTTTGATGTCTGTTTCAGATAAGAATTTTTGGCAGAAAAAATAAAGGAAGCATTGGCTTTGTCGTCTTCTTTTTGCTTTACGATAGGTCCTTCCAAAAGTAATTTTGCCCCAAAAGTATTGACATCTACTTTTCCGCTCATGCGTTTTTTGTTTCCATCACGCGTGGTAATATCCATTACCGATGAGATACGTCCGCCATACTCGGCGCCAAAACCTCCGGTATAAACGTCGGCATTTTTCAGAATATCGGTATCAAAAACAGAAAAAAGTCCAATGGAGTGGAAGGGGTTATATACTATCATTCCGTCTAAGAGTACTTTGTTCTGAACAGGTGAGCCACCGCGTATGTAAAGTTGCCCGCCCTGATCGCCGGTAAATACCACGCCTGGTAGTACCTGAAGGTACTGGGCCAGGTCGGCGGTACCGCCAACGGCAGGTATACGTTCAATTTTTTCAATATTTACAACATCCTTTGATACATTGGTTTCTGTTTTTTTATCCACCGCTTCGCCCTTTATGTTTACCACTTCCATTTCGATGGCCAGTTTCTGAAGATAGAGTTTTTTGTTCAGATTTTCGCCTTTGCCTAAAGTCACGGGCATTTTAACGGTATCGTAACCAATAAATGTAGCCATCAGAATATAATCGCCGGGAGGAATCTGTGTAATAGCAAAAAAACCATTAATATCCGTAGTGGCGCCTATGGTGGTTTTGTGCAGATATACGCTTGTGAAAATGGCTGGTTCGCCGGTTTCTTTATCGTAAACAAACCCTTTAATGGTAGCCTTTTGTGCCTCCACCGACCCAAAGGCCAGCAATATCAAAACACCAAGAAAATAATGGCGAAATCTTGTAACTAGCATAAATTGAATATCAAAAACTTATAATTTTGTCAAAATTAGAGATATTTTTTGGAAATATCTTGATAAAGAACAGTTATTTTGCGTTTGTATTGCCAATAAAAGATTATTTTCAAGCAGATTTTACTTATAAACAATGATTGTCCTAAATCAAACCGACAAAAAAAACTACACCAACATGAAAAAAAAACTGTTTTTGCTGCTTATGCTGGCTTGGTGCCTTCCCTTAACGGGCCAGAACTTCTCATACCGTGCCGGCAAATGCGACACTAAGAGTGATTTTTGTCCTAAAATTGCCTTATTCCACCAGACTTCTTACAACTTTGGCAGTCTGGGCGTTAACTCTGTGAATGCTGATTTCATTGTATTTTGCAACCGCAATTATATGGCCAGCATCCGTGCCGGGATCAATTATTTATCATTTCCCCGGGCACATGCTGCCGGCGCTCCTCTGGAATTCAATTTTATGGTTGGCCGCGGAGCCTGGCTCTTTGAAGCAGGGCTTGGTGTTGACTATCTTTATTATTATAAAGAGTACCCAAAATTTGAAGGCCTGGTTAATACCAACTTTTCCTCTCTGGCCGCCACGGGGATGATTGGTGTACGTTACGAAAGCATCAATGGTTTGTTTTTACGGGCAGGTTATAATCCCCATCTAACAGTGCTGGGCTTCGACAAGGCAGAACCGTTGATAAAGCACCCTTTCGTTCATATGGCCGCTATAGGGATAGGTTATACTTTTGATAATTAGCCCCAAAAACGCTTTGTTCAGGAAATTTGCAGGGAAGGATCCCTGGCAGATAAGGAATTGTGGTTTCAGTGTAAAATTTTATAAATCATCTCCTTCATCAGTTCGCTGTCGCCTGTTGATGTGCCGTCGTTATTCACTCCTTTGGCACGCAGATCGTATTCGCGCAGCCAGCCAAACACTTTACGGAGTTTCTGCCGGGGATAATTACGGGCTGCAATGGAATAATCATCGATAAACATACGATTTATCGACAGCACTGACGCTACGTTGTTGGGAGATTTATCGTCCAGATGATGAAATAAAAAAACTTTGGAAAAAAATAAGTACAAAATGGGAATTACCTTAACCATGGGATTGTCCTTTTCGTTTTCGGCAAAATATTTTATGATTTGATTGGCCTTAAAAATATTTTTGCTACCCAGGGCTTTTTGCAGCTCAAAAACGTTAAAATCTTTGCTGATACCAATGTTCAGTTCCACCTGGTCGGCTGTTATTTCGGAGCCTTTGGGGTAACTGATGATGATTTTGCTGATTTCATTGACTATTTTGCCCAGGTCTGTGCCGAGAAATTCGGCCATCATCAGGGCTGCTTTCTGCTGTATGGAGTATCCTTTTTCTTTAACATAAGCCATTATCCATGGCCCCACCTGGTTATCATAAATTTTTGCCGATTCAAACAATACCGCTTTTTTTTCAACCAGTTTGGCAAAAGATTTTCTTTTATCTAATTTATGATATTTATACGCAACCACTAGTATGGTAGAATCCAACGGGCTGGAAATATATTTTTCGAGGTTTTCGATATCTTTAATATCCTGGGCCTCTTTAACAATTACCAGCTTATAATTCGACATCATGGGAAAACCCTTGCAACTGTCCACAATATTCCGTATGCTGGTATCGCGGCCATACATTACGTGAAGGTTGAATTCTTTTTCTTCGGGTTGAAGAAGATTTTCTTCAATATAATCGCTGATCAGGTCAATATAATAAGGTTCTTCGCCTGATAAAAAATATACCGGGTAATAAATTTTACGTTCGAGATCTTTTATTATTTCGTTATAGCTTTTCATGGAGCTTATTTATAGTCGAAATAAAGATGTTTCACGGTGAGCCGGTTATTTATCAACTGGTTGAGTGATTCCACGCCTATTTTCAGGTGGTTTTCAGCATATAGTTCGGTAACCTTTTTATCACTTTTCTGGGTTTTAATACCCGATGAAATCATGGGCTGGTCGGAAACCAACAGCAAGGCGCCCATGGGAATTTCGTTTGCAAAACCTACCGAAAATAAAGTGGCAGTTTCCATATCAATGGCCATCGCACGAATATTACGCAGGTATTTTTTGAACTCATCGTCGTGTTCCCAAACGCGCCGGTTGGTAGTATAAACCGTTCCTGTCCAGTAGTCGTGTCCTAATTCCCGGATGGTGGTAGAAACAGCTTTTTGCAGATTAAAAGCCGGCAGCGCCGGTACTTCCGGTGGAAAATAATCATTGGAGGTACCTTCCCCCCTGATAGCGGCAATAGGAAGAATCAGGTCGCCCAGTTTGTTTTTCTTTTTCAAACCTCCGCATTTACCCAGAAACAAGGCGGCTTTTGGTTCCACGGCGCCCAGCAAATCCATTATGGTTGCCGCATTGGCGCTGCCCATACCAAAGTTAACAATAGTGATATTATTGGCAGTGGCGCAGGGCATGGATTTGTTTTCGCCTTTGATGGGTACATTAAACTGCTCTGCAAAAAGCTCGAGGTAATGATTGAAATTGGTCAGCAAAATATATTTCCCGAAATCGGCAATCTCTGTTCCTGTATAGCGCGGAAGCCAGTCCTGTACTATTTCGTTTTTTGTTTTCATCAGCAATTATTTTTTATGAGTAACTTTAAGGCAAAAATACAAAAATATCTTATGCTTCCGCTTAATCTTCCCCACTACGAATTTTCTGTAACACCAGGGGCTTCCCCAAAGATTTTTGATTTTATCCGTAAAAAATACGTGGCCCTGACACCCGAAGAATGGGTTAGGCAGAATTTTTTGAAGTTCCTGGCAGAAGAAAAAAAATATCCTCCGTCAATGATCCTGCTGGAACAGACCCTGAAGGTTTACAAAACCCAGAAACGCTGCGATGTCGTGGTTTATGACAACACAGGAAAGCCGCTGATGATCCTGGAATTCAAATCACCAGAAGTAAGCATCAACCAAAAGGTTTTTGACCAGATAGCCCGCTATAACATTGCACTCCATGTGAGGTATCTGATAATATCGAACGGCCTGAAACATTTTTTCTTTATCATGGATCAGGACAAAAAAACCTTTTCATTTCAGGAGGATATTCCCGAATATCCGGCATTATAATTTGCTGACAATAAATTTTTACTGTAATTTTATACAAACAATTTAACGATATGCCAAAAACAATTTACAAAACAGTAATTTCAATAGTACTTCTATTGTATTTCGCCAGTGGGTTCGGACAGGCTGTTCAGCGGTTTCAACTACCGGCAGGAAGTACCAAAAATGATTATATTAAAAACACTATCATACTAAAAATCAAACCCGAATATGCTTCTTATTGCAAAAACGATCATCTGGACCTGCCCCCTGTTAATGCCGTATTCCAGCAGTTGGGTATTGACCGTCTGGAAAAAAAATTTCCAGCTATCCTGCCGCCGGCACAAAAATCGAATCTGCAAGGACAAAAGTATGCCGACTTGTCACGCATCTATGAGATAAAATACCTTTCCTCCGAAAATATAACGCATGCCATCAACCGGCTTTTGGCCACCGGAATGTTGGAATATGCCCAGCCACATTACTTTTCAAAGCCGATGGACTACCTGCCTGACGATCCGCTTATCACAAATCAATATCACCTGGGCCTTATAGGGGCTTTCGGTGCCTGGGATATGGAAAAAGGCGACAGCAATATGGTGATTGGCATTACCGATTGGGGGGTTGACATTACTCATCCCGACTTAATCAACAACATAAAATACAACTATCACGACCCCATTGACGGAATAGATAATGACAACGACGGATACACGGACAATTTCCGCGGTTGGGACATGGGCGAGAACGACAATAACCCCATGGGCACCATTTCGCACGGCACTTTTACCGCCGGTCTTTCTTCGGCCACCACCAACAACGGCGCCGGTATTGCAGGAACAGGTTTCCAATGCAAATTTCTGCCGGTAAAAGTGAGTGATGCCAATAACATGGGCACCATGACCTATGAAAGCATTGTGTATGCCGTAGAGCACGGATGCAGCATAGTAAATTGTTCGTGGGGCAACACATTTTATACCGGGCAATACGGGCAGGACGTTATCGACTATGCCACCATCAACAGGGGGGCTCTGGTTATTGCCGCCTGCGGCAACGACAACAATTCCGTGGCTTATTTCCCGGCTTCATATAATTATGTACTGAGTGTTGCCGCCAGCGACATTAACGACAACAAGGCAAATTTTTCGAGTTATGGACATTTTGTTGATATCACAGCGCCGGGCGACAATGTTTGGTCAACCGGAATGGGAGGGATTTACGGCAGTTCCGGAGGCACCTCTTTCTCTGCCCCTATCGTTTCGGGCTGTGCTGCCTTACTAAGGTGCAAATATCCTTCACTTTCTGCAATACAAATTGCAGAAAAGCTTAAGGTAACAGCCGACATCATTGACACCCTTCCGGCCAACATGGCCTATCGTGATCTGCTTGGTTCGGGGAGGCTTAATATTTTCAGTGCCCTCAACGATTCGGTGCTACCATCCGTCCAAATGTATAATATCGTTTATGAGAATTCGCATCATCAAGCCCTTGCTGACCCGAATGATACGATTTATATCAAAGGCGACTTCATCAATTACCTTGCGCCTTCCACACCAAACCTTATGGTAAGTCTTTCGTGCGCATCTCCACATGTCGTCCTGCTGGATTCGGTGTTTGTTGCCGGAAGCCTGGCCACTCTATGCGTTACCAGCAATGCAGCTAATCCGTTTAGTCTACTTATAAAACCTGGCATTGCACCAAACGAAAACCTGGTATTTAAATTTACTATAACTGATAATAATTACAGGGCAGTTCAGTATTTCTACGTTTATGCAAACAAAGATTATTTAGACATCGATACCAATAAAGTTACCACCACCCTGACCAGCGACGGAGTACTGGGTTATGTGAACGGTAACAGCTTACAGGGGTTAGGATTCAGATATAACAACGGCGAAACCATGCTGTACTCGGGAGGTTTTATTGTTGGCCGTTCGGGAACGCAGGTTTGCGATGTCTTATACAGCGATCCGGGATTATTTGACCACGACTTCAGCATTAAATCTTCTTTGGCCAGAGTTATCCCTTCGCAACATGCGGATTTTGAAGGAAAAGGAATTTTTAATGATTCACTTGCAGGAACATCAAAAATAAATATTGAAGTTACCCAGCGTGTCCTTGCCTGGAAAGAACCGCCCAACGACAAGTTTATCCTGCTGGAATATACCTTAAAAAACAAAAATGCCTATGCTCTTTCGGGCATTTATACCGGGCTGTATGCCGACTGGGACATCGATGGCAGCAGCACCAACCGTGCTGAATATGATTCCGATACTAAGACGGGCTATTGTTACTCCTCCTCAGGCAGCCATTATGCCGGCTTAAGTCTGATTTCGGCAGGTACAGCCGTTCATTATGCTTTTGACAATACCGGTGAAAATGGCAGCATAAACATTTCTGATGGTTTTACAACCAACGAAAAATATATTGCCTTAAAAACCAACAGAAATTTGGCCGGTGTTTCGGGTTATGGAAACGATGTTTCGCAAATGCTCAGTTCAGGGCCGCTTACCCTGGCGGCCAACGACTCTGCCGTAATTGTATTTGCCCTGCTGGCCGGCGATCACCTGGGCGACATCCAGAGCAGCGCCACGGCGGCACATCAGGCCTATTTTCATACAGGAATAGCTTTCGAAGAGCCATCAACCGACGATGTGGTATTATTTCAAAACCAGCCCAACCCATTTATTGAAAAAACTCACATTGGAATTCTTTTAAAGAAAAAAACTTTGATCGAATTGTCTTATTACAGCCTCACTGGCAAGGCCGCCGGAGTAATCTTTAAGGGCACCTTAGACAAAGGACTGCATACATTTTTGCTGGACGACCAACTGCCGGCAGGCACTTATGTGTATGCTCTGACAAGCGACAGTTTTTGCCTGAAAAAGAAAATGTGTGTGGTAAAATAATTGTTTCTTCAAAACAAAGGAAAAGGTTTATTTTTGCGTTTTTTTATTATAAACCCTTCTATGAAAATGAAAATCAAAATCATAAAACTATTTTTGTTATTGCTGGTAATTTCACTGTTATCCGTTTCGTGCCAATCGGGCAGAAATTGCGGCGGCATGAAACACCACAATAATGACGTTAAACGAGGCCTGGCACATTAATGCGGCACAATAAAAAAAAAGGACTGTCTTGCAAGCAGTCCTTTTCTTTTGTGTGTTAACTTTTTATGCATTTTCTTTTACCGGTACATTTTTCAATGTTTCGGTAAGAAAAGCCCAGAATTTTTCCACAGAGGGAATATTTACTTTTTCGGCCGGCGAATGCGGGAAGTTGATGGTGGGGCCAAAAGAAATCATATCCCAGTTTTTATAAACTCCGCCCAGCAGGCCACATTCAAGTCCTGCGTGGATAGCGCTGACGTGCGGTTTTGTTCCGAACTGTTTTTCGTAAGCCAGCAGCATTTCTTTCAGAATCGGAGAATCCATATTGGGTTTCCAACCCGGATACTGGCCATCAAAAATACTTTCGGCACAGGCCAGAGAATAAATACTGGCAAACATATTTTCGAGATCTTCTTTGGCTGTATCAACGGAGCTGCGCAGCAGGCACATCACATCAATAACGCCGTCTTTTGATTTTACAATGGCCAGGTTGGTAGAAGTTTCCACAAGTCCTTTCATATCCTGGCTCATTCTGATCACTCCGTTCGGTGTAGCATAGATGGCGTCGAGCAGATTATTTGTTGTAACATTGTCAATGATAGTGCTGGGCAATTCCACGGATTCTACCAGTATAGTGATGGTGTCTTCCACATTTTTGTATTCATTAATGACGATTTCGGTAAAATCTTTAATGAATTTTTTGAATTGTTCAACATTTTCTTTTGGAAGGGTAACCACGGCAAATGATTCGCGCGGGATGGCATTGCGCAGGCTTCCGCCGTCGATGCTGGAAAGACGCATTCCCAGATTATTATATGCAAACCACAAGATACGGTTAAGCAGTTTGTTGGAATTGGCCCTTTCGAGGTTAATATCCACGCCTGAGTGCCCGCCTTTGAGTCCTTTCACAGATATTTTCAATGCTTCCACATTGCCGGCCACCGGTTTTTCATCATAGTAAAATTTCATGTTCGCATTAGTTCCCCCGGCGCAGCCCACGCAGAGGTCTCCTTCTTCTTCCGTATCAAGGTTCAGCAGAATATCGCCCTTCAGCAGGCCTGCTTTCAGTCCAAAGGCTCCGGTCATGCCGGTTTCTTCGTCTACGGTAAGCAGCATTTCGAGGGGGCCGTGCTGCAAGTCAGTAGCTTCAAGCACCGCCATGGCGGCTGCCATACCAATACCATTGTCGGCTCCAAGGGTAGTTCCTGTTGCTGTTACCCATTCACCATCAATACGGGGTTTTATAGGATCGGTTGTAAAATCGTGCTTAATATCAGAATTGGCCTGGGGCACCATATCAAGGTGTGCCTGCAGGATAATGCCTTTACGGTTTTCCATGCCGGGAGTAGCAGGTTTGCGAACAATAACATTTCCTGTATCATCCACCGAACAATCGAGTTGGTGAGTTTTGGCCCAGGCCAGAACGTGTTCCCTTAGTTTTTCTTCATGTGTTGAAGGGTGAGGAATGCTGCAGATGTCCTCAAAATTTTTCCATAAAGCAGTCGGTTTCAAATTACTTAGTACATTTCCCATATTCATATAATTTTTAAAAGTTAGTAACTAATTTTGCAGAACAACAAATATAACAATTAATACAGAACTTTTATTTTAATAAGGTTTTTTTCATAAAAAAATAAAGTTCAAACAACCTTTTTAATATTTTTATTGTCTAAAACAATCGTAGATGAGCCTTGACAGAAATATCATTGAGGGATGCATTGCCGGCAACAGGAAAGCGCAAAAATTCCTCTTTGAGAAATATAAGGCAGCGATGATGGGCGTTTGTTTGAGGTATTGTAAAAGCAAAGATGAGGCAGAAGATGTGCTGATGGAAGCCTTTATGACGGTGCTGTCGCAGATACAGTCGTACCGTGGCGATGGATCCATAGACCAATGGATACGGAGGATAGTGGTAAACACTTCCATCAACAACTACAGGAAAAATCTGAAACATTATTTCCATGCCGACATCGAAAACATTGCCGAAACCGAGATTGAAGAAGATAATAATTTTGATATCATCGACAATCATTCTGTTGAGGAAATAATGAATGCCATGCAACAAATGCCTCAGGGATACAAAATAGTGCTGAACTTATATGTGGTGGAAGGTTACAAACATAAAGAAATTGCAGAAATGCTGAATATTACTGTGGGAACTTCAAAATCGCAACTGTCAAAAGCACGAAAAATCATACAAGACAAACTATCAAAAAAGTAAGTGTACATAATAAAATGAATGAACTTATAAACAACGGGCCGAAAAATTTTGATGATTACCTGAAAACCGCCCTGGATAATTATCAGCCTGATGTTTCATCAGGTGTATGGCATTCACTTAAGCTACAGTTATTTAAAAAGGACACCATTGATTTTTTGACTTTTAAAAAACTCAGCCGTTCGTTCAATTCAGCCACAAATTTCGGCGCCGCACAGATCAAAGTATTGGCCACATACGCCGCTGCCGCTTGCCTGGCCGTTGGCGTTGTCTATGGCGCCAGCAGGATTTATAAAAGTTTCTTTACTGCCCCTACTGAAAAAAACTCCGCCACACAACAACAAATTATACCCTCAAAATCCAATGTGGACAACAATACCACGGGCACCAAAAAAGCGGCTGTTGAACAAATAAAATCAAGCGTGCCAGAAAAAAGCACACCAAAAAACAAAGCGGTGGCTTCACTTAATGACAACAATCACGCAAGTCAGGCTGCTATAGACAACACCCCCTCAAACAACCTGCCGGCAACAGTGCAAAATGCAGAAAATGCAGAGACTCATGCATCTCTTCAAAATTATATTGATAAAGTAACCGCACCGGACAAGCCATCCGTCAAAGAAACACCGGTGCAAAGTTTACCTGAAACAATTGATATTCCTGAGGAACCCGTAGAATATACGGAAGAAAACAAGCCAGACCCTTATACCTACAACCTGGAGATACCTAATGTAATAACACCAAATGGCGACGGCTACAATGATTTATTTAAAATCAAAAACCTCGATAAATATCCCACCAATACGCTTACAATTGCAAGCCGCAATGGTCAGGTAGTTTTTGAAACTACCAATTATCAAAATAACTGGGATGCCCAACACCTTGACGCCGGTACGTATTATTACATACTGTCCTACAAAGATAACAGGCAAAACAAGGGGATTATCAAAGGAACCGTGTCTGTGGTACGTTAATTTGAGCAATTATTGCCCGCTTGTGTCTTTTTCAATTTCCCTGAAAGAGATATACTTTCCCTCATACAGCATGGTAAGAAACTTAGTTACCCGCTGGTCTACAGGCATTATTTTTACGCCATAGATATCGAAAACCTGCTTACAAATTTCCGTTACTTTTTTCGTGCCATCTATTTGCATCCAAACGGCTGTGCCAATTTCATCCAACGCAATCCTGAAAAAACGCTTGCGGGGGCTGAGCAAATAATTATTCCATTTTTCATTCTTGAATTTCGGGATAACCAGCGTTACCAAGCCGTTTTCGGCCGTTTCATAGGCGCACTTCCTGATTGGGGTAATTTCCAGATAATTTAGCTGCTTAAGTATGTTTCTTCGTTTAAAAAAATTTAATGCCACTTTTTATAACTTAATTAATGATTTTCACTCAACCCACTGTGCTGTTTTGCCAATTTGTAAGCCGCCCGTCCCGCTTCTATCAATTCGTATGCCCTGTAAAACTCAAAGGTAGAAGCCGCATCCCTCGATACTTTAACGTCAATATCAGGCTGTTGCTGCACAACGGTAAGGCCGCAGATTCTGTCCTGCATGATATCAATAGACTTGTCCATTACGGTAAGATAACCCGGTATGCCATCGACTTTTTTTTCGCCGGAAAACAGATTGAAATTCCGTTTCATATAATCCCAGGCTTTGCGTTTAAAAGAATACTCCCTTCCGGGCGGAGGTACAGTTTTGATTTCCGGCTTCTGATAAGGAATGTTGGCGTTGACATTAACCACAACCAGCATATCGCCGTCTGTACGCTTTATGCAGTTGACTGGAATCGGATTTATTACGCCGCCATCAACCAACACCATATCCTTATATAATACGGGTGTTATTACCGTTGGAATAGCCACTGATGAACGTATGGCCATGATAAGGCTGCCTTTATCAAAAACCACTTCCTGCCGCTTAACA
>Ga0116171_10005155_pt1 | contig 11540 bp, 9 predicted proteins | sample AD_JPNHW2_MetaG_FD_89798 | JGI IMG/M metagenome (GOLD analysis project Ga0116171, IMG submission 89798) | Active sludge microbial communities of municipal wastewater-treating anaerobic digesters from Japan - AD_JPNHW2_MetaG | ecosystem: Engineered > Bioreactor > Anaerobic > Digestate | place...
CAGTACGGGAGCGGGGTCTGGGGAGTATTGAAGAAGCTTGCCCGTAAAAATGGTTATAAAACGTCCGTGCAAGATTACATAGACCACATCGGACGGGTGGAACATGGTCACTGAAAAAGACGTAGAACATATCGGTGAACTTGCCGATATCGGAATCGATACCGCTGAACTGGCCACTTTTACCGGCCAGTTCAACGCAATTGTGGAATATTTTGACGTGCTTGACCGGGTGCAGGGAGATGGCGCGGTCGCCCGGGATCTCTATAACGTGCTGCGGGACGACATTGTCGAACCGTCCCTTTCTCAGGACGAAGCGACACGAAATGCCGGTGCACAGGAAGACGGATTTATCAAGGCACCCCGGGTGATGTAGTGGCCGTGCACACGATCAGCTTCGAGCCCGACGACCGGTATAACGCATTCTTAAAAGTCTGTGCAAAGCCTTCCCACGGTGAGGGAAAACTTACCGGGATCGCGGTTGCGGTCAAGGACAATATCTCGACCCAGGGAATCGAGACCACCTGTGCCTCTAAGATCCTCAAAGGCTACATCCCGCCCTACGACGCGCACGCGGTCGGTCTCATAAAGGCCACCGGTGCCGCAGTCGCCGGGAAGACCAACATGGACGAGTTCGGGATGGGTACCAGTACCGAGAACTCGGCGTTTGGCCCCACCCTTAACCCCTGTGACACAGGCCGGGTTCCCGGAGGTTCTTCGGGAGGAAGTGCCGCAGCAGTAGCGGCAGGTATGGTTCGGATGGCACTTGGTACCGATACCGGCGGCTCGATCCGGTGCCCTGCTGCATTCTGCGGGATTGTAGGGCTCAAGCCTACATACGGTCGGGTCTCACGGTACGGCCTGATCGCATACGCGAACTCGCTGGAAACGATCGGGCCGATGGCAAAAAATGTTGCCGATGTCTCGCTCCTGATGTCGGTGATCGCCGGCCACGATCGGAAGGATACCACCTCGTATAACAAGCCCTATACCCACACCCCGTCTGCAGACATAAAGGGGCTCCGAATAGGGATTCCCGAAGAATATTTTGGGAAAGGTGTCGATCCCGAAGTAGCATCAGTTGTAAGAAAGGCCATCGGCCGCCTCGAAGAACTCGGGGCAGTCACCGTCCCGTGCAGCATCCCCTCGATGGAATACGCGCTTGCCGCCTATTATGTCATCTGCACGAGCGAGGCAAGTTCCAACCTCGCCCGTTTCGATGGCGTGCGGTACGGCCCTGCCGCAGACACCAAAAAATCGTGGCACGCGGCATACCAGGATGTGCGAAAGCAGGGGTTCGGCCCTGAAGTCAGGCGCCGGATCATGCTCGGGACGTTTGCCCTCTCCTCCGGCTACTATGGGAAGTACTACGCAAAGGCGCAGATTGCCCGGGAGAATGTAAGAAAGGACTTTACCCGGCTCTTCTCCAATGTGGATGTGCTCTGCGGCCCGACGATGCCCACGATTGCGTTTAAACTTGGCGAGAAAAGTGACCCACTCTCCATGTATCTCTCCGATATCCTCACGGTGCCGGTCAATCTTGCGGGTATTCCTGCAATCTCGGTGCCCTGCGGGAAGGTCCAGGGGATGCCGGTCGGCCTTCAGGTTATGGGGAGGCAGTTTGAGGACGAGCGCGTTATCGATGTTGCATATGCTTACGAGCAGGCGGTGAAGCAATGATTGACTCTGATATTGTTGTAGGTCTCGAAGTCCACTGCCAGCTCGACACGAAAAGCAAGCTCTTCTGTGGCTGTTCCACGGATTACCGGAATGACGGCCCTAATACCCATGTATGCCCGGTCTGTCTGGGACTGCCCGGTACGATGCCGGTACTCAACAGGAGGGCAATCGAGTATGCGATGCGGGTGGCAAAGGCCCTCAACTGTACTGTCATCCCTGAATCAGAGTTCTCACGGAAGAACTATTTCTACCCCGACCTCGACAAGGCCTACCAGGTTACCCAGTATGACAAGCCGCTTGCTGAAGGGGGGTACGTGGAGATCGAGGGGGATGACGGGAAGGAGCGGAAGATCCAGCTCACCCGGATCCACGTGGAGGAAGACCCGGGCCGGCTCGTGCATATGGGTAATGCCGAACGCGGCCGGTACTCCCTTGTGGATTACAACCGTGCGGGTATCCCGCTTATCGAAATTGTGTCAGAACCGGAGATGTGCTCACCAAAAGAGGCGCGCAAGTTCTTAAACAAACTACGGGCCACGCTCGAATACCTTGGCGTCTTTGACCCGGAAAAAGAGGGCTCGCTCCGTGTCGATGCGAACATCTCGCTCCGGGGCAGCGAGCGCGTGGAGATAAAAAACATTACCTCCTATAAAGGGGTCGAGAGAGCGCTTACTTTTGAGGTGACCCGGCAGAAGAACCAGCTCCGGCGCGGCCTTAAGGTCGATCGCGAGACCCGGCATTATCTCGAAGCAAGAGGGATCACCCAGTCGGCCCGGTCAAAGGAACAGGAGAACGACTACCGGTACTTCCCGGAGCCGGATCTCCGCCCGCTCCGCGTCCAATCCTGGGTAAAAGATATCAAACTCCCTGAGCTTCCCGATGCCCGGCGCGAGCGCTTCGTGCAGCAGTACGGATGTTCCCTCAATCACGCCCGTACCCTCACCGGCGAGCTCAAGATGGCAAACTTCTTTGAAGCCGTTGTTTCCGGGGACGGGAAGGGACTCTGTTCCCTCGCTGCAACGTGGATTGCCGATACACTTACCGGCGAACTCAACTACCGAAGCATGAGTATCGATGCGCTGGACGCAAAAAGGTTTGCCGGCCTGCTGGTGCTCTTAAAGACCGGGACGATCACCGACAAGAGCGGTGTCGAAGTCATGCGGGTGATGCTCGATGCGTGGCACAAGGGTGAACCGGTGGAGACACCAGACGCAATTGTCTCCCGCTTAAACCTTGGAAAAACCACCGGCGACGATGCGGCGCTTCTCGGCGCCGTCAACGATGTCATCACAGAGAACCCGAAAGCCGTCGAGGACTACAAGACCGGAAAGAACGGGGCCTTAAACTTCCTTGTCGGCCAGACCATGAAAAAGACAAGGGGCTGCGCCGATCCCGGCGAGCTCAACCGGCTGATGGTTGAGGCCCTCAAGAGTGCGGAGCAGTGACCTGACGTGCACCTGATCGTTGCAGAAAAGAACATCTCGGCCCGCAGGATCGCCCAGATCCTTGCCGGTGGACAAAAAGTCATTGAGAAGAAGGACGCCGGGGTTTCTACCTACAGTTTCGGCGACACGACAACGGTAGGGCTGCGCGGCCACGTTGTTGAGGTAGACTTCGAGCCTGGCTACGAGAACTGGCGCAGCGAAAAGTTCACCCCCCGCAGCCTGATCGATGCAAAGACCATCAAGGTGCCAACCGAGAAACGGATCGTTGCGCTCCTCCAGAAACTGGCCCGACACGCAGAGCGCGTCACCATTGCAACCGATTTTGATACCGAGGGGGAGCTAATCGGAAAAGAGGCGTACGAACTGATCCGGGCCGTCAACCGGAACGTGAAGGTCGACCGGGCCCGGTTCTCTGCGATCACCCCGCAGGAAATAAAAAGCGCGTTTGCGAATACGACCGATCTTGACTTCGCGCTTGCATCAGCAGGTGAGGCACGGCAGTCCATTGACCTGATGTGGGGCGCGTCGCTCACCCGGTTCATCTCGCTTGCCGCACGCCGGGGGGGAAATAACATCCTCTCGGTCGGCCGGGTGCAGAGCCCGACCCTCTCCATGATCGTCGACCGGGAAAAAGAGATCGAGAAATTTGTCCCGGAGAAATACTGGCAGCTCGGTCTTTTGACCGAAAAGGCTGGCGAACAGATTGAGGCACGGCACACGAACGGCCGGTTCAGGGACCAGAAGATCGCGGAACTCGCCCGCGACCGGACAAAAGAGCCGCTGGTCGTCACCGAGATAAAGGAGGGCACCAAGCAGGACCGGTCCCCCTCGCCGTTCGATACAACGACCTATATCGTTGCCGCCGCCCGGCTCGGCTTTTCCGCCGCAAATGCGATGCGGATCGCCGAAGAACTGTACATGAACGGGTATATCTCCTACCCAAGAACCGATAACACGGTCTACCCTGCATCGCTGGACTTAAACGGCGTGCTTGCGACTATCCGGAATTCCCCGTTTAAAAAAGATGTGGAGTGGACAATCGCCCACCGGCGCCCGGAGCCGACGCGGGGCAAGAAGTCCACCACCGACCACCCGCCAATCCACCCGACCGGTACCGCCACGAAGGAAGGGATCGGGGACGATGCGTTCCGGATCTACGAACTCGTGCTCCGCCGGTTCCTTGCGACCCTTGCTCCGGACGCGCTCTGGCAGACCTTAAAAATTAACTTCGATGCCAGTGGCGAGCCCTACACCACGACCGGTGGTCACCTGATCGAACCGGGCTGGCACGTGGTCTACCCGTTTTCCGAAGCAAAAGAGACAATCCTCCCGAAGTTTGCGACGGGTGAGAAACTACCGATCCGTAAGGTCAGTCTTGATGAAAAAGAGACAATGCCCCCGGCCCGGTACACGCAGAGCAAACTCATCCAGCGAATGGAAGAACTCGGGCTCGGGACCAAGAGTACCCGGCACGAGGTCATCGCGAAACTGGTCTCCCGCAAGTACGTGGAAGGGAACCCGTTGCATCCTACCCTCGTGGGGCGTGTCGTAACCGAGGCGCTCGAACACAACGCCGATGCGATCACAAAGCCTGACATGACCCAGACGATCGAGTCGCATATGCAGCAGATAAAGGAGAGCAAGCGCACCCGCGACGACGTCATAAAAGAGTCCCGCAGCATGCTGCATGCGGCATTCGACCAGCTTGAGGCAAACGAACGGGTAATTGGGGACGACATCCGGGACCGCACTGCGGAGGAACTGAACCTGGGTCACTGCCCGGTCTGCGGCGGCACCCTTGCGATCAAGCACCTACGGGGCTCGACACAGTTTATCGGCTGCTCACGTTATCCCGAGTGCACATTCAACATCGGTCTCCCGGTTACCCTGTGGGGCTGGGCGGTGCGGACTGACGAAATCTGCGAGAAGCATCACCTCCATTTCGTGCGTCTCGTCAGAAAAGGCGCCCGTCCATGGGATATCGGGTGTCCGCTCTGCCACCACATTAGTTCCAATACAGAATCGCTCACCGAGATCCCCTCCATGAATGAGACTCTTCTCGAAAAAGCCCGGTCCAGACATATCTATACCGTTGCCGAGATCGCCCGCAGCGAGCCCGAACGCCTTAGTAAGGTTCTTGAACTAGCACCGGATGCGGCGCAAAAACTTAAAACCGAGGCTGAATGCGTGCTCGAAAAACTGCGCAGGCGCTCCGAATGCCGCAAGTTCATGCGAAACCACCTTATCCCGAGAAAAGGGCGTAGTTATTCAAAGATCATGGCAGCCTTAAAAGAGTCCGGGGTATCAGATCTTGCCGGCCTCGCAAAGGCAGACCCGGGAACCCTCCAGAAAGCCGGTATCGGGGAGAGTGAGGCACGTGACCTCCTGACCGAAGCCCGAATCACTCATAACGGGCGGCTCTTAAAGGAGATTGGAATTCCGGCAGTAAGTCTCAAGAAATACATTGCGGCAGGAATCATTAGCCCGGACGAATTTGTAACGACAACTCCGGAAAACTTAAGCAAGAAGACCGGTATGAGTATCGGCACCGTGAACCGGCATGTGGCGCTTGTCTGTGAATACCTGCACCGGCCAGCACCTCTAAAGATCCCCCGTGCCCGTATTGAGAAAGGACGAAAGGAACTGCTTTCGGTGAAGGGTATGACCGAGTCCGTGGTAGAAAAATTTGCAAGTGCCGGGGTCATCAACGGGGATAAATTGCTCGCGGCGGATGTAAAGCAGCTCAGTGTCACCACCGGGATCGACAAAGAGAAGATCCGGAATTACCAGATCCTCTTACAAAAGAAACGTGAGAACGCAATTATCAGGATCTGACGCTATCCGGTTATTTCAGGGCAAGCCCTATGGCTACCCGGAGATCGTTGTCGTCAAACGGTTTGACAATGAATCCATCGGGTTTTGTATCCCGTGCCCGTTCCAGGGTGGGGCCGTCGGAATGGGAAGTGACATAGATCACCGGGATATTAAACCCTTTTTTAATCATCTTTGCCGTCTCGATACCATCGATATCCCCTTTGATATTGATATCCATCAGGACAAGGTCTGGCTTGTTCTTTACCACTTGTTCCATGACCTCGGCACCGGTGACCGCCCGACCGCAGACCTTGTATCCCAGGTTTTTTAAACGCCATTCAGCGACTTTTGCGATGATATCGTCGTCTTCTACCAGAAGAATTACTTTTTCAGACATTGCCTTCCCTGCCTTGTTGTGTGTATATGACCGGGGGACATATGGTTATCACTCCCGTTTTTCATCCTTCGTTTCTCTGATAAACCGAAATGCACCGTTGGGGATCAGCATCTCGAACCGTGCCCCCTGCCCGAACCTGCCGTTCTCCAGGATTGTAATACCGGTGATGAGCAGGATCTCCCGGGTTAAAAACAGGCCCATGCCAGTATTCTTGCCGACCCCCTGTTCGAATATCTGCACCTTTTCAGTGTCAGGGATACCGATCCCGTCATCCTCGCAGATCAGGGTAAGCCCCACATCGGAGATCTGGTAATAGAACCGGACGGTTCTAATGTGCCCCCCGTACCGGATTGCGTTGTCGATCAGATTGTAAAAGACTTTTTCGAGGAGGGGATCAGCGTAGACTTTGACATTCGCGATCTCATCGTCTAACGTGATCCTGGATCCGGCAAAGTTTACGATCACACGGTTTAAAACCTCGCCGAGGTTCTGCCATGACGGAGCGTTCACTCCAACCGATTGATATGCACGGGTAAACTCAATCTGTCGCTGGATGATCCGGGTGAGTTCCTTGATCTGGCCGAGGAGCTCCTCGCGTTCGGCCGGCACTTTTGTGGCGTTGGCCATGTCCACGCAGCCCAAGAGCGCAGTGATCGTGTTGAGGATATCGTGGCGGGTGATGTTGTTTAAGAGGTTAAGCTTCTTGTTAGCGAGCATGATGGATTCTTCGGCCCGCTTGCGGTCGGTGAAATCGCGCAGGACTCCGTTAATCCCGGTGGTTTTCCCGAATACGTCCATATTGATGGCACTCTTGGTCTCAATCCAGTGGAAAAATCCCCACTTGTCCACCAGCCGGAACGTGGTGACAAGGGGGGTACACTCAACAACCTGCCGATGGAATTCAAGGCTGACCCGGGTGCGATCTCCGGTGTAAACAAAGAAAGAGAAATCCTGCGATATCAGGTCTTCGATCAAATAACCGTAGCGGTTGATGGAAGGGGTGACATACAGCACCTTGCCGGCCGTATCCATGGTAAAGAGAACATCGGAGGTGTTTTCGGCCAGTTCCCGGAACCTCATCTCGGTTTTTAACAGTTCTGAATTCGTTTTTTCGATATCGTTAAGCATGCGGTTGATTTCAGTGGCAAGCTCGGAGAGTTCGTCGCTGCCATCCATTTCCACCCGGGATGAACGATCGGAACCGGTACCGATGTGGCGCACCTGCGAACCCAGAGACTGCATCCGCGAGAGGACGATCCGGTCCAGAAAGAAGATCATAACGATACCAAACGTCAGTTCCGAAAGAAGGAGGATCACAATGAACTGGAGAACCGTACTCGTTCCTTCCCGGTAGATGTCGCGTGGCTCGGTAATTTCAAGGACGAGCGCCGGGTTCCCGGAGATATCACGCATAAGCGCATAACCGGCCACGGTGTTCGCATCGGTTGGCTGGATGATCATGGACATACCCGGGGTTCCCAGTACCGACTGGAGAGATGGGGATATGGCCGGATCTGTAACCCGGTAAAATGCGATGGACGGGATAGTCATGCTGGACAGTCTTCCGATCTCATCCTGATCGAGGAACCTGCCCATGATCATAACACCCTGAGGTGTCCCGGAAAAATCCGTACGGACGATCGGATGTGATGTGATGAGCACCGGGGTGTCTGAATGCATGAGGATACCGGTTGTTTCCGCGTGAGGTGCTGTCAGGCTCACGAGAGAACTGTTGGCGTTTATTTCCTGCAGCAGGGATGTGCTCACAGGACTTATGGTCCCGTTTGCCGGGTCAAACGCCCCGGAATAGACGATCTCTCCTTTGTGATTCGTAATAATCATAAAATCGAGATTCAGGTTGGCAAAGGTATCCGGGTTAATGTTTCTCTCGATATAATCCGGTCGTTTCCCGGTAACAAAATCGTAGGTATCGTCCCACGGAGCCCAGTCGTTGTCGATGGCTGAAATCGTATGCTCCTCGTTCTTGATCTGGGAGATCGTCCGGTCAAGGTCATTTGTTATATATTTCTGTTCAAGCGACTGGTAGTTTGAGAGGAGAAGAACTGTAACAAAAACACCGGTCAGTGCGATAGCCAGGATCAGAAACGTTACCAGGACGATCAGGGTCTTTTTCTGGAGATCCATGGGTTTTCACAGGTATTCGTCATTTGACCTTCAAGGTATATAAAGGATCTTATTTTTTATAATGTCAAAATTGCGTTATTTTGGCATTTACTTTATAATATGAAGGGACATTCCCCGGAATAATGAGGGAGTCATTATTTTTTTAGTGAAGTGCCACGGTTACAGGAAACAAAGAATGACTCCTGGGAAAGGGTGTGAAACATTATCCATAGTGCGCATCCCCTCTCTTTACGTAAAGAACAACGCACCGGTTTATTGGGATAAAGAACACATGTACTTCTGATACTGACATGAAGTGGAAAGACTGGGTGCATGTGACAAAACTCGACCCTGACAAGCAGCTCAAAGCCGGTGATATCGATGCGATCGCTACGAGCGGGACCGACGCAGTGATGCTATCGGGCACGCTGAACGTGACAAAAGAGAACCTGCTCGCTCTCCAGAAGCAGCTCACCGCGTACGACCTGCCGCTCGTGATGGAACCTGCCGGCCCCGAGGCGGTGCTTCTCGACGGGATCGATTATGTCTTTGTGCCAAGCGTGATGAACACGACCGACGTGCAGTGGATTGTCGGGAAGCACCGCTTCTGGGTGCAGCAGCAGAACGGCCGTATCCCGTGGAATCTGGTTATTCCCGAGGCTTACATCGTGCTCAACCCCAATTCGTCTGTGGGCCGGGTCACAAAGGCGGTCTGCGATCTCAAACCCGAGGAAGTTGCGGCATATACCTCGGTCGCCGACCGGTACTTCCATTTCCCGATCATATATATCGAATATTCCGGGACGTACGGCGATCCCGCTGTCGTGAAAGCAGCATCCGAAGCGGTTGACCAGTCGATCCTGTACTATGGCGGCGGGATCAACTCGGAGGAGAAAGCTGCTGAAATGGGAAAATATGCGGATACGATCGTTGTCGGGAACGCAGTCTACGATAAAGGCGCTGCGGTCCTCAAGGCAACCGTGGACGCGGTCCAGTAACCTTTTTTATGCCCGATATTGATATCGTGCTCGTGGCCCCCCTCTACGAAGGAAACGTGGGGTTTGCCGCACGGGTGATGAAAAATTTCGGGTTTACCCGTATGGTGCTCATCGATCCCTGTAAACTCGGGAACGAGGCGAAAGCCCGCGCCTCCCATGCGCAGGATGTCCTGAAGAATGCGGAGATCTGCACCATCGAGGACGTGTTTGCCCGAAGCAGTCTCGTGGTCGCGACGACCGGGGAGGTCAGTAAATCGGTCTGCACCCCGATGAGGATGCCATTCTATTCCCCCCGCGAGATCCGGGAACGGATCGGTACTGCGGAAGGAAAGATTTCGATCCTTTTCGGGCGCGAGAACTGGGGACTCAACAATGACGAGGTAAAGAAGAGCGACATGATCTGCACGATCCCGACCACCGATGAGTATCCCATCATGAATCTCTCCCATGCAGTCGGCATCGTCTGTTACGAGCTCGCGAACCTCCCGTTGCCCCAGTACCGCCTTGCTTCGCCGTACGAGATGGGTTACCTGTACCGCCATATCGACCGGTTCCTGGACTCGGTGCACCACCCGGCGTTCAAGCGCGAGAATACGATGATCATGATCCGCCGCATACTCGGAAGGGCCGGCCTCACGACCCGGGAGGCGAGCACCGTGCATGGCCTCCTGCGCCGGACCGAGTGGCATGTCGATCCAGATGCGCTCGACCGGGAGAAAGAGGCGCAGCGGCGGCACAAGAACCAGCATGATGAGGGGGAGTCAACCCCGTATAAAAATGTGGGGGAGAAATAGCCTCTGTGCGTTACCGGTCTCTATAAGACTTAAAGACACTGGAAAAAACTGCCTGTGGGGTGCCCCTGCCACTCAAAGCTGAGGGTCGCATCCCCTTTCATGAGCAAAGAGAGGGGGATACCTCCTCCAACGCAACCACCGTTTCCTGTAAACTTCAGATGGCAACCGGAATGGTATCAACTGTTTCAGCAAGGGGGGTACCCCCCACTTCCAAAACGAAGGGGTACCCCTACCCCCCGACCAATTTTTTTAAAGCATGACACCCCCACCCCCCTGTCCGGGCACATGAGAGGGTACTACCCCCCAAAAATTCCAGTACAATAACCTGCGCTTCGCGTGGAGTTATCGTCTGAAGCCCTGTTTTCCCCGATCCATGTCAAGGGGGGGTAGGGCCCACACTTATACAAAAGGGGTACCCCCCACTCCCAAAACGGAGAGGTACCCCTACCCCCCCCGCCAATTTTTTAAGAGCGTGACATCCCCACCCCCTCTTGTGGCTCAAGGGTGGGGGGTGCCACTTTCGTACAAAAGGGGGGGTACCCCCTCAGGCACTGGTTCGCGGGGTCATGGTGTCCCATGACCAGACTTCATAAACCGGAACCCGGTCCCAAGAGAAATTATGACCGATCAACGCTAACCGGGTACTCCAATGATTCTCGTGGACTGGCAGCTCCGGGACCGTATCGCCCGGGGCCATATCAGGATCGATCCCTACGATCCAAAACTTGTACAGCCCAATTCGGTTGACATCCGGCTTGGCAACCACTTTGTCTGGTACAACCCGGGGGAGCAGGTTATCGACCCGTACGACAAGGCACGTGTAACCGCCGATGTGGGCGAGACGCACGCCGACTCCTTTGTCCTCGTACCGGGACAGTTCGTGCTCGCCGAGACGCTCGAATGTATCGGCCTGCCAGATAACATCGTCGCCACTATCGAAGGTAAGTCAAGCATCGCCCGGCTTGGTGTCACCCTCCACCAGACCGGCGGCTGGATCGACGCCGGTTTCCGGGGTACTATTACTCTTGAGATGGCAAACGTGAATGCACGACCGGTCAAGGTCTATGCCGGCATGCCGATTGGTCAGCTCGTCTTTTACACGACCGAGCGGGCAGAGAACCCCTACGACAAAAAGACCGACGCCAAGTACCTCGACCAGAGGCAGGCAACCCTCTCCCGGTACCACGAGAATAAGCGGTAAGGACCGTGCCCCGGACAAAGCCCTCCTGCCAGAGGTACTGTCAGAAATATTGCAGATTCCGATTGGTGTTTATGTAAAATATAAAAAAAA
>Ga0116171_10005156_pt1 | contig 11538 bp, 5 predicted proteins | sample AD_JPNHW2_MetaG_FD_89798 | JGI IMG/M metagenome (GOLD analysis project Ga0116171, IMG submission 89798) | Active sludge microbial communities of municipal wastewater-treating anaerobic digesters from Japan - AD_JPNHW2_MetaG | ecosystem: Engineered > Bioreactor > Anaerobic > Digestate | place...
ATCTGTTTCCCTATTACATCGTATATCTCTACGCATACAGGAAAATTGATACTTTCATTAAAACTTATATTTATCTGGTCTTTCGCAGGAATGGGATACAGGCTGAATTCCGGTATATATAAATTTGAAGCGTAATTATTTACAGAACTATAAACGTGGGGTTTCATGCCGTAATAAAAAGATAATCCTCCTGAAAAATTTCCGCAGACCATGTCTTTGTATCCGTCATTATTGAAATCGAAAACCGCTGCACCGCTACGCATACCATCGTTAATAAAAATGGTGGATGAATCTTTATCAATATGAATGAGTACGGAGTCGTTTGCAGTAAACTTACCGCCAAGATTCACTTCTATATCTTTGTAGTAATAAATGTCACCTTTGTCGGATCCGGAAAAGAGTTTTATTTTGTTTAAGTCAGTAAAAAAGCAGGGAGCGCTGAACCCATATGAAGCAATAGCCGGATCGGTAACATTTACTTTCCCAAGGCTATCGGTGATTTTTGTAAAAACAGGATTAATTGCCGTACCCGTATTTTGATAATAAGATATTAAACCGTTTTTCTTTCCAATGGCAAGATCAAGAAGACTGTCGTTGTTAAGGTCAAACAATTGAGGGCAACTAAAATCACCAACATCTACAGACTGATAATTGAAAACAGGAGACGCATATACCGGCAGGTTCCCTTCGCCGGCAGTATTTTCGAAATAGATCAATGTTCCGTTTGATTGGCCGCAGATCATGTCAATATCGCTGTCATTATCCAGATCGCCAAAAGTAGGAACCAGATTTATGAGATTTAATTGCGAAAGACCGGCGAAATCATAATCTGTAAGTTTAAATGCCGGATTGGTAACAGTTCCGGTATTTTCTAGGACGGCAATTTGCGAACGAAAAACAGATTTGAGGTAACCGAATTCATAATAAGATGAATCAAGATAGCCATAATTTCCCAGCATAATATCCTTCAATCCGTCACTGTTGTAATCATAAATCACCGGATAGCATCCGCTGCCGGTTTCTATCATTTCAGATTGAAGGAAATCAGGTTCTATGAAGTTAAAAACAGGTGCTGTGTTAGTTCCTGTGTTTTCATAATACCAGACACTTTGCTTATTTTCAGTTAAGGCCGTTACTGTTGAAAAGGGTGATACGAGCATATCTTTTTTTCCGTCGTTATTCAAGTCAATCAGGCTCGGAACCGGAAACGAATTGAAATTTACCGGAGTGCTGTTCGAAGGGAAAAGCGTGTCCTGGCTGATCATGTGCGCCGAATCGGACGTGCCGCCATTTGTGAGTTTTATGAGATTGAAATAATCCACATCGCCAAGGATCAAGTCGGTAAGCCCATCATTGTTGAAATCTCCGGCAAGCATTGTTGACCCGGTATGCCTGGTTGATTTGGAAAAATCCACACTGTCATCGCGCCAGGGACAGGAAACATTAAGGTTGAGTACATTGTTCACTGAGCTTTCCGAAAAGTCGCCCCAGCAATGTGAACTTAACTCATAGATAAGCGTATCGTTATTGCCATATAATTCCTGTGAAAGGTTTTTATGCATCTCAATAAAAGTTCCTAATCCGAAAAAAGTCAGAATATCAAGGTCACCGTCCCCATCAATATCATAAATAGCTGGAAAATCGTCATAAGTAAGACCAATATTTGAAATGATGCTGCCCATATTAGAATTCAGGATGGCGTATTGCATTTGAAATTTCAGGCAGGTATCCGATATGTTTTTATAAACTTTTATTCCGCCAGAAGTGTAAGTGAAAATATCATTTTTTTGGTCACCGTTATAATCAATAATCTTGACCCACCCGTATAATTCAGGAAAAAATTTACGGTAATAGGGAGCGAACGTATAACAGATACTATCAGCGAGTCCATTGTTGATGAATGTCAGTAGCTTGCTGCCTGATTTATCAAAGGAAATAAGATCAGGGATGCCGTCAAGGTTTAAATCAATTCCCGAAAAATGGCATGAATTTAATCCTCCCGCCCACGCGTTTCCAAGTGGCAAATTATTAACATCAGCCACATTTACAGAAAGATCCCGTTTAAATCCATAATCGTAAATTACCTGTGCTTCAACATTAAGCATGGCCATTAATAACGTAAAAGATATTGTGAGCAGAAATTTCATATTTTTAAGCCTGAAAAACAATTATAACAAAGATAATAAATTAAATAAAGTGACCAATCCGGACTTTTTTTATGAAATTTATAAAAGTTTAAATTTAATATTGGTTATTTACAAAGGAAATTCTATCTTTGCACCTCCAAAAAATTGAGTAATATAAAAACGTTGTAAGATATGCAAAACAAAGGAGTTTTCAGGTTTTTGGCGATATTAATCGCACTGGTATGTATATTTCAGCTTTCATTTACACTTTGTACACGGCTGGTTGAAAAAGATGCAAAAGAATACGCTTTAAGCGGTAATGGTGACAGTCTTGCAAAGGCTATGTCAAAGGGGATCCCTGAAATGGAGCGTTTTTATAAAGACTCCATTACCAACAAAAGGGAACAGCATTACCTTGATTCTATGTCAAGTGAAGTGATTTATAACTTTGCATGGATTCGAAAATATACCTACAAAGATTGTAAGACACGTGAGGTAAACCTTGGCCTTGACCTTAAAGGAGGGATGAACGTTACGCTGGAAGTTTCCGTTCCTGATATTATCAGGGCTCTGGCAGGTAACAGCAAAGATCCTTTCTTCAATAAGGTAATGACTGAAGCTGTTGAAATGCAAAAGAGCAGTTCAAGTGACTTTGTTACCTTATTTGATGCTTCTTTTAAGAAAAACAATACCTCAAACGCCAAAATGGCTTCTTTTTTTATTGTTGGACTGAAAGACAGGATCAATTTTAACACACCTGATAATGACGTGCTTAAAATTGTTCGCGAAGAAGCTGAAAGCGCTGTAGACAGAACCTTTAACATCCTTCGTACCCGTATCGACCGCTTTGGGGTGGCTCAACCAAATATCCAGAAATTATCTGCATCAGGCAGAATTCTGGTAGAATTACCCGGTATAAAAGAGCCGGAACGTGTAAGAAAACTTTTACAGGGAACTGCCCAGCTTGAGTTCTGGGAAACTTATGAGTATAAAGATGTCTATGGATTTATCGAAGAAGCTGATAAACGGTTAAAATCTATCTTATTAAATACAGATACCACTGCAGTAAATGATTCAACTGTAGGCGCAGAAAAAACTCTTGCAACCGATACTATCGCAAAAACAGAAACGGAACCCCTGGCTGAAAAAGCTAAGAACGATTCGTTAAATGATACCAGTAAAAAGGCTGAGCAGTCATTTGCAGAATATGCTTCCGATCATCCGCTGCTGGCATATTTGCAACCAGCCCTGGTTCAGGATGAGGCCGGAAATTATTTTCCGAACAGAGGTCCTGTTGTTGGCTATTGCCCGGCTTTTGACACCGCAAGAGTAATGGCCATGTTGAACAATCCTCAGGTTCAGTTGATCTTCCCCCGTGAACTTCGTTTTAAGTGGTCTGTGAAACCTATTGATGAAAAAGGAACTACTCATCAGTTGATTGCGCTGAAATCTTCGCGCGATGGTACAGCCTCTTTAAGCGGAGATGTTATTACGGATGCCCGTCAGGATATTGATCAGCACCAGGGTAACCAGATATCTATGAGCATGAACTCCGAAGGTGCAACCAAATGGAAAAACCTGACTGCTGCAAATATCGGTAAATCGGTAGCTATAGTGCTGGATAATGTTGTTTATTCTTTCCCTACTGTTCAGGGAGAAATTCCAAACGGACAGTCATCAATTACCGGAAACTTTACGCTTGAAGAAGCAAAAGATTTGGCCAATATCCTAAAAGCCGGTAAACTGCCGGCTCCTACCCGAATTGTTGAAGAAGCTGTTGTGGGACCGTCCCTCGGTAAAGAAGCCATCAACTCAGGGTTATGGTCCTTTGTGATTGCATTCGTGCTGGTTTTATTGTATATGGCATTGTATTATAAAACGGCAGGGTTGGTTGCGGATGTGGCCTTGCTGACAAATATTTTCTTCCTCCTTGGAGTTCTAGCTTCTCTTGGGGCTACGCTGACATTGCCTGGTATTGCCGGTATTGTTTTAACCATGGGTATGGCCGTGGATGCCAACGTAATTATTTATGAGCGTATCAAAGAGGAAGTCCGGGCTGGCAAGGGAATGAGGCTCGCCATTTCTGATGGATTCAAACATGCCTATTCCGCCATTATCGATGGTAACGTCACAACAATTTTAACGGGTATCGTTTTGTTCGTATTTGGTACCGGCCCAATCCAGGGTTTTGCTACCACACTTATCATTGGTATCATCACTTCATTATTTACAGCCATCTTTATTTCAAGGTTGATTTTTGAAGCAATGTTATCCAGAAATGTGAATATTCATTTTGCAAATAAATTCACCCTGAATGCTTTTACCAAAACAAAAATCAAATTTATCGAGCTTCGTAAAACATTGTATTTTGTTTCATTAGGCATAATTTTAATTGGTGCTATTTCTCTTTTTACGCGTGGACTTAATTTCGGTATTGACTTTACCGGAGGACGCACTTTTGTGGTTCGTTTTGATAAGGATGTGAAAACAACCGAGGTTCGTGATGCCCTTACTGCCACTTTTAATGAGGCTCCTGAAGTCAAAACTTTCGGACCGAACAATCAGGTGAAAATCACTTCCAAATTCATGATTGATAATAATGATAAAGAAACTGATTCGATTGTTGAAACCAAGCTCTATGAAGGTCTGAAATCAGTTTATTCTAAACCAATTACTCAAGCAGATTTTTTATCTGATAAAGAAGGTAAACTTTTTGGCAAAATGAGTTCACAAAAAGTAGGGCCTACCATTGCTGATGATATAAAATTATCGGCCATGTATGCTGTTATAATTGCACTTATTGTAATGTTTATATACATTGCCATCCGTTTCAAAAAATGGCAGTTTGGTTTAGGAGGTGTTATTTCACTTACACATGATACATTAATTGTAGTTTCTATGTATTCGCTGTTTTGGGGTATATTGCCTTTCGGAATGGAGATTGATCAGGCATTTATTGCAGCCATTCTTACCATTATCGGATACTCGATTAATGACACGGTTATCATTTTCGACAGGATCAGGGAGTATACGGCACTTTTCCCAAAAAGGGATTTAAAAGAAAACATGAATGCTGCTATGAATAGTACATTAGGACGAACTATTAATACGGCCGGAACGACATTGATAACGCTGCTAGCTATGTTTATCCTGGGTGGTGAAATGATCAGAGGCTTCATTTTTGCGCTGCTTGTTGGGATCGCTGTCGGAACCTATTCTTCAATTTTTAATGCCACACCAGTTGCTTACGATTTTATTATGATTTCAAAAAGGCGGAAAGAAAAGAAAGCATTGAAACTTGAAGGGAAAAAATAACGTATAACCTGATTAAAAAACTATTTTAAATTTGATATTATAATAAGTAAAATTTTGATTCAAAAATATTGTTGGTATAAGTAATTGATAATTAGCATAGTAATAGTTTTATAAAAAATAATAAAAAATGTTTTTTTATTATTATTAAATAATTAGTTAAATTAGCGAACGATTATATTTAGGGTTTAATAAATAATTTGTATGAGTAAGAAAATTTACCTATTAGGAATTGCAACATTCTTTTTTCTTTTATTTGCACAAGCTAACCAGGCATTTGCACAGCGCAATTATTCATCAGATGCTGATATGGCCTTTGAAACAGAACAATATTCTGTGGCAATAGACTTATATAAGCAGGCGTATAATAAAATTAAGGGGAATAAGCCTGAAAAAGCCAGAGTTTTATTCCGTCTTGCAGAATGTTACCGCAAAACACTCAACCACAAACAGGCTATCAACTGGTATACAAGGGTTGTAAAGGCAAACTATCCTGATCCCATTGCTCATTTATATCTTGCCGATGCTTTAAAGGCTGATGAACAGTATGCTGAAGCTATTGTGGAATACAAAGAGTACGCTAAACTTGTACCCAATGATCCGCGTGGCAGTTATGGTGCTGAATCATGCGAATACTCTATTAAATGGAAGGAGGATCCGACTCGGTTTGTAGTTGAAAATGTTAAGAAATTTAATACCAAGCAATCAGATTTTTCTCCGTATTGGGCAGATAAAAATTACAAAGCATTATTATTTACGTCAACACGTGATGGTTCTACCGGAAAATCTACTGATGGGTGGACAGGGCAGAGTTTTTCAGATATTTATGTTACTACACTCGATAAAAAAGGAGCATGGAGTGAACCATTACCAGCTGATGAAAATATTAATTCGGAAGTAAACGAAGGTCAACCATGGCTTAACAAAAAAGCGAACGTTATTTATTTTACCAGGTGCCCTATAGTGAAAAAGGAAAAAATGGGCTGCCAGATTTATTTTTCGAAAAAACAGGGCCGTGGCTGGGCTGCGCCTGATACATTGAAATTAAGCGATGACATGAGCATCCATATCGGACATCCCTCGCTTGATGAAGATGAACTTACCATTTATTTTGCTGCTGATATGCCAGGCGGCTACGGTGGCAAGGATATATGGGTTGCTAAACGTACAAAAAAAACAAAACCATTCGATAAGGCTATCAACCTTGGACCAGCAATCAATACATCGGGTGATGAAATGTTCCCATATCTAAAAGACGATAACACCTTGTATTTTTCTTCCAATGGCGCTGAACATCTTGGACTTGGTGGCCTTGATATTTTAAAAACTGAAAATAAAAACGGGAAATGGTCAAAACCTGAAAACCTAAAGTACCCGCTTAATTCAGCTGGTGACGATTTTGGAATTATTTTTAAAGGTGATAAAAACGAGGGGTTTCTGACTTCAAACCGCAAAGGCGGAAAGGGCTTTGATGATATTTATTATTTCTATCTTCCTCCTTTGTATTTTACACTATCAGGAGTTGTCAGAGACGACAGCACTAAACAAATCATTAAGGGAGCATTAGTAAAACTTGAAGGTTCTGATGGAACCCTGGTTGAAGATTCAACCGATGCAACCGGTACCTATGAATTTGGGAAGACACAGATACTGGAAAATACTTCTTATGAACTTACCGTTTCAAAAGAAAATTATCAGGCTTCTAAAGGCAGAGAAACAACAGTTGGACTAAAAAACAGCAAAGACCTTATTCATGATTTTAATTTAATTCCAATACCACGCGAACCTATAGTATTACCTGATGTTCTTTACCCGATTGCCCAGTGGTATCTTACACCACAAGCTATGGATTCTCTGAACTGGTTGGTAGAGGTGTTGAACGACAATCCAAGATGGGTAATTGAATTGGCATCTCACACGGATATCAGACCTATTCCAATGACAAACGATACATTATCTCAAAGAAGAGCGAGATCAGCCGTGAATTATATAGTTGATTCGATGGGAATACAAGCAGGCAGAATTTTTGCAAAAGGATACGGTGCTAACCGTCCACGTGTACTTGACCGCGATAAAACTGTTTACCTTGATCCTCAGAAGTATCCTGCTTGTAAAGATAAACCATACTTTTTTGCAAAAGGTACTGTTATGACCGAAGCTTATATAAAGGCTCTTAAAACCACCTGCGAAAAAGAAGCTGCACACCAGTTAAACAGAAGAACTGAATTTACGATTTTAAGTGAAGATTTTGTTCCGGCTGATATAAATGATTCCAATGCCCAGAATGTTGTTATAGAAGTTAACCCGATGGACAATGTTCTCACCATTCTTCCCAGTGGAAGCGGAACTTTTGAAGGTCGTTGTATTATCAATGGAATCTCGACTGACTTTAAATATGATGCTGCAGAAGAAGGTATGCAGATTTCAGAACCAATGGTTATGAAATTATTGACGGAGTATCGTATTACAAAATCAGATTTTAAAGATAAGGACAAAGCATTCAATGAAGATGGTTCCATTAAAGAAAATTCAGTTGTTACCATAAAGAAAATGACTATTGCAAAAAAGTCACAGGAATATATAACAGCCACAGTCGTTAAAGATCTTAACCCCGATGTTGTTTTTGGGGCAAAAGTTTTGCAGAAATTTGGTGAATACACCATTGATGACGAAAAGAAACAACTAATTTTTGGCACGCCTCCGGTTGTTCCTGAAAATAAATAACTAAACAAAAGAATATAAAAAAAGCGTTCGTCAAAAGGCGGATGCTTTTTTTATTAAAAAGAATGGATAACGAAAAATATAATCAGCGTGGTGTTTCAGCTTCCAAAGAAGATGTTCATCACTCGATAAAAAACATCTCAAAAGGCTTATTTCCACGTGCTTTTTGCAAAGTTGTTCCTGATAATTTGGGCAACGATGACAATTATTGTTCATTGATGCATGCCGACGGCGCCGGTACAAAATCATCACTTGCATATTTATACTGGAAAGAAACCGGAGATTTATCCGTTTGGAAAGGTATAGCGCAGGATGCCATTGTGATGAATACGGATGATCTTCTGTGCGTTGGTGCAACAAATAACATACTGCTATCTTCAATTATAGGTCGTAATAAGTTCTTAATTCCTGGAGAGGTGATTTCAGCCATAATTAACGGCACGGAAGAATATCTGGAATTTCTCAGAAAACATGGGTTATCGGTATATTCAACCGGGGGCGAAACTGCCGACGTGGGCGATCTGGTACGGACAATTGTTGTTGATTCTGTTGTTTCGAGCCGGATGAAACGCGAAAACGTGATCAGTAATGAAAAAATAGCGCATGGTGATGTTATTGTCGGACTTGCATCGAGTGGCCAGGCAAGTTATGAACGTGAATATAACAGCGGAATAGGCAGTAATGGGCTTACATCCGCTCGCCATGAGATGCTGAATAAGATTTATGCCGGAAAATATCCTGAAAGCTATGATGGTTCAATACCCGAAAACCTCGTTTATTCCGGGAAATACCTTCTAAGCGACCAGGTGCCTGAAATGCCGATAAACATCGGAAAAGCGCTCTTATCTCCCACACGTACTTACGCACCGCTTATTATTATGATTCTTGAACAATTTAGAAATGATATTCATGGTATGATACACTGTACGGGCGGGGCACAAACAAAAATACTTCATTTCGTTTCAGGTTTGCATGTTGTTAAAGACAATATGATGCCAGTCCCGCCATTATTCAGGCTTATTCAAAAGCAGGCTTCTTATGACTGGAAAGAGATGTATAGGGTGTTTAATATGGGACACCGTATGGAGATTTATACTTCCGAAAAAATTGCAGAACAGATTATACATCTTTCAAAAAACTTCAATATCGAAGCCAGCATTATTGGTCATTGCGAATCATCGCAGAAAGCTTCTCTGACCATTGAATCCGAATTTGGCAGTTTTAATTATTAGCTGCTGTTTTTATATTAATTTTGTAAAAAACTATTATTATGCTTGATAAACTCAAGGCAATCAATGAACGTTGGGAAGAAATCGGAAGGTTGATGAATGAACCGGATGCTATGAATGATGTGAAGAAATTCATAAAACTTAGCAAAGATTATAAAGATCTTATACCTGTCATTGATGCTTATAAAAGATACGATACAATAATAAAGCATATTGCATCGGCCAAGGACGTTCTCTATAATGAAAAAGATGACGACATGCGGGCTATGGCAAAAGAAGAGATTGATTTGCTTTCAAATGAAAAAGAAAAGCTTGAAGAAGAAATTCGTATTATGCTCATCCCTGCAGATCCGGAAGATGGTAAAAATGCCATTGTTGAAATTCGTGCCGGTTCCGGTGGTGACGAAGCCAGTATTTTTGCAGGAGATCTTTATCGCATGTATGTCAGGTTTGCTGAAATTAAAGGATGGAAGACAGAACTTGTGGATTTAACCGAAGGAACAGTTGGTGGTTATAAAGAAATTATTTTTAATATTAATGGCGAAAATGTTTACGGCCAAATGAAATACGAATCCGGAGTGCACCGGGTACAGCGTGTTCCTAAAACTGAGGCCCAGGGTAGGGTTCATACTTCTGCTGCTTCCGTTGTTGTGTTGCCAGAAGCAGATGAGTTTGATGTTGATCTAAAAGACTCCGATATACGCAGAGATACCTTTTGCTCTTCTGGACCCGGCGGACAATCGGTTAATACTACCTATTCTGCTGTCAGGTTGACGCATATCCCAACTGGGATTGTTGTTATTTGTCAGGATCAAAAATCACAGGTAAAGAACCTTGAAAAAGCCATGACAGTGCTTCGCAGCCGTTTATATGAGGCGGAACACCAGAAGTATTTAGATGTAATATCTTCAAAACGAAAAACGATGGTGTCTACAGGCGACCGGTCTGCAAAAGTACGTACCTATAATTATCCTCAGAGCAGGGTGACCGATCATCGCATTCATCTTACTCTTTATAACTTAGCATCTATAATGGAAGGTAATGGTGTTCAGGAATTAATTGATGCCTTACAGTTAGCAGAAAATGCCGAACGACTGAAAGCCGCCGGAGAATAACATAAAAAGAAATTTATGAACCGTAAAGAATTAATTAGCAACATAAAAAAGAAAAAATCTTTTCTTTGTGTCGGGCTTGATACCGAGCTAAAAAAAATTCCAAAACACCTGCTTGAAACAGAAGACCCTGTTTTTGAATTTAATAAAAGCATTATCAGCGCTACTATCGATTACACAGTTGCCTATAAACCCAATATTGCTTTTTATGAATCGATGGGCATTTCGGGATGGATTAGTTTACAGAAAACTATTAATTATCTGGAACCATACAGGGGCGAAGTCTTTCTGATAGCCGATGCCAAACGTGGTGATATTGGCAATACCTCCGCGCAATATGCACGTACTTTTTTTGACAAAAAAGTATCGGGTTTTGATTTCAATGCAGTTACTGTTGCGCCATATATGGGTCAGGACTCGGTAAGCCCCTTTCTTGAACACCATGACAAATGGGTGATTTTACTTGCGCTAACATCAAACAAAGGAGCTGGCGATTTTCAACTGTTGAAGATCAATGAACCCGGTGATAAAAGTTTATATCAGAAAGTACTGGAAATATCGTCAAAGTGGGGTACGCCAGAAAATATGATGTTTGTGGTCGGTGCCACACAGGCTGAAATGCTTGGAGAAATAAGGAAGATAGTGCCCGATCATTTTCTTCTTGTTCCGGGTGTAGGAGCGCAGGGAGGAAGTTTGCAGCAAGTTGCTGATTTCGGGATGAACAAAGACTGCGGTTTGCTGGTCAATGCATCAAGAAGCATTTTATACGCCTCGCCTGAAAAAGATTTTGCCGAAAAAGCCCGTAGTGAAGCAAAAATCTTAAAAGAAGAAATGGAAGCTCAACTCAGGAAATTTTCTGTTATCTGACATGAAATATTTTATCTGTTTTTTTGTTATTTTCTTTACAAGCCTTTCGTCATTTTCTCAGAATTCGTATGTCAATTATAATGATTCCGAAAACTTTGAACTTTATAATAAACTTTGCACACATCTTGGGGGAGATTCAGTTCGTTATTGTAACGGATTGAAGTGTGTTGG